>Ga0193725_1000157_pt1 | contig 22562 bp, 22 predicted proteins | sample H2a2metaG_FD_143058 | JGI IMG/M metagenome (GOLD analysis project Ga0193725, IMG submission 143058) | Soil microbial communities from a riparian zone of the East river system, Colorado, United States - H2a2 | ecosystem: Environmental > Terrestrial > Soil > Riparian zone | place: USA: East River... | reverse complement strand
CGAGCCGGAGGACATGGGCACGCGCATCGTGCACCAGCAGCGTCGCGCGGCGCGCGCGGACCACCGCCGACACCTCGCGCAGGATGCGATTCGCGGCTTCGTCCAGCCGGATCGTGTGGCCGAGGATCTCGCTGATCGTGTAGATCAAGTCGATTTCCTCGTAGCGCCCCGACAGCTCGGCCGCGACCTGCGTCGTTTCCTCTTCCGCCTCCATCACCGCCCCAACGACCTCGGCGAGCTCGACGGCGGCGCGCTCCCCCCCCCCGCCCCCCTTTACTTCAAGCCACGCATCGGGGGTGGTGGGAATCGGCTGGAATACGGCGGGCCCGTCGGAGGACTCCGGACGGCTCTTGGCACGCAATATTCGCAGCGTTGTCCCAGAAAGCGCCCCGAGGACCGGCAACAGGCGCTCGAGCCGTGTCACCCCGCTCGGAGCGTCAGGCAGATGCCGTTGCCTTTCTCGTTGAACGCCACGTCGTCCACGAGGTGACGAATGACGAACAGCCCGCGTCCGTACTCGCGCTCGAGATTGTCGGGATGCGTCGGATCGGGAACCCGTCTGGAATCGAAGCCGTGGCCGTCGTCGTCCACGTGAATGCGGACGAACTCGCGACCCAGCTCCACGTAGACCCGCACGGTGCGATCGGGGTCCTCGCCGGTGCCATAGCGAATCGCGTTCCCGAGCGCTTCTGCGAGCGCTGTTCGAAGATTAAAGCTGATGCGGCGCGGAGACAGCGTACCGGGAGGAAGATGCGTGGCGACCAGCTCCACGGCGTCGCCCACCATCCCGAGATCGCTCGGGACGTCGAGCTTCATGGAGTCCGGGGTCACATCGAGGCGTAAATTCAAAACGCGGCGAGCGCTTCCTCGGCGGTCCGAGTGATCGCGAACAACGTGTCGAGTTTGGTCAGCTCGAACAGCGTCTGGAGATCCGCGTTGAGACCGGCAAGCCGCAGTTCCCCGCCCTGCTCGCGAATTTTCTTTGAGAGCGAGACCAGCACGCCCAGCCCGGACGAATCGATATACCCAGTCTTGCTAAAATCAATGACAAACTTGCGGGAGCCTTCCTCGAGCGCGTCGAGGACTTTTTGCTTCAGCTCCTGGCGGTTGCCGACGATGAGCTGGCCTTCCACCCCCACGATCACGACGCCGCTCTTGTCCTTCTTCAGGGTAAACCGCATCCCATTACCCCTTCCGGGTTTGGAGAATGGCGATCGCCGCAGTGTTCACAATATCATCGGAGGTGGCGCCGCGCGACAGGTCCGAGATCGGGCGCGCGAGACCTTGCAGGATCGGGCCCAGGGCAGTCCAGCCGCCGAGTCGCTGCACCAGTTTGTAGCCGATGTTTCCGGCGTCGAGATCGGGGAATATCAGCACGTTGGCGCGACCGGCGGCGGGTGAGCCGGGCGCCTTGCGCGCTGCCACGTCCGGGACGAGCGCCGCGTCGAGTTGCAGTTCGCCGTCGAACGCAAAATCGGGCTGGCGCTCGCGCAGCGTCGCCATGCCCGCCAGCACCCGTTCTACCCTCGGCCCGCTCGCGCTTCCCTTGGTGCTATAAGAAAGGAAGGCCACGACGGGCTCGTCTCCGACGATCAGGCGCCGCTCGCGCGCTGAGACCAGCGCGATGTCCGCCAGCTGACTCGGCGTCGGCTCCGGAGTCACCGCGGCATCGGCGAACGTGAGCACGCGGTCATCCTTGATCATGTAAAACGCCCCGGACACCGTGGCGATGTCGGGCGCAGTGCCCACTGCCGCCAACGCAGCGCGGATCGTTTCGGCGCTCGTGTACATCGCGCCACCGAGCATGACGTCGGCCTCGCCAATCCCCACGAGGCATGCGCCGAAGGTCAGTGGATGTTCTAGTGCCTGGCTGGCAGCGGCGTCGGTCGGGAATTTGTCTGGACGCCGGGATCGAAGCAACGAAATCATCGCGGGGCGTGCCACGTGCGGCGTTTTCTTGTCGAGGAGTTCGACTTTGCCCAAGCCTTCGCGCTCGATCCTGCGTGCCGCTTCCTGCACGCGGGTGTCTTCGCCTTCCGCGAGCACGATGCGAGCCTTGAGCTTCCGCGCCCGTTCGTAGACGCGGTCCAGGAAGCTCATTTCCCGAACTTGTGCTTGAGTGCCTTCTGCACGGTGGGATCGACGAGCTGTGATACGTCGCCGCCGAAGCGCGCGACCTCGCGCACCAGGCTGGAGCTGACGAAGGTCAGATCGAACGCCGGCACGAGGAAGACGGTCTCGATCTTGGGTGCCAGGTTGCGGTTCATCAGCGCCATCTGGAATTCGTACTCGAAGTCCGACACTGCTCGCAACCCTCGAATGATCACCGACGCCCCGACCTTCTTGGCGAACTCGGCAAGCAACCCTTCGAACGATTGCACCTCGAGCCGCTTGTCCGGGACGGCCTGTTTGATCAGCGCGACGCGCTCCTCGAGGGAGAAGAGCGGCTGTTTCGCGACGTTGACCGCGACCGCCACGATCAGCTGATCGACAAACTCCAGCGACCGGTGAATCAGGTCTTCGTGGCCCTTGGTGATGGGGTCGAAAGACCCAGGATAGACAGCGATGCGTTTCACGCGAAGGATGGTGGAGGTTGGTGGAGGTTGGTGGAGGTTGGTGAAGGACCATAGAGGAAGGTTATGGCCGTGTCTCCATACCGTCGCGTGTCGTCGCCGCCAAGACTGCGATCGGACGCGTGCTCGATCGAGAATACACGCGCGAAGGGAGTAACGCGGTAGAGCTCGACGAGCCGAGCGGCGGCGTCACTCGCATACGGTGGATCCGCGAATGCCACGTCGTACGCCCCGGGCTGCAAGCGTTCGGCGAAACGCACCGCATCCGATGTATGGATCTTCACGCGGTCCTCCACTCCAAGGGCCTCGACGTTTGCCTTCAAGGCTGCGAGTGATAGACGGTGAGTCTCGACGAAATCCACGGATACGGCGTCCCGCGACAGCGCTTCAAATCCCAGCGCACCTGAACCAGCGAACAGGTCGAGCACGCGCGCATCGGGTATCGACTGCTGCAGGATGCTGAACCACGCCTCTTTCACCCGGTCTCCCGTCGGTCGTACCGTGCGGCCGGCGGGAGCCTTCAGGCGGCGGCCTTTGAACTCGCCGGCTATGATACGAAGCATATTGGTCCACCCCGGGCCATCGGCCCGGGGTTAGCCGAGACTCGACATGCTAATTATCGCTCGGCTGACCCCGGGGCGGCGCCCCGGGGTCGCTGGGAGCCAGACTCGCTACTCTCGCCTGAATCGACGTCCTCCCCTGCCAATCGTCTCGCTCCAGCCGAAAGGCGACGTCGAGTGGGTTGGTGAGCCAGTCTTGCGGCACCGCGTCGGCCCAGCGAAAGCCGATCGCCGGCAGCAGACCCGAGCCGTCGTCGAGGGTGAAGCGCAGGTGATTCGTCCCCACCCGCCGCGCGCCGACCGCCCGCGCGTTCCGCACGCCGAACACCGGCGCGGGATTGCCTGCCCCGCACGGCTCGAGGTGCCGAATCAGCCGCTCCAGATCCGTGTTCACCTCGGCCAGCGGCAGCTCGAGATCGACACGCTGGCTCGGCGCCAGGTCCTCGGGCGTGAGAAGCTCGCCCGCCACGGCGAGGAACGCAACGCGGAAGTCGTCGAACCGGTCGCGCCGGATCGTGAAGCCGGCCGCCATCGTGTGGCCGCCGTACTTCTCAAGGTGCATGCCCACGCGCTGCAACGCCCCATGCAAATCAAAGCCGGCAATGCTGCGACCCGAGCCGCGGCCGACTTCGCCCGCTTCATCCCAACCGACGAGGAAGGTGGGCCGGCCGTAACGCTCCACAAGCCGCGAGGCGACGATGCCGATGACGCCCGGATGCCACGTCGCGTTGCCGAGCACGATGGCGGCGTCGGCGGGATTCAGCGTCTTGTCCACGAGCTCGATCGCTTCATCGAGAATCAGCTGGTCCATCTCCTGGCGGCGCGCATTGATCGTCTCGAGCTCGCGCGCGAGCTTCGCCGCTTCCTGCGGATCCTCGGTGAGGAGCAGGCGCAGGCCGTCGTTCGCGTCGCCGATGCGCCCGGCCGCATTCAGTCGGGGGGCAAGAATAAAGCCCACGTGCGCGCCACGCAGCGGCTTGCCGCCCAGTCCGGCCGTCTCGATCAAGGCACGCAGACCGACCCAGCGCGAGTCCGCGAGCTTCTTGAGGCCGTAGCGGACCAGGATGCGGTTCTCGCCCACGAGCGGGACAACGTCCGCGATTGTGGCAAGCGCCACGTAATCGAGAAAGTGCAGCGGCAGGTTGGGCGAGAGCCCGAGCACTTCGGCGAGCGCCTGCGCGAGCTTGAAGGCGACGCCCGTGCCGCAGAAGTTCTTGTCCTCCGACTTGCAGTCGGGGCGGCGCGGGTCAATCACCGCGTTCGCGGGGGGCAGCTCGTCGCCCGGCAGGTGGTGATCGGTGACGATCACATCTATTCCATCGTTCCTCGCCGCTTTGACCGCATCCACCGCTGTAATCCCGCAGTCACATGTGACGATCAGGCTTGCCCCGACGCGGTGAGCCTCGGCGAGACCGGCGGGCCCGAAGTCATAGCCGTCGCGGATGCGGTGCGGCACAAAGGGATGCACCGTCGCGCCGGCGCTGCGCAGAATCCGCGTGAGCATGGCCGACGCGCACTGGCCGTCCACGTCGTAATCGCCGTGCACCAGGATCGCCCGTTTTTCGCGGACCGCGCGGGCCAGGAGCTCGAGCGCGACGTCCATGTCGGCCCAGCGGTGCGGGTCGGACAGGCGCTCGAGATCGGGGCGCAGGAACGCTTTGGCGAGCTCCGCGGACCCGAGGCCGCGCTGCACCAGAATGGCCGCGAGCGCGTCCGGAATGCGCAGCTCCGACGCCAGCACGCGCGTCGCGTCCGGGTCGGCCTGAGCCGTCACAATCCAGCGTGGTGGGGAGGGGTTCATTCCTTCGCGTACAATAATACGCCGCAGGCTTCACAACCTTCGATCGTGGCGCCGCGCTGGATCAATGCCTTGCGCTGCGTCGGGACCGCCGTGAAGCAGTTGCCACACGAGCTGCCGTGCAGTGGATAGATCGCCAGCGGCGCCTTGCCACGGCGAATCTTGTCGTAGCGCACGAGCAGCGCCGGATTCACCGTCTTGCTCGTCCGATCGCGCTCGACCACCGCGTTCTCGCGCTCGGCTGCGATCTCCTGACCCCGGCCTGCCAGCGCCTCCCGCGCCGCCGCCTGCGCGTCGCGGACATTCTGCAGCGCGTTCTCGGCTTCGGCGGTCTTGCGCTCTGCTTCGCCGACCGCGTCGCCGGAGCGCATGAACTCCGCTTCTTCCTTCGCGAGCACGGTGCGGGCGAGGTCGAGCTCGGCCATCAGCGTCGACGCTTCTTTCGCACCCCGCACCCATTCGAGCTTCTGGCGGCGTTGCTCCTGCATCGTGCGATAGTTCTGGATCTTGCCTTCCAGGCCGTCGCGCCGGTCGACCGCCGCCCGGATTCCCGCGCGCGCCTGCTCCACGACGCGCTCGGCCGCGGTGATCTGGTCGTCCAGCTTACGGAGTTCCGGGTCCAGCGCTTTCAGCCGCGCATCGCAGCTGGCCACCGCGACGTCCCTGTCTTGCAGAACCAACAACGCCTCAAGATCCGGGTGCACCCTTCCTCCTTGCGGACTGAATGATTCCATAGGTGGGTCGCTTGGCATTGCGCTCGGCGGCGAGGCGGACTTTCTCATGAGCCAGATTCGCTTTCTCAGCATCGCTCGCGAACGGTAGCGCGCGATTGATACGCTCGATTTCCCGGTCCAGACGCCGGGCTTCGAGCTGGTTGACGGCGCGCTCGAATAGCGCATCCGGTTGATCACTCCCGAGTCCTTCTGCTTGCAATGACTCGAATGCCCGGGCAGCCGTTTCATCGAGCCGGTCGGGTGCGTCATCGGCCAACGCCTCGAACAGGATCCGATAGACGGCGAACTCGATCTCCTCACTATCGACCGCTTCGATGACTCGCGATTTCCACGGGTCGCCTGACATCATCAGCAGCAGGAGAGACTTTTCCGCATTGGATGGCAGGGCGGTACTGGTAGGAGGCGGGAGGGGGCGGTAGGGGGCGGTACTCTGCTCCTTGGGATCCACTTCCCGCTGCAACACGTCCTTCCTGATTCCAGCCACTTCTGCAACTCGAGAGATGTACAAATCGCGCGTGATCGGGTCTGCTGCCGCACGAATCGTCGGCAGCAAACGATCCAACGCTCTCCTTCTGCCGGGCAGACTCCCAAAGAAGCCCTTCCGCTCCAGGATCTGGATCTTGCGCTCGAGCACGTCGACCGAGTCCTTGAGCGCCTGCTCGAGCGCGGCCACGCCCTTGTTCTGCACCAGCGTGTCGGGGTCCTCGCCTTCCGGCAACGACGCGACGCTGACGCGCAGCTTGTGGCGCAGCAGCACATCGCCGGCACGGAATGTGGCGCGGAGGCCAGGGTCGTCCGAGTCATAGAGCAGAATCACATGCGACGTGTGGCGCTGCAGCAGCGCCGCCTGGTCGTCCGTCAGGCCCGTGCCCAGCGGCGCGACGACCTCTTCCAGCCCGGCGAGCGTGACGCGCAGGACATCGAACTGCCCCTCGACCAGAATCGCGCGCTCCGCTTTGCGTATCCCATGCTTGGCGAGGTGCAGGTTATAGAGCAGCTGTCCCTTGTGAAAAACGGGAGTCTCGGGGGAGTTCAAGTACTTCGGCTCACCTTCACCCAAAATCCTTCCACTAAACGCTACCACTCTCGAACGCAGGTCATGAATTGGAAACAGCAGCCGGCCTCTGAAACGCGGAGTCTTCGAGCCATCATCCCGTTTAACGAGCAGCCCAGCTTCGAGCAACACTTCTTCCCGCAACCCCAATCCTTTCATTGCGTCGACAAACGCCGTACCCCTGGGCCCGAATCCCAAGCCCCCGACCTGCGCCTGTTCCATCGTGACGTGCCGCGACTCGAGGTATTTGCGCGCGATCTCGGCCTCGGGACTCTCGCGCAGCTGCCGCGCGAACCAGTCGGCCGCGGTGGCGACGGCGGCGTACAGCGGCTCGCGCGGATCGGGGCCGGTGGGACCGGAGCGCTCGGGGATGGTGATCCCGACACGCCGCGCCACCTCGCGCACCGCGGTGGGATAATCCATGCCGAGCTTCTTCATGAAAAACGTGTAGACGTCGCCCGCTTCATGGCAGACGAAGCAGTAGAACATCCCCTTCTTGGGAATGACGGCGAAGTTGCGATGCGTGCCGCCGTGAAAGGGGCAGCGGCCGCGATAATCCGCGCCGGTGCGTTTGAGCTCGACGGTCTCGCCGATGATGCCCACGAGGTCGGCCGCCTCGCGGACGGTTTCGATGACATCGTCTGGAATCACTGGGCGGTTCGGCGGTTGGGCGGTTGGGCGGCTTGATCGACACGTTCGAGCAAATCCGGCGCAATCACTAAGCGAACCGCGCCGACTTCGACCACCACGCGGCCATCGGAGCGAATCTCTTTGACCACCCCGACCTTCCCTGAGCCTGTTTTGACGCGATCTCCGACGGCCAGGTCTTTCGAACCGCCCAACCGCCGATCCGCCGATCCGCCCGTCTTCTCGATGGCTTCCTCGACGATTCGCCGCGCTTCTTTCGCGGTTGCCTCGTTTACGGCCGCTCGCGCCTGGCCGAGCGCGGCCTCGACAGTCTTCCGCGCGTCGAGCAGATACGCCCGGGCGCGATCGCGCGCGTCTTTGTCGAGCGCCTTCTCCCGCAGGTGAAGCTCGTTCTCGAGGTCTTGGAGGTTCTGGAGGTTCTGACGTTCGATCGCGAGCTGCGCTTCGCGCGCCTCGAGTGCCGCAGCCCGCGCGTCGATGTCGCGCCCCCGCGCCTCCACCGAGGCGAGCAACCGGTCCAGCGTTCGCTCGGCGTCGGGCACGCCCCGCTCCGCCTCCGCCAACACCTCCTCGGCCACGCCGAGCCGGCGCGCGATCGCCAATCCGTATGACCTGCCCGGCACGCCCTTGAGTAACCGATAGGTCGGCGTCAGCGTCTCCGCGTCGAACTGCAACGATGCGTTCACGATCCCGACCGTCTCAGCGGCGAGCTGCTTCAACGCGCCGAGGTGCGTCGTCGCGAGCGTGATCGCGCGCCGGCGCGTCAGCGTTTTGAGCGTCGCCGCCGCCAGTGCCCCGCCCTCGGCGGGATCGGTGCCGCTGCCGATCTCGTCGAGCAGGACCAGCGAGCCCTGGCCCGCGCGATCGAGAATCTCGCGCAGGGCGGCGACGTGCGCCGAAAAAGTCGACAGGCTCGCGGCGATCGACTGGCGGTCTCCGATGTCGGCGAACACTTCGGTGAAGACCGGCAGCGACGAATGCGGCCCGATCGGCGGGACGATGCCGCTTTGCGCGAGCAGCGCCAACAAACCGACGGCTTTGATCAGCACGGTCTTGCCGCCGGTGTTGGGACCGGAGACCAGGATGGTGAACTCGTCGGGGAACAGCTCGAGGTCAAATGGGATGACGACTTCACCAGGGTGGTGAGCCCCGGGGCCACGCCCCGGGGCTACCAAACCTTGCCCCACATCCGTGGTGGATGATGGGTGTTGTTTTCCCCGCGGCATGGCCGCGGGGCTCTCTACCCTGGCCGGGTCAGCGAGCGTGGGCAGGAGCAGCGGATGTCGTCCGCTCCTGACTTTAAGAGTGCCGCCAATCTCCGGCACGAACCCGTTGACCTCGACCGCATACCGCGCCCGCGCGCACAGGTCGTCGAACGCGATGCACATCTCCCAGGCGGCGGCGATCGCGTCGCGGTGCGGGCGCAACAGGTCGGTGAGCTCGCGCAGCACGCGTAACACTTCCCGCAGTTCGGCGGATTCCGCGGCGCGCAGCTCGTTGCCCAGCTCGATGATCTCGGGCGGCTCGACGAACACGGTGCCGCGGGTCGCCGACTCGTCGTGCACGATGCCGCCGACCCGCGAGCGTGCGGTCGAGCGGATCGGAATGACGTAGCGGCCGCCGCGCACCGTCACCGCGGCATCGGGCGCGCGTTCGGTCTGATCGAGCGATCCCAGGATCGCACCGAGCTTGTCCATCACATGTTTGCGCGCTTCGCGGACGCGCTGGCGGGCACGCGCCAGATCTTTCGACGCGCCGTCGAGGACTTGACCGTCTGGGGAGATCGACTGGACGAGCTTGGTTTCGAGTTCCTTGGAAGGCGGGTCGACACGCAAAGTCGCCGTGCGGCGTGCGGCGTGCGACGTGTCCAGTCGCTTGATATCGGCGGCAACCACGCGCATCGCGGCGAGCGCGACGGTCAGCTCCGCCAGCGCCGGAGCCTCGAGCGCGCTGCCTTCGACCCGGAGCAGCTCGAGCGACGGCGCGATATCGGGAACCGGCTCGGCGCGAATCGATTCGTCGGTGATCAGCAGCGCCGCCAGCTCGGCGACCTGGGCGAGCGCGTCGCGGATCGACGCGGCATTCGTATCGGGGAGTCGCGCGGCGATGCGTGCCGCACCCAGGCGTCCCGCGGCGTGCTGCGCCACCCGCGCGAGGGCCTGGGGAAATTCGAGCGTCTCTAAGACTTGGTCGATGCCGCCAGCTCCTCGCGTACGATCTGATTCACGAGTTTACCGTCCGCGCGTCCTTTGAACTGCGGCATGACGGCGCCCATCACCTTGCCCATGTCTTTCGCCCCGCCCGCAATGGCCTCGCGCACGGCTGCCCGGATCTCCTCGGGAGGCACGGCGGCGGGAAGAAACGCCTCGAGTGCTTTGATCTCGGCGGTCTCGGTGGCGGCCGCTTCGGTGCGGCCCACCTGCTCGTATACCTCGACCGACTCGCGGCGCTTCTTGATACCACGCCGCAGCACCTCCGCCGTCTCATCGTCGGTGGGAGCGCGCTTCAGCTCGATTTCCCGGTTCTTGATATATCTGAAAGGATCGTAGAGGAGGAGGGTGCGCGCCTGATCGCGTTGCTTTCTCGCTTCATTCATCGCGGCGCGCAGCCGGTCCGCTAAGCTCTGAGCAGCCATTTACGCGTAGCGCGGCCTGCGATTCTTGCGGCGCGCCGCATTCATCTTGCGCTTCTTCCGCTCACTCGGCTTTTCGTAGTGACGGTGCTTGCGCAGGTCGGCGAGAATTCCTGCTTTTTCACATTTCTTTTTGAAGCGCTTGAGCGCACGCTCAAAGCTCTCGTCATCGTGGATGATGACTTCCGGCATAGACTCGAGTTTCCTAAGTGGTTAGAGACACACGAACTTAGCTGCGGGTTCCCTTCGGGGCAAGGCTAGCCCGGCGGCCATTTCATCGGCCGGCCACCCAAAACGTGCAGATGGAGATGAAATACCGTCTGCCCGCCGTCCGGATTGGTGTTCACGACGACCCGATAGCCCTTGGTCGCGATCCCGGCCTCCTTCGCCACGTCGCGCGCGAACGCCAGGAGCTTTCCGAGCGTCGCGGCGTCCTTCGCATCGTTCAACGAGCCGACGTGAGTCGTGGGGACGACCAGGAGATGCGTCGGAGCCTGGGCGTTCATGTCCTCGAAGGCCAGCATCCCGTCGCCGCGCTTGACGATCTTGGTCGGGATTTCGCCGCCCACGATTTTGCAGAACACACACCCGCCGGCGATCACAGATGCCCCAGCGCCCGGCGAATCGTGTCCCAGAACTTGCCGCTTTCCTTCTCCGGCGGCGCGTCCTCGACCTCACTCAGCTGCTCCAGCGCCTTGCGCTGCTCCGCCGTCAGCTTCGTGGGCGTCCAGACATGGATCCGGACGTGCAGATCGCCATGGCCGCCCTCGGCGAGGCGCGGCAGGCCCTTGGCGCGCAGGCGGTACGCCACGCCGGTCTGGGTCCCGGCCTCGATCCGCAGCGTCGTCTGGCCGAACGGCGTGGGCACCTGCACCTCCGCGCCCAGCGCGGCCTGCGTGAAGGTGATGCCGAGGTCGTGGACGAGGTCGTCGCCGTGACGCTCGAAGCGCGGGTCTTCCTTGATGTCGAGCACCGCGATGAGATCGCCGCGCGGCCCGTTCCGCGGACCCGGAACGCCCTGCCCTCGCATCGTGAGGTAGTGGTGATCGGCGACGCCGGCCGGCACGTCGATCTGAATCGTCTTCTCGGATTTGACCCGCCCGTCGCCGCCACAGCGGTCGCACGGACTGCGGATGACGGTGCCCTCACCCGCGCACGTGGGACAGGGCGAGACCGTGAGGAACTGCCCGAACAGCGAGTTCGCCTGGCGGCGGACTTCTCCGCTCCCGCCGCAGGTGCCGCATTGCACCGGCTGCGAGCCGGGCTTGGCCCCCGTCCCAACGCATTCGGGGCAGGACTCGAGGCTCTTGATGCGGACCGTCTTGGTCGTGCCGCTGGCGACTTCGGCGAGCGTGAGCTTCAACCCGACCTTGATGTCGTGCCCGCGGCGCCGATCCCGGAGTTGGCCGCCGCCAAACAGAGTTTCAAAACCTCCAAACCCTCCACCACCCTCCCCACCACCTGTCAAACCAAAATCTCTCATGAAAACCATCAACGCTTCGGAGAGGTCGAAGTGCATCGAGCCGTGGCCGCTGGTACTACGCGCCCCCTGGTGACCAAAGCGGTCATAGGCCGCGCGCTTCTCCGGATCTCGCAACACCTCGTACGCCTCGGTAACGAGCTTGAATTTCTCTTCGGAGGCTTTGTCGCCGTTGTTGCGGTCGGGGTGGCACTCCATCGCGAGCTTGCGGTAGGCCTTCTTGATGTCCGCTTCGCCCGCATCCCGCTGCACGCCGAGGACGACGTAGAAATCCTGCTTCATGCTATTCGAGCAACTCCCCCACGAGCCGCGACGTGTGATCGACGAGCGCGGCGATCTTGTCGTACGCCATGCGGGTCGGCCCCAGCACGCCGATGACGCCCGTCAGCGGCCCGAAGCGATAGGTCGACGTGACGAGCGTGAAGGTCGCGAGCCGCGCGTCGGCGTGCTCCTGGCCGATCGTGATCGTGAGTCCTTCGCCGCCGCGCGCGGTCAGCGCATCGCGCAGCAGGTCGCGCCGCTCCGTCACCTCGAGCAGACCCTGGAGCTGTTGCCTGGTCGAGAACTCGGGCTGACCCGCCAGGAGCTGGGTGCTGCCCAGGTGTACCGGCGCCGCGCTCGAGGGCGCGATCGGGACGTCGAAGAGGCCGTCCGCTTCCTGGACGAAGATGTTGAGCAGCTCCGACGACCCCGGCTCCGACGTGCTCGCGTCGCGCAGCCGGTCGGCGAGCGTCGCGCGGATCTCTTTGAGCGTCAGCCCGGCGAGCCGCTCGTTGAGGACCACGGTCACTTTCTGCACCGCGTCGGGAGCCAGCTCTGCCGGAACTTCCACGAAGATCGTGCGCACCGCGCCGCTGCGCAGCGCGAGCACCAGCAGCAGTTTTTCCGTAGAGACCTGTAGCAGATCGAGGCGATCGAGGACTGCTTCGTCGATCGTCGGCATCACCGCCACGCCCAGCTCGTTCGTCAACACGCCGAGAACCTGGGCGGCGCGCGACAGAATCGCCTCGATGGCGGCGCGCTGCCCTTCCAGCTCGCCCCGCAGGTGCTGGGCCTCCGCAGCCGCGACGACCGGCGGCCGCATCAGGTAGTCCACGTAGACGCGGTAGGCCAGATCGGTCGGGATCCGGCCGGCCGAGGTGTGGGGATGGTAGAGGTATCCCTTTTCCTCGAGGTCGCTCATCGTGTTGCGGATCGTGGCGGGCGACAGGCCAAGCTGGTACCGCTGGGCGATCGTCCGGCTCCCCGCCGGCTCGGCGGTTTGCACGTACGTCTCGATGACGGCCTCGAGAACTTGGCGTTCTCTGTCCGTAAGCGGCGTGGTCACTGCTGGGTCTCGGTGTGCATGGCTAGTTCGTTGACCAGAGAATCTAATCGGAGCCAGCCCTCCGGGGTGCACCGCAGCCTTCCCTTGTGCTCAACTAGCCAGCCCCGGGACATCAGGGGCGGTAAAGGGCGGTAGGGGGCGGTAATAGCCAAGCCCTCGTCCGTGCGCAGCGCCAGATACACGCGCTCGAGCTCCTGCTGCTCCGCGGTCAGCCTCTCCTCTGACTCGACTGGTGACCGCCCTTCCGTGATGGCCCGGCGATAGGCTTCCCAGGCACGCAGGTTCCACCGGCGCGTCGTCCCGTCGAACGAGTGCGCCGCGGGCCCCAAGCCGCGATACGGTTTGCCCGACCAGTACGCCGAGTTGTGGCGCGAGTGAAAGCCCGGCAGCGCAGCGTTGGACACCTCATAGAAAAGAAAGCCGTCTGCCATCAGCCGTCTGTGGGCGAGGAGATACTCCGCCGCGTACCGCTCGTCATCCGGTGCCTGCGTTGCCCCTCTGGATATCCAGCGATCAAGCGGCGTGCGTGGTTCGACAGTCAATCCGTACAGCGACAGGTGATTCGGCCGCAATGCGACCGCCATGTCGAGGTCGCGCTCCCAGTCGCGCTGCAGCTCGTCGGGCAGCGCGAAGATCAAGTCGAGCGAGATGTTCTCGATGCCGGCGCCCCGCAGCGCGTGCACGGCGGCGCCGATCCGCGCGGCGTCGTGGGAGCGGTGCATCCACTTGAGCACCGTGTCGTCGAACGACTGGGCACCGAGGGAGACGCGGTTGATGCCCGACGCCCGCCAAGCTTTGGCGTGATCTGGAGTCACGTCTTCGGGGTTGGCTTCGAGGGTGACTTCCGGTCCACCCCGGGCCGCCGGCCCGGGGTCAGCCGAGCGCAGGAGTTTGTCTACGAGGGTCGTGATGGCTTCGGGCGGAAGCAGCGAGGGGGTGCCGCCGCCGAAGTAGAGGGTGGAGATCGGTCCACCCCGGGCCGCCGGCCCGGGGTCAGCCGAGCCCCATTCCCTCAAGACCGCATCCACGTACTCTGCTGCAGGAATCCGCTTCCGTACTGCGATCGAGAAGTCGCAGTAGGAACAGCGACGGACGCAGAAGGGGACGTGGATGTAGAGGTGCACGAAGGGAAAACTAAGGGCGAGCTTCCTAATCCGTTAACCCCGCGGCATGGCCGCGGGGCTGGTCTACCCTGAGGGGATCAGGTCGGGATGATGGCTATGCTGCCGGGCGATGTAGGTGCGCACGGCCGCGATGTGTCGCCGACACACCGACCCTGCGTAGTAACCGCGACCCCAACTAACCGTCTCAGTGCGACGAGAAGACTCAGACTTCGCATCCCGAACGAATGACGCCAATTGCGAGTCCGGCCTGAAGCTGACGAGCACATGCACGTGATCCATCAACACTGCCTGGCCGAGCACGCGCATGTTGTGACGTTGTGCCGCGTTCAGGATCGATGTCGAAATGATCTCGACATCGCGCTTGGCGACGGCCCGCTCACTCCACCGCGTCCTCCAGGTGATGTGTGCGTAGAGTTCGAACGCCTTGTGCCAATGGTGCTCGTGAAACACAGCCACTCCGGGTCGACCAACCCCGCGGCCACGCCGCGGGGTCAACGAGATTGGACCCCTGCCCTTTGCCTCAACACAGCCCAAACACCATCCCCGGCCCCTGCCGCACCAACCCCCGCAGCTCCAATTCGGTGAGCGCGCCGAGCACGTTCGCCGCGCCCGTCTGTGTCGCCGCAACGAGCGCGTCCACGTGCTGCGGCTCCGTCGTCATCCGGCTCCACAGGGTCAACTGCAGTCCCGTGAGGTCGACCGGGGGCACGCGTGGTGCCGGGGTCGAGAGCGCCACGCCGATCTCGCGCAGGCCGGTCGACGGCAGTCCGATCTCTTCGAAGATGTCGGCCGCGCACAGCACGGGCTTGGCGCCCTGCTGAATGAGCTTGTTGCAGCCGACCGACGTCGGACTCGTGATCGGTCCCGGCACCGCCAGAATCTCGCGCCCCTGCTCGAGTCCCAGGTTCGCGGTGACGAGTGCGCCGGAGCCCATCGCGGCTTCGACCACGACGACGGCACGCGACAGTCCGGAGATCAGGCGATTGCGGCGTGAGAACGAGCCGGCGTGCGGGCGCTCGCCGGGCGGGTGCTCGGTGACGAGGCAGCCGTGGGCCGCCATGCGCTCGTACAGCGCGCGATTGGCCGCCGGATAGATGACGCCAAATCCGTTGCCGAGCACGCCGATCGATCTGCCGCCGGCATCGAGCGCCGCCGCATGGGCGATCCCGTCGATCCCGCGCGCCATCCCACTCACGACGACCGCACGCGACGCGACCGCGCCGGCGAGGATGCGCGCCGCTTCGGCTCCGTACGTCGTGTGATCGCGGCTGCCGACGAACGCGACGCAGGGCCGGCTCAGCAGTGTGATGTCGCCCCAGGCGTACAGGACCGCCGGCGCATCGGGGATCTCTGTGAGTGACGCCGGGAAGTCGGGATCGCCCGCGAGCAGCACGCGCGCGCCCAGCTGCGTCAGAGAATCCACCACCCGCCGGCCATCATCCAGCGACGCGGCCGTGATCGCCGTCGCCGCGGCGCGCCCGATGCCTTCCAGTGTCTGGAGCTTCGACTGCGGGGCGGCCAGGGCTGCCTGCGCGCTCCCAAACGTCGCGACGATGAGCCGCAGACGCTGCGGGCCGACGCCCGGAACGAGCGAGAGCGCGAGCGTCGCTACGACTTCACAGTCTTCCACAACTGCTCCAACAGTTCCGGTATGCCTTGTCGAGCGATCGCTGAAATCGTCACGATCGGAGCGCCCGCATCGGTGCGCAACGACAGGTGTCTGGTGTCTGGTGTCAGGTCGGCCTTCGTCAAGACCACGACGTGAGGCTTCGACGCGAGCTCCTTCGAGTACGATGCCACTTCCCGTCGCAAGAGATCGTAGGTCGCTTGTGGGTCTGGGCTGTCCACCGGAACGAGAACCGCGACGGCGCGCGTGCGCTCGATGTGTTGGAGGAAGCGCAGCCCCAGCCCCTTCCCTTCGTGCGCGCCCTCGATGATGCCGGGGATATCGGCGACGACAAACGACCGGTGGTCCGACAGCCCGACGACGCCGAGGTGCGGCTCGAGCGTCGTGAACGGATAGTCGGCGATCTTGGGACGGGCGGCCGAAATCACCGACAGCAGCGTGCTCTTCCCGGCGTTGGGCTCGCCGAGCAGGCCGACGTCGGCGATCAGCTTGAGGACGAGCTCGAGGCGCCGCTCCTCTCCTTGTTCTCCGGGCTCCCACTCGCGTGGCGACTGATGGGTCGGCGTGGCGAAATGTTGATTCCCTCGACCACCCCGTCCGCCCTTGGCAACCAGCAGGACTTGATCGGGTTCGATGAGCTCGCCGAGGACCTCGCCGGTGTCCGCGTCGCGAACTTCGGTGCCGGGCGGCACGGGCAGGTAGACGTCGTCCGACGACTTGCCCGACATGTTCTTGCCCTTGCCGTGCGCGGCACGCTCGGCGATCCACTTGGTGTGGTATCGGTAGTCGAGGAGAGTCGCGAGGTTCGTGTCCGCTTTCACATAGACGCTGCCGCCCTTCCCGCCATCGCCGCCGTCGGGCCCGCCTTTGGGCACGAACTTCTCGCGACGAAAGGAGCAGGCGCCGGAACCGCCGGTGCCGGCAACGACCTGAACTACGACGCGGTCTATAAACATCCGAGACTCCGTCCACCCCGGGGCATCGCCCCGGGGTCAGCCGCGCTCAAACGCATGTCGCGTCTCGAGCAGTTCGTGTCCCGGCTGACCCCGGGCCGGCGGCCCGGGGTTACGCTAGACTCCTCTCTCTCACATCCGCCCACATCTCCCACAATTTCAGCGCTCGATCCTTTGATGTGAGATCGGCCTCCACCAGGGCCACGACCTCGTCCACTTCATCTCTAGTAGACCCCGTATTCAAGGCCCCGCGCAGGTGGGCGTGCAGCTGACGGGGCGCATTTTGCATTGCAATCGCCGCCAACGTGCACAGCTCGCGCCGCTTCGAATCCAGCCCGGGTCGTCCCAGGATCTTTCCGTACGCATCGACGACCACCAGCGGCTCGATCGACGGATGCAGTGCCCGCAGATTCAACAGCAGCTTGTGGAACGTCCGCCCGTACACCTCGGCGCACGCCTCGGCGCCGCGCGTGGTCCAGCGCTCCCACTCGGGATGCGCGATCGGCTCGCCCTTCTCGCTCTCCAACACCGGCCCCGCCACACTGCGCCACACGCCGAACGCGACCAACGCGAGCGGATAGCCGACGTTGAGAAAGCTCTGCAGCAACAGCTCGTCGACCCACTGCGGCGGCACATGCACCGCCCGCGCGGCGATCATCCGGTCGCGCAGCCGGGCCTCGTCGCCCGTTGCCGTAGCGGCCGCGATCCGCACGAGGGCAAGGGTCTGGGGATCGAGGCCTTTTTTCCCCGCGGCATGGCCGCGGGGCTCGCCACCCGGACTCATAGTACTCGTCCCCCGTCCCTCGTCCCCCATCCTTTCATCGCTCCAGTCCCCCATTTACCCGCATCTCGCCGACCGTCTCACCGCGAGAATTCGTGATGGGTCGTTTCAGCAGCGACGCCGGTTGCGGCTTGAGGCCCAGCTCGGCGAGCACCGACGCGATCGCCAGGGCCGATGCGGCGCTGTGGCCGTCCTCGACCTTGAGCGTGACGCCGAGGCTCTCGCGAATGAGGGATGCGCTGTACACGCCTTCGGCACCGACCTTCGCGAACACTCGTCCCGGATGCGCCCGCATCATTTCCGTGCAGGGCCTGCCTTCACCAGCGATCAACTCGGGGTGAAGAACCATGGGCTCGAGGATCGCGGTCGGTATTCTGGTATACGCGAGCGCCATGTTGCGCAGCGGCAGCGCGAAACAGGCTACGCCGCAGCCATCGACCGCCACACCGATGTCCTTGACCGGCACGTCTGTGTACTCGCTGACCGATTTGAGACACCGCTGCTGCACCGGATGCTCGAGGCGCCCATAGAACTCGGTCGGCCAGCCGTGATGCTTCGCGAGCGCCAGCATACCGGTGTGCTTCCCCGAGCAGTTCGAGTACACGGCCGTGAGCCGCACACCGCGAGTCTCGTAGTCTTTGGCGACCGCGTCCGAGAGCGGCCGGTGCGGGCCGCACATCAGATCGCGCTCCGAGCAGCCGACGCGCTGCAAGAACTCGCGCACCAGTGCGACCTGTGCCGGCTCGCTCGAGTGCGACGCGCACGCCAACGCCAGGTCCTGCCGCGTGAGCCCGAAGTGCTCGACGACCCCGTCCAGCGCCAGCGGCAGCGCCTGGAACGGCTTGGCGGCGGAGCGCCAGAAGGTGACAAGATCTGGATTGCCGGCGCTGGCAACGAGCCGCCCGTTGCCGTCTACAACCGCAACGTGGACGACATGGCGTGACTCGACGACGGAACCACGGCGGTTTTCGACGTGCATGAGGCCGGGAAGATAATGCCTTGTGGACGGCTGACCCCGGGGCGGCGCCCCGGGGTAAACCAATCCCACGCCGAGATCCGTTCACCCCGGGCCGCCGGCCCGGGGTTAGCCGAGACTCGACTCAATCGTCCCAACACCCCAAATTGCCCCCGCCATGCGCACCGCCCTTCTGACGCTGCTCCTCCTCCCGGCTGGCGCCGCGGCACAAGAAGCCTCTCCCTATCTCCCCCTCAGCCACTGGTCCACCCCCTTCATCGAGCACTTGATCGCGGCCGGCCGCATGGCCGATCCGTCGCCGCTCAGCCGGCCGTTCCGCGTCGACCAGGTGGTGCGCACGCTGGAGGCGGTGGATAGCAACGTCGTCACCGGCGCCGAGTGGGCCGTCGTCAAGCAGATCCGCTCCGACTTGACGCGCCATATGCGCGGCCCGTCGTCGCGCATCGACATCCAGGCGGCGACCGCGGCGAGCTCCCACGCGCGCCGCGATCCGTTGCGTGAAGCAGGTCCCGGCCACGCGACATACTCTGGCGGCGCGGGGCTGACGCTGTACTTCGGTCCCGCCGTCTTCGTGTCGCATTCGTACTTCGACACGCGGCTCAAGTGGGATCCCGACTACTTCGGCAAGAAGGACCGCGTGATCGCCGGCCGGACCGCCGAGGCGTACGTCAGCGCACAGTGGCGCTTCGGGGAGCTCTTCTTCGGCAGCCTCGATCGCAACTGGGGACCGCGCATCCCCGACGGGGGGGGGCTGCTCGTCTCGCCCAATCCCTACAGCTACGATCATTTCGATCTGCGGATCGGCACCGACGGCCTGTACCTCGAGGGCCTGATCACGCAGCTCGACGATCTCCCGGACACGAGCGGCACGCCGCAGCATCGCTACTTCATCGCCCATCGCGTCACCGTCCGGCCGCCCGGGAACACGACGTTCTCGCTGTGGGAAGGCACGATCGTCGCCGGCCCCGATCGCCAGCTCGAGCCGTGGTTTGCGAACATCTTCACCCTGGGCCTGCTGCAGCAGTACGACCAGAACTCGCAGGCCAACAACCTGCTCGGCTTCGACTTCACGACGCGCATCAACCGGACCCAGCTGTTCGCCTCGGTCTTGATCGACGATATCCAGGTCGATCGCAGTAACGCCGGCGACAAGGAGCCGTCGTCCTACGGGTTCACCCTGGGCGCGCAGGGCGGGTTCGCGCGTTACGGCTGGACGGCGTTCTACACGCAGGTCGCGAATCTCACCTATCGCACCCCCAATCCCGCCGAGGCCGTGATGCGGCGCGGCGTCGGGTTGGGGCGTAATTTCTCCGGCTACGATCAGCTGACGCTGCGCGGCAGCATGATCGCGGCGCCGGGTGTGCTGCTCGAGCCCGAAGTCACGCTGCTACGCCAGAGCCAGGCCGATTTCCGGCTCCCGTATCCGAGCGTGGCGCAGTTCGACTCGACGCCCACGCTGTTCGCGGGCACGGTGACGCGGACGCTGCGGCTCGCGCTCGCCGGCCGCGCCGCGCATGGGCGCTGGGTGCTGTCGGGCGATGGGGGCGTCCACCTGATTTCGAACGGGCCGGAGAAAACCCGCTGGGTGGGCAGCGTGCAACTGAGCTGGAGAACTAAGAAGGAAGGGCGGATTCCCTGATGCCGGAAGCCCGGCTGACACGCGATCGCATCGAAGCCCTGCTCCGGAAGATGGCCGCGACCAAGGTCGTCGTGGTCGGCGACGCCATGCTCGACGTCTACCTCGTCGGCGAGGTCGATCGCGTCAGCCCGGAAGCGCCGGTTCCCGTCGTCACCGTGCACGCGAGCCGTCACGGCCTCGGCGGCGCCGCGAACGTCGCGGCCAACGTCGCGGCCCTCGGCGCGGACTGCCGGCTGGTCGCCGTCGTCGGCGAGGATCAGCGCGGGCAGTCGGTGCGCGCCGAGCTGGACGATCTCAGGCTGAATTCGTCGTTTCTCATCACCGATTCGGCGCGGCCGACGACGTCCAAGACCCGCGTCGTCGCCCGCGGCCAGCAGATGCTCCGCATCGACGAGGAGATCGATGACCCGATCTCGGCGAAGGTCATGGAGAAACTGGCCCGCGCGCTCGAGCACGCGCTCGAGGATGCGGACGCGCTGCTGATCGAGGACTACAATAAAGGAACGCTGGTGCCGCAGGTGATCGAGCGCGGGATGACGATCGCCAAGCGGCGCAGCCTGCCAGTGGTGGTCGATCCCAAGTTCAAGAACTTTTTCGCCTACCGCGGCGCGACCGTATTCAAGCCGAACCGCCGCGAATTGGAGCTAGCGATGGGCGCGGCGCTCGACCTTGCCCACCCCGACGCCCTCCCCGAAGCCCTCGTCAAGCTGGAGGTCGACAATCTGCTCCTCACCCTCGGCGGCGAGGGGATGATACTCGTGACCAAGGATCAGGAGGTCACGCGCATTCCCACGATGGCGCGCGAGGTGTTCGACGTCTCCGGCGCGGGCGATACCGTGACGGCGTGGGTGGGGACGGCGCTGGCGGCGGGCGCGAGCGTACGCGAGGCGGCCCACATCGCGAACTTTGCCGCGGGGATCGAGGTCGGGAAGGCGGGCGTGGCCACGGTCTCACCTGCCGAAGTGCTTTCGGTCCATGAAACGTATTTCGACCAGCTTGGAAAGTTGCGGCGCGAAGGCTTGCTGTAGAGACCGAATGTCCAATGATCAATGTCCAATGATCAGTGTTCAATGATCGTTCGGCTTTCGCCCGTTGCGGCGCGCGGTTCTGAGACTCGTTGCCAGGATCGCCAACAATTCATCACACTCGCGCAGCACCGGATCGACTGATTCAGCAGGCGAGAGAGCCATTGTGCGAATGAATTTGAGCCACGTGCGAGTCTCTCGCAGTTCTTTGAGACAGATCCCAAGTTTGTGAATGAAATCGCGCCGGGACTCTGCGGATTGAACTTCCCCGTAATTCGCGAAGGTCGACGTGCTACTACGAGCCAGCTGGAGGGCGACATGCTGCCCGAGCGGCGTATGGGGCAGCCCAGAGGTCAGGTGGCATGTCGTAGCTCCGAAGTGCACCAGTCGATCTTCTAGGCCATAGTTCGCCACGTCGCAGTCTTGCACCAACGAGTCCGAACGAGCTAACCAATCTCACGCGAACCGATACACAATCATGCAGCGATCATTGAACATTGCTCATTGGACGTTAGACATTGCTCATTGGACGTTAGACATTGATCATTGATCACTGGACATTCTACATTGTTCATTCGCGCGGCTTCAGCCGCGCGCTCGGGCCCTTAGCTCAGCGGTTAGAGCAGCGGACTCATAATCCGTAGGTCCCAGGTTCAAATCCTGGAGGGCCCACTAAGCAGGACACCAACTTACGCTCCGATGCTTGGCTAATTCGTTCGAGTTACGCCGAATCTGCGCGGTGCTTCCATAATCCATAGTCGCATCTCATCCCATCATGCGATGTTGCCTCGCGGTACTCGGTGGCAGTTTGTTTTCTGCGGGCGAGGGAGTTCCGACTGGGAGAGACGGATCCCGAGCCGCCTGCAGAGACAAGCCGTGTTAGGGGGCAAACAATGTTCGCTTTCCTCAGACGTACCACAGGATTGGTCTCTGTCATCGCGGTCGCGGCACTCCTGTTCGCAGCGTGCGGCAAGTCATCCAGCAAGTCATCCAGCAACTCATCCAGCAACGGATCCACCGGTCGCGTCATCCCCTCGCTGGGCGCGACATCGAACTACGCCATCCTCGCGGGCTCGGCGATAAGCTGTACCACCGGGGCCACGGTCGGCGGCGATATCGGGCTCAGCCCGGGCGGGGCTACCTCGATCACGGGCTTCCCACCGTGCACGGAAACAGGTGCGAAGCGCGCAGCCGACGCGGCGGCCGCCGCAGCGCAATCGGACCTCACCACCGCGTACAATGGTCTAAAAGGCCTGGCGTGCGGTACGACAATTTCCGCCGATCTGGGTGGAACGACCCTCGCCCCTGGCGTCTATTGCTCGGGCTCCGGGATTAACGTGACGGGGGCACTCACGCTCAGTGGGACCGGGACGTACGTGTTCCAGGCAGGGTCCGCGCTCACGGTCGCCACGTCCGGGTCGGTCGTGCTCGCCAATGGGGCCGAGGCGAAGAATGTGTACTGGCAGGTCGGCAGCTCGGCCACGCTCGGGAACGGGAGTGCGATGAAGGGCAACGTTGTCGCGCTGACGAGCATCAGCTTGGGGACCACCGCAAACCTGGTTGGCAGAGCCTTGGCGAGAAACGGCGCCGTGTCGCTAGCCGGCACCAACACCATTAGCCTTCCGTAGTTC
>Ga0193725_1000156_pt1 | contig 22608 bp, 24 predicted proteins | sample H2a2metaG_FD_143058 | JGI IMG/M metagenome (GOLD analysis project Ga0193725, IMG submission 143058) | Soil microbial communities from a riparian zone of the East river system, Colorado, United States - H2a2 | ecosystem: Environmental > Terrestrial > Soil > Riparian zone | place: USA: East River... | reverse complement strand
CTTCGAAGCGCGCGGCATCATGCAGGTCATGGATCACCCCAACGGCAAGTTCAAGATGCCGGCCTGGCCGGTCCGCGTCGACGGCAAGCCCGCAAAGATCAAGCCCTCCCCGCTGCTGGGCCAGCATGGCCCAGCGGTGCTGAACGAATGGCTGGGCATCGGCGCCGACGACGTCGCGAAGCTGAGGGCAGAGGGCGTGCTCCCGAGCAGCCTCTAATGATGCTCGCGGAATTGGTTGACGGGCTCGCGTCGGGGGTCGAGCGCCGATTTCGCAGAAAAGAGGAGCGCAGCTCCTCTTTTCGAGGACCTAGGCCAGCCGACCCCCGACGCGAGCCCGTCAACCAATTCCGCGAGCACCATTAGGCGTCCAGGGCGGCGACGGCTTCGATCTCGATGAGGGCGCCGGGGACCGCGAGGTTGGCGATCTGGACGAGCGTGCTCGCCGGTGGGTTAGGACCGAAGAACTCCGAGCGCACCTCGCCGTACGGCTCGCGGTAGCGCACGTCGGTCACGAACACGGTGAGCTTGACGACGTCGTTCATGGTGGCGCCGCCCGCCTCCACGATCTTGCGGATGTTCTCGAACACGCGGCGGGTCTGCGCCTTGATGTCGCCGTGGCCCATGAGGTTACCGTCGCCGTCGTACGGAAGCTGTCCGGCGACGTAGATCGTCCCGCCCACGCGCCAGCCGAGCGTGTACCGCGGGCGCTGATCCTTCATTCCGGCCGGAGCAATTGGCGTGCGTGCCATCTCGTTTCTCCTCGACGCTTCGGATTTGGAGCGGCTCGCCCGTCGCGCGGCGACGCTCGCTCGGGATTATAAGCGCACCCCGTCACCGCGGTGGGTCAGCGCTGGTAGCCGTAGAGGCGCCAGCGGCCGTTCTCGCGGCGCGCGATCTCCAGCTCGCGCTCCCACGAGGCGACCGGGATCCAGCTGCCGACCACGCGCAGGCGCCCGGTGACCTGTCCCGTCGAATAGACCCACGCGTGCTCGCCGACCATCCGCACCGCGTCGATGCGGACGCGCGCCCTCACCTGATCGTGGAGGGTGAAGACGGTCCGCAGCTGGTCGGCGATGCCGGCCTTCGTCAGCGTGTCGGTCCGATACTGCGCGGAGACCAGAGCCAGGAGCCCGGCCTCGTCCATCGCGTGGAACCTCGCGACGGCACCCTCCACGACCTCCTGGATCTCCACGACGATCTGCGGCGACGCCGCGGAGCCGGGGAGCCCCGTGTCCTGAGCGAACGCCGCGGAGGCCGGAGGCCCGGCCAGCAGCGCAATCACGAGGAGTAAGGGTCGCCACATCGGCCCTATTCGAGCACAGACTCGCGAGCTTTTCTGCTTCAGCGGCGGGATATACTCGGCGACCGAAACCTGCAGCTCACCGCGAGACCCAACGGAGCTTCGCCATGCCGAGATATGAGTCGCCCTACGATCCGTCGACGATGCCCACCGGCCTGGAGCACGTGATCTACGAGAAGAAGGGGCACGTCGCACACGTGACGATCAACCGCCCCGAAGTGCGGAACGCGCTGCACAGCTACGCCTACGCGGAGCTGCGGGCGTGCTGGCGCGACATCGGCCTCGATCCGGACATCTACGTCGGCATCGTCACCGGAACGGGCGAGGCGTTCTGCGCCGGACGCGACGTCAAGTTCCTGGCGTCGTACCAGGCCCAGGGCCAGCGGACGCCCCACGAGGACCCGAACAATCCGCTGTTCCACTGGGGCGGCGGCGGTCAGCCCAGCGACGCCGATCTGGAGAAGCCGCTGATCGCCGCCATCAACGGCTTCGCGGTCGGCGTTGGGCTGTCGCTGGCGCTGCAGTGCCAGCTCCGGGTGATGGCGGACACGGCGTGGATCGGCGACACCCACACCAAGGTCGGGCGATTGGGCTCCGCGCACAATCTCTACACCGCGCTACCGCGTACCACGGCCGCCTATCTCACCCTGTGCAACGGCCGACTCACCGCGGACGAGTGCTACCGGCAGGCCATCGTCAACAAGGTCGTCCCGCGCGACGAGCTCATGGCCACCTGTGAGGAGATGGCTGACATGATCTGCGACAGCTCGCCGCTCGCCGTGCAGGCCGCGATCCGGCTGTACCGGCTGGCCGCGGCGTTCCCACCCTCGCTCGCCTCGTATGCGCGCCACCTCGATCAGGAGGTCGCGGAGAGTGAGGACGGCGCGGAGGGCCCCCGCGCGTTCCGCGAGAAGCGCAAGCCCGTGTGGAAGATGCGCTGATCGGTTCCGCGTCCTGGCTGCGTCGATGACGGGCCCGGTCCGGCCGGTTCAGCGGGTCCACACAACCAGCTCGTTGCCGCTGATCGTGAGCGTGGCGCCGAGCTTGTCGCACCGGCGGGTGACTTGTTCGAGGGCGTCCTTGTCGAGGCTCGGGTCGCAGACGTAGGTGTGGTTGCGCTCGTCGTGGCGCACCAGCGAGAACGCGACTTCCGAGATCGTCGAATCGTCGAAAGTGACGCGGGCGAGGAGGCCGACCCAGTCGCCGTGGGCGCGGCCGCCGTGGCCGGTGTGGAACGAGAAGCTGCCGAGGCCGTAGAAGATCGGCTTGCCCCGATACATCTCGACCGCGCACGCGTAGTGCGGGCCGTGGCCCATCACCACGTCGGCGCCGGCGTCGATCGCGGCGTGGGCGATCTCGACCTGGTAGACCAGCACGTCCTCGGACAATCCCCAGTGATGGGAGGCCACGACGACGTCGGCTGCCGCGCGCAGAGCGCGCAGATCGCCAGCGAACTCGGCGAGCGACGCGGCGTCGGCCCACGTGTGGGTCACCGCCGGAATGCCCGGACGGTTCGCGGGCGGGCCCCCGGCCAGCCGCGTCTGGAGCGGCGGCTGATACGCGGTGTGGCCGGTGAGGACAGCGACGCCGGGAGCACTGTCGGTGGCCTCGTGGCCGGTCGCCCAGTAGACGGAGGTGCGCTGCACGAAGCCGAACCGCAGACCCGCGTGGGTGACGATGGCGGGCGCGCGCGCGGCCCGACGATCCACTCCCGCGCCGGTGTGCGCGACGCCGAGCGCGTCGAGCCTCGCCAGCGACGACCGGATCGCCTCCTCGCCGTAGTTCACGTTGTTGGCGTTGCCGATCGCGTGAAACCCGCCCACCACGAGGGCGCGGGCGGAGGCCAGCGGCGCGTAGAAGCCCTCGCGCTCCAGCGCGTGCTCGCCCGCCGGCTCGTAGAAGCAGCACTCCAGATTGCCGAACAACACGTCGGCCTGCCGCAGCGTATCCGTGACGCGCGCGAATGGCACCTCGGGATCGGCGACGTTCATGAGGTTGACGTCACCGGTCAGCATCAGCACGCGCTTCATGATTCGCCGCCGTCGCGCATGATCGTGGCTCGTTCGCGTGAAGAGATGGCCGCGCCGCCGATCAGAAGACGATCACCAGCCGGCCGCGGGTGCCACCGGCGCTGAGCTTGCGCTGCGCGTCGGCCGTCCGCTCGGGCGGAAACGTCTCGGCCACGCGCAGGGTGAGGCGGCGCTCGGTGACCAGCTGGCCCAGCCGAGCGAGCGCTTCCTGATTTTCCAGGTACGAGGCCACCCGCACCGGCTCGATCGTGATGCCGCGTTCCGACGGGCCGGCCCAGCCACGCACGGTCGCCAGCTTGCCGCCGTCGCGGATGGCGGGCAGGACGGCGGCGTCGAGCACCGCCGCGTCGATCAATCCATCGACGCCGCCGGACGCCGCGTCGCGAAGCGCGCGGATCGCCGCGTCGCCGCGAGGCACGACCTTCTCCGCGCCCAGCTTCTTCACCAGCGCCTCGTCCTGAGATCCCGCCACCGCGATCACGCGCAGTCCGTCCGCAGCGCCGAGCTCGACCGCGTAGCCCCCGACGGCGCCGGCCGCGCCGGTGACTCCGAGGGTCTGTCCGGGTTTGAGGGCGAGCTTGTCCAGCGCGAGGCGCACAGTCAACCCGTTCATCGGCAGCGTCGCCGCGGCCTCCAGGCTCGTGCCCTCGGGCACGCGCGCGACCGACGCGGCGGGAACCACCACGAGCTCCGCCTGGGCCCCACCGCCGGGACGGCGCGGATTCACGATCGCCATCACCCGGTCACCGACGCGCCAGCCCGTGCCCGCGCCGACGGCGTCCACCGTTCCGGCCAGCTCCATGCCGGGAGTGAACGGCGGCCGCACACCCATCTCGGCCAGCTGGGCGATCGTGTGCTGGCGTCCGATGCGGAAGCTGATGTCGGTCGGGTTGACCGTCGCCGCCGCGACGCGAATGCGCACCTCGCCCGGCCCGGGCTGCGGCTCGGGCCGCTGCGACACGTCCAGTACTTCGGGGCCCCCGAAGGTCGAAAACGTCACGGCTCGCATGGTTGGCCTTTCTTATGACAGCGGCCGGGCTCACACCGGCAGGAGCGGCTCGGTCCTGTCCGGTGGTAGGTCGCTGTCGAACGAGTTGATCATCAACGCCAGCAAACTGTAGTTGCCCAGGGTCAGGCCCAGCTCGACCACGCCCTGGCGGCCGAACTGCTCGAGCGCCGCCTGGAACGCGCCCCGGCTGACCCGATGAGTCCGGAAGAACTCGCGGCCGAAGTGGACGACCGCCGCCTCGTCGGCAGCCAGCGCGGGAAGCTCGTTGCGATCGCGCAAGCCGTCGACGAGCGCGTTGGGCACGCCGGCCTTGCGCGCGGACGCCGCGTGGGCGTTCCAGATGTGCTGGCAATCCAGCTCGCGCGCGGTGACCAGCATGGCCAGCTCCTGAACCTTCTTGGGCAGCGAGGATTCGTCGCGCAGATAGTGGTTCAGGCCGGTGGCCCATCGATGCGCCGCGGGCACGTGGATCATGACCGAGCCGGGTCCGTAGCGCGGGACCGATCCGAGCCCCTTCACCATCTCGTCGAAGACGTCACGCTGGCCTTCGGGAACGCTGTCTCTGGTCGCCGCCGGTAGTCTGGCCACGGTCACCCTCTCCGTTGGACGTTCACTTCAACCGGGGAGCTCGTCGTAGTGATGGAAGTTCCCGACGACGTCGTTCGCGTACAGCTTCTCGATCTCGGGTTGCGAATAGCCGAGGAGCCCCAGAACCTCCTCGTTGTGCTCGCCCACTTTCGGTGTGGAGCCGACGACGGCCGGTGTGCGGCTGAAGTGCCAGAAGTCGCCGGACACCGCGATCGTCCCGGCCAGGAAGTCGGGGACCTCGACCATGGCCCGCCGCTCCCACGGGTGCGTATCGTGGGCCGCCTGCGGGATCGTGTTGACCGGGGCCGCGACCACGTCATTCTTCGTGAAGTGGGCGATGGCCTCCTTCATGGTCATGGGCGCCATCAGCTCGGACATCGCCTCGTTGACCGCCGTCGCGTTCTTGCTGCGCTCGTGGCGGGTGGTGAAGCGCGGGTCCTTCTGCCACTCCGGCTTCCCCAGCGCGCTGCACACGCGCGCCCAGTGGTGCTGGTCGCCGGCGGCGATCAGGACCCAGCCGTCCTTGCACGGGTACATCCCGCTGGGCGCCGCGTCCGACTTGCCCCGCTTGGGCTCGGTGCCGGCCCCGTGGTAGGCCGTGATGGGGATCTCGGTCAGGCTGTAGCCGGAGTCCGCCAGGCAGACGTTGATGCTCTGCCCCTCACCGGAAATGCTGCGCTCGTAGAGCGCGCCCAGGGTCCCGATGGCCGAGTGCAGCGCGGTCGTGCGATCGATGATGGGCACGCCGGCACGGATCGGCGGCATGCCTTCTTCACCGGTGACCATCGCGATGCCGGACATGGTCTGGCCGATGGGGTCGTAACCGATCTGGTCGCGATAGGGACCGAACTGCCCGTACGCGGAGACGTTGACCATGATGATGCGGGGATTCAGCGTCTTGAGCACGTCGTACCCGAAGCCCATCTCCTCGATGGTCCCGGGCCGGAAGTTCTGCACGAGCACGTCGGACACCCCGATCAGCTTGCGGAGGACGGTCTTGCCCTCTTCCTTGCGCAAGTCCATGCTCACGCTCTTCTTGCCGCTGTTGTATTGCACCCAGTAGGCGCTCTGCTTCCTGACCCACGGCGAGTGATAGCGGGTCTCCTCGCCCCCGAGCCGCTCGATCTTGATGACCTCCGCCCCCAGCCGCGCCAGCACCTGCGCGCACCGCGGCCCAGCCTGATGCCGCCCCAGATCGATCACGCGAATCCCGTGCAACGGCCCCTTGCCATCGATCATCTCGTCACTCCTTGTCCCCCAGCGCGCAAGCACGGGGCGTGTGTCAAAGGCCCTTGGTTCTCTCCCCATCGAACGCGAGCCACAATCGCGCCGGTGGGGAGCCAAGTCAAGCGACCACAACGGTCGACGGGATTCCGTCCTGCTAGCGCGGACTATTCATGAACGAGATGGCGCGAGTCGGCGGGGCCTGGCACCGGGGTGGCCCGGCCGTGCAGGCTGCGTCACCCGTTCACCTGAATCGCAGTGCTTCGCACTGCGCACAGGATGAAGGGGTCCCACTTCGCCTGCACGGCCGAGCCACCCCGATGCCACCCGCCGGGGGCGCGCGAAGCGTTCATGAATAATCCGCGCTAGACGCCGCTCTAGAGCACGCCCTCGGTCTTCAGCTTGGCGACCTCGTCGGCGCCGATGCCGAGCCACTCGTTCAATACGTCGGGGCCGTGCTCGCCCAGGCGCGGGGAGGGCTTGATCTTTGCGGGCTTGCCGTCGACGCGGACCGGCCAGGCCGGCATCTTGAACTTGCCGTTGGGGTGATCCATGACCTGCATGATGCCGCGCGCTTCGAAGGTCGGATCGTTCTGCAGCTCCATGGTGTCGAAGACCGCGCCGGCGGGGACGCCGACGCCGCTCACCATCTCCATGACCTCTTCCTTGGTGTGCTTGCGCGTCCACTCGGTGACGATCGCGTCGACTTCCGCCTCGCGCTTGAAGCGGTCGGCGCCGGTGGCGTAGCGCGGGTCCTCGATCAGCTCCTCGCGACCGATCAGCTTCATCAGGCGCACCCAGTGCTCGGGGTTGGCGCGGCTGGTGGTGATGTAGCACCAGTCGTTGGAGCCGAACGGCCGGCACTGGTAGAGCCCGGACGGTGAGTTGTTGCCGCCCGGAGTTTTCCCGCCGCGCCGCGGGGCCGGCTTGCCCGTGCGCGCCTGGTTGGCGAAGCACGTGCGCATGTAGTGAAACATCGCGTCCTGCATCGCGATCTGGAGCCGCCGGCCCTTGCCGGTCCGCGCGCGCTCGTGGAGCGCGCCGAGGATGGTCACCGACATCAGCATGCCGGTGCCGGTGTCGCCGAAGCTCGGGCCGGGCTTGACGGGGGGACGGTCGGACTCGCCGGTCACGCTGATGGTGCCGCCGGCGGCCTGGGCGATCATGTCGAAGGCCAGGCCCTTCTCGTACTTGCTGCCGGTCCCGAACCCCTGGATCGAGCAATAGATGATGCGGGGGTTGATCTTCTTGACTTCGTCGTAGCCGAGCCCGAGGCGCTCGATGGTCCCCGGCGCCATGTTCTCGACCGTGACGTCGGCCTTGGCGAGCATTTGCTTGACGATCTCGAGCCCGCGCGCCGACTTGAGATCGATGGCCAGCGATTTTTTGTTGGCGTTGAACATGTGGAAGTACCAGGGGTCGTCGTCGGGCTTGCCGGGCCTCAGGCGGCGGCCGGGATCGCCGGTCTTCGGGTTCTCGACCTTGACCACCTCGGCGCCGAGCCAGGCCAGCGCCTCGGTGCAGGAGGTCCCCGCCTCGAACTGGGTGAAGTCGACGACCCGGATGCCGGTAAGAAACTCGAGGTCCTGGCAGTTCTCGCTCATCGCTGATCCCTCCTGCGAGTCGGCATGTTCACCCACGGGTTTCCACCGCGGCCCGCGGCGCCCCGATCTTACCCCAGCCATGCCGGCCCGCGGGGAGAAGTCGCCGCGCGATGTCAGAACAGCGCGTGACATCGGCCGGAGGCTTGAAGCTCGCTCGCGGGCGCCTCATAATCACGCGACCCCGCTCATCCCAAGGAGGATTCATGGCCCGCATCCCGCTCGTCACCCGCGATCAGGTCGCCGACCAGGACAAGCCCGCCTACGATCAGTTCATGCAGGCGCGGCAGGGCCGGCCCAACGTCGGCCCGTACACGCTGCTCCTGCACATGCCCGAGATGGCGCAAAAGCTCGAAGCCCTGCGCCTCTGCCTGCGCGACGAGGCCAGCCTGACCCAGAAGCTTCAGGAGCTCGTCATGATCTCGGTGGCGCGCGAGATGAGCTGCGCCTTCATCTGGTACGCCCACGCCGCCGCCGCGCGCAAGGCCGGCATCCGCGACGACGTGGTCGACAACATCCGCGAGCGGCGCCCGCTGACCAACCTCGATCCCGACGAGCAAGCCGCCGTAGACTTCACCCGCGAGCTCCTGCAGAACCGCAAGGTCAGCAAGGGAACGTTCGACGCCGCGACGGCGCGGTTCGGTCAGCGCGGGGCGATGGCGTTGACCAACCTGATCGCGTGCTACGCCGTGCTCGCCTACAACATGAACGCCTACGAGCTGGAAGCCCCCGCCCACGCGACCGAGAAGCCTCTGCCGAGCTAGAGAAGCAGCGGGCTAGAGAAGTAGAAGGAAGAACCCCGCGCAGGTGGAGGTGGGATGGCCCCACCCGCAACCCCTTTGTAGTTGGGGTTGCGGGTGGGGCCATCCCACCTCCACCTCACACAGGCGACGCGGCTAAGCCTTGGCGGAACCGACCGCCGCGAGCGGAATATCTTCCAGCACGCCGCGCGCGTCGGCCTGGGCGAGCACCGCCTCGATGGTCTTGACGAGCTGGCGCGCCGCGTCCACGCTCAGCTCCACGGAGACGCGGGCGCCCGGCCCCATGGCCTCGTTGACGAAGTCGATGTTGAGCGCGTGCTCGAGCGGCAGGTCGTACGGGTGATCGTACGAGACGTTGGCCTCGCGGACCTCGAACCACTCCGGCCCGCTCTTGCCCCGCCCCTCGAGCCTCACCTGATGCGCGATCATCGTGCACATGCCGGACGCCTCAGCGCAGGTTCTTGTCGAGGAACGCCCAGATCTTCTTCCAGCCGTCGACGGCCTGCTCCTGACGATACGCCGCCCGGTCGTAGTAGAAGAACCCGTGGCCGGCGCCGTCGTAGCGATGGAACTCGTAGTTCTTGCCGGCCTTTTTCAGCTCCGCCTCGTGCTGGTTGACCTGCTCGGGCGTCGGCGACTTGTCCTCGTTACCGAACAGGCCGAGGATCGGGGCCGAGAGGTCCTTGGTGAATTCGATGGGCGCCGTCGGCTGGTTCGGAGTCAGCTCTTCCTTGGACATGACCACGCGCCCGCCCCAGCACTCGACCACCGCGTCCAGGCCCTTCAGCTTGCAGCCGGCCAGGAACGCCTGGCGGCCACCCGAGCAGGTGCCGAAGATGCCGACCTTGCCGCTCAGATTGGGCAACCCGCGCAGCCAGGCGATCGCGCCTTCGAGGTCGCCGAGCACGCGGGCGTCGGGGGCGCCGCCGGCCGCGCGCACCTTGGTCCCGACGTCTTCGGGCGTGCCATGGCCGTCGCGGTTGTAGAGGTTCGGCGAGATCGACACGTAGCCGTGGTGGGCGAAGCGGCGAGTGCACTCGCGGTACCACTCGTCCCAGCCCGGCGCGTGGTGAATGACGACCATGCCGGGAAACGGACCGGCCCCGAGCGGACGGGACGTGTACGCCAGGATGGCGTCGCCGTTGTGTCCTTTCATGGACACGGTTTCGGAAATCATGCCTTCGTACTGGTCGGTCTGGTAGGCGTGCGCCATGTGCGACCTCCTGTGGGGTGTTGGAACGAGCCCTGAACCGGACGCCATGCTGCACCGTCGCGGGCTCGCGGTCAAGGGAGGCGGTACAATCCGCGTTCGATGCCGCCGCCGAGACGTGGACGCGCGAACGCCGGGACGAAGACCGGGCTCGAGGTGCGGACCTCGAGCATCCAGGGCGTGGGGGTGTTCGCGCGCCGGCCGATCGCCGCGGGCACTCGCGTCATCGAGTACACGGGCGAGGTGATCTCGGAGCGCGAGGGCGACGCCCGCTACGACGACCGCGCGATGGCGCGGCACCACACGTACCTCATGGCGCTCGACGACGGCCGCTGCATCGACGCGGGGGTGGGCGGGAACGAGGCCCGGTTCATCAACCATTCGTGCGAGCCGAATTGCGAGACCGTCGAGGAGGACGGACGGGTGTGGATCCAGGCCATCCGGCCCATCGCGGTCGGTGAGGAGCTGACGTACGACTACCGGTACGAGCGCTCCGAGGGCGACGACGAGAGCTTCTATCGGTGTGGCTGCGGAGCGACGACCTGCCGCGGGACGATCCTGCTCCCGCGCGAGGCGCCGGCCGGCGGAACGGAGCCGATCGGAGAGGAGAGCGCCAGATGAGCATCGTGCGCGAGTTCGAGGCCGCCTTCAACCGCGGGGACGTCGAGGCGCTGGTCGCCTGCTTCACGCCCACCGGTCGCTACGTCGACAACTTCTTCGGCCCCCACGCCGGTCATGCGGAGCTGCGCGACATGTTCGCGCGCATGTTCCACGAGGGCCACGACTACCGGTGGACGATGGACGCGATCGTCGAGACGCCCGCGCGAGCCGCCGCCGAGTGGACGTTCGGCTACGTCGTCAGCGAGACGATCCCGCGCAGCGCCGGGCGCCGGGTGGGCTTCAAGGGCATGAGCCTCTTCGAGCTGAGCGACGGCAAGATCGCCGACTATCGCGAATACTTCGACACCGCGTCAGCGCTGATCCAGCTCGGCTTCAAGCCCGACTCGCTCGCCCGCGTGATCGCGCGCAAGCACGGACTGGGGTTGTAACTCACCGGCCCGGCGCTTGCACGACACGTAGCCGGAGGCGTCATGAGACCACGTCGCTGGCTCGCGCTGGTTGTCGGCCTCTTGGTGATCGGAGGCGCGGTCGCGGTCTACCGGTTGCCCGAGCTGGTGCGCCGGGTGGCCGTCGCGCGCATCCAGGCGATGACGCATCGGCCCGTCAGCATCGATCGTGTCGAGCTCAACCTGCTGACCGGCCGCGCCGCGATCCATCGGTTTCACCTGGGCGATCGCGACGGGCAGAAACCATTCGCCGACTTCGGGCAGCTCCGCGTCCGCGTGCGCGTGCTCCCGCTGCTCGTCGGTCGCCTCCGCGTCCGTGAGCTGGCCATCACCGACTCGACCGTGCGCGTCGTGCGCCTCGGCGATGGGACGTTCAACTTTTCCGATCTCGTCGCGGGCGAGGGGACATCGTCGCAACGTCCGCCCAACGTCACGGTCGAGCGCTTCACGCTGACCGGAGGGAAGGTCACGCTGGAGGATCAAGGGCTTCCCGCGCCGCGCACGTGGACGTCCGAGCAGATCACGATCGACGCGCACGATCTTTCCACGGTGGCCGACGGAGGCCGCGCGAACGCGCGGTCGATCACCGCGGGCGCTCCCGTCACCATCCAGCTCGCGAACGTCCGGCTCTATCCCATTCACCTCCAAGCCGTCGTCACCACCGAGGGACTCGACCTCGCGCTCGCTCGCGTCTACATGCCCGCCACCGCGCCGGCCGTGATCGAGCGCGGACGCGTGAGCACGTCGATGACGGTCACGCTGGACGCGCGCGACGGCGTGCGCGCCGACGTGTCGGGCCGGTTCGAGGACGTGGTGCTCACCCGGCCGGACGGCGGCGAGCCGCTGGTGCTGGCCCCGAAGATCACCACCGAGGTCAAGGGCTTCGCGTTCGCCGAGGGCGCGCTGCGGCTCCAGGGACTCGCGGTCGACGGCGCGATGAGCGTGCGCGACCCGACCGCGAAGGGCGGCCAGCGTTTTCGCCTCTCCGATCTCCGCGCGCGCGTGGCCGATCTCACCTGGCCGGCCACGACGCCGGGACGCGTGGACATCACGACCAGCGTCCCGGGTGGCGGTACCCTCGCGATCAGCGGCACGGTCCAGCCGCCACCGGATCCCAGCGATCTGCGCCTGCGTCTGGCCGGCGTGAACCTCGCGTCGTGGGCCCAGTTCGTGCCGATCGCGGCGCGGATCACCGGCATCGCCGAGGCCGATCTCCGGGTGAACGAGCCACTCGCGGCGGGCATCCCCGCACGCGTGGGCGGATCGATCGCGGTGAATCGTCTCGGCGTGGCCGACGGGCGTCAAGAAGTGTTCGGGGCGCGGCGGATCGAGCTGAGCGCGATCGAAGTCCAGCCGGGCGGGGGAGCGGACACCGCCGCCGCGGGACCGCCGCGCGTCCGGGTCGGGCGCGTGGCGATCAGCGAGCCGCGAGGAACGCTCGAGCGCGACGCGACCGGAGCGTTCCCGATCAGACAACTGCTGGCGCGTCCGGCACCGTCGTCGGCTCCGCTCGAGCCCGCGTCGTCCACGCGGTCGAGCACGACGTCGGCATCGTCGCCGGCCAGCGGTGCCGAGGTCGGAGAGATCGTGGTGACCGGCGGCGCGATGTCGTGGCGCGATCGGACGGTGACGCCGCCAGCCCGGCTCGAGATGTCCGGAATCGACGCGCGAATCACCGGCATCGGCTGGCCCCTGCGCGGCGCGGCGGGAGTCCGCGCGTCGCTCCGTCCGCCGGGCGGTGGACGGCTCCAGCTCAGCGGGCGCGTCGGTCTCGATCCGCTCTCCGCGGATCTTCGACTGATCGCGCAGGGCGCCGAGCTGGCGCCCTATCAGCCGTATCTGCCCACGACCGCGCGCGTCGCGGGCGCGGCCGATCTCGACCTGACGGTCACGGTGCCGTCGCTCGCCGACGCTCGGGCGAGCGCTCGCGGCCGGGCCGCGCTCTCGCGCGTGGACGTGCGCGACGGCGCGCGGACCGTGCTGCGGATGGAGCGCGCGAACGCCACCGGCATCGACGTCGACTGGCCCGGCCGCGTGACCGTCGAGCGGGTGGCCCTCGCTCAGCCGTGGGTGCTCGTCGAGCGCGACGCCCGGGGCGGGCTCGTGCTGCGCTCGCTGCTGACCAGCCGGACCGATGCGTGCACCCCGGGGCCGTGCACGCCGCCCGCGACGTCGAATGCCGAGCCGCTCGCCGTCTCCGTCGCCCATCTCAGCGTGGAGGGCGGCGGCGCGCGCGTCGTCGATCAGAGCGTGTCTCCGCCGTTCGCGGTCGATCTGCAATCCGCGTCGGTGAAGCTCGACGGTCTCTCGACCACCGGCGCCAAGCCGGCGCGTCTCGACCTGAGCGGGCGACTGGGCCCCGGATCGGAGCTGGTGCTGCGCGGCACGATCGGCGCGCTCGGCGGCCCACTCAAGGTCGACGTGAACGGCGAGCTGCGTGATTTCGCCATTCCCCGCACGAACCCCTATCTGCTCCGCCAGGTCGGGTGGAAGTCGACGGACGGGCGCATCACCTCGAAGCTGCAGTGCCGGATCGACGGCCAGGCGCTGTCGGTCAAGACCGACATCCGGCTCAGCCAGCTTCAAGTCGTGCGGGCGGCGGCGAGCGACGGCGCCCAAGCGCGGATCGGGCTGCCGCTCGGGGTGATCACGTCGCTGATGAAGAACCGCCGGGGGGACATCACCCTGTCGCTGCCGGTGGGCGGACGTCTCGACGACCCGCGCTTCGAGTTCGGCGAAGCGATCTGGGGCGCCGTGCGCGCGGTGGCCGTCAACGCGATCACGCTGCCGGTGAGCTGGATCGGCCGCGTCCGGTTCAGTCCGGACTCGCGGATCGAGCGGATCGAAGTCGACCCGGTCCCGTTCGACCCGGGCTCGGAGACGCCGACGGACGAGGGGCGCGCGAAGGTGACGCGGCTGGCGGCGTTCCTCGACCAGCTGCCCGAGGTGAGAATGTCGCTGACGCCCGTCGTGTCGTCGAGTGACCTCGAGGCGCTCCGCCGCCGACCCGTCGAGGCGGCGATCGACCAGCTCGTCCGGCAGCACGGGCTCTCGCGCGACGCGGCCGCGGTCAAGCTCTTCGGCCAGCGCTTTCCGACGGACCCCGTGCCTTCGCCGGGGACGGCGGTCGCGTCGCTCGTCGAAGTGCAGACCGTGGCCCCGACCGAGATCGCCGACCTCGCCGCACGCCGCCTGGAGGCGGTGCGGGGCACGCTCAAGCAGGCCGGGATCGCCGGCAGCCGTCTGCCCGAGACCAAGCTCGCCCAGCGGGAGGGACGTGACGGCCAGGTCGAGGCCAACGTGCTCGAGCCGGAGACCCCGCAGCCTTCGAAGGTTCGCGAGATGTTCAAGCGGCTCGTGAAGTGAGACGTTGTATGAACCGGGGAGGCTGGCGGGGTGCCGTAGTCGTCGTCCTGCTCGCCGCGGTTCTCGGAGCCTGTGCCACCGTCGACCGCAACGAGGACCTGCGCATCGAGTCCGAGGTCAAAGCCCGACTGGTCGCGGAAAAGGACGCCAACCTCACGCGGCTCGGCGTGCTCAGCTCCAACGCGACCGTCTACCTGAGCGGCGCCGTGGCATCGCGAGAGCAGCGCGCCCAGGCAGAGGCGCTGGCCAAGAGCGTGCAGGGCGTCCGCCGCGTCGTCAACACCGTCGACGTCGCTCCGGCTCCGCGCTGAACGGCCAGTCACTGCGACATTTGCGTCTCGCCGGGGAACTCTCCGGCTATCGTCTGCGTTCATGTGTCATCATTTGTGTCGGGCGCTGACGGGCGCGGACGCCTAAAATCGCAGCACGAGGAGGAGCCATGATGAAGCGGTTTGTGATGGTCGCGGTGGCAGTCTTCGCGGTGGCGCTGGCTCTCACACAACCCGTGATGGCGGCGGACCAATTCGGTGCCCGCCTGCGCGGGCTGGAAGAGGTCCCGTCGATCTCCACGCCGGGGCAGGGGTTCTTCCTCGGCACGCTGAACGCCGCCGGGACGGCGCTGGACTACACGGTCGTGTATTTCGATCTTCAGGGAATCGTCACCCAGTCGCACATCCACATCGCCCAACCGGGCGTCAACGGAGGCATCGTCCTGTTCTTCTGCACCAACCTGGCGCCGCCGGCCGGCGTGCCTGTCCCGCCCGCGTGCCCGACGGGGCCGGGAATCAACACCGTGAACGGGACGCTCACGGGGGCTAACGTGATCACCCAGACGGCGCAGGGCATCGCCGCGGGGGAGTTCGGCGAAGTGGTTCGCGCCATGCGGGCCGGTCACTCCTACGCCAACGTGCACACCGACCTCTTCCCCGGAGGAGAAATTCGGGGCCAGATCACCCAGTAACTCGGCGGGTTCTCTCCTGCCGCAGTGGGTCACGGGCTTCAGACCGATCGGTCTGAAGCCCGTGCCGTTTTCCTGAGACAATCCTTGCCGGGCTCGAGTCTCACCGTGAGAGAGGGGCGGGCATGAACAGCTTCGGCATCGGTCAACCCGTGCGCCGCGTGGAGGATCGACGGTTCCTCACCGGGCGCGCGCGCTACGTCGACGACGTCGATCTCCCTCGCCAGGTTCACGGCGCGCTCGTGCTCTCGCCCCACGCCCACGCGCGGATCCGCGGCATCGACGTCTCGCGAGCGCTGGCCGCGCCCGGGGTCATGTGCGTGCTGACCGGGGCCGACGCGGTGCGGGAGAAGCTCGGCGGCCTGCCACCGAACGCGATGCCGGAGGACATGGGCGGTCCCAAGGGCTATCGCACGCTTCGTCCGCTGCTCGTCGCGGACACCGTGCGCCACGTCGGCGACCGGGTGGCCTTCGTGGTCGCGGAGACCGCGGCCGCGGCACGGGACGCCGCCGCCCTGGTGGACGTGGACTACGAGCCGCTGCCCGCCGCGGTCACCGTCGACGACGCCGCGCGCGACGGCGCGCCGAAGATCTGGCCGGAATGGACCGGCAACGTCTGCTTCACGCTTGCCATGGGCAACAAGGAGGCGACCGACGCCGCCTTCGCGGGGGCCCGCCACGTGGTGTCCGTCTCCGTGGTGAACAATCGGTTGGCGGCCAACGCGCTCGAGCCGCGGGGCGCCATCGGCCACTACGACCCGTCGGACGACGGCTACACGCTGTACACGAGTACGCAGAACCCCCACGGCGTGCGCTCGATGCTGGCCCAGGCGGTGTTTCGCCTGCCCGAGACCAAGCTCCGCGTGATCGCCCACGACGTCGGCGGCGGCTTCGGGATGAAGGGCGACACCTATCCCGAGGAGGCGCTGGTGCTGTGGGCCTCGCGGCGCGTGGGCCGTCCGGTGAAGTGGATCCAGACGCGCTCGGAGGCCCTGGCCAACGACGACCAGGGGCGCGATCAAACAGTCCGCGGCGAGATGGCCCTCGACGCCGACGGCAAGGTCCTGGCGATCCGCGCCCAGGCCCGGCACGCGCTGGGCGCCTACGTGGTCGGGGCGGCCATCGTCCCGGTGATCTATTCGCTCAAGTGCATTCCCAGCGCGTACACCGTGCCCGCCGTCCACGTGACGAGCCAGGCCGTGTTCACCAACGCGGCGCCGACGGGTCCGTACCGCGGGGCCGGCCGCCCCGAAGCCGTCTATCTCACCGAGCGGCTGCTCGACCGCGCCGCCGCCGTGCTCGGGATCGATTCCATCGAGATCCGGCGCCGCAACCTGATCGCGCCGGACGCGATGCCGTACCGGACGCCCACCGGGTTCGTCTACGACAGCGGGGAGTTCGCGGTCACCCTCGATCGGTGTCTCGAGCTGGCCGACGTCGGGGGCTTCGCGGCCCGGCGCGCGGACAGCGAGCGCCGTGGCCGGCGCCGCGGGCGCGCGCTGACCTACTACATCGAGGACTGCGGGGTGTTCAACGATCGGATGGAGCTGCGCTTCGATCCGAGCGGCAACGTGACGATCGTCGCCGGGACGTTCTCGCACGGCCAGGGCCACGCGACGACGTACGCCCAGATGGTCTCCGACTGGCTCGGCGTGCCGTTCGAGAACATCAGGCTCGTCCAGGGCGACACCAGTCAGGTCTCGTTCGGTCGCGGCACCTACGCCTCGCGCAGCAGCATGATCGGCGGCTCCGCGCTCAAGGCCGCGGCCGACGGCATCGTGGAAAAGGCCCGCCCGCTGGCCGCCCACCTCATGGAAGCCGCACCCGTCGACGTGGCCTTCGAGGACGGAAAATTCCGGGTGGTCGGCACCGATCGCACGATGCCGCTGGCCGACGTGGCGCGCGCGTTCTATCGACCGGTCGGGCTGCCCAAGCAGTTCGGCATCGGGCTCGAGGCCAGCGGCGCGTGGTCGGCCGATCTCCAGAACTTCCCGAACGGCGCCCACGTCTGCGAAGTCGAGGTGGATCCGGAGACCGGCCGCGTCGTGCTCGATCGCTACGTCGTGGTCGACGACGTGGGCAAGGTGATCAACCCGCTCATCTGCGAGGGACAGATCCAGGGAGGCCTGGCTCAGGGGATCGGGCAGGCGCTGTTCGAGCACGTGGCCTACGACCGGGAGTCGGGACAGCTCCTGTCCGCGACGCTCGCCGACTACGCGATGCCGCGGGCCGACGACTTCCCCGAGTTCGAGGCCGATTTCCACGAGGTCCCGTGCCGGACCAACCCCATCGGGGTGAAGGGCATCGGCGAAGCCGGCTCGGTCGGCGCCCCGCCCACCGTGATCAACGCGATCCTCGACGCGCTCCGTCCCCTGGGCGTCGAGCACGTCGACATGCCGGCCACGCCGGCTCACATCTGGGATAGTCTGCGACACGCGCAGACGGCTCGAGGCGAGAGAGCCTCAGGGCCGAGCGTCGAGAAAGGACAGAGCTCATGAGTGTTCGCTTGCGGATGACGTTCATCGCGCTGCTCCTGCTGACGGTGACGCCGGCGTCGGCGCTGGCCACGTGTTACGACGTGGCCGGACTTCCCGAGGCGGCCTCGCTCACCCTGATCGCGGGCACCACGACGGTGCAGGGGCCGGTCCCGGCGGTGGGCGAGGTGCAGGGCCTGTGTGGCCTCGGTCAACCCGACGCCGCGATGCAGGGGAGCGGGATCTTCGATGCGAACGGAGCCCTGCGACTGGGCATCAAGATCCTGGCGGCACGTCCGGGATGCAGCGGGGCCGAGGGCGAGGTCGTCCTGACGACGCAGTTCTTCAGCACGGGCACCGGGCAGATCCGGTGGCCGGAGGGATCCGTGGCCAACGTCACGCTGACGCTCGACCAACAGGGCCATGCCTGTCAGCCCAGGAACCCGCGCCCCGGCATCTGCGTGGGCAACGACACCACGCTATGCCTGCTCCAGAACCGCTTCCGGGTCGTGGCCAACATCTCGACCGGCAACCAGACCCTCCCCGGCCAGGCCCGGAACATCGGCACCGAATCGGGAGGCTTCTCCCGCTTCGGAACCTCGAACGTCGAGGTGCTCGTCAAGGTCCTCGACAGCCGAGCGTTGAACGCGTTCTACTGGGTGGTGGTCACGCCGTCGACGAATGTGGGATACACCGTGACCGTGACGGACACTCAGACCGGCCGGGTCAAGACGTACTCGAGCCCGGTCACCAACTTCCCGCCGCCGGTGTTCGACACCATCGCCTTCTCGGCCGTTCCTTGAGTCGGGCTCGCGTTCCGACCGTACGGCAACCGTCGCGAGCGTGCACGAATACGACGAAAGGAACGGTGATATGAGAGTTCGCATGCGGATGACACTGGTCGCGCTGGTCCTGTTCGCGTGGACGCCGGGTCTGGCCATGGCCGTGTGCTACGACCTGATCGGTCTGCCCGAGGCCGCGTCGCTCAACGTCGTCCTGGTCGAGGCGCCGCCAGGACCGCTTCCACTGGTGGGCGACGCTCAAGGCATCTGCGGGATCGGCGAGCGCGCGGTGACGGTGCACGGCACCGCGCTCGTTGGCGCCAACGGATCGGCCCGAGTCGGGCTCCAGCTCCTGACCCAGCGGCCGGGATGCAGTGGCGGCGACGCGGAGATCGTGCTGAATCCACCGTACTTGTCGGGCACCGGCCAGGTCCGCTCGTCCGAGGGGTCGCTGGCGAACGTGACCGTGACGTTCGATCCCACGGGCCAGGCCTGCCAGCCCCGCATCCCGCGCCCGACCACGTGCATCCCGAACTCCAGCATGATCTGTCTGCTCCAGCGGCGCTTCATCGTCACGGCCACCGCCGCGATCGGCGGATTTGGTGTGATCACACCGGGCCAGGCCGGGGAGGACAGCAGCGAAGCCGGGTTTTTCTCGTTCTCCGCGGCGAAGAACGCCGAGGTCATCGTGAAGGTGCTCGACGGCCGGGCGCTGAACAACTTCTACTGGGTGGTCGTGACCCCGACGACGACCGTCTCCTACACGGTGACCGTGAGCGACACCCTGAACGGCCGCATCAAGTCGTACACGAATCCGGTCGGCGCGCAATCGGCGACGATCATCGACACGACGGCCTTCTCGGCATCTCCCTGAGTCAGCCCGGTTTCCGGCCGAGCGCCTCGAAGTGGGTGAACGCCCACGCGGCGTCGGGGTGGACGGCCCACGCGCGAAACGCCTGGGCCATCGCCTCGACGTCGGCCCGCGTCGCGTAGCCGTACTCGATCATGCGCGCCCCCATCGGCGAGTCGAGCAGGCGCTGGGCGTACGACTCGCCCCACTCGAGGGTGTCGACGGGCGTCGTGTAGCACCAGACGGCGGCGGTCACGCGCACGTCGACGACGCCGGCGGCGTTGAAGAGCGCGCGGAGCCGGCGCCCCATTGCGGGCTCGCCGCCGTTGCGGTACCAGGTTTTGAGATGGATTTCCACGAAGCGGTCCATCCACGGGTCGTCGGGCCAGTAGACGACGGTCTCCCAGTCGATGTCGCGGATGGCGAGCCAACCGCCCGGCCGCAGGACCCGCAGCATCTCGCGCAGGGCCGCCTCGCGCTCGCGCAGGTGCTGGAGCACCTGGTGGGCGTAGGCGACGTCGAACGACGCGTCCGCGAACGGCAGCGCGTACACGCTGGCTTCTTCGTAGCGGAGGTTGTCGAGCCCGCGCTCGGCGGCGTCCCGGCGCGCCGCCTCCAGCGTGTCCTGCGAGAGATCGACGCCGACGACTTCTCCGGGCGCCGCGCGCTCGGCCAGACCGCGCGTGATGCTGCCCGGGCCGCAGCCGACGTCGAGCACGCGCATGCCCTTGCGTAGCTCCGGCAACAGGAACGCCGCCGCCTCCTCCGCCGTTCGCTGCGCGTGCTGGCGCACCGTCGCCGGCGCGTGCCCATGCGTGTACGTCTCGTGTCTCACCGGCTCGTCGCTCATCCCGCGCATGATACGCGCCACCTCTTCTGATAGCATCACGGGCGATTCGTGATACGCGTCGGGGGGGTATGGGGGGAGCCGTAGGGGTCCCCCATCTTCAACAAAAGGAGCACGCATGAAGAACGGGTTCCGGGTCATGGACAGCGACCTGCACACGATGGAGCCGGACGGGCTCTGGGAGCGATACCTCGACGAGCCGTTCAAGAAGTTCGCGCCCACGTTCACGCGGCCGGCCGAGGGCCCGACCAACCAGCCGATCATCGGCGTCGGCAAGGTCGAGATCGGCGAGATGACCAAGCGGCTGCACACCGCGGTGGCCGGCAAGGACCTCCAGCGCCGGGCCTTCGAGCGCCATCCCCACTACGCGGTCGCGCACGCGCGGGGGTACGACGCGCCCTCGCACGTCCAGGCGATGGACATCGAGGGCATCGACGTGGCCGTCCTCTACGGCACCCGCGGCCGCCAGGTGCTCATGCACGACGAGCTGGATCCCGACGTCGCCGCCGCGCTGGCCCGCGCCCACAACAACTGGACCCACGACTACTGCCAGCACGCGCCCCAGCGGCTGAAGTTCGCGGCCCAGGTGGCCTTTCACAACATCCCGGCGTCGATCGCCGAGGCCAAGCGGGCCGTGAGGGAGCTGGGCGCGGTGGCTGTCGTCGGCAACCCCAATCCGATCAACGGCCGCCACATCCACGATCCCGAGTTCGAGCCGCTGTGGAGCGCGATCGAGGAGCTGGGGGTGCCGGTGGGATTTCACCCGACCGGACAGTCCTCGCTCCGCGACGACATCGCCCGCCGCTACCTCGACCATCCGAACGGACGCGTGATCGGCGTGGCCGGGCGCAATCCCGTGGAGCTGATGTTCGCGTTCGCCAGCCTGGCCGCGGGGGGCGTGCTCGAGCGTCACCCGCGGCTGCGCTGTGCCTTCCTCGAAGGCACCTGCGGCTGGCTCCCGTGGTGGCTCTGGCGGCTCGACGAGGCGTGGGAGAAGTTCGGGCCGGGCTCCGAGATCCAGATCAGCAAGCTGCCGAGTGAATACTTCTTCAGACAGTGCTTCGTGGCCACCGACGCCGACGAGAAAGTCCTGCATCAGGTCGTGGAGGCCATCGGCGACGACAACATCGTGGTGTCGACGGACTATCCGCACTCCGACGGGCTCTTCCCGCACGCGATCTCGGAGTTCGTGGGTCTGGAAGGGGTGGCCGAGAAGACGAAGGCGCGCATCCTCTGGGACAACTGCGCGCGCCTCTACCACCTCGACGCGTAATCTAGGGCGTCGGATTCAGGAGGCGCGCTTGATGTGGCCCGGCCTTCGGGCGGGGCGGTCGCGCTCGTGCTCGGAGGGAGCTCGGCCGTCGACCATGCCGGAGGCGACGAGGAACGCGATCACGCCGACGGCAAGGGCCACGCCGGCACCCAGCAGCCACAGCCACGGAAACGGCGCAAACATACCCACCCTCCTCGTTCGGTCGCGTTTATGACGAGGGATGAGGCCGTTTCGTTTCCGAGTGCGCGATGTTTCAGCCCCCCGAGGCGCGTATCTGTAACGACACCCGGTCTTCGTCGCGCAGATGGAGGACGCTCCGCAGGTGGACGGCCGCGACGACCTCGAGCCGGTCGTCGCCGTAACCCGTGACGTCGGGCACGATCACCGCGGTGTCCACGTCGGCGCCGATCAGGGCGGGGAAGAGCCGGGCGCCACAGGCCTCCGTCGGCGGCGGGGCCAGCACGAGGGCGGGACCGTCCTTGGCGTGTCGCCAGACGCTGACCGTGCTGGAATCCAGACGGAGGTTCAACGTCCCCGGGTAGGGCGCGAAGCCGATCAGCCGGTGCACGGCGTCTCGGACCCACGGCAGGCTCATGAAGTAGGCACCCTGGCCGAGCCCCGAGACCACCACGCCGTCGAGCGAGATCACCCGCGTACTGTACGGCAGCGGACGCCCACGCGGACGGCACGTCCGCGGGGACGGGAATCGGTGCGGAGAGCGCGTCCCCGGGGACCGCGCGACGGGGGTATGGGCGCGAGTGTCCGGCGACTGAGCCACGCGTCCCCGGGGACCGCGCGTCGGGGTGTGGGCGCGAGTGTCCGGCGACTGGGCCACGCGGCCCCGGGGACCGCGCGACGGGGGTATGGGCGCGAGTGTCCGGCGACTGGGCCACGCGGCCCCGGGGACCGCGCGTCGGGGTGTGGGCGCGAGTGTTCGGCGACTGGGCCACGCGTCCCCGGGGACCGCGCGTCGGGGGGGTATGGGGGGAGCCGTAGGGGCCCCCCATCTCGAACGGTTATACTCGCCTCACGGGAGAGGGCCAGGCATGAGCGTGGACACGATGCGCAAGGTCACGGGGTACTGCGGGTTCTGCGCGGTGCACTGTCCGGTGGTGACCACGGCCGACGGCGGGCGCGTGATGTCGGTCGAGCCGGACCGCGCTCATCCCTACGGTGGCGCGATCTGCATCAAGGGACGGGCGGCGCCGGAGTTCCACGATCATCGCGACCGCGTGAACGTCCCCCTGCGCCGCACGCGGCCCAAGACC
>Ga0193725_1000155_pt1 | contig 22654 bp, 18 predicted proteins | sample H2a2metaG_FD_143058 | JGI IMG/M metagenome (GOLD analysis project Ga0193725, IMG submission 143058) | Soil microbial communities from a riparian zone of the East river system, Colorado, United States - H2a2 | ecosystem: Environmental > Terrestrial > Soil > Riparian zone | place: USA: East River... | reverse complement strand
CGGGCAACCGGTGCGCTGGCCGAACTTGGCGAGCAGGCGATGGAAGCGCGGGTTGGTCTCCTGATGCACGGTCTGCAGCCGGGCCGAGTAGTCGACGTGGGTCACCGCCGGGATGGTCGAGCGCGGCACGTTGAGCTTGTCGATGCCGAAGAGCTTCCCCTGCTCGGCGGTCAGCGCGACGCGGTGCCGCTCGAGCACGTCCGCCACCAGCGTCATGTAGGGACTGGCCTCGTCCAGCCCGAACCAGCGGGACACGTCTTCGGAGAGCACCGCCGGCGCGAACGGCCGGAACGACTCGCGGTACTTGATTTTCAGGTTCAGCCGCTTCTGCATGTCGGCCCCGCGCGGGTCGGCCAGGATCGACCGGGCACCGAGGGCGCGGGGGCCGAACTCCATGCGGCCCTGGAACCAGCCGAGCGCGTGCTGCGCGACGAGCGCGTCCACGGTGGCGTCGAGCAGCTCGCCCTCCTTCAGCACGTCGAAGCGCGCGCCGGCCGCGCGCAGCCGGCCCTCGATCTCGTCCTGACCGAATTCGGGCCCGAGATATCCGCCCGACATGCCGTCGAGACCTTCGGGGAGCCGGCGGGGTTTGCCGAGGTAGAGGTGATAGGCGGCGAACGCCGCGCCCACCGCGCCGCCGGCGTCGCCGGCGGCCGGCTGCACCCATAGCCGGTCGACCTTGCCGGAGCGGCGCACCCGGCCATTGGCCACGCAGTTGAGGGCCACGCCGCCGGCCAGGCAGAGGTTGCGGACACCGAAGCTCGCCACCGCGTGGTCGACGAGCCGGACGACCGCCTCTTCGGTGACCGCCTGGATCGACGCGGCGAGGTCCAGGTGACGCTGGGTCAGCGGCTCCTGGGGCGAACGGGGCGGGCCGCCCAGGAGCCGATGGAAGCTCTCGTTGGTCATGCGCAGGCCCGTGCAGTAGTCGAAGTACTTCAGATCGAGGTGGAACGAGCCGTCGCCCTTGATGTCGATCAGGTGATCGCGGATCAGCGCGGCATACCGGGGCTCGCCGTAGGGGGCCAGGCCCATGACCTTGTACTCGCCGGAATTCACCGTGAAGCCGAGATAGGAGGTGAAGGCCGAGTAGAGCAGGCCGAGCGAGTGTGGAAAGTGGATCTCGCGATGGATATTGATCGTCCGGCCCTCGCCAAAACCGATCGAGGTCGTCGTCCACTCGCCGACGCCGTCCATGGTGAGGATCGCCGCGCTCTCGAAGGGCGAGGGGTAGAAGGCGCTGGCCGCGTGCGACTGGTGATGCTCGGCGAACATGAGCTTGGCCTCGACGTCGACCGACGGCAGGTGGTGCGACAGGCTCTGGCGCAGCAGGTCCCGCTGGAACAGCTTCTCTCGCGACCACGAGGGCATAGCCGCGGCGAACGACCGGAAGCCGCGCGGGGCCAGCGCGAGGAAGGTCTCGAGCAGGCGCTCGAATTTCAGGAGCGGCTTGTCGTAGAAGACGACGTGGTCGACCTCGTCGAGGGTGAGGCCCGCGGCCTGGAGACAGTAGTCGACGGCCATCGCCGGGAAGCCGGCGTCGTGCCGCTTGCGCGTGAAGCGCTCTTCCTGCGCCGCCGCCACCAGCTCGCCGTCGCGCACGAGCGCGGCCGCGCTGTCGTGGTAGAAGGCCGACAGGCCCAGGATCGTCGCGCTCAGAAGATCTCTCGCATGGTGCGGGGCTCGGGCCCCGGCGGCGTGCGCTCGATCCAGTAGCTGTCGGGCCTGGGCCGGAGACGCAGAAGATCCTTGCCCAGCCATCGCATGACGAGGCCGATCGGCGCCAGCCCTCCGTAGTAGAAGAGACCGAGCAGGAGCGGCGACATCACGAGGTGGAGCAGGCCGCCGAGACGGAGCCAGAGTCGCTTCAGCGGATCCAGCGTCCGCGGCATGGCGAGCGTGAGCACGAGGACGAGCAGCGCCGCGGCCAGCCAGCTCTTCCGCCCATTCCCGGACCGCAGTCCGTACGCGTACACGACGGTGCAGGCGGTGACGATGACCAGGCCGAAGCGTCGATTGCTGCTCATTCGGGCCTCGCCGCCTCACGCGCGGTGGCGGCTTCACTCTCGAGCGCGGCGAGGCGCCCCAGCAGCTCGGCCACACGCTCGCGCAGGCGATCGGCGTCCTGGCGCGATTCGGCTAGCGGTCCCGCGAGCTCGTGAGCGACGACCACCCACGGCCTGCCCCGCGCGTCGGGCTGGGTCAGCCGGTCGATGGCCCCGTCGACGTCGATGCGCATGTGCAGCATCGAACGATGGGTCTCGGCGATGTCGACGGCCACGTCGTTGAGGCCATAGAGCTCGTGGATCATCATCAACTTGATCAACCGATCGACCGACAGCGCCGCCGGTCCGCCCGGGTAGTACTCGGGATGGTCGCGCTCCTGCACGACGTCACGGCAGAACAGCACGTTGAAGGTGGCGGGACCGCCGAGCCAGTCGTCGCGGCGAATCCGGCTCGCGCCCTTGCGCTCCAGCGCTTGCTGAAACCGCTCCCGGACCACGCGGTTGAAGTTGAGATCGATCGGCAGCAAGCCGTGCCCTTGAACGAGGCGGGCCAGCGTCGGGAAGTGCCCGTCCGGATAGATCGGGCTGCGGTTGAGCGACGTCTCGGTCTCGAATCCGAGGAGCCCGGCCAGGAGCCTGGGCGCGCCGTCGAGGACCTGCCGCTCGCCGCCCTCCACGTCGGTCTTGAGGAAATCGGCCGGAGGCACCACGCCTTCGTCGAGGAGCGTATCGAGCCGCCGGACGTCGACCGGCATCGCCTGGGTGGTCCGGCCGTCCGTCGTGCTCGGGAGGAAGGAGCTGGAATAGGGATCGGAGCTGACGAAGAAATCTCGCCGCCCGTCCACGTCGGACACCGCCGTCCAGTGGTATTGCCGCCGCGCGTCGTCGGGGCAGCGCGATTTCAGCTCTTCGATGGCGGAGGGCAGGGCGTCGAACCCGTGGACGATCAGCGCGTCGCCCAGCGCCCGCCAGCGCGGGTGCTCGCCGCCCTGAACGCCGACGTCGACCAGCACGAAGGGCGTCTCGAGATCGCCGCGCTCGACGATCCACGTCGTGAACGCGGGCGCGGCGTTGGTGTACAGGTCCATGTTCGACGGGACATCGGACAGGTAGTCGGCCATCTATCGCTTCTCGCCGATCTCGACGTACGACGGCGGCCACGTCGTGTCCGGGCCGTTCGGTCCGCCGTTGAGGTAGACCTCGCCGCCCGCGCGAGCGAGACCGACCTTGACGAGGAAGGTGACGGGCGCCGAGCCCGCGGCGGCCGTCTCGATCGCCCTGTCGACGGTGACCCGCTTGCCGGCGGCCCCCGCGACGGACGCGACCGCGAGGGCCTGGCGCTCGCCTTGACGAAAGACGGCGACGACGAATTCGTTGTCCCGGCCGAGCAGGCCGTTGAAGACGATCCGCAGCCGTAGCGTGGCGCCGGCCCGGCTCGGTCGATACGAGGGGCCGAGCACGCCGGCCCCGTCGTCGGGGCTCGCCTTTCCGGCCTCAGTCGGAATCACGGTGGCGGTCTGTCCGAACGACCGATACTCGACCCGCTGCACGTTGGCGAGCGACGGCTCGCCGCAGGCGGCCACGAGTCCGACGCCGAGGAGGACGAGCACGGGAAGGCGTTTGCGAACGTTCATGCGACCTCTCCGCCCGCCTCGATCCGCGACACCATCGCCGCGAACTCACGCTCGATCACCTCGAGACGGTCGTCCTGCCAGACCAGGCGCTGGAACGGATTCGCAAACGGAAGCTGGCCGCCGACCTCGAAGCCGAGCTGCTCCAGGAACGCTTCGGTCGTCTGGGGGACGCTGGCCGTGATCATCTTGAAGATGAGCAGGCGCGTCCGCGGCGCGAGCGCCGCCATGAGGATCGGCCCGTTGTTCACCCCGAGATTCAGGAAGGCACGCTCGTAGAGGGCCAGCCGCAGCGCCACGTTCACCGACGCCTCCGGCATCAGCTCGAAGCCGTGCAACGCGGGAGGGGCCCCATCGAGCGTGCGCTCGAGGTCGAGGACGAACACCGGCAGGTAGCGGGCGCGGTCCAGCCGGCGCGCGAAGGCGGCCCACGCCTCGGCGTCGCTGTTCCGGGCGGGCATGAACGGGTAGTCCCGCAGGGTGATCGTCACCAGCCGCCGGCCGTCGAGCCGCGCCGCCAGCCAGCGGTCGACGAAGCGCTGGGCCTGCACGGGGCTGTGCAGGACGGCGAGCTCGCTCTCTCCCGCCCGCGCCGCTTCGAGCACCTCGGACGGATGGTGGCCGACGGCCAACAGGGGCTCGTAGTCGCGCGGATACACGTGAGGTCCCGCGTCCGCCCGCAGCGCGCGGGCGGATTGACGGTCCGGCAGGAGCGTGTAGCCGGCGCCGGTGGGCAGGAGCCCGAAGATCGCCACCACCACGTTGTGCAGGCGCCAGCGCCGGGCCTCGCGATCGACCGCCGCCTCGTACACCGCGCGCTCCGCGCGCAGACCGTCGAGCGCTCCGGGGACGACGACGAAGTGGACCCGGTCGAGATTCAGCTGGCGACGCATGCGGTCGGCGCCGGCCACGAACCAGGCGGCGTCGTGGGTAAGCGGCGAGACCTGCAGGTCGTAGAACGCGTACAGCACGGTGGGGCTGACGAGCCGCGCGTCGACCCGCGCGAGACGACGCACGGGGGCGAGGACGGCGCCCAGGGCGTGACGCAGCCGGCCGTGGACGGCGCGGCCGAACGCGGTGGCCGGGGTGCGGTGCTGGAGCCGCCGCCAGACCCACCCCACGCCCTCGGTGCGGACGGTGTCGACGACGCTGGTCAAGCGAGGAATGTGCGTCACGAGCGCTGGGAGACTCGCGTTATCATACCGTCCGCTGTGTTCGAAGCTTCCGTCGAGATCAGCATCTTCACCGTCCGGTGGATCGGCGCATGCCAGGCCAGCGCGTCCGTCTAGTCACCTACGCCTGGGGCCAAGAGTATATCGACAGGCTGCTCGATCTGGCCCTGTCCGCCGCGCTGGCCCCGGGCAACCTGCCGGCCCTCACCCGGTTCTTCGACTGCAGCGCCGTGATCGTCACCGAGGAGGGCCTGTTCGACTATACGAGGGCGCATCCGGTGGCCAGGCGGCTGGCCGCGCTGTGTCCGCTCCGCCTCATCGCCCTGGACGATCTGGTCGGCGAGCGGTGGCAATACGGACTCTCGGTGGCCTGCGCGCTCTTCCGCGGCTTCGAGGACCTCGGGCCCGCCATGACCGACACCTACATGCTGTTCCTCAACGCCGACTTCGTGCTGGCCGACGGCTGTTACGAGCGGCTGATTCCCCGCATCCGCGCGGGCGAGCGCGCGCTCCTGTCGCCCAGCTATTGCGTGGTCGAGGAGCACGTCCGCCCGATCCTGGACGCCCGGCGCGAGCGCGACACGGGAGTCCTCGCCCTGCCGCCCCGAGCGCTGGCCCAGCTCATCCTCGAGCATCGCCACGACACCATCCGCGCCAAGACCGTCAACCAGCGTGAGATGCACTATCAGTACATGGACCAGTTCTACTGGACCCTCGACGCGCACACCCTGCTCGGCCACCAGATGCCGATCTCCCTGGTCGCCATGCGGCCGGAGCGCGCCCTCGACGAGATCAACACCTTCTGGGATTGGGGACTGGTGTACGAGTTCTGCCCGTCGCGGAGGCTCACCGCGCTGGGGGATTCGGACGAATTCCTGATGGCGGAGCTGCGGGCCGAGAAGACCTATGCCGATCTCGTCCGGCCCGGGTGGAGCTCGCCGCGCGAGATCGCGGCACGAACGACCGGGTACATCACGCAGTACCAGGTCGACGGCGCGCGGTTCCCGCTCAGCCTGCACGCGCGCGACCTGCCGGCCGGCGTGGACGACGCGCGCGCGAGCCTGCGCGCGGTCACCGACGAGATCCTGAGCCACCTGCCGTCGACGCCGATCGACCACCGCAACCACGCGCAGTGGATCTACCACCAGCACCATTTCCAGACGTACTGGGCGGCCAAGGTGACGCGGGCCCGCGAGGAGCTGGCGCAGCTCGAGTCCGAGCTGGAGGGCGAGCGCGCGGCACTCGGGGCGCGGCACCAGGACGGACTCGAGCGCCTCGCCGAACGCTACGCGCCGCGGTTCGACGCCCTGCGCCGCACGGTGGCGCGCGGACAACGAGCGGAGCCGGCGACGCTCGATCCGATCGCCGTTCCCGCGGCGGACGGGTTCACGCCGGCCGACGCGGCCGCGCGCGCGCCGCGAGTTCGATCATCGAGGGGCACGGCTCCGGCGCCGCCCGCGGAGCGCGGGGCGCTCATCCGCCGCGTCTACCGGCTGGCGTTCGGAGCCTTTCCCAGGCATCGGCCCTGGCATCCGCTCTACGCGCCGTATCGACAGCTGTCCGTCGCGCTCACTCGCGCGCTCCGCGATCCGCGGTCCCGGATCGTGGTCGTGGGTGAGCCCGACAGCCTCGTGGCGCGCGCGATCGCGCTCCGCTCGCGCGCCGGTCAACTCGCTCACGTGTCGCCGTCGGCGCTGCTGGGCGATGGCCTCGCGCAGGCCGGACCCGATCTGCCGCGCGTCGATCTCTGCCTGATCGAGCTGCCGATCGCGGAGATCTCGCGCGCGACCGATCTCGTCACGGCCATGCTCCCGCGCATGCGCGCGGAGTCGACCGTTCTGATCCACGGCAGCAACCGGGAGCTGCACCCGCGCTCCCTCTGGGATGCGGAGCTGACGCGTCTGCTCGGCCGGATGCCGGCGGCCGGGCTGCGCGCGTCCGGGTCGTGGGGCGGTGCGCGCGCGCTGACCCTCATCGACCGGGCCTATGCTCTGGTGCGCCGCGACGGTGCGCGCGCGCGTGCCGCCTGGGTCGCCGCGGCCATCGTCCCGCTCACGCTCGCCGGCCATCTGCGGGAGCGAGCGCGCTCGGCGGCGTCGATCCCGTCGCCATGCACCGGGGTCACGATCGAGGTCCGCGTGACGGCGAGCGGCGGGCCGTCCCCGACGCCGACGGTCGTGGCGCCGTCCCTCCGCCGCTTCGATCTCGCCGGGCTCTCGACGCTGCGCACCTCGTCGCTCGAGCAGGTCCTCGCCGAGCTGAACGACCTCCAGGCCGAGCGGCAGGCCCTTCGCGCGGAGGCCGAGGCCAGACGCGCGGAGCACGACGATCTGCTCCGGCGACACCGCGCCCTCGAAGCGGACAAGGACCAGCACGGCGCCACCATCGCCCAGATCAACCAGAAGCTGCACGCGCAACATCTCGGAGAGCAGGAGGTGCGGGCCGAGCGCGACTACGCGCTGGCGCGGAGGGATGCCCTGCGCGTCCAGGCGGACGCGCTGGCCGCCGAGAACCGCGCGCTGCGCGAGCAGGGTCGCGCGCTGGAGCGGCGGAACGCGGACCAGGCCGCCGCCATCGGCCGAATCAGCCAGCAGCTGCGCGAGCACTCCCTGCGCGAGCCGCGCCTGCGCGCGGAGCGTGCCGACGCCCTCGCGCGGGGGGACGCCGTGGCCGCCGAGAACGCGGATTTGCAGAGGCGGAACCAGGACCTGCGCGCGCAGAATCGCGAGCTGGAAGAGCGGAACACGCAGCAGGACGCCACCATCGCCCGGATCCACGACGAGCTGCACGACCAGTCTCTGGGCGGACAGCACCTGCGGGCCGAGCGCGACGAGGCGCTCGCGCGCGGGGAGGCGCTGGCCGCCCGGACGGACGCGCTGGCCGCCGAGAACGCGGACCTGCTCGCGCGGAATCGCGAGCTGCACGCGCAGAACGCCCAGCACGGCGCCACCATCGCCCAGATCAACCAGAAGCTGCACGCGCTGTCCACCGAGAAGGACGAAGCCGGGGAGCGCGACTATCAGCTGGTGATGGCGCAGCAGAGTCTGCGGGCCGGCCTCACCGACCTCGATCCCGCCTTCGCACCCGTGTACGAGGCGTGCCGCGCCTACACGATGCAATCGGTCGAGCGTCTCTACGCCCTGTACAAGGCCGTCGAGTACGTCGTCAGGGCGCGTATCCCCGGCGACATCGTGGAAACCGGGGTCTGGCGCGGCGGCGGCATGATGGTGGTCGCCCACACGCTGCTGCTCATGGGCGACGTGAGCCGCCGGTTGATCCTGTTCGACACGTTCGAAGGTCATCCCCGGCCGGACCCCGACGTCGACGTGGACCTCTGGGGCAACCGCGCGGTGGATGAATGGCAGCGGCATCAGGCGCAGGATCCGCCCGCCGCGTGGGGCAAGGTGCCGGTGGACGAGGCGCGGGCGAACATGGCGCGCACCGGCTATCCCATGGACCACGTCGTGCTGGTGAAGGGCCGGCTCGAGGACACCGCCGTCCCCCACGCCCCCGCCGCCGTGGCCCTCCTCCGGCTGGATACCGATTGGTATGAGTCGACGCGCGTGGGGCTGAGCGTGCTCTATCCCCGGCTGGCCGACCACGGCGTCCTGATCGTCGACGACTACGGCCACTACCGCGGCCAGCGCCAGGCGGTCGACGAATACTTCGCCGCGGAGGGCCCGGCGCCCCTCCTCAATCGGGTGGACTACAGCTGCCGCCTGGCCATCAAGCCCTCGGCGAGCGGAGGAGGGGGCGGATGACGTACGCGCCGATCGACGTCGATCGCTTCGAGAACACCACCGGCGAGCCGGCGTACATCGCCACGATCGTCAAGCTCAATCCGGGCGCCCGGATCATCAGCTCGCGCCTGCTCGGTCCGACCTATCTCAACCGCCACACCCAGCTCGGTCCCGACGCCGTGGTGGGACGCTACTTCGGCATGAACGAGCACGGCTACGTCGCCCGCGCCACCGTGGGCCACTTCTGCTCGATCGGCGCGCGCACCGCCATCAACCCCTTCAATCATCCCGTCGACTGGCTCAGCATCCACGAGTTCCAGTACCATCCCCACGCCTTCGACTGGGTGGACGAGTACACGGCGATCGACCGCCTGCCGCGGACCCCCGACATGATCGAGCCGGTGACGATCGGCAGCGACGTGTGGATGGGCCACAACGTCAACGTGATGCCCGGCGTGTCGGTGGGCGACGGGGCGGTGATCGGCGCCGGGTCCGTGGTGACCAGGGACGTGCCGCCCTTCGCGATCGTGGCGGGGGCGCCGGCCACGGTGAAGAGGTTCCGCTTCTCCGACCAGCTCATCGAGCGCCTCTTGTGCGTCCGGTGGTGGGACCTCGAGCTCGCGGAGATCGGCGGGCTGCCCTATCGCGACGTGGAGCGGTGCCTGGACCGGATCGAAGCGATCAAGGCCGCCAAGGCCGCGCGATGAGCCGGGAAGCCGACGCGGTGGCCGCAATGCTGCCGGACGGGCTGATCCCCCCGGACGGGGTGCTGGTCGTGCACAGCGCGTTTCGAGGGCTCGGCCATCACGGCTATCGCGTGAACGACTTCATCGAGGCGCTGCTCGACCGGCTGGGCGGGCGCGCGACGCTCTTGATGCCGGCGATGTCGTGGCGGACGGTCACGCCGTCCAACCCCACGTTCGACGAGCTGGCGACGCCCTCGCACGTCGGCGTGGTGGCGGAAGCGTTCCGCGTCGAGTACTCGGCCGCGCGCAGCCTGCACCCCACGCACTCGGTGTCGGGCGTGGGGCCGGCCGCCGCGACGCTACTCGCGCGGCACCACGCGGACGACACACCGGTCTCCGCCAACAGCCCGTACGGGTTGATGCGCGACTACGAGGCGTTCGTCCTGCTGCTCGGCGTCGGCTTCGAGCGCGCCACCGCCATTCATCACGCCGAGGAGGTCGTCGCTCCCGATCTCTACCTGCACCCTCCCCACGAGGCCGAGACCTATCAGTGTCGGACACGGCTCGGCACGTCACGGACGGTGAGGCTTCGGCGCCACCTCCGGCTCGATCGCGACTTCCCCCAGTTCGAGGGGCGGCTGGCGTCGCGGGGCCGCCTCCTCTCGGGCGAGGTGGCCGGCACCCGGTGGAGGCTGACGTCGGTCAGCGATCTCCTGCGGGAGGTGTTCGCGGCGCTGATCGCCCGTCCGGACGCGACGCTCGCGCGCTGAGGTCGGCGGGCGGCGGGGTGTGGCCGCCGAGCAGGCGGCCCCTCCAGTTCTGCAAGCGGTCGATGGTGTTGTAGTACGTGAACTGCGGCGACCGGCGGATGAGGATCCCGTCGCGGATCTCCTCGTCGTAGTCGTACTGGACCCAGCCGTTGCACGGCTGGCAGAACGGCACCCGGTCCCACTGGCCGGTCTCGTGAGCGTAGCGAGCCTTCGCGAACGCCTCGCCCCGCCACACCGCCTTGATCCCGTCTCCGAAGACGTTGCCCATGTCGGTGGCGCGAAAGCCGTCGAGGCAGCAGAGCCGCACCGTCCCGTCGTTGTGGATGGCCATCGTCTTGTAGATGGCCGGGCACGGGCGCCGGTCCGCCGGCGCGTCGACCTGGGTGAACGTCCCGGCCTGGGTGTCGAAGACCGGGCAGGTGCGGACGACGTCGACCACGCCGATCCACCGAGCGACGAAGGCGTCCAGCTCGTGGGCGTTCTCCGGCTGGATGGTGAACGACACGCCCACCCGCGGATATTCGGCGTCGCCGCGGACCCGCATCAGCCGGAAGACGTTGCTCTCGATCTTCTCCAGCCGATCGATCCCGCGGACCTTCTGGAGCGTTTCCTTCGTCACCGCGTCGAGGCTGAACATGACCGAGTCCACCCGTTGATCGACGAAGAACCGGGCGAGGGCGTCGGTCAGGGTGAGGCCGTTGGTGTTCATGGCGATGGGGAGGCCGCGCTGCTTGATGGCCGCGAGGATCTCGCGGAGGTCGGGAATCAGCAGCGGCTCGCCGTAGACGCTGGGCGCCACCATGGGCGCGGCCGCCATCACCTCGTCGAGGAGGCGGCGGGCGCCCTCGACGTCCATGATGCCCGTGACCTCGTCGATGGCCCGCTCGTCGTCCGAGCCCCACACCGGACACATCGGACAGCGGAGGTTGCAGCGGGTGGCGAAGTCGACGAGCAGACGCTCGGGATACTCCGGCACCGGCAGCGGATTCGTCCACGGACGGCGCGGGTCGATCCAGTCCGCGGCGGTCCAGTCAGGCATCGGAGTCTCCGGTCTCGCGCTCATCGCGGCGTCAGTATAAGCAATCGGCTAATGATCCTCGCGGAATTGGTTGACGATCTCACGGCGGGGGTCGGCTGGCCTGGGTCCTCGAAAAGAGGAGCTTCGCTCCTCTTTTCTGCGAAATCGGCGCTCGACCCCCGCCGTGAGATCGTCAACCAATTCCGCGAGGATCATTAGAGGACCGTGATGTCCATGCACACGCTGGTGCACCCGCGCGGCACCTCGCCGCGATCGATCCGCCGGCGGGCCGCCCGGCTCGCGACGTAGGTGAGCGGAGCGAGGAGCAAGGCCCACGCGACGAAGCGGAGGGCGCCCAGACGGCCGCGCGTCCTCAGATCGCCGAGCCGCTCGTCCCACCGCCGCTGGAGCCGGCCGAGGATGGGACCGCCGCGAAACCAGACGACCGCCGCGTCGGCGGCCGGCAGGGCGCCGGCGATGAAGCCGACGTCGCGGGCGGCCAGCGGTTCGACGCCGTGGGTGCGGTAGAGGACGACGATGTGTCCGCCGCGACGCACGATCCGGCGGAGCCGGCCGTGAAGCGCGTGGAACCCGAGGATCTCGTGCCGGGTCAGCTCCAGGAAGCACACGTCGGCCTGACCGGTCAGCTCGTCGTCGACCTCGTCCGTGCGATATTCGCGGACCGCGCGGAAACGCTCCTTCAGCGTCGGCGCGAGCACCGCGCGCGGCGTCGACCACACGGCGACGACATTCCCGGCGCCGCGACCGAGCCGCTCGAGCAACTCCAGCGTCGGCTGGAGATCGATCCAGGACGGGTGCGCGGGTCGGACGTCGGGCATCCGGCCGAAGAGGGCGCGGTAGGCGGCGCGAATGCCCATCGCCACGCGCTCGGTGGGCGGTCGATCGCCGGCGGCTCGGGTGGCCCAGGCGTGCGTGGCCCGATCCGTCCCATCGTGACCCCCGGTGGTCAGCCACTCGTCGTGGAGCGTGTGAAGTCGTCTCCAGATCGGATGGTCGCGATGCGATTGCGGCTCCGCGCTCGCCTCGGCCATGACCCGCCCGTAGAACTGGCCGAGCGCCCGCCGGCCTTCGTCCACGCTCGCCGGCAGGTCGCCCCGGTGCAGGACGAGCGTGTGCTCGCCGCAGCGGCGCTGGTCGCTGGTCATCCAGCGGGAGAGATCGCGGGCGATGGCGGCGGGATCCATCCAGCCCAGCTCGAGCTGGTCGGCGGCGACGTTCCGGCCGCGCAGCTCCAGCATCAGGAACTCGTCGGAATCGCCGAGAACCGCGAGCGCGGTTCTCGGGCAGGCCTCGGAGATCGTTCCGAAGTCCCAGATCGTCACCGGCTCGGTGAGGACGCGCTCGGGCTTCATGGCCACGATCGAGATCGGAAGCTGTCGCCCGAGCAGGGTGTCGTGGTCGACGGCCCAATAGAACTGATCGATCCGCTCGAGCCGGCACATCTTCCGATTGACGGTCTTGGCCCGCACCGTGGCGTGCAGCCGGTCCAGCGTCACGGCGGCCAGCTCCCGCGGCGGAATGGCCAGGCGCTGCGCGAGACGGTCGAGGCGCGCCCGCAGGAGGGGCACGACCTCGTCCTCGATCGTGCAGTAGCTCGGGGCGAGCACGACGCGCTCGGGGCCGGACAGCCGCGGCAGCAGCGAGCGATACGATCCGTCGGCGAGGATGAAGTCGGCGTTGAGGAACAGGAGCCACGTGTCCGTCATGTCGGCGCCGAGGTCGGTGAATCCGCGGAACAGCGACCACGTGAGCGTGAGGCCATAGTACGCGGGCGCGGAGAGCAGATCGTCCATGGCCACGAGCCTGGTGTCGGCACACTTCTGGAGCTGCCGGAAGCTCTCGGCTCCGCGGAGGACGCCGAAGAGGTCGCGCTCGGTCACCACCACGACCTCGAGGGCTGACGCGTCCGCGAGGTGAGGGACGTTGCCGGGGGCGAGGAGCGCGGGGACGGTCAGCTCGGTGAAGCGCGCGGCATAGCGATGGCCCCAGACGGGAATGACGAGCCGCGCCCGCTGTCGTGGCGTGGAGCCGACCGATGCCGCGGCGTTCACCCGCTGCCGGCCCCGGGGCGGCCGCCGATCCGGCCGCGGGAGTGATGGAGGAAGAGCGCGAACGCGTCGTACGGGGTCACGCGGAGATCGCGACAGGCGACCTCGCCCCGAAAGCTCCCCATGGCCCGGCCTTCGTGCAGCACCAGACGCCGGCGCTCGGCGTCGCGGAGCGTGACGACGTAATACGCGCGCGAGCACGGGCCGCCACCGAGCGTGGTGAGATCGAAGTCGATCCGGGTGAAGTACTCGGCATCGCGAACGTCCAGCTCCAGCTCTTCGTGGAGCTCGCGGCGCAGCGCGGCCAGCGGCTCCTCGCCGGGCTCGATGGCGCCGCCGAAGCAGCCCCAGTGGTCGGGATACCAGATCCAGGGGAGGTCGTCGCGATGCTGGAGCAGGTAGGTGTCGTCCTCCAGGACGATCAGCGCGGCCACCGCGTCCTCACCGATCAGCCGCGGTGGGGGCCCGCCGGCGAGAGGCGAGCCGTCCGTGCGTTCAGCGCCCGTAATGGCGGCCCACCTTGCGGATGGCGGCGAGGGTGTCGTCCACCTCGCGCTCGCCGTAGTTCTCGTTCAGATACAGGACGAAGGAGCCGTCGCGGGCGGCGCGGGCGTTGGGGGTGTCGAAGCGATCGGCCAGGTAGGGCTCCAGATACGGCCAGTCCGCCACCAGGTACTGATAGTGCGGGTTCAGGCCGATCCCCTCTTCGCGGACGGCTCGGGCGAACTCGGTCTTCGTGCACGTGATCCGCTCCACGTCGACCACGATCGGATAGGCGAAGGGCGAATCGCCGGGGGTATAGCCGTAGGGCCGGCACAGGGTGTCCTCGTCGAGCAGGCGCGCGGTGAGGTCGCTCACGAAGGCCAGGCGGCGCACGATGGTGTCGGGCAGCCGGCACAGCGAGGCCAGCCCGATCCCGCAGGAGATCTCGTCGGCGTGGTGGTTGAGGGCCGGGAACAGGAACGTGTTGGGGTCGCGGTCGTCGAAGTCGGGAGCCCAGCGCGGCTTGCCGCGGTCGGCGTGGGCCAGCGCGCGCCGGAACAGCTCCAGGTCCCGCGCGTACACCACTCCGCCCGTGGCGCCGGTGATGTGTGCCTTTCGATACATGGTGGAAAACGCCGCGAGGTCTCCGAACGTGCCCACGAGCCGGCCGCCGACTCTGGCCGCGTGAGACTGGCTGCAGTCCTCGACGATCGCGATCCCCCGCTCGCGGGCCGCCCGGACGATCGGCTCGATCTCGCACGCGCGCCCGAGCGAATGGACGATGACCGCCGCCCGCGTCGCCGGCGTCACCCGGGCCAGGAACTGCTCGGCGTCGACGTTGTAGCTGCCGGGCCGGCTGTCGACGAGACGCGGGCGGAGGCGGTTGAGGACGATGGCGGCGAGGGTGCCGGGATCGGTGATCGGCGAGACGAGCACCTCGCTGTCCGGGGGCAGATCGAGCGCGGCGACGGCGACGAAGAGGGCCGAGGTGCCGGTGGCCACGGCGTCCGCGTATCCGCCGCCCATCATGGACACGAACGCGTCGGTGTAGTGCTTCTCGAAGTGGCCCTGGTAGCCGGGATCGAGCGACTGGCCGCGATAGAACGCCACGACCTCGTCGATCATCTTGACCTCGGCGTCGCCGAGGGCCTGCCGCGGCGGCATCGGGTCCTTGCGGACCGGCTCCCCGCCATGGATGGCCAGCTGGCCGCGATCGCTCATGCCAGGCCCAGCCGCGCCGCGATGGCGCCCAGCTCGAGGCCGTGGGCGGCGAGCAGCTCCGCCGGCGCGCCATAGCTGTGGATGAACTGATCCTGCAGCGCGAAGGTGTCGAGCCGGCAGGAGGCCTTGGCCTCCCAGGCCAGCGCCTTGACCCGCAAGCCGAGGGCGTACGGCGCCGCTTCCTCGATGACCACCACGCGCCGGTGACTCTGCAGGGCGGCCACGACGCCGTCGGTGTCGAGCGGTTTGAGGGTGTGGGCGGAGACCAGCGACACGCTCTCGCCGCGCGCCTCGAACCTTCGCGCCAGGTCGGCGGCCAGCTTGAGGATCGGTCCGTAGGACAGGATGCAGACGTCGCTTCCGCGCTGCAGATAGCGCAGGGTGCCGAAGACGAAGGGCTCGGCGCTCCGCGACGTGAGGTCCGGCTCGCCCGCCTTGCCCAGCCGCAGATACACGGGACCGCGCTCCTGCGTCGTGCACCAGAGCGTGGCCTGGCGCGTCTCCGCGGGGTCGCAGGGGGCCAGGACGGTCATGTTGGGAAGGGCCGCGGCGAGGACCACGTCTTCCTGGGCGTGGTGAGTCCCGCCGAGGGTCGAGTAGGCGAGGCCCCCGCCGATGCCCACGATCGTGACCGGCAGATTCTGGTAGCAGAGGTCGTCGCGCACGAACTCGAAGGGCCGGTAGAACGTGAAGGTGGCGATCGTGTAGGCGAAGGGCCGAAGGCCGCGCAGGGCCATGCCGGCGCAGAGCCCGATCATGATCTGCTCGGCGACGCCGGTGTTGACGAAGCGCTCGGGGAACTCGTCCCGGAACTTCTGCATGGAGCCGGCCGGCGAGATGTCGGCCACCACGATGGCCACCCGCTTGTCGTTCTGGCCGGCCTCGTAGAGGGTGTCGGCGAAGGTGTTCCTCACGACGACACCTCCGCCAGCTCGGCGACCGCCCGCGTGTACTCGTCCCGGTTAGGAGAACGATAGTGCCAGATCGGGACGTGCTCCATGAAGGCCACCCCGCGGCCCTTCACGGTCTCCGCCACCAGGGCGAACGGCCGGCCGCCCTGCCGTGAGGTGACGGCGTCCCACACCGCGGCCGCGTCGTGGCCGTTGGCCTGCGCGGTTTCCCAGCCGAAGGCGCGGAGCTTGTCGAGGACCGGATAGAAGGCGGGGTGGGTCTCGCTCATGCGCGAGAGCGACGCCATGTCGTTGAGGTCGACGAAGGCCACCAGCGTGTCGACGCCGAGGTTGGCGGCCATCTGCAGGGCCTCCCACGTCGAGCCTTCCTGCAGCTCGCCGTCGGAGAGCACCACGTACGTGCGGCGGTCCTCGCCCTGGATGCGGTCCGCGTACGCCATGCCGGTGGCCATGCCGAGGCCGTGGCCCAGCGAGCCGGTGGACGCTTCGATACCGGGCACACCGTAATCGGGATGACAGCCGAGCCGGCCGGACGGGGTGCAGTAGAGGTCGAGGTCACGCCTGGTCAGGACGCCCAGGTCTTCGAGCACGACGTACTGGGCCATGCACCCGTGGCCCTTGGACATCACGAAGCTGTCCACGAATCCGCCGCCCGCCGCGCGCCGCATCAGCCCGTGGTAGATCAGGTCGACGACCTCCAGACACGAGAACGCCGCCGCGGCGTGCAGCGCGGTCACCTGCTGCGAGATGTCGAGGATCCGCCGGCGGTAGGTCCGACACCGCCGGCGCGCCGCCACCACGTCGAAGCTCATCCCTGTCCTCCGGCTCATTCGATGATCGTCCAGTCGTAGTCGCCGGTGTAGCCCGCTTCGGCGAACAGCTTCAGCCAGCCGTCGGGGTCGTCGTGAAATTTCGCGGTCAGCACCCACCGGCCGAAGATCTCGCGCTGCTCGGGCGTCCGGTAGGAGTCCACCTGGATGAAGCCGCGCCCGGGCGCCAGGCGCTCGATCTCGCGCACGGCCCGAATCAGCTCGTCGCGCTCGAGGTTGTGCACGGTGTTGATCGAGAGCACCGCCTGGAAGCTTGCGTCCGGGAAGGGCAGGGCCACCGCGTTGCCGAGGTGGAGCCGGCCGATCACCTCCGGCTCGCAGTGCTTCAGCGCGTACTCGGAGACGTCCAGGCCGAAGGCCTCCAGCCCCGGACACACGCTCATCAGATCCTTGACCAGGAAGCCCTTCGCGCAGCCGACGTCGAGCACGCGGTCGCCCGGCTTCAGATTCCAGTGCGCGACGACGTCCTGCGCCACGGGCCGCCAGCGGCCGTCGTAGCGGTACCCTCCGTAGCCGTACTCGCGCGGGCCGTCGAAGTACAGCTCGCCGTACTGGCGGGAGATGGCGACGACCTCGGGAGACTTCGCCTCGCCGCGGGCCTGGACGTTCCGTCTCGACTTCGGCAGCTTGGACAGGAGCTTGACCTCACGCATCGCGGCGGCTCAGCGCGTCGACGTCCTGACGGGCGGCGCGCCCAGCGTGAAATAGTCGAGGCCGGCGGCGACGATCGCGCGACCGTCGAGCACGCGGTGAGGATCGACGACGGTGCGCCCCATCATGACCGTGGCGAGGTCGGCGGCCTTCAGCTCGCGGAAGAGGGGCCACGGCGTCATGACCACGAGCGCGTCGGCGCCCTGCGCGGCCTCGAGGGCCGAGGCCGCGCCCGTGACTCCGGGATACCCGAGCGCCGCCGAGGGAACGACCGGATCGAAGACCCGGAGTCGCGACGATGTCAACTGCCCGACGAGGGCGAGCGCCGGCGAATTCTTGATCGAATCCGTGTTCGCCTTGTAGGCCAACCCGAGGATGCCGACGACGGCGTCGGCCTTGCGCGCGAGCAGCTCGTTCTTCAGAACGCGCCACACCCAGTCCCGCCGGTGAGCGCTGTTGCGGAGGAAGGCGGCGATGACGGACGCCTCGCTGTCGGTCGCCGTGGCCAGCCGCAGCACGGTGGCGAGGTCGCGCTCGAGATTGCCGCCGCCGAGACCGAGTCCCGGCGAGAGATAAGCGTGCGGGCCGATGCGCCGGTCCAGGCGAAGGGCGGGCGCGATCTCCGCCCAGTCGGCGCCGACGCGCTCGCTCAGCTCGGCCAGCGTGTTGGCGACCGTGAGGGTCGCGGTGAGCGCGCAGTTGATCGCGATCTTGGCCAGCTCGGCGCTCTCGTAGCGAACGCTCAGGATCGGGCAGTCGAAGCGCTCGAGGAGGTTGCGGTAGGCCTCGGGCAGCGGAGCGTCGGGATCGGCGCAGCCGACGATGAACCGCTCGGGTCGACTGGCGCGCTCGACCGCGCTCCCGAGCACGAGCGTCTCGACCTGGCCATAGAGGCGGTCCGGCGGAAGGGCGACGGCCCGGGTGAAGCCCGGTGGCACCTGGCAGAGGATCACCAGCGTGGCGTGGTCGCCGAGCGCGGGCAACACGCGGCCGATCAGGCGCGAGATCCCGTCGAGGTCGCTGGCGCCCGTGTCGTCGGTGGGGACGTCGCTGGCGATGAACACGACGGCGCAGGCGTGAAGCGACGCCGGATCGCTCGTGAACTGTAGACGCGTTCGGTGCTCGCGCACGAGGTCGTCGAGGCCGGGCTCCACGATGCCGAGGCGGCCGGCGGTGACGGCGGCGGCGCGATCCGCGTCGGGATCGAATCCGATCACCGGAAAGCCCTGGGCCGCGGTCGCCGCCGCCGACACCAGACCCAGGTGCGTCAGACCGCAGAAGCCGACGATCGGCTGGCCACTCACCGACGGATTCCGCCGAGCGCCTCGCGGGCGAGGTCGTTGAGGATCTCGTTCAGGACGAGATCGTTGCCGACGTTGCCGGGCCCGCCGTCGCGACACAGGGCCGTGAAGTGCTCGTATTCCAGCGCCCACGTGGGATCGGCCTGCGCCAGCGTGATCGTTTCTTCCGGAGGCCGGCCGCTCGGCAGCACGCGCGTCCGCCGCGTGAAGGTCGACGGCCCCCACTTGCAGAGCGAGTTGATGTGGGCGCTGCCGCGCTCGCCGTACACGTCGCAGGTGAAGTGATTGCGCCAGCTCAGCAGCGTGATGGCCAGCTCCAGCGCCGGGGTTCCGTTCGAGCCGAACAGCAGGTGGTCGAAGGCCGCGTTCTCGAACCGTCGCGCCGACCACAACCGGAACGGGCCGTCGAGGGCGCCGAACCAGAAGAGCGCCAGGTCGAGCAGGTGCGAGCCGAGATCGGGCAGGACACCCGCCCCGCGGTCGCGCCACCTCGAATCGCGGACGTCGCGCGCGGTTCCGTTGCCGTAGAACATCCGGCACAGATAGATCGGGCCGAGCGTCCCCGACGCGATCGTCTCCCGCATGCGCACGACGTGGGGCTCGAAGCGGTGGTTGTAGGCGGTGTAGCAAACGGCCCCGGTCTTGGTGGCCAGGCGCGCGAGGTCTTCCAGCGCGGAGGCGTCGCCGACCAGCGGCTTTTCGACCAGCACGTGCTTGCCGTTGGCGAGCAGGTGGTGGAGGATCGCGGGCTTGGCGTCGTCGGGCGTGCACACCAGCGCGGCGTCGTAGTCGTCCACGGGAACGTCGGTGAGGGCGCGGTAGCGCGCCGAGGCCTCGACGGGATCGACGGTGGCGACGACGTCCGCCCCGGCGACGGCCAGGCGCTTCTTGCCCTGGGTGCCGAGGCCCGTGATGACCACCCTCATCGATCGACGACCCTCACGCGGGCGGCACCCGCCGGTAGTGAGTGCGGCCTTCCACCATGTCGATCTTTCGCGTGACGTCGGCGAGCCCGACCGGAACGTTGCCCTCCGTCTCGCACTCCTGGGCGGCGGCGAACGAGCCGAGGATCGACGCCACCACGTCCGAGCCGTCGGCCACCATGGCCAGGGTGGCGTAGGCGAGCAGCGCGTCACCGGCACCCACCGGGTCCACCACGCGCTCCACGAAGCTGTCGACGGCGTAGACGTAGTCGCCGGGCCGGCACGCGAGGAGCCCACGGTCGCCGAGCTTGAGCAGGAGCACGCGGCATCCGGCCGCGGCGTGGAGCGTGGCGGCGAGCGGTCGCACCCCCGTGTCCTGGTCGGCCAGCGCGAAGCGGGCTTCGCGCTCGTTGGGCGTGATGAGGTCGAAGCCCTTGAAGTCGAGGATGTTGCCCCAGCGGCTGGCCATCTGCGTGTCCGCCACGCGATAGGCGTCCGGCCGGATGGCCGCCGTCAGCTCGGGGATGGTGCGCCGGTTGAAGATCCCGTGGCGAAAATCGCTGAAGACCACCACGCGGGCCGGCGTGAACGCGACCTCCGCCGCGATCTTCTCGACCACCGGATCGGAGACGCTCCGGTTGTCCACGGTGTCGACCTGGAGCAGACGGTAGTCGCCGCACACGATCGCGTTCTTGTTGGTGGTCGGCCGCGTGTGGTCGACGATGGCCTGGCATTCCACCCCGGCCTTGCCCAGCTCGGCGAGGACGAAGTCCTTGAGGGGGTCGTCGCCCAGCACGGTGGACAGCGTGACGCGCGCGCCGGCCGCGCTGAGGTGCGCGGCCACGATGGCCGCGCCGCCGAGGAAGTCGACGCGGCCGTCGAGGCGGACGCTGGGGGTCGGCGTCTTGTTCGAGCTACCGATCATCGTCGTGTGGGTCACGCTGTCGACGATGGTGTCGCCCACCACGTGGACCTCGACGCCGCGGAACTTGGTCAACGCCTCGCGCAGGCGGGCGAACGTGATGCCCTCGGTGTCCATCAGCGTGATGAGCTTCTCCACCGAGAGATCGGGCGGGCCGCTCTCGATGATGGTCGAGGACGAGTAGACGATGTCGCCCGGCGTGAACAGGATCTCGCCGCCGTAACTCTGGATGATCTCCAGCTCCTGGTGCGTCTTGGGATGAAGGCCGCCCGCCTGGTACTCGTAGCCCTTGGCGTAGAAGTCGGGCTGGAGGCGGGTCAGGTTGTCGAGCGGGGTCGGCTGTCCGTCGATGAGGACGTAGTCCACCATGTCGAGCGCGGCCAGGTTGAGCACGCGCAGGTCCTGGGGCACGAACGGCCGGTGCGGGCCCTTGCCGATGTGTGGGTCCGCCGTGATGCTCACCACCAGGACGTCGGCCTTGCTCTTGGCGTACAGGAGATGGCGGATGTGGCCGGGATGCACGAGGTCGAAGACGCCGTGACACATCACCACGGTCTTGCCGCGGGGCCGGGGACCGATGATCGCGCACAGCTCCTCGACGGTCTTGACCTTGTGCCGGTACTGCCGGTTCAGGGTGGAGATCATGCGCGTGGCTCCGCTCCCAGGTATTCGAACCACGTGCGCGTGGCGCGCGCGATCGACTCCGGCTCCCACAGCGGCGCCTCGCGCCAGCGTTCGATGTCGGCGATCATCCGGGCCACGCCCTCGTCGAACGTCACCCGCGGGCGCCAGCCCAGGTCGCGGGTGATCCTGGCGATGTCGGCCCAGGTCACGTCGGGCTCGCCGGGTCGCGCGGGAATGTAGGTGACCGGTCCGCCCAGCAGCTCGACCAGCCGGTTGACGGCCTGAGGCTGCCCGCTTCCGAGGTTCCAGATCTCGCCGGTCTTCGGCGTTTCCGCGGCCGCCAGGAACGCCGCCGCCACGTCGGTCGCGTAGACGAAGTCCCGCCGCTGCGTACCGTCGCCCACCACCGTGAACGGCTTGGCCGCGAGCTTCTGCTTGAAGAAGACGCCGAAGACCGCGCCGTAGGCGCCGGTCGTCCGCACGCGCGGCCCGTAGGCGTTGAAGATGCGCAGCGAGTTGGCGGGCAGCCGATAGACGCGCCCCCAGTGCAGGAGCGCGGTCTCCCCCAGGTATTTGGAGAGCGCGTAGGGATAGCGCGGATCGATCGCGTGATCTTCGCGCGTCGGCACGGCGGCCAGGCCATAGCAGGAGGACGACGCCGCGTAGACGACCTTCTCGACACCCGCGTGCCTCGCGCATTCCAGAACCCGTACCGTCCCCTGCACGTTGGTGTTCATGTAGTCGGCCGGCCGCTCGATCGAGGGCACGACGTCGCCGATCCCCGCGAAGTGGAACACGTAGCGCACGGCGTGAAAGATCGGCGAGCGCGCGTCGAGATCGCGAATGTCGCGGCGCTCGACGGCGAGATCCGGGTGGCTTCCGTGATGGGTGAGGTTTTCCTCCTGGCCGCCCACGAGATTGTCGATGACGCGAACCCGGAAGCCGCGAGCGAGCAGGAGATCGACCATGTGACTGCCGATGAAGCCGGCCCCCCCGGTGACGACCGCGACCGGTGTGGTCGTCACCGGGCCTCGGCCGCCTTCATCCGCCGGACGTTGAAGTAGCGATCGTCTTCGAGGCTGCGGGGCAGCTTGCCCTCCTTGAAGGCCCGACAGAGGTCGCGCACCGCGTCCTCGACGCCGCGCCGGGGACGATACCCCAGCACGCGGTGGATCTTGTCGGAGTTGATGTGGTACGAGCGGGGATCGTTGCTGCTCGTGGTCTCGATGCCGATCGGCTTCCGCTCCGGGAATTCCGCCTCGACCACGTCGCGGACGATCTCCGCGATGCGGGCGATGCTCAGGTTCTGATGGCCGACGTTGAAGATCTGCCCGGCGATGCGCTCGGCCGGCGCCGTGATCATCAGCTCGTAGACGTCGGCCATGTCCTCGATGTGCAGGTTGGGACGGAGCTGCGATCCGCCGAACACGGTGATGCGCCCCCTGTTGACCGCCAGATTGGTCAGGATGTTGACGGAGAGATCGAGCCGCATGCGCGGGCTGTAGCCGCAGACGGTCGCGGGACGCAGGGTGACGCACGTGAACCCCGGGGCCTGGTGCTTGAACAGCAACGGCTCGCACAGGCCCTTGTACTTGTTGTAGAGCGTCAGCGGCACCAGGGGATGCTCTTCGGTGACGTCGGGCGCGTCGGACACGCCGTAGACCGAGCTCGACGAGCAATACACGAAGCGTCCCAC
>Ga0193725_1000153_pt1 | contig 22747 bp, 19 predicted proteins | sample H2a2metaG_FD_143058 | JGI IMG/M metagenome (GOLD analysis project Ga0193725, IMG submission 143058) | Soil microbial communities from a riparian zone of the East river system, Colorado, United States - H2a2 | ecosystem: Environmental > Terrestrial > Soil > Riparian zone | place: USA: East River... | reverse complement strand
GAAGCCGGCCGGCATGCCCGGCCACGGGCGCGTCACCACCAGCTCGCCGACCTGCCCGCGCACCGGCTTGCCGTTCTCGTCGAACACGTCCGCGGCGATGCCGGGAATGGGACCGGCGAACGAGCACGGCTTGATCGGGAGGATCGGGAACGACGCGACGAGTCCGCCCGAGATCTCGGTGCCCCCTGAATAGTTGATGATCGGCACGCGGCCCTGGCCGACGTTGTCGAACACCCAGCGGAAGGGCTCGGGGTTCCACGGCTCGCCGGTCGAGCCGATCAGCCGCAGCGCCGAGAGATCGTGCCGCCGCACGTGCTCGGGACCGTGCGGCATCAGCGCGCGCGCGGCCGTCGGCGAGAACCCCATCACGGTGACCTGGTGGCGCGCGGCGAGCGCCCACAGGCGATCGGGCGCGGGATAGTCCGGGGTGCCGTCGAAGAGCACCGCGGTGGCGCCCTGAAGCAAGGTGCCCACGATCAGCATGGGCCCCATGAGCCAGCCGAGATCGGTGAGCCAGAACACGCGATCGTCGGCGCCCACGTCCATCACGTAGGCCCAGTCCGATCCGCACTTGAGCGCGAACCCTCCATGGGTGAGGACCGCGCCCTTGGGGCGTCCGGTCGTCCCCGACGTGTAGATGATGAGGCACGGCCGGTCCGCTTCCACGGCCACGGGCGGGCACTCGGTCGATTGGCCCGCGACGGCGTCGTGCCACCAGCGATCACGCCCCGCCGTCCACGGGACGTCGACGTCGAGACGCCGCACGACCAGCACGTGACGCACGCTCGGCGAGAGCGCCGCCGCCTCGTCCGCGGTCTGCTTCATCCGGACGAGCTGGCCGCGGCGGTGGAAGCCGTCGGCGGTGATCAGCACCTTGGCCTCGCAGTCGATCAGCCGCGAGGCCACCGCCTGGGCGCCGTAGCCCGAGAAGCACGGGGTGAAGATCGCGCCGATGCGGACGACCGCGAGCGACGCGATGGCCGCCTCGAGCCCGATGGGCAGGAAGATGCCGACCCGATCGCCCTCGCCGACCCCGAGCTCGCGCAGCGCATTGGCCAGCCGGTTGACCTCCCGCGCCAGCTCGCCGAACGTGAGCGTCCGCGGGTCGCCGGTCTCGGGCTCGTAGATCAGCGCGGGCCGATCGCGACGCTCGCCGAGGTGACGGTCGACGCAGTTCGCGGCGAGGTTGATCAGCCCGCCCTCGAACCATCGCGGCCACGCGATTCCGCGCGACTCGTCGAGCACCCGCCGGTAGGGCGCGATCCAGTCGAGCCCGATGTCCTTGGCCACGGCGTCCCAGAACCACTCGGGATCCGCGATCGACCTGGCGTGCAGCGCGTCCAGCGACGCGAACCCGTGCCTGGCCATGAACCGCCCGATCCGCGCCCGCGCCGCCACCTCGGCCGTCGGCCGCCAGATGATCTCCATCGGAGCAAACTCGGTCATCTCCGTCCCCCCCGCGGAAATCATACCCGCTGCGGGACGTCAGACGCCGGCGGCCTTCTTCAGGACCTTCTCGGCCACGTCGAGGGCTTTGGCCACCATGGCGATAGTGTCCGCCACTTTCTGGACCTTCTTGTCGGCGTCGCCGATGGCCGTGGTGGCCGCGGCGACCTGGTTCACCGCGTCCTGGTACTGCGCGTTGGTGGCATCCATGTCGCGGGCGATCGCGACGAGCAGCAGCTTCGTCAGCCGCTCCGAATCCGCCTGGAGTGCTTCCTTGTCAGAACCCGCGGCGAGTTGGGAGAGGCTGTCGACGCGTGATGCCAGTCCTGCCAGGCCCTCCGCCAGCGCGTGGTCACTCATGGCAACCCCCTTCTGTCGACCATCCGGTCATCATTTCAGTGACGAAAGCGCCCCCTGGAGCCGCTTGACCTCGGCCACGAGGGCCTTCAGCTTCTCCAGCGAGGTCCGGTCATCCTTGTCGAGGGAGTCGCGGACCTCGGCGTGAGCGGGCCCGATCGCCTCGACCGCCGCGCTCTCTTGCGTCAGCTCGGCCAGGATGATCGTCGTGTCGACGATGACGGCCTCCACGGCCTCGTTCAGCTGAAGCTTGGCCATCCCGTCGCTCGGCTTGAGCGCGTTGGCCTTCGTGATGATGCCCTTGCGCATGGTCTCGACCGCCAGCGCGCCGTCGCGGTTGATCGCCGTCACGAACTTCACGATGCCGTCGATGCCGGGCTGCGCCTTGCTCATGGCCTTCTTGAGCTCGGCCCGACGCATACGCTCGATGTAGGCGCGGCCGAGCTCGTTGACGACCGTAGCCAAGACGCCGGCACTTTTCTTGGCGTCCTCCGAGACGGTCGGGTGACCGGCGAGGTGCGTGACGCTCCCGCCGAGCGACTGGGTCGCCTGGTCGAGATCGCCCTGATAGTCCTTGCGGGCGAAGGCGGCCAGGGCCTGGGTGTACGAGGCGAGCACGTCGAGCGCGGCCAGTCGAGGCGCCAGACGCGGGCCGAAGTCGAAGTCCATGCCGTCGATCTCCGGCTTGAAGCTGGTGTCCTTGTACGGCGCCTGCGCCGTGAAGATCATGAACCGTCGCGTGAGCTTCACGATGTCGGCGTCGGTCTCGCGGGTCTTGTTCTCGACGCCCTTGCTCGCCGCGGCCAGCGCGTCGAAGCGCCCGGTGGGCAGGGCGGCTCCGCAGCCGGCGAAGACCGCCACCAGAGCGACGAGCATCAGTCCGCGGGTCAGCACGAGTCGAGGCGAGGTCATCATTCGCGTCTCCCGATGTGCAGCGTGTGGTGCGCAGGCACGACAGATATCACATTCGACGACGGCCCAAAGCGAAAACGCGTTGGAAATTCTCGCGCCTCGTGGTGCGCTTATTCTCGCCGGCGGTGTGCTTACTCCGTCAGACGATACGTCGAGGCGTCGGGCTTGAACGCGCGCGGGAGCCAGAGCGGGCGGCGCAGGCCGCCGGGGCCGGGGGCCGGGCGCGCCAGGGCCAGCCACTGGCGGTAGACCGCGAACGACTTCGCGGTGTCCACGAACACGTCGCCGTACCGATCGTCCGGCCCCGGCTTCGCGACCGTCACTTTTTGGTGCCAGCAGTGCTGGCCGCTCACCGGGTCGGGCTGGACCGGGAAGGTGAGGTTCTGGTTGACGCCGGCCTCTTCCCACCAGATCCGCTGCGAATCGGGGTCGTCGCTCTCGAACGGCCTGACCCCGTGGAGCTGGCGCATCCGCCACTGGCCCGGCGCTTCCTGGATGAGATCGACGAGCGCGGTCGTCCAGCGCTCACCGCCGGTGTTCTCGTCGAGCCGCCAGCGGCCGATGTGATGGGAGCAGGCGAGGATGCCCGGGCGCATGCCTTCGGTGACCCACGCGCGGTCGACGAAGTGGCCGATCGCCGTGGCGATCTTCAGGAGATCGCCGGTGACCACGCCGAGCCGCGCGGCGTCCTCGGGATGGATCCACACCGGGTTCGTGTGCGAGATCTCGGCCAGCCACTTCGCGTTGCCGGAGCGCGTGTGGATCAGCGTGGGCAAGCGGAACGTCGGCAGCAGGACCATCTCGCCGCGGTCGCGGTCGACGTTCGAGAAGTGGATGTGGCTGCGGATGTACCTCGGCACGGCCTGCTCCGGCCACTTCCAGTCCCTGAGCGTGGGGGAGAAGAACTCCAGTCGCCGCGAGGGCGTGGGGAAGCCCGTGCGTGCGACCCCATCGATCTCGACGCCGAGGGCGGCGCCGCCGCGGGTGACGATCCCCGTCGCCGGATCGACGGCCGTGCCCTCCAGCTCCGTCGCCGAGAGCGTCTTCTCGTGCGACTCGTAGACGTTGTCCTCGATCAGGAACGCGCCGTACTTGCGCATGTACTCGAGCGGGGCCAGGCCGACCGTCTCGGCGGCGGCCGGCAACCCGGGCACGCTGTTCTCGAAGATCCACCGGTAGAACTCCTCGATGCGGAGCTTTTCACCGGGCCGATACGGCGACTCGAAGTACTTTCGAATGCCGAGCGCGCCGTCGGGATCGATGCGCCAGGACAGCTCGATCCAGAACTCGTCCTCTTCCCAGACCTGGCCGATGCCCGCGGCCTCGTGGGCCTGCCAGGTGGAGTCGAACGTCCGGCCCCGGCGCTCGAGGGCCACCCGCAGCACCGGCTGGCGGAAGCCGATCCAGCGCGCGGCATGGGTCTCCTGTGACATCAGATCGTGGCGCTCGGAGGCGTGACCCATGGGCAATATGAAATCCGCGAACCATGCCGTCTCACTCCAAGTCGGAGTCAGACATGCGTGCCGTTCGACTTTGCTTTCATCCGTGAGCATCTCGATCCACGACATGCCGTCGGGGTTCGTCCACACCGGGTTGTAGACGCGGGTGAAGTACATGGCGAGCTTGCCGCGCCCCTCCTTGAGGAAGTGCGGCAGCAGGAAGCTCATCTCGAAGAACGCCAGCGGATACTCCTTCGGCATGAGTAGCTCGTTCCAGATCTTCGCGGGCGGCGGCATCATCGGCGGCGCGGGGATCGCCTTGTTGTAGACGTTCGGGGCGGTGCCGCCCACGGTGCCGACCGAGCCGGTGAGCACGACCAGCAGCTCGAGGGCGCGCGCGACCTGCCAGCCGCCGAGATTGCCGGCCGCGGTGTTGCGCCACACGTGGGTGGCCAGGGCCCCCCGGGCATCGCCGACCGCGCGGGCGATCTCGGCGATCCGCGCGGTGTCGATGCCCGTCTCCGCGGCGGCGAACTCCGGCGTGTACTCGGCGTAGAGCTCTTCGAGCGCGCGCTCGAAGCCCTCGAAGGTCTGCGGGAGGTCCGGCCGCTCGTCGCGCAGGTACTCCGCCCAGTTGACCCAGCGACGGACGAACTCGCGATCGTAGCGGCGCTCTCGCACGAGGACGTTGGCGATGGCGAGCAGCAGCGCGGCCTCGGTGCCCGGCCACGGCGAGAGCCACCAGTCGGCCATCGACGCGGTGTTCGACAGCCGGGTGTCGATCACGCACACCTTGGCCCCGCGCATCTTGCCTTCCATGATGCGCTGGGCGTGCGGGTTGAAGTAGTGGCCCGTTTCCAGGTGCGAGGACAGCAGCAGCATGAAGCGGGCGTTGGCGTGATCGGGCGACGGGCGATCCATGCCCATCCAGAACGCATAGCCCGCGCGGGCGCCCGCCGAGCACACGTTGGTGTGGCTGTTGTGGCCGTCGATGCCCCAGGCGTGAAAGACGCGCTGCAGATAGATCAGCTCGTGGCCGGGCCGGCCGAGGTGATACATCACTTCCTTCTGGCGTCCCTCGACCAGGGCCTTGCGGATGCGCCCGGCGATGTCGTCGAGGGCCTCGTCCCAGCTCACCCGCTCCCATTCGCCGGCGCCGCGCTCGCCCTTGCGGCGCAGCGGATATCGGATGCGCTCGGGATCCTCGACCTGGTTCAGCGTGGCCGGGCCCTTCGCGCAGTTCCGGCCGCGGCTGCCCGGGTGCAACGGGTTGCCCTCGAACTTCTGAATCTTGCCGCTCTCGTGGTCGACGTAGGCGAGCAAGCCGCACGCCGCCTCGCAGTTGAAGCAGATCGTGGGGATCAGCGCGTAGCGTCGCTTGACGCGCCGAGGCCACGCCGTCGGGTCGTATTCCTCCCAGTCGTCCCAGCGCTCGACCGGCGGATAGCTCGCGAGGCCGCCGGTCGGGGGAGGCAGCTCGCGCGCGGAGGGGTGCAGGGGCTCGGCGATCGGCGGCGTCATGGGATCCCTTTCTTCAGCTCAGGGGAATGCTCTGTCCGGCTTTGATCCAAAGATCTTCGTAGATCCAGAGACCGGCCAGCGCGAGCACGGGAGCGAGGGGCAGCGCGGGGGTCGGGATCAATACGAGCGGAAGCACGAGGCCGGCGACCACCGCGCCCCACCAGAACTCGCGGCGCATCGCGCCGCGGGTGAGGAGCCGCGCCGCGCGAGTCGCGTCGACGTTGGCGTGGGATCCGCTGAACTCGGCGAACCGCAGTCCCGCCTCGAGGACCAGGCAGACCGCCAGGGCCCAGACCATCAACTTCAGCGACGGCGGATCGCCTCCGCCCGGGATGCCGACGATCAGCAGCGAGGCGGCGCCGGCGACGAGCGCGACGACGAGCAAGTGGGGCAGCAGCAGCGGGCTCTGCCAGAAGTCGCGACCTTCGGCCTGGCCGAACAGGAACGCGCTATAGCCGGCGGCGCCGGCGGCGAGCACCACCGCGGGCAGCGCGAGCACTCTCATCAGGGATGCGTTCTCCGTGAGAGCGGCCACGAGCCAGGCGGCGCTGACGAGACCGTAGGCGATCAAGATCCACGCGCCCCTGACGAGCCACGAGCGGCGATTGCCCTTGAACAGGATGTAGTGAAAGCGGTCCGGGCGCTTGAGGTCGAGGATCAGGAGGGCCGTGGTGAGCGCGAGAAACACGAGGGCCACGAGCGGCGGCACCACGCCGACCAGCAGGCTCGACGGCGGCGCGCCGACGAACACGCCGAACGCGGCCATCATGAGCGTCCCCGCGGCGATCGACTTCGTCCACAGGTACGCGGCGACTTTCCATCCCCAGGGCTGTGGCTGATGGGGCGCGTCGTACACCGGCCGGCTGAGGTCGCCGCCGTTCTGAACGGACGCGACCATCCGGACGAGATCGACTTCGTCCGGCGGGCGCGAGGCGAACGCGTAGCTCTCGGTCGATGCCTGCATCGACGGCGTGAGCGCGGCGGCATCGGCGCCGACGTAGAAGACCTTGGGGCGCGTGCCCTGCTCGGCCTTGCGCACCTGCACCTGCTCGGTCGCCACCAGGCGCGCGATCGGCGCGCTCGGATCGTCCAGATCGCCGGCGATGATCGCGCGCTCGGGGCACACCACCACGCACGCCGGCTCCAGTCCGACCTCCACGCGATGGGCGCAGTAGTGGCACTTCGCGGCGGTGTTGGTGTCGGGGTCGATGTAGAGCGCGTCGTAGGGACAGCCCTGCATGCAGGACTTGCAGCCGATGCAGCGGTCGCCGTCGAAATCCACGATGCCGTCCGGGCGCCGGTAGAGCGCGACGGTCGGGCAGATGGTCACGCAGGGGGCGTCGTCGCAGTGGTTGCAGCGGAGGACCGCGAAGTAGCGGCGCGTGTCGGGATAGTGGCCGCGCTCGACGTACTTCACCCACGTGCGGAAGGCGCCCAGCGGCACCCGGTTCTCTTCCTTGCACGCCACCGTGCACGCGTGGCAACCGATGCACTTCCGCTGGTCGATGACGAACCCGTAGCGCACGCTCACGTTCCCCCAGTCTCCACCGCGACGGTCGGCGACCACGCGATTCTACTCGACCCGTCGACGTCCGGTTCGTTTGCGCGAACGCGCCGCGTTCGCTAAGCTCGGCGGACCTCGCGGGAGGTCATCATGAAACAGAGCACCGAGCGGTTCCTCACCACCCACACCGGCAGTCTTCCGCGGCCGGACGACCTCATCCGGATCATGTTCGCCAAGGAAGAGGGCCTGCCCATCGAGCGCGCGGCCCTCGAAGCGCGCATCCGGTCCGCGGTCGCCGAGGTCGTGCGCAAGCAGGCCGAGGCCGGCGTGGACGTGGTCGACGACGGCGAAGCCAGCAAGCCGAGCTACGCGACCTATCCCAAGGACCGCCTCGCCGGCTTCGAGGGCGCGAGCCAGGCCCTCCTGTATCAGGACCTCGTCGACTTCCCGGGGATGGCCAAGCGCGTGTTCGGCGACCCCGGCCGCGCGCGCCGCAAGACGCCCGCGTGCACCGGGCCCATCTCGTTGCGCGACGCGCGCGCCGGGCAGGTCGACACCGAGAACCTCGCCGCCGCGCTCGCTCAGGTCCAGGTGACCGAAGGCTTCATGACGGCCGCCTCGCCCGGCGTCATCTCGCTGTTCTTCAAGAACGAGCACTATCCGAGCCACGAAGCGTACCTCTTCGCGATCGCGGAGGCGATGCGGACCGAGTACGAGACCGTGGCCAACGCCGGGTTCGTGTTGCAGATCGATTGCCCCGACCTCGCGATGGGCCGGCACATCCAGTACGCCGCGCTCGGTCTACGTGAGTTCAGGGAGATGGCGCGGCTGCACATCCGCGCGCTCGATCACGCGCTCGCGAACGTCCCGCCGGACCGCGCGCGCATGCACCTGTGCTGGGGCAACTACGAGGGGCCGCACCACTACGACGTCCCGCTCGCCGACATCCTCGACCTCGTGTTCGAGGCCCGGCCGAGCGGAATCTCGTTCGAGGCGGCGAATCCCCGCCACGCCCACGAGTGGCGCGTGTTCGAGCGCGTGAAGCTTCCGGCCGGCAAGGTGATCATCCCCGGCGTGATCGATTCGACGACCAACTTCATCGAGCATCCCGAGCTCGTGGCCGAGCGCATCGGCCGCTACGCGCGTCTCGTCGGCCGCGAGAACGTGATCGCCGGTACGGACTGCGGCTTCGGCACCTGGGTCGGCCAGGCCGCGGTCGACCCCGACGTCGCCTGGGCCAAGCTCGCGAGCCTCGCCGCGGGCGCCCGCCTCGCCTCCCGCGAGTTCTGGTAGGCCAGCCGCTACATCACGCGGGGCTGGCGAGCAGGCGGCCGTGGCCGCGGACGGGATCCTTGATCCCGAGCGCGCGGAGCGCGTACCACAGGGTGGCGGTCTGACTGGTGACGACGGGCTTACCGAGATCTCGCTCGAGACGCTCGACGATGCCGACCGTCGGCAGGCCGGTGCCGCTGATGAGGATCGCGTCCGCCGACGGCACGTCGGCCTCGCGGCCGAGCGTGAGCGCGCGTTCCTCGGTCTCGACGTAGATGTTCGTCACGTCGGCGAGCCGGTGCCGGGCGACGACGTCGAAGCCGGCGGCCGTCCAGTAGGCGTGGCTGGCCACACCGATCGCCTCCGGGTACGGCATCGCGACCGCGATCCGGCGCGCGCCGAGATGGATGAGCGCTTCGCGAACGGAGCCGGCCGCCGTGGCCGCGCGCGTGCCCGCGAGGGCGGCCATTCGATCGATCAGCGCCCCTTCGTTGGCGAAGCCGTTCAGATAGCTCACCGCCGTGTGCGACAGCACGATGAGATCGGGCTTGACCTCGGCGACCGCGCGCACGGCGTCTGGGAGCACGTCCAGATAGCCGAGGGTGCGATTCTCCAGGCCGTCGGTCGCGCCGGGCTCGCCGGCCGGAGACCTGAGCCGCGCGAAGTGGATGGTGATCGACGCCGGCGCCATCCGGTACAGCTCGGGCTCGACCGTCGGATTGCCGCCGGGAACCAGCACGCCGAGCCGCGCGGGTCTCGCCATCAGGCGGTCATTGTAACGGGTGCGGCGTCAGCCGCGGATGGCGTCGCCGCCGACGTCGTCGTGGGCGCGCGCGAACGGGAGGAGCGCGGCCAGACTGGCGATCGTGAACAGCGCGCCGAGGATCGCGAGGGCCAGGCTCATCCCGACACGGTCGACGAGCGCGCCGATCGGCGGTCCCGCGATCGCGAAGCTCAGCCGGAACAGCAGCGCGGCCAGCGAGAGCACGCTCACCCGATCGTCGGGCGGCGCCTCTTCCTGCATCACCCGAGCGAGGATCGGGCCCTGAAGACCGCGCAGGGTCATGAACGCGAGGTAGAAGACCACGCCCCACACCGAGGTGCTCACTGCCAGTCCCGCATAGCCGAGGGCCACGAGCAGGCAGCATCCGAGGAGCGTCGCGCGCACCCCGAGCGCGCCCACGATCCGCGCGCTCGCCAGCGACACCAGGACCAGCCACGTGTGGGCGGCCGCCCACACCGGACCGAACCACGACGGCGGAATGCCGTGGGCCCGCATGTACGGCTGGATCAGCCACACCATCACGAAGCTCGAGAGGCCCAGCGCGACCGCGAGCGTCATGGCCGCGCGGAGCCGTCCGTGACGCCCCAGCGCGAATCTCAACACGTGCCACGCGCGCTCGAGATGGGAACGGTGCACCGTCTCCGTCGGGCGGCGCGGGATTTCTCTGAGCGCGACGATCGAGGCCAGCCCGAGCGCGGCGACGGGGATCTGAAGCCAGAACGGCAGCCGCGGCTTGATCGCGTAGAGCCAGCCGCCCGCGAACGAGCTCACGGCCTCGCTGGTCTGCCCCGCCGCGCGCATGCGTCCTTCCCAGCGCGTGTACTGGCCGGCGCGCCCGGTCGCTTCCAGCGACACCCAGAGCAGGGCGCGATCCGCGCCCGACATGAAGGCGAGGCCCGCGCCCAGGATCATCTCGGCGAGCACGACGGTGCCGAAGCTCGACGCCCACGCGTAGACGAGCCATCCCGCCAGCCACGAAGCGCCGCCCATCACCAGCGACGCCCGATAGCCGATGCGATCGGCGAGATAGCCCGATGGAAATTCGCAGACCACGACGGTGAGGCTGAACACGGCCTGGAGCGTCATGACGTCGGCCAGCGACATCCCGATCTGCTCGGTCCAGAACAGCGTGACGACCGGGATCGGGAACAGCGCGAAGTGCAGCGCGGAGAGCCCGACGAGCAGCCGCGGGTTCAGGTGGGGAGGATGTCCTTCTCGCCGAGGTATTCCCGGCGGTAGAGATCGGTGATCGAGGCCCAGCGCAGCATGCACGCCTCCTCGGCGACTTCGAGCGCGCGCGCCTTCATCGCGTCGCCCTCGAGATACTTCGCGCACAGCGCGGCCTGACGCCGGCTGTGCTCGACGTCGGCCTCCGCGTGCTCGGTGAAGAACTCGATCTCGGGCGAGCCCGCGGGATAGCCGTAGTGCCGGGCGAAGGCGGGCAGCACCACGTCCTTGTTGAGCGCGGGCTGCTGGCCCTCCTGCGTGGTCTGCATGGCGAGCACGACGCCGACCGGTTCCTCGGCCGAGGTCGTGTAGTAGTGCAGCGAGCGCGCCCACCACGCCGGCGTCATCTTCATCCCGCGCACCTCGGCCTCGGAGAGACCCGCGGCCTTGCAGAAGCGAAAGATCAGCTCGCTGTGATCGTGGGGCCGATGGCCTTCGCGCGGGATCGCCTTGAACCCTTCTTCCTCGGAGATGTTCTCGGCGATCATCCGGCTCACGTCCGCGTGCCCCGCGTAGGTGCGCGCGAACAGGACGCCGAAGCTGGCGATCGCGCGCTGGACGAAGTGCCAGTGCATGGCCTTGTACACGCCCATGGCCCGCAGCGGCAGCTTCCCCTCGGCGAAGGCCTGGAAGAACGGATGGTTCTTCGTGTGCCACCGCTCACGAATGGCCAGCACGTCGTCGATCGTCGCCATGAGAACCTCCCGTCGAACAGCCTGACCGGGATCGTCTCAGGACGGCGCCCCTCGGTCAATCGATCTCGGCCTCGTCCTTCGGTACCGCGAGCCCGGGATCCGTCACGGCCCTCGACGAGCGCCGTGAGCGACTCCGCGATTGCTTCACGACCGGACTGCCCCCGCGCGCGCCGGCCGCGGGCGAAACACGGCGTTGTACGCGACGGTCGCCGGGTCGGAGCCGCTGGCGAGGAGCGCTTTCCCTTGGTGCGTGTCGTGCCGAACGCCCTGGTTATATCCGCACTCCTCGAGGAACGCGAAGATCTCGGCCTTGTAGCGAAGATTGATCTCGACCTGCAAGGACGTCGGCCGGTACGCGCTGGTGAGGAGGCGCTGCATGCCCTTCAGGACGAGGAACTCGTTCCCGTCGACGTCGATCTTGATGTGATGCGGAGGACCGATCGCGGCATTCTCGATGAGTCGGTCGACGGTCATCCCCAGCTTGCGCTCGGACACCATGGGCTGAAAGCCCACCTCGTCGCCGTCCACGCGGCAGTCGAGCTGACTCATGGACGAGCCCGCGACGACACTTCGGTAGTGAAAGTCGAAGAAGCCCTCCCGATCATGCAGCGCAACGCACAGCGGGACGACCCACGCGTCCACCCGGTTCAGCCCAACATTGTGCAGCAAGCTGACGAAGTTCGGCACGTGAGGCTCGAACGCGTATACCCGTCCACCCGGCCCGACCCGCCGCGCCGCCAACAACGTGTAGAGCCCGATGTTGGCCCCCACATCGTAGAACGTCTCGCCCGGCCGCACCGCGTCCCGGATCCACTTCACCGTCCCCTCCTCTTTGGAGAAGAGGGTCTCAGCCCGCCACAATTCGATCGCCGATTCGCAGCGAAAGACGTACCGCTCGTCGCCGTCCCGCACGGCCACATGCTTCACGAGGCGCTCCCGCCATCGCAGACGAGACCGGAGAATCTTCCCGCGGTATCGGAGGAGCTTCCCCTTGATCCGCTGGAGCGCCGCCATCCGGGTCACGTCACGAGCGTTCGATGTTGATGGTGAGGGTCTGCCGCATCGCCTCGCTCCCGTGTCCGGTGATCGGGTACACGGCATGATGCGAGTTGAAGGTCTTGACGAAGAGCAGGCACTGGTTCGGCCGGAACGGGAAGGTCTGCAGCGCCTCGCAGTCGGTGAACTCCATCTGGCGGTTCACGAAGTTGAAGTTCTGCGTGGCGTCCTTGGGGCGAAGGATCGCCGTGCCACCGCCCCAGCGCGCATCCCAGACCCCATCGTCCACCATCGACAAGACCAGCGTGATCAGCTTGGTGGCGCTGTCGGTGTGCGGCTTGATGCACCCACCGTCGGCCGGCAACATGGAAAACTCGAAACGGGTGCTGAGGACGCTGCGGTGCGCGGACAGGCGTCGCAGCCGCTTCCGCATCTGGTGCCGCAGTTGTTGCGTCCAGGGCGAGAGGTAGTGAACCGTGTTGATCGGCACCGATTGGAGCCCGAGGTCGATACCCTGTGACGCCAACAGGTCCCGCACCTGCCTGACGAAAGATCCGCTCTTCGCCCACTCGTAGAAGCGCCGCCACGGTGGCGAGGATCGGATGAAGCTGTGGTACGCGTCCCGGTTGCTCACTTCCGAAAGCGAGTATTTCTTGCCGAGCCCGGCTTTGAATTCGAACAGATCTTTGGCGGGCCAGGTCGCCAGCAGTTCCCGGTACACGTCGGGAGGGAACACGCTGGACGCATACCCGACCGGGAAGGGCTCGTAGACGAACCGCATCGCGGCCAGCGACACCATGCCGTCCGACCGTCCCGCCGCCGGATCCCTCCCCTCCCGCAAGCTCGCTGATGTCATTGCGCGGACCGCGGCGACTCTAGAAGACTCCGCCGAGGTTGTCAACGGGACCGCGCGGGCGGCGCTTGACGAGAGATAGGTCCCGCGGTATCAGGACAGGCTATGAGCGACCTCGAGGGGATCGTGCGCGAGCTCGGCGCGGCTTCGGCGAGTCAGTCAGACAACGTCTGCTTCAACAAGATCGCCAGGGCGACCAGGACCACGAGCGGAAGGACAAGATAATCGTTGATGAAGTGAAGGGTCGCACTCCAGGATATGTCCTGGGATTGCCCGAGCTGATTCATGGTCCACGCCAAGGCATCGGAAAAGAAGCGTCGCCACCAGTCGAAATACTGGTCGAATAGATCGGTGCGCGCGGTCTTGAAGGAGTCCATGTCGCCCCCTTTTCGGACCCGATGGAACGGAAAGGAGAATAGCCCAGCCGCGCACGGCCGTACAAGCCCTAAGGCGCGTTGCGTGCGGCCTGGCCTCGGAGATACAACTGCCCCGCAATGCTTACAACGACGAGGGAGGAGATCGCATGACGCGAGTGTCCGTGGGTATCGATCTGGGGGTTCTCGGTCGCCGTCAGCTCCTTCGGGGCGCGGCCGCGGCCGGCGCCGCCGCGATGCTGCCGTGGGACCGGGCGCTCGCGCAGACCAAGCTCAACTTCGGCTACATGAAGATCGGCGACCTGTCGCCCTTCTTCATGGCCACCGAGAAGGGGTTCTTCAAGGAGTCGGGCCTGGAGATCGCGCTCTCCTCCATGGTGGGCGGCGCCGCCATCCAGCCCGCGCTGGCCTCGGGCGCCATCAGCATCGGATGGACGAACGTGGTGTCGATGTGCCAGGGACATCTCCAGGGCTTCGACTTCCGCTTCGTCGCCAACGGCGCCATCGTCAAGCGCGGGACCCACGATTTCTCCGGGCTCATGGTCGGCGTGGACTCGCCCATCAAGACCGGCAAGGATCTCGAGGGCAAGGTCATGGGCATCAACACGCTGGGCAACATCACGCAAGCCACCGCCATGGCCTGGGTGGACAAGCACGGCGGGGATTCGAGCAAGCTCAAGTGGGTGGAGATGCCGATGCCCTCGATGGCGGCGGCGCTGGTGGCCAAGCAGATCGACGCCTGCCTGGCCGTGGAGCCGTTCGTGACCGTGCCCGTGCGCGTGCAGAAGCAGGCGCGGCTCCTCGGTCAGCCGCTCGGCGAGCTGGCCCCGCGGCTGCTCATCGCGTCCTACTTCGGGAGCGAGGCCTGGATCGAGAAGAACCAGGCGACCGTGAAGAGCTTCGTGGCCGCCATCAACCGCGGCATCGACGCTCACAACGCCAACCCCGAGGAGGCCAAGGCCGTCATCGCCAAGCACACGGGGCTCAAGCCCGAGCTGGTCCGCGACATCGTGCTGCCCGCCTTCGAGAAGAAGCTGATCGAGTCGGACATCGAGCCGCTGCTCGACGCGGCCGTGCGCTACAAGATGGTCGAGAAGAAGTTCCCGCCGCGCGAGCTGATGTCGAAATACATGCCGGCCTGATCCTCCGCTAGCCGCGGGAGCGCTCGCGGTGCCAGGCCAGGAGGCGGGCGTCCGCGAAGAGGAAGCAGCGGTTCAGCGCGAAGCCGAGCAGGGCCAGCACGAGCATCCCCGCGTACATGCGCGGGACCTTGAAGGTGCGCTGCGATTCGAGGATGTAGTAGCCGATGCCCGAGGTCGCGCCCACCATCTCCGAGATGACCACCAGGATCAGCGCGATGGCCAGCGCGATGCGGAGCCCGGTGGCGATGAACGGCGCCGCCGCCGGCAGCACCACCTTCGCGAGGATCGTCGGGCCGGAACAGCCGAACGTGCGCGCGGTGCGGATCAGCACCGGATCGACCCCGCGCACGCCGTCGACGGTGTTGATCAGGATGGGGAACGAGCAGGCCAGGAAGATCACGAACACCTTCATGCCGTCGCCGATGCCCAGGAGCACGATGGCCACCGGAACGATGGCGGGCGCGGGCACGGCACGCAGGAACTCCACCAGGATCTCGCCGGCCTCGTGGACGCGACGCCAGTAGCCCATGAGCACGCCCAGGGTGATGGCCGCCACGCCGGCCAGCGCGTAGCCGAGCGCGCCACGCCACAGGCTCACTCCGACGTGGCCCGGAATCTCGCCGGAGATCAGTCCGGCCCAGAAGGCGGCGAGGATCTTCGACAGGGGCGGAAAGAAGATCCGGTGGATCCAGCCGCCGCGCCCGGCCAGCTCCCACAGGAGCGCGAGGAACGCCAGGAAGGCGAACCCGCTCAGGGGATCTCCTCCCTGCGGGTGGCCCCGTGATACCAGCCCATGACCCGGCCGTCGAGGACGACGAACAGCCGGTTGAGGCCGTAGCCGATCAGGCCGAGGGCGACCACCGCCGCGTACATCTCGGCCATCTGGAACGAGCGCTGGAGATCGAGGACGTAGTAGCCGAGGCCGTCGTTCGAGACGACCATCTCCGACGTCGTGACCAGCACCAGCGCGATGGCGAGCGACACGCGGAGTCCCGTGACGATCTGGGGCGAGGCGGCCGGCAGCATCACCTTCCAGAACCGCTGCCAGGGGGAGAGCCGGAACGTCGCCGCGGTCGCCACCAGCACGCGGTCGACCGAGCGCACGCCGTCGATGGTGTTGAGCAGGATCGGCCACGAGCACGCGTAGACCGTCACCGCGATCTTCATCTGATCGCCGATGCCGAGGAAGAGGATGGCCACCGGGATGATCGCCACCGACGGCATCGGGCGCAGCAGCTCGATGAGCGGCTCGACGAGTGTGTGGAGCCGTCGCGAGAGACCGAGCACGAGCCCGGCGCCTACCGCGAGCACGGAGGCCAGCACGTAGCCTTCGGCGAAGCGCCGAAGGCTCGCCAGCGCGTGAGCGAGGAGGTCACCGCTCCAGACGATTCCCCCCAGCGCGCGGAGAACCGCGGAAGCGGGAGGGAAGTGCACGGCCAGATCGGGACGGGACCGCGCGGCGGCCTCCCACGCGGCCAGACACACGACGACCACGAGCAGCCCGAGCCAGGGGAGCTTCCGCATCAGGTCATCTCGCGCGAGATCAGCTCGAAGATCCGATGACGGTGCTTGATGAAGCGCGGGTCCTCGCGGGTGGTGAGCTGATGCCGCGGGCGCTCCAGCGTCACCTCGACGTCCTCGATGACCCGGGCCGGCCGCCGCGAGAGCACGTGGACGCGGTCCGAGAGATACACGGCCTCCTCGATGTCGTGGGTGACGAACAGGATCGTGGTGCGGAGCGTCCGCCACAGCCCGAGCAGCGTGTCCTCCAGCTCGATGCGGGTGAGCGCGTCGAGGGAGCCGAAGGGCTCGTCCATCAGCAGCACGTTGGGCTGGCGGGCCAGCGCGCGCGCGATGGCCACGCGCTGCTGCATGCCGCCCGAGAGCTCCCAGGGACGATGGCGCTCGAAGCCCCCGAGCCCGACCAGCTCGAGGTAGCGTCGCGCCTCGGCGTCCATCGCGCTCCGCGACGCGCCGCGGCCCTCCAGCGCGAAGCGCACGTTGCCCAGCACCGTGCGCCACGCCATCAACGAGCGGTTGTATTCCTGGAACACCAGGATCAGGCCTTCCGGCGGTCCCGTGACCTCGCGGCCTTCGAAGAGCACCTGTCCGGCGGTCGGCCGCAACAATCCCGCGAGACACTGCAACAGCGTCGACTTGCCGCAGCCCGACGGCCCGACGACCGACACGAACTGTCCGGCCTCGACCCGAAAGCTCACGTCGCCCAGCGCCGCCACCGGCGGCCCGGACAGCGGCTGGAACTCCTTCCGGAGGCCTCGCACTTCGAGCATCGGCGCCCTCGATTACATCACGAACTCAGAGGCGGCGATCCGGCGTCAGCGGCGGATCGGCTGAGCGGTCGCCAGTCGGAAGCTGTCCACGCGCTTGAGCAGCGCGCCATCGGCGCCGAGGATGACGATCGCTTGCGGCTCCTGGACGTAGAGGCGGCCGTGACGGCTGTCGCGGACGGCGGTGGTGCCGAGACGCGCGTTGCTCCGGCTCGTGAAGCTCTGTCCCACGGACACGGTCGCCGGCGTCCTGGTGACGGTGCCGTCCGCGGCGACGCGATAGACGCCGCGCTCCTGCGCCTCGAATCCGCCCGCGCCCACCCACGCGCCGCCCGTGCCTGGCTCGGGGATGATCCAGGACAGATTGTGGAAGCGCGGAACCCGCCAGACGATACGGCCGTCGGTCGCGAGCTTGCTGAGCTGGGTGCGCTCCGCTTCGATCGCGAACAGCGATCCCGCCTCCACCGCGATGGTCAAGGGGCCGTTCAGGTCGCGATACTCCTGCAGCGCGCGGCCGCTGGCCAGGTCCAGACGCGTCACGCGATGACGCGCCGTCTCCACGACCCAGACCTCGCCGTCACGAGAGAGCACCGGTCGCGGCACCGATTCGAATGGCCCGAGCCGAGGTCCTCGGGGGCCGTCGAGGGTCAGCCGCTCGATCGAGTACGGCGCGGCTTGTCTTTGGGTCAGCATCCAGACACCGCCGGTGGCCGGATCGAAGCCGATGGCGCGACTGAGGTCGACCGGCGGCCCACGCTTCAACACTCGACCATCCGCGCCGATCCGGGTCAGGGACGTCCCGTCCGTCCCCCACGCCTGATCGGAGACGAGCGCCAGCAGCGATCCGTCGGCCTGATCGACGACGCCGTCGATCAGGCGACCCGAGACCGGGACCGATCCCACTTGCTGTCCCAGGCCATCGAAGAGAAAGACGTCGCTGGTCAGTGACGGGTCGTTCGACGACGACGTTTCGACGGGAGCGCGCGGCGCGAGAACGACGAGACGCTCCCGCGCCGCGTCGTACGCGAAGCCGGAGTCCTGTGCCCACCCCCGGCCCACCAGACGGACGTCGGTCAGATAGCGATGGCCCAGGAACCCGTGGCGCAGGCTGGCGCGGACCACGCCGGTCCCGGTGAGCGACTGAAGCGAGGAGTTGGCCACCGGAATCGATGCCGGCAGCTCGAGCTCGACCGGCTCGTTGTGCTGGCCCACCCGCGCGATCAGCCCGCCGCTGCGGACCGACCAGCGCTCGCCGTCGGCGCCGCGGACGCGGCCGGGGATGCTGAAGCTCTCGCGACTGAACAATGGGTCACCGCCGCGCCGCCGCCGCTCCACGCGGCTGATCCGCGGACGCCGGCCCTCTTCGACGGAGAAGAACACCAGCACGTGCTCGCCCGGGTGCAGAGGACGCGCCGGCACCGCCGCCGCTCGGCCGTCGAGGTCGAGCGCGGAGTGGCCGGAGACGTGCGCGCCGCGGAACGGGTCCTTCGAGGCGCGGGCGCCGGCCAGCTCGACCTCGACGCCCGTCCCGGAGTCGAGCGCGATGTTCAGCTCTTGCGAGGCGACGATGAAGGCCATGATCGCCAGCTGGCCGGCGATGATCAGGTACATCAGCGCGCGGCGAGACAGGGTCACGCCGTGCTGGCTCCGAACTGCCGGACGAGGCGTCGCCGGAACCGTTCCACCCAGATGCCGCCGAGGATCAGCGCGGCGCCGCCGACGATGAAGAAGAGCGACTTGGGCATGGCGTCCCAGAAGTATTCGTAGAAGCGCGTGTAGAGGTTGATGGCGAAGAACACGAGGCTGGTGTTGAGCAGGACCGCGCTCTCCCAGGCGATGCCCAGGTAGATGCCGGCCGAGGTGAGCAGGGTCAGCACGAGGATGAACCACAGCTCGCGCGAGTCGGGGGTGGAGGCGATCCCGGCGGCCAGCATCATCACGATCATCAGGGCGAATACGACCAGGACAGGGCGATCGGTCAGCCGCGAGCGCCGCCAGCCGAAGTGGACGATGGCGAGCCCAGCCGCCGCGAAGACGAACGGTCCGTAGAGCAGGAGGCGCACGAGCACCGGCGGGGCCGCCGGGTCCAATTTCAGGTTCGTCTGGAGGTCGAAGATCGAGAGCATCAGCGTCGAGAGATAGAGGACCAGCAATCCCACCAGAGCCCACGAAGTGGCGAAGGCGCGCTGGCCGCGCCACGCGTGGGCGCCGGCCACGGCCAGCAAGCAGGCGGCGAGACCGATGAAGTGGTACGGCCGGCCCAGGTAGAGCCAGTACCCGCCCCAGCAGTAGCCGACCTCGGCGCCGAACCAGACGACGACACCGATGAGTCCCAGGGCCAGCACGAGGCGCGATCGCACGAGGTACGCGACCGCGAGCCACACCACCCAGTTCATCAAGAGCGACCAGGCGTGCTCGGCCGTGAGGTCGTAGATCAAGGCCAGCAGCACGATGTCCACGCCGAACATCACGCAGCCCAGGAAGATGAGGGCCGTCCCGAGCTTGGGGAAGCTGAGGCGGCCGGGCTGGGTCAGCTCGAAGCCCGCCGCGTAGAAGAAGAGGGTCAGCGCGAAGAGGCTCGCGATCTTGGCGGCGCGCTCGAACTCGATCCAGTTGGAGGCGAAGAAGGTGAGGAGGCCGGCGCCCAGCACGATCGCGCCCAGGTTGATCAAGATCGTGACGCCGCGGCCGAGCTTGCGCTCGTGACCGACGGCGCGCTGGGACGCCGCCGGCGCGATCACGCTGGCCAGGAGCTGATCGTGCTGGGCGGCGCTGATCAGTCCCTGCGCGCGCCAGGCCGCGAGCTGTTCACGGAGAACGCCCTCCTTCGTCGCGGGAGGAACGTCGGTGTCGCTCACCGCTCATCACCTCTCTCTGGCTCGGCGGCGCCGCGGGGAGGATAGCACGCCGTCTGATGGACGAAGTCGTGGCCGCATTCGTGATATGAACGCGATGATGAAGCTGATCATCAGCCCAAAGCAAGGAGGAATCCCAATGAGACGGTCGACGACGGCAGCGATTCTTCTCGTATCCGCGCTCGTTCTTTCACTCGCCTGGGCGACGCCGGAGGTGGCGGCGCACGGCGGTAACGCGGCGCTGATTCATTCCTGCGTCAACAAGAGCAGCGGCGAGGTCAAGATCGTGGGGCCCAACAGCTCGTGCAAGCCGCACGAGAACGCGGTCGACTGGCCGGGCGCGGCCCCGGCCGCCGGGGTGACGAAGGTGCTCACGGAGATCAGCCTCGTCTCCGTGCTTCCAGGCTTCGCCAACTCGGGGCAGGGTGAGAAGTCACGGTTTCTGTGGGAGCCGAACCGGTACGATCCGGCTCCCTCCGAGATCTTCTTCGAAGTCGTGGGAGCGCTCGCCAACGGCGACGCGAGCGCCTCGGTCACGTTCCGGCTGCGCGACGTCACCAACAACGTCGACATTGCTGGCTCCGATCTGACGATCCTGGGCCCTAACACGGGGGTCGCGACGGGAGTGAGGCTCAGGACCGGCAACCTCGTTCTTCCGGCCACCACGGCCGAGATTGCGCTCACGGTACAGCTGACCGGAGTCGACGCCTCCTTCTCGCTCCAGCGCTCGGCGGTGCTGTTGCAGCAGTAGGCTTCAGGGGCGGCCGCCGCGCGACTCGTCTCGCGCGCGGCGGCGCTCTCAGCGCGCGATCCGGTGGGCGGAGCCGGCGACGGCGCGGATCTGGCGCGGGGCGGCCAGCCAGATGGCGACGATGGAGATCGCGCTGCTGGCGATCGCGCTCCACCACGCGAGCGTGTAGTCGCCGGTGGCGTCGTGGATCACGCCGGTAACCCAGGGGCCGACGGCGCCGCCGGCGATGGAGGCGAGCATCAGGGTGCCGAAGATCGAGCCGTAGTGCTTGCCTTCGAAGATCTCGGCGGGGATGGCGCCGAGGACCGAGACCAAGCCATAGCCCAGCAGGCCTTGGGAGAGGACCATCAGGTAGAGCAGCGCCGGTGTCGGATGATCGCGCAGGAGCAGGAGCGCCGCGTAGCAGAGCAGGAACCCGAGGCTGCCCACGGTCCATACCCATTCGCGGCCGATGCGATCGGAGAGGTGGCCGAGCGAGATCTGGCCGGGAATGGCGACGAGGCTGACCAGACCCAGCGCCCACGCCGCGACGCTCGCGCTGAAGCCGATCTCCACCAGGTACTTGGTCTGGTGGACCTGCACCGCGTACCAGGAGTAGAGACCGCAGAGATAGCCGAAGGCGATCCACCAGAAGCGCGACGTTCGCACCGCTCGGGCGAGGGTCCAGTCGACGGCGACCCACGCGGCGTCGACCACGTTCGACTTGCGCGTGCCCGCGGCGGCGTGAGCGGCGCGGTCACCGTCGGGTTCGAGGCCGAGGTCGGCCGGCCGCGCTCTCACGAGGAGATTGAGCGGAGCCAGCAAGACCACGCAGATCACGCCGAGCGTGAAGCAGGCGGTCCGCCAGCCGCCGTGCTCGATGAGGACCTGAAGCCACGGCATCAGGATGATCGAGCCCGCACCGACGCCGGAGAACGCGATGCTCATGGCCAGGCCGCGGCGGCGCACGAACCAGTTCGGCAGGTAGAGCGCCTGGCCCGTGTAGCTCATGCAGACGCTGCCGCCGCCCACCAGCACCCCGAGGGTGGCGTAGAGATGCCACGGCGCCCGCACGAGCGGGGCCAGCATCAACCCGGCGGCCACGAGGACCACCCCCAGCTCGATGACCACGCGCGGGCCGCGTCGATCCATCAACCGGCCGAGCGAGGGACTGAGCACGGCCGAGACGAGAAAGCCGAACGAGAACGCGCCGGCGGTGAGCCCGCGGTCCCACCCGAACTCGGCGAGGATCGGCGGGAACAGCAGCGAGAACGACGTGCGCGCGTTGACGCCCACGCCCATCGTGACGAACGCGATCGCCACGATGAGCCAGCCGTAGAAGAAGGGGAGGCGCACCCGCTAGCCCGAGATCGCGTTCAGGGGCGGCTCGCCGCGGGCCACGCGCTCGACGTTCTCGGCGATCGTCCGCGCCCGCGCCTCCATCATCCCGTCGGTCCAGCCGGACACGTGCGGCGTCATCAGCACGTTCGGCAGCTCGTGGAACGGCCGCCGCGCGGGCGGCGTGGGGCCGGGAGCCGACGGGTAGCGATACCAGACGTCGAGGGCGGCGGCAGCGATCGTGCGCGCGGCGAGCGCCCGGTAGAGCGCGTCCTCGTCGACGATCTCCGCGCGCGAGACGTTGACGAGCATCGCGGTCGGCTTCATGAGGGCCAGCTCGCGCTCACCGATCAGCCCGCGCGTCTCGGCGTTGAGCGAGGCCGTGATCGCGAGATAGTCGGCGCGCGCGAGCACCTCGGGGAGCGCGTCGGGCCCGCGGACGATCGCGTGCGGATCGGATTGCGTGACGTCACGGCGAATCGCCAGCACGTTCATGTCGAACGCGCGCGCCCGTCGCGCCAGGGCCTGGCCGATGCGGCCGTGGCCCACGATGCCGAGGGTCCGTCCCGCCAGCTCGGGCCACGGTGCGGGCCGCGCGGTCCCCACCGCCCACTGGCTCTCCCACACGCCGCGCTTCAGCGCGGCGTCGAGGCGCGTGAACTCGCGCGTGAGGGTCAGCATGGCCCCCAGCACGTACTCGGCGATTCCGATCTCGTGACCGTAGACGTTGGCGAGCGCGGCCCCCGGCGGCAGCGCCGAGCGGTCGATCCGGTCGATACCGGCGCCCGGCACCTGGACGAGCTTCAATTGCTTGGCCGCCTCGCCCATCTCGCGGGTGAAGGCCATGGTGACCAGCACGTCGACGTCCCGAATGAGCGCGGCCACCGCGGACTCGTCGGCGACCTCGACGTCGCAGGTCTGGGCGAGGTGCGCGCGCACTCGCTTCTCGAGACTGGCGGCGAACGTTCCGGCGAACACGATGGCGATCGGTTCCAAGGTGGTTCCTCCTGAAAC
>Ga0193725_1000152_pt1 | contig 22783 bp, 15 predicted proteins | sample H2a2metaG_FD_143058 | JGI IMG/M metagenome (GOLD analysis project Ga0193725, IMG submission 143058) | Soil microbial communities from a riparian zone of the East river system, Colorado, United States - H2a2 | ecosystem: Environmental > Terrestrial > Soil > Riparian zone | place: USA: East River... | reverse complement strand
CTCCGCGACGTCACGTTCTCGGTGGCGGCCGGCGAGTCGGTGGGCATCATCGGTCTGAACGGCGCCGGCAAGAGCACGCTGCTCAAGATCCTGACCGGGACCACCCAGCCGACCGCGGGTCACATCCAGATGGCCGGCCGCACCGCGGCCATGCTCGAGCTGGGGCTGGGATTCCACCCGGACTTCAGCGGCCGCCAGAACGCGATGATCGCGGGCCAGCTCATCGGCCGGTCCGCGCGGGACGTGGAAGCCCTGATGCCCGACGTGGCGGCGTTCGCCGAGATCGGGGCCTATCTCGATCAGCCCGTGCGGACGTACTCCACCGGCATGACGGTCCGTCTGGCCTTCTCGGTGGCGACCGCGGCGCGCCCGCAGATCCTCATCGTCGACGAAGCGTTGTCGGTCGGCGACGCGTACTTCCAGCACAAGTGCATCCGGCGCATCAGGGAGTTTCAGGAAGCGGGGACCACGGTCCTCTTCGTGTCCCACGACGCCGCCGCCATCAAGACCCTGTGTGAGCGGGCCATCCTCCTGGACCAGGGCCGTCTGATCCAGGACGGGCCGCCGGACGTCGTGCTCGACTACTACAACGCGATGATCGCCAGGCGCGAGGCGAACCACACGATCCTGCAAGCGGAAACGCGTGAAGGCCGCACGACCACGCGATCGGGCACGTTCCGGGCGCGCGTCACCGACATCGATCTGCTCGACACCCTGGGCCGGCCGGCCCGCGCCTTCACGGTGGGCGATCGCGGGCAGGTCAGGGCCCGCGTCGCGTTCACCGCGACGATCGTCGCCCCCACCGTCGGCATCCTCATCCGCGACCGGATCGGCAACGACGTGTTCGGGACGAACAGCTTCCACGTCGCTCCGATCAAGGAGACCTACGAGGACGGTGAGGTCCTGATCGCCGACTTCGAGATTCCCCTGAATCTGGGCGTCGGCAGCTACACGCTGACGGTGGCCGTGCACAGCGACGCGACTCACCTCGTGGACAACTACGACTGGTGGGACAAGGTCATCGCCTTCGAGATCGTCGCCGGCTCCGAGCCGGCCTTCATCGGCTCGGCGTGGCTCCCCGTCCGCTTCCACGTCGAGCGGCACGACGGGGAGACGGGCTGAGTCACTTCCAGGCGCGCACGACCGCCCGGTAGTGCACCGGTGACTGCGGCCCGTTGCCCGTGAGCGCTGCCGGTGGCGGACCGACGAGCGTCTCCACGCGGGCGAAGCCCCCGGCTCGACACATGCCTGCCAGGGCCTTCGGGTTTGGAGCCCACCAGTTGGACGCGTCCTGGTTGAGCTCGCTGCCCTCGTAGAACTCGCAGAACGCTCCCTGTTCGTAGCCGGGCACCACGATGGCCTCGGTCTCGATCAGCACCTGTTCGCGCGCCACCGAGGCGAGCCGCCGCAGGGCCACCATGGGGTCCTGCATGTGATAGAGCACGCCGAGGTAGAAGACGACGTCGAACTGGCCGAGTCGCTCCAGATCCGTGGTCATGAAGTCGTCCACGATCGCTTCAGCGCGGCTGCCGAGGACGCGCGCCGCGAGGTCGTACCCGCGCTTGCCCGGAAGCTCCGAGGGAGGAATCGGGAAGGGAATGTAACCCGGCTGCGGGGGCACGCCCTTCTCGCGGCAGTCCTCGTAGTACCGGGCGATCGCGGGGTCCTTCCCCCACATGAAGTGGTCGAGCGAGACGACGCGCGCGGCACCGAGGCGTTCGGCCTGGAAGGAGAAGAAGCCGTCCCAGGCGCCGATGTCGAGCACCGTCTTGCCGCTCAGGTCCCCCAGGGCGAGGTTCCGGAGCTCGGCCGCGAGCACGGCTGACGATTTCACCCCGCGGGTCACCACGCCGTGCCCGAGGTCGATCGAGTGAAACCAGAAGGGTATCGCGTCGGCGAGGGCGCGAAGCTCGGCCGCCTCCGAGGAGATCCCGTCCGCGAAGCCCGCCTCCAGCAGCGCCGTGGACACCTGCCGCAGCAGCGGCTGATGGCCGGCGCCTCCGAGATCCTCGATGCCGGCGGAGACTCGATCGATCAGGACATCCGCCGGATCGGTGCGGGCGGCCCGGAGGCGTGGGACCGCGCGCAGGGCCGACACGACGCCCTCGGCGATGGCGGCCCAGTCATGGCGCCCCTCGACCAGGCGGCGCCCCCGAGTGGCCAGGCGCTCCACCAGGCGCGCGTCGCCCAGGGTCCGCGCGATCCGGTCGGGAAAGTCCTTCATCTCGCACATCACCGCGTGCTCGCCGTCGACGAGGTCATAGCCGCGGGCGCCGACCGGGGTGGTGATGACGGGGACCCCCGCGGCCAGGTACGTCGCCACCTTCAGGTTGCTGCCGGAGCCGCTCAGCATGGGGTTCAACGCCACATCGGCGGTGGCCAGGAGGACGGCCAACCCTTCGTCGTCGACGACGCCCAGGAGACCGGCGTTCGCGGGCCGGGGGTGATCGGCCAGGGGAAGACACTGGCTTCCCGCCAGCAGGAATCTCATCCACGGCATGGCCGCCGCGACTTCGAACAGCGCCTCCGCCGCTTCGAGGTTCGGTGGATGCCAGCTTCCGACGAACAGGGCGATCGGCGCTCCGCCGAGACCGACCTCCGCCTTCAACCGTCTTCGCTCGGCGGGCGGCGTGAAGGCAATCGTGCCGGCGTCCACGCCGTTCGGCACGATCACCACGCGATCGCCGGCGATCCCGTAGAGGGCGCAGAGATCGTGGCGATCCTGGGCCGAGCAGCAGAGGATCAGGTCGCTGGCGTGGCAGGCCTCGGCCTCGAGCGCTCGGACGCTCTCCACGAGCTCGGCGCCGGTAGCCCCGGCATTGGCCAGGACCGCCTTCTTCAGCAGGTATTCGACGTTGTGGGCCTCGTACACGAGCGGACGGCCGCCGAGGACCGGCCGGATGGCGGGAAGGGCGTACGGGTGGCTGGCCACGACCAGCGTGGCGGTCTCGATGGACCGCGCCAGGGCGCGCCCGTAGGCGGGGGTCTCGTGCACGAAGCGGCTGAGAGCGATGTCGCCCACCGGGATGCCCCCGGCCTCCGCCGTGAGCCGAGCTTCCTCCTGCTCGTGCTTCACGCTCTTCGGCACCCGGATTTCGCTCACCCCGGGGGCGATCTCGTGGTCCGAGAGCTGGGCGTCGCTTCCGGTGAACGTCACCAGCTCGACGTCGAAGGCCCGAGCCACGTGCCGGTACAGGGAGAAGACACGCAGCTGGCCTCCACCCAGCGGGGGAAACACGGCAAACGGGACCGCGACCGTGAGCTTTGGCCGCCATCGTCTCGGACGAGGATTCACGCGCGACGCACCGAGGCGCTCGCCTCCGTTCCGTTCCCGCTCATCGTCGTCGATCATGTCGGGCCTCCGCCGCCACGCGTGTGTAGATCGCCGCCACCTTGGCGCCGATGGCGTCCCAGGTGTAGTCGCGCATCGCCTTGTCGTATCCGCGCTCGCCGAGTCGTCGTCCCAGAGCCGGGTCGAGGATGATCTCGGCGATCCGCTCCGCGCACTCCAGCGCGTCGCGACACAGGAACCCGTCCTCGCCGTCGGCGATCAGGTCGGCCACCGCGCTGCACGCGCGGTTGCCGATGACCGGTTTCTTGGCCATCCAGGCCTCGAGGAAGACCATGCCGAAGCTCTCGGACTCGGACATCATCGCGAAGACGTCGGCCGCCCGATAGGCCTCGACGATCACCCCGCGCTCCTGCGGGCCGAGGTAGACGACGTTCGCCGACGCGATCGGCTGGCCGTCCTCGTCGGGGCCGACGACGACGAGCTTGCACGCGAGGTGCGAGTTCAGGAAATCCACGGCCTGGACCAGCAGATCGTAGCGCTTGGAGGCGGCCTTCCGTCCGACGAAGAGGATCAGTGGAATCTTCTCGATTCCGAACCGCTGCCGGAACGCGTCCGCCGACTCCTGCCCGCCCTCGAACTCCGCGGGATCGACGCCTCCTCCGCCGATCACCTCCGCCCGCGCGCCCAGGCCTTCGAAGAACGCCTTCTGGGACGGCGAGAAGGCGAGGACGGCGGCCGCGCGCCGGAACGCGCGGTAGTAATGGCGCAGGTGATAGAAATCGTCGTCGGTGTGGAAGTGCGGCAGGAGGACGACGGGCACGCGGCTCCGCGCGCCGAACGCGACCGCGTAGTTCAACGTGCTGTAGGGCGTCATCTGGGCCAGTACGACGTCGTATCGCTTCACGCGCGTGGCCAGGTCCCACAGCAGGCCCGGGGCGAGCGGGGCGCGCAGGAAGAAGAAGAGCGTTTCGAAGAGCCATGGCCGCGCCCGCGCCCGGGCGGTCAGGTGGGCGATCCAGGGCTCGCGCTGCCCCTTGAGAATCCGCAGAGCGTCGTGGTCCAGGTCGATCGACTTCACCTGCCCGTCGCTGGTGTAGCCGAGACTCCGGACCGCGATCCCGAGCCGGCGCGGGTCCGACGCGGGCCGCCACGAACGCTCGAGCACGATCCGGGCGGTCGACACCTCGCTGCCGTCCCACTCGAAGGCATACCGTCGCCAGTCCTCCGACGTCCGGAAGCTGCCGAGCGTGCGCCCGTTCGCCTCGAGCCGCCCTTCCATCGCCACCGGGCACATCGCCTCGAAGAAGATCTCGGAGACCGCGCGGTCGTGAATCGCCAGCTCCGCCCGCTGCTCGGTCCACCGCATGTTCCGCGCGCCGTGGGTCTCGACGGGATACCAGCCGGCGCCGAGATAGGCCGCGCCGTGAACGGGAGCGGCGACACGCTCCTCGCGGCGCCAGCGCGCGGTCAACAGGCGGTCGAAGAAGCGCACGAGCGGTGCCGGCAGGTTGAACGTCGTGTAGCGGCGGACGTCGACGCCGTCGAGCCGCTCTCCGTGCGGAGGCCGCGCGTTGTCCCAGCGCACGCCGAAGCGGGCGATGGGCGCGAGGCTCTTCGTCCGCGTGGTCCAGAGATCGACGTCGACGCCGGCGCCGGCCAGCGCCCGCGACAGCCGGTCCATGTAGTGCTCGGCGCCCCCCACGACGTCGCGGCCGAATCGATAGGTCAGGTGGAGCGCTTTCAGCGCACAGCCCTCCGCGGCCGGTGGCGAGCGCGGTCTGCGTCGGCCAGCGCGGACTCGATCACCGCGTGCATGGCCTCGACGATCCTCGGCCAGTCGTAGTGCTGCTCCACCAACCGTCGCCCCCGCGCCCGCAGCGTCGCCCGCAGATCGTCGTCGCCCAACACGCGGGCGACGTGCTCGGGAAACTGCTCGATGGGACACACGATCGCGTGTTCGCCGCTGACCAGGTCGAGCCCCCGCGCACCCGTGGGGGTCGTCACCACCGGCACGCCCGCGGCGAGATACTCGAGCATTTTGAGATTGGTCCCCGAGCCCGAGAACATGGGGTTGAGGGCGACGTCGGCGGCGCGCAGCAGGAGCGTCTTGGCTTCGTCGGACACGCGGCCCAGACAGACCACGTTCTCGGGGAGTCGGGAGGACTCGAGGGCCGCCGCCACGCTGCCCGCGATCACGAAGAGCATGTCCGGCGAGCGCGGGGCGAGCGTGGAGACGAGACACTCGACGGCCTCGATGTTCGGGGGATGAAAGCTGCCCACGAACAGCAGGACGGTCTCTCGGTCGAGGTCGAGCCGTCGCCGCGCGTCCGCGCGTTCCGCCGGCGACACCGGGGTCACCGCGCTCACGTCGACGCCGTTGGGGGCCACGAACACCTTGTCGGGCGCGACGCGATACAGCTCGATCAGCCGCCGCCGATCGTCTGACGAGGTGGCGAAGACCACGTCGCTTTCCGTGCAGGCCAGCGATTCGAGCCACCGGGCGTAGCGGGACAGCAGCGCGCCCAGTGGTCCCCCGAGCATGCTCCGCTGGAGGTCGAACTCCACGTTGTGCGCGTCGTAGATCAGGAGCTGCCCCCGGCGCTTGCGCGCGTGCCGGAACAAGAACGGGAACTCGTGAACGACGATGTCCGACGCCGCGCACAGCTCCTTCACCACGGCCTTGTAGTCCCGCTCGCCATAGGAGGCGAGCGACACCACCACCGCGGAGCATTCGCGGAAGCCGCCGATGCGGTCGAACCAGCGCTGCAGGAACGCGTGACGCCACGTCTTGGGAATGCGGTGCTCGGTCACGTTGTCCGCGAGCGGGACGGTCTCCGGGGGACCGAAGGGACTCGTCGGGGTCACCAGGTCGATCCGGTAGTAGCGGCCAAGGTTCTTGTAGAGGTGGTAGCACCGCAGCTCGCCCCCGCTCGTCGGCGGCACGAACGCGGGAAAGAAGCTGAGCGCCGTCACTCGCCGTGGCGCGCTCGAGGAGCGCTCGTCGCTCATCGCGGATGGCGCCGGGAAGCTACGCTTCGCCGACCAACCGTCTGACCACATCGTCCCAGGAAATGCTCCTGATGCGTGCGTGTCCGGCGTCACCCAGTCGCCGGCACAGCGCCGTCGACTCGGCCAGGCGATCGATCGCTCCGGCGAGGGCGTCGGCCGTGCTTTCGACGATCAGCCCGGTCGTCCCGTCGTCCACGAATTCCAGCACCCCTCCGGAGTCGGGCGTCGTGATGACCGGCTTCTTGGCGGAAAAGGCTTCCAGGGTCACGTAACCGTAGTCCTCGTCGAAGGGCGCGTACATCACCGCGCGGCATTCGGCGTAGAGATCGAGCAGCGTGGGCTCGTCGACGAAGCCCGCGAAGTGGATGCGATTCTCGAGACCGTAGTCCTTGACCCGCCGCCGCAGATCGTCCTCCAGCGGGCCACGACCGGCCAGCACGCCCTTGATCTTCGAACCGCTCCGCCGGAATGCCTCGACGAACAGCTCGGGACGCTTGTGGGCTTCGAGCCGCGTGGGCATCAGGATGAAGTCGCCGTACTCCCGGCAATGCAGCGACCGGAAGAGCGGCGGCGGATGGTACAGGCACTCTGCGACCACGCCGTTGTGTCGTCGGACACGCTCGGCGACGTTCTGCGACGTGGCGAAGACCCGCCGGGCCTCGCGGATGACGCGGGAGTCGGCCCCGGTCACGATCCGCCGGATCTCGGCGTCGCCGGGCTCGCTGCCGAACGCGCTGAACGCCGTCCCGTAGAGCTCGTAGAGCTGTCGATGCTGGTGGTTCAGCCAGATGATCTTGTTGTCGTGCTTGACGAAGTAGGAGGGAAAATTGGTCGCGATGACGAGATCGGCCTCGACGCTGATCATGCGCCACACCAGGGCTTGCTGGAGGAGGTCCGGCTTGGCCCAGCTGAACGGGACGCGAACGACCTCGACCGTGTACCCCCGCTCCCTCAGCTCGCGCTCGAGCGCGTTGACATGGAGCTCGGCCCCGCCCGTCGTGAACAGGGTTTGGAACGCACAGATCGCGATGGACGGGGACGTCGGTGCCAACGAGCGGTCGGTTCCTAGGCGCCGGGTCCGGGGGCGGCCCGACCCGCGCTCGCCCAGCCCTTTCGCCCGATGACCGCATAGTCCTGGAAGCCGAACAGCAGCGCGTTCAATCGCTCGATCCCCTGGTTGAAGGATTGCACCGCCGGGTCGTGACCCGGGAGCGGCGGGACTCGCATCGCCGGATCGACCGGCGCCAGGGTCTTGACCTCGACCTGGTGAAAACCCGTCGTCTCGAGGAGAAATTTCATGGTGTCCGAGTGCACGGGGTGGACGTGGGAAAAATCGCGGTAGAAGCTGTCGGCGAACACCCACAGGCACGCGGGATTCGGAGTCTCCAGCACCAGGCAGCCGCCCGGCGCGAGCTTCCGGTAACTGAGCCTCACCAGCTCGACGATGCGGTCGGCCGGCAGATGCTCGATGAACTGGGCGCTGAAGATTCCCCCGATCGAGTCATCGGCGCGCGCCGCCAGCTGGACGAAGGCGTCTTCCCTGACCACGTTCAGGCCCTTGTCCCGGCACAGGAGCGCCATGTCGAGATCGAGGTCCACGCCCTGAGCCGCGAGGCCATGCTCGCGCAGCAGCTCGAGAAATTCCCCGCGGCCGCAGCCGAGATCGACGACGCTGGAGGCGCCCTCGAAGAACGGAAGATAGATCCGCTGACGCTCCTTGATGTCCGCCTCGGTCCCGCGAAAGCGCTCCTCGAATCCCGCGTATTCGAACGCGGGCGCCAGTTCGGTCGGCAGGAGCGCCGGCGTCTCGGCCGGAGCCGTCGCGGCCGGTGGCGGTCCGGGCAGGGCGCCGCCCTGCAACGCGTGGACGAGGCGGCGCCATCGCCGCTCCGACGCCGAGAGCTGCTCGGCCAGCTGCGCGTCGACGTGTCGCGCCGACTCCAGGGCTCCCCCGAGGGCCGCGAGCTCTCCGCGGAGGGCGGCGCGGAGGGCGGCGACCTCGGCCAGGAGTTCCTGGCGAAGCACCGCGTGACGGGCGGAGACGTCCTCGACGATCCGAACGAACACGTCGCCGCGCACGCGAGTCATCTCGTCCTGGAACTGAGCGCGCAGATCGGACAGGCTCGCCTCGAGCTGCTCCTGGGTCATCGCGAGCGCCTGCGCGAGGGCCTGGTCATGCCGCCATTCCATCGCGTGCACCCGATTGTCGGTATCGGCCATCGCCCGCACGGCGGCGACGTTGTAGGCCGCTTGCTGATCGAGGATCGGCGTCAGGAGCTTGAGCAGCGCCCGCTTGACGGCCAGGACGACGGAGCCGAGCAGGCGCCGGTGCGAGGTGAGGACCACGTTGTGAAGATCGGCGACGGACTGCAGGTGGCCGAAATCGGGAGTCCTCGACCCGTTCTCGGCCACGGAGAGTGGCTCGCTCGTCTGTTCGACGTTCCGTCGGCGCCGGACGGCCTCGCGGATCCGTTCCATGACGTGCTGGACGTCGACTTCCTGAGGTCTGGCCACGACCATGTCCTCCCGGGCGGGTGGCCAGCGATGTCCTCGCCGGCCACGAAACCCGTGTGACTATAGCGCAGGCCGTCTCGGCCGAACAACCACGTCCCCGCTGAAGGCGCCACGCCCAGGCCCTATAATCCGGCGTGGTGAGCGCCTTGGATCGCCCCGTCGGTCGGCCGCCGCGCGTGGTCCCCTGGCTGCTCTTTCTCTCCGTCGTCCTCGTCTACGTCGCCAACGGACGCACGATCGGCTCCGGCGACACCTTGCCGGCGCGCTATCTGCCGTTCAGCCTGCTGCGCGAGGCCAACGCCGACCTCGACGAGTTTCCCTTCCTTCACGACGCCGACGCGCGCCGGGTGTTCCCCCTCCTGGACGGCGTCCCGTATTTCCTGCACTACCGCGCCGGCCACTACCGGTCGGCCTACTCGCCCGGCCCCGCGGCGATCGCGCTGCCCGTCTACGCGGGGCCGGTCCTCGCCGGCGTGCCCATCGATCCGTGGGCTCCTCGTCTGGAAAAGCTGGCCGCCGCCCTCATCGTGGCGTCGTCGGTGCTGTGCGTGTTCTGGGCCCTCGTCGATCTCGTCGGAGGGCGGTGGGCGCTCGGCATCGCGGCGATCTACGCGTTCGGCACCAGCAGCTTCAGCGTGAGCAGTCAGGCCCTGTGGCAGCACGGGCCGAGCCAGCTGTTTCTCTCGCTGCTCCTGCTCTGTCTCGTGCGCGGGAGGAACGACGAGCGCTGGCTGGCCTACGGCGCGTTCGCCGCGAGCGCGGCGGCGGTGATGCGCTCGACCGACGTCTTCGTCGCGCTGCCGGTGTTGGCCTGGCTGATCCATGCCCGCCCGCGCCGGGCGTTCCGGCTCGTCGCGTTCGCGCTGCCGCCCCTGGCCGCGCTCGGCCTCTACAACGTCTGGTGCTTCGGGTCGATCGCGGCGGGCGGCAACACGACCGCGCCGACCTGGGCGTTCTTCAGCCGCACCCCCTCGATCGAGGGATTCGCGGGCGTGCTGGCGAGCCCCGCTCGCGGCCTCTTCGTCTACTCGCCGGTCCTCGTCTTCGCCGTCGCCGGCGTGATCGTCGGCGTGCGACGCGCGCCGGGCCTGCTCGCCCCGCTGGCCCTCGGCGTGTTGATGGTGATCGGGGTGGTCGGTCAGTGGTTCCGGTGGTGGGGCGGGCACACGTGGGGACCACGGCTCCTGGCCGACGTCACGCCGATCCTCTGCTTCTTCCTCTATCCCGTGACCGCTCTGCTCGATCGACACCGCGCCCTCAAGGCGGTGTTCGTCCTGCTCGCCCTGCTGTCGGTCGCGGCCCACGGGCTCGGCGTCTTCTTCTACGACTCCCGCTGGGACGTGCTGGTCGACGTCGATCGTCGGGACGCGGCGTTGTGGTCATGGACGGCGAGCCCGCTGGTCTTCTACGGGCGCGAGGTCGCGACCGCGATCGGCCGCGGCCTGCCGACCGGAGCGAGTCGAGGGCCGACCAGCGCCGATTCGCCGACGCGGCTGGCCGCGTCGTACGAGTCGGCGCCGATCGCCGCCGAGGCGTTCGTCGGCGAGACGCTCGGCCTGTCCTTCCGGGCGAAGAACACGGGAGCGGCGGTGTGGCTCGCGAGGGCGCCGGATGACCGGGGCGCCGTGCGCCTGGGGTGGCGCTGGTCGCGGAACGGCGTCACCACGGGGGAGGGACGGGCTCCGCTCGCCGCCGACGTGCCGTCCGGCGACGTCGCCCGCTTCGTCGCGCCCGTCGCGGTGCCGGCGGCTCCGGGTGACTACACGCTGACCCTCGACCTCGTCAGCGAAGCCGTCACGTGGTTCGCCGGCCAGGGCCAGCGTCCCGTGACCGTCGCCGTGAAGGCGAAGCCGATCGACGTCGACGCCGTGCTGTCGACGCCCCTCCACGTCGACGCGCGGTCGGCCACGATCGCGACGGACCGCGCCGCCTACCGCCGCGACGACACCGTTCGCCTCACCGTCGAGCTGGGCAACCCCGGCCGTCCCGGTCAGTTCGACGCGTACCTCGTCGGTCAGGGGCCGGACGGCCGCGTGTGGTTCTTCGACGGCCACCGGCTGTTCCGCTTCACCGGCGCGCCGTGGATTCCCTGGTGCCGGCAGCTTCCGTTCCCGGCCCGCGCGACGGGCCGGTTCGAGATGCCGACGGCGACCCTCGATCCCGGCGCCTACCGATGGCACGTCGTCCTGACGGAGTCCGGCACCCTCCAGCAGATCGCCCGCGGCGCCACCACGTTCTCCATCGGGCCGTGACCCACGACGGGCGCGGGCCTGGTCGCCGAAGCCGACCCTCAGGACCGCAACACGCCGGCGTAGACGTCGAGGGTCAGGCGCGCGGTGACTTCCCAGGTGAACCGCCGCGCCCGCTCCAGGCCGCGCGCGCGCAGCGTGTCGCGCAAGGCCTCGTCGTCCCACAATCGCCGGATCGCGGCGGCCAGGGCCTCGACGTCGAGGGGATCGATCGTCAGGGCCGCGTCGCCGACGACCTCGGGCAGCGCCGAGACGTTGGAGGTGACCACCGGTGTCCCGCACGCCATGGCCTCGAGCGGAGGCCAGCCGAAGCCCTCGTAGAGCGACGGAAAGACGAACGCCCGCGCCCCGCACAGCAGGGGCACGCGCAGCGACGCCGGCACGTACCCCAGCCGGCGGAGCCGTCCGCTCCGCTCGAGCTCGGCCAGGCGCGGGCGCAGCTCGTCGTTGCCCCAGCCGTCGGCGCCCGCGAGCACGAGCGGGCCGACCTCACCCCCCAGCGTCACCACCGCGTCGAGCAGCCGGCCGAGGTTCTTCCGCGGCTCCACCGTGCCGAGGAACAACAGGTATGACCCGGGGCTGAGCCCGAGCGGAGCCAGCGCCGCCCGCGTCTCGGCCTCGGGAAGCGGCCGGAACGACGGATCGACGGCCAGGGGCACCACGGTCACGCGCTCGGCGTCGATGCGCAGGTGCTCGACGATGTCGCGCTTGGTCGCCTGCGAGGGCACGATGATCCGGTCCGCCGCCCCGGCCGAGGCGCGCAGTCCCGTGCTCATGTCGTGCAGCCGCCCGGCCGGATGCCACTGCGGCGAGAGGATCAGCGTCAGGTCGTGGATGGAGACCACGCGCTTGGCCCGCTGCACGGGGTGGGTCAGCAGGTAGTTGGTGGCGTGGAAGACGTCGACCGGCCCGATCAGGGCCTCCAGGGGGGCGGGGATTCCGAGCTTCTCGCGCACCCGCCGGCGCAGGCGCGTGGGGAAGTCCGGCGCGGGCACCTCGACGTTGGCCTCCTCGAAGGGATCGGGGGTGAAGGGACGGAGCGGGTTCACGGGCCACGGATAGACCACCACGCACCGCGCCTGGAGGGAGGCGCGGGCCACGGCCCGAATGATGTGGTGGGTGTAGTGGCCGATCCCGAACCGATCGCCGATGAGCGGAATGCCGTCGTAGGCGATGCGCATGGCGGCGCGCGTTCAGCGCGGGCGCATCGCGTCGCGGATCCAGCGGCTCCACTGTCGCCAGTCGGCGCGCGGGATCGATGAACGATAGCGGGCGAACGTGAGCAGGCTGACGGCGACGAGCCGGAGGGCGAAGGCCGAAGCGACCCCGCCCCCGTCCCGCCGGCGGCCGTGCAGCACCGAGCGCGCGTACCCGTAGACCCACTGGGAGGACACGCGGCCGAAGTGGCGGTAGACGGTGTCCAGGATCTCGGCGTGGACGGGACCGCGCAGCGCGCTCGTCACGCTCGCCGCGTGCCTCCGCGTGGTGGCCAGGTACGCCGGCACGTAGACGAAGCGCGAGGCCTGGCCGAGCCGGATCCACAGGTCGTAGTCCATGCAGTACCGCCGCGATTCGTCGAGGTAGCCGACCCGCGCGACGGCCTCGCGCCGGAGGAAGACCGTGGGCTGGCAGATGAAGCACGTCTGGGCCAGGCGGGCCATGTCGAACGGCTCCGTCGGATAGCGCTCGATCACCCGTCCGGCCTCGTCGACGTGATAGCCCTCCCCGTACACCGCGGCCGCGTCGGGCTGGGCGTCGAAGGCCCTGACCGCGGTCTCGACGGCGCCGGGCAGGTAGGTGTCGTCGGAGTTCAGGTACGCCAGGATGGTGCCGCGCGCGCGCCGCCAGCCCTTGTTGATGGCCTGGGTCTGGCCGCCGTCGGGTTCGGACATCCAGGTCAGACGGTTGCCGTAGGAGGTGAGGACGTCCACTGTCTCGTCGGTGGAACCCCCGTCCATCACCAGGTACTCGATTCGCGGATACGTCTGGGTGAGGACACTCTCGATGGTCTCGCGGATGAACCGCCCGTGGTTGAACGACGGCGTCACCACGGTCACCAGCGGAGCGTCGCTCATGCCGCCGGCGCCCGGCCCGCCAGGGGAACGGGGCCGCGTCACGACGCCGTCGACCAGGCGACGTCGGTGGGCAGCCGCGCGAGTCCGTAGAAGGGGGCCCAGGGGCCGCTCCGGGCCGTGACCACCAGGGGAGGCAGCCCTTGCAGACGGTCGTGCAGCAGGCCGGGCTCGGGACTGCCGTCGGTCAACCCGCCCGTCTGGATCAGCAGCGTGTATGCGCCGGGCTGGACGGCCAGGGTCACGGTGATCGCGCACAGGATGCGCTCGCCCGCCTGGAGCGGCGGCAGCGTGGTCCCCGCGTTGATGCTGCCCACCGCGTACACGAGGATGCCGCGGCGATCGTAGAAATGGATGCCCACGTTGAGGTCGGCCACGGCGGTCTTGGCTTCGATCAGGTACCAGAACTTCAAGGCTTCGCCGGACACGATGCTCCACGTCGGCCGCCCGCTCCCCTCGGAGACCGCGAAGCCGACGATCTCCGACGTCCGCGTCCCCGTGGCCGCGTGAGCCTCCGCCGGCAGCATCTGCTGGAGCTGGTGCCGGACCTCGGGCGGAATCTCGGTGAGGTTGCCCGTCCCGCCCTCGCCGAGGAACCCGACCGCCGGCGTGGACGGGGCGAAGGTCTGGCCCATCAGCGCGAAGTAGTCGTGCACGACCGTGGCCGCGTCGCCCTGGGCCACCAGCTTGCCCCCGCTCAGCAGGATCGCGCGGTCGCAGAGGTGCGTGATGGCCTCCATGTCGTGGCTCACGAACAGGATCGTGCAGCCGCGGCGGCGCAGCTCGCGAAAGCGCTCGAAGCACTTCTGCTGGAAGAACACGTCCCCCACGGCCAGGGTCTCGTCGACGATGTAGACGTCGGGATCGACGTGGGCGAATAGCGAGAAGGCCAGCCGCACGAACATGCCGGACGAGTACTGCTTGACCGGCTGGTCGATGAACTCGCCGATCTGGGCGAAGTCGAGGATGGCGGGCAGCCGCTGCCGCACGTAGTCGGCCGGGAAGCCGAGCAGCCGCGCGCTCTGGAAGATGTTCTGCCGGCCCGTCAGCTCGGGATGAAATCCCGTCCCCAGCTCGAGCAGCGACACCAGGCGGCCCCGGACCTCGAAGCGCCCGCCCGTGGGGTGCAGGGCGCGCGAGAGGATCTTGAGGAGCGTCGACTTGCCCGCCCCGTTGACGCCGATGATGCCCAGACACTCGCCGCGGGCCACCTCGAAGCCGATTCCGGTGAGGGCCCAGAAGTCCTCGTGACACCGGGCCCGGCCGAGGGTGAGCCACTCGACGACCCGATGCCAGGGGTTCGCGTAGAGCTTGAAGCGTTTCGAGAGGTCGCGGACCGAGACGACGACCTCGGTCATATCGCGTCGCGGATCTCCGGTCGCAGCCGCCGGAGCACGAGGTAGCCGACGAGGGGCGTGCCGGCCGCCCACGCGATCATCATCGGCCACTCCCACGCCGGCGGCCACGCGCCCTGCACCACCATGCGGTGCAGCGCGTCGATGAAGGGATAGGCCGGATTGTAGGTGACGAGGGCCTGGAGTCGGGCCGGCAGGATCTGCTCGACGTAGACGATCGGCGTGACCCACATCCAGAGCTGAAGCCCGATGGCCAGGGCCTGCCCGACGTCGCGCAGGAAGACGTTCAGCGTGCTCCCGATGAGGCCGAGGCCGAAGCCGAAGCCCTGCAGCAGCACGAGCACGAGGGGGACGCCCAGCCAGGCCGCGCCGACCACGCCGCCGGTCACCAGGCTCACCACGAACAACAGCGCCATCGACACGCCGAGGGACAGGGTCGCGGTCGTAGCACTCTGGGCGACGAAGACCTGCTCGGGGATCGGCAGCTTCTTGAGGTAGGTCGCGTTGTCGATGAACGCGTTGGCGCCGCGGAGCACGCAGTCGGAGAAGGCCGTCCAGGGCAGGATACCGGCGCAGAGATAGAGCGCGAAGGCCCCCACCGCCACCGTTCCCGGCAGGCGCAGCTCCATGAGCTGCGAGAAGACCAGCGTGTAGATGAGGATCTGGGCGAGCGGGTTGATGACGTGCCAGAGAATGCCGGCCGCCGAGCCCGCGTAACGGTAGCGGATGTCGCTCGCGGCGTTGCGGAGAATGAAGGACCGATACCGCCAGAGATTGACGACCACGCCGCCGATTATAGCTGTTTGGAATGGGGGGCCCCTGCGGCTCCCCCCATACCCCCCCAACGCGCGAGGCGAAATGCAGCGTCCAGGGGGTACGCCGCGATTCACCCCGCGCGGCGGGGGGGGTATGGGGGGAGCCGCAGGGGGCACCCCATCGCGTGAGGCGGAATGCGCGTCCAGAGGGGTACGCGACGATTCACCCCGCGCGGTGGGGGGGTATGGGGGGAGCCGGAGGGGCCCCCCATCTTGTTGATAGAATCCGGAGCGTGAAACTGTCGATCATCATGCCGGTGTTCAACGAGGCGGCGACCATCGTGGAGATCATCGAGCGCGTCCGGAAGGCCCCGGTCGACGGCGCCCTCGAGCTGATCGTGGTCGACGACGGCTCCACCGACGGCACCCGCGAGCTCCTGGCCCAGCACGGCCGGACGCGCGAGGACATACGCATCGTGCTCCAGGACCGCAACCGGGGCAAAGGCGCGGCCATCCGACGGGGCATCGAGCGGGTCACCGGCGAGATCACGATCATCCAGGACGCGGACCTGGAATACGATCCGCGGGACTATCCGGCCCTCCTGCGGCCGATCCTCGAGGGGCGGGCCGACATCGTCTTCGGCAACCGCTTCCACGGCGGCGAGCACCGGGTGCTGTACTACCGCCACTTCATGGCCAACCGGCTCCTCACCACGATCTGCAACCTCCTCACCGACCTCAACCTGCACGACATGGAGGTCGGCTACAAGGTGTTCCGCACGCCCGTCCTCAAGCAGCTTCGCCTGCGCGCCAACCGCTTCGACATCGAGCCCGAGCTGGTGATCAAGTCGGCGAGACTGGGCGCGAGGATCTACGAAGTGCCGATCTCCTATCACGGGCGCACCTACGCCGAAGGCAAGAAGATCGACTGGCGCGACGGTGTCGTCGCGTTGTGGCGGATGCTGGTGTTCCGGTTCCGGGGCTGACGCGCTACTCGCGCGTCACCAGCTTGGTCTGAACGGACAGCGTGCGCCGGTCCTGACCGCCCGACAGCCGCAGGAGCTGGAACGTGGGCCGAGGGCGGATCTCGACGTTGAGAGGGTCGTCGGTGCGCAGCGCGGCCGGCACCTCCCACACCAGATCGAAGTCGCCGGGGCCGACCACGGTTTGGGTGCCGAGCGAGACGCCCTCCGCGCGGACCTCGATGCGCACCTCCTCGGCCATCCCGGGCAGCGCCGGTCGCATGCCCACCACCCGGATCGTGGCCATGCGGGCCGACCCGACCAGCAGCATGTGGGCGCGCGCCCCCAGCCACGTATCGGTATAGACACCCTGGGAGTGGGTGAGGAGACGATCGACCAGCCGGTAGGCCGGTCCCTCGATGAGCCACCGCCGACGGCGGATCATGGCGGCCAGCCGCGGCGGGAGTCGATCCACGGCCCGGAACAGACCGCTCACGTAGGTGTCGATGCCGTAGGTGAACAGGCCGGGGGGGTAGCGCCGGTTTCCGTGCCGCCGCATGACCTGCGCCAGCTCGGCGAGCCGCCGCCGCCCGCCCGACGCGGTCTTCGCCGAACGATGCTCCCGGATGTTGCCCAGGTACACGGGCAGGTAATCGATCCGGAACCGCCGGCCGATCTTCAGGAAGAGGTCCCAATCCATCGCCCAGTGCAGGGTCTCGTCCAGGAATCCCACGGCCTCCACCGCGTGCCGCCGCATGAAGACGCTCTGCTGGAGGATGTAGTCGCTCAGGTACGCGAGCTTCCACAGATTCGGCGGCTCGGTGGCCGGAAAGCGTCCGATGAGCCGGCCGTTCTCGTCGATCCGATACCCTTCCCCGTAGACCATGGCGCACTCCGGGTGGTTCATGAAGTGCTCCACCGCGGCGCTGATGGCCCCGGGCAGATACGTGTCGTCGGCGTTGAGCCAGGCCACGATCTCGCCGCGGGCGGTCCGGAACCCCTTGTTGATGGCCGCCGACTGGCCGCCGTCGGGACCGGACGTCCAGGTGAGCCGGTCGCCGTACCGGCGGAGCACGTCGAGGGTGTCGTCGCGCGAGCCCCCGTCGAGGACCACGTACTCGAGGCGCTCGTACTGCTGGCCGAGCACGCTGTCGATGGTCTCGCCGATCCACCGGCCCTGGTTGAGCGAGGGCGTGACGATGGTGACGAGGGGCAGCGTGGTCATGCTTCCCGCACCTCGTCGATCACGCAGGACAGCAGCCGGGTGTCGCGCATGCCGTGCCACAGCGGGCGGAAGCCGCGATCGGTGATGATGGCGACGAGCACGGTGCCGCCCCGGCGGTGCGGGGCGGGCACCTCGACCTCGAACGGCCCCGGCGCCTGGAGCACGTGCTCCCCGGCCAGCCGATTGTTGACGAGAATCTCGAGCCGCAGCGGCGGCGCCGCCGGCATGTGGTGACGGCCCCGAATGGTCAGGCGCTCGGCGCCCGGCCTCAGCTCGACCGTGGTCACGTACCGTCGCGAGATCCAGCCGTCCGCCCAGCGACCCTGGAACGTCACCGACGGCAGGCGCAGCCGGTAACCGACGCGCCGCGCGGCGTCGGCGAGGAAGCGGGACGTCGAGCCGGGATGACGACGGTTGCCGAGGACGCCGAGGACCAGCGTGGTGAGAAACACGGGGAGGGTGGAGGCGTGCGCCTCGAAGATCTGGTCCTTCGATCGACGGAGCAGATAGTTGGTGTACTTGTGGACCCACAGGTACGGGACGTACCCATAGTGGCGGCTGACGGTGCGCAGGATCTCCCGGTAGACGTGCCGGCGCCGGGCCAGGGTCTTGGCGTCCTTGTGCAGCCGGGAGTTGGCGAGGACCGCGGGCAGATACACGAGCGAGTGCCCACGCCCGAGCCGGATCCACAGGTCGTAGTCCATGCAGTAGGCGAGGCCGATGTCGAGACCGCCCACCTCGTCGAAGGCCTGCCGGCGGATGAACGCGGCCGGCTGGCAGATGAAGCAGCGCTCGGCCAGTCCCGAGTAGTCGAACGACGCGGTCGGATAGGGGCCGTAGAGGCTGCCGTCCTCCAGGACGTGGTTGGCGTCGCCGTACACCACGGCGGCCTGCCCGCGCCGGCGGAAGGTGAGCGCGGCGTGCTCGAGCGCGCCCGGCCAATAGGTGTCGTCGGAATTCAGCCACCCGATGATGTCGCCGTGGCCGAGGCGCACCCCCTTGTTGACGGCGTCGCCCTGGCCCTGGTCCGGCTCCGAGAGCCAGCGGAGCCGCCCGTCGAAGCTCCGGAGCAGCTCCACGGTGCCGTCGGTGGAGCCCCCGTCCACGACCACGTACTCGAGGTGCGGATACTTCTGGCCCAGCACGCTCTCGATGGTGCCGCCGATGAACTGGGCCTGGTTGAAGCTGGGCGTCACCACCGTGATCGACGGCCAGGACTGGACCTCGATGGCCCGTCGCGTGCCCTCCAGCAGGCGCCGCATGGCCTCGAACGTCACCCGCTCGGCTTCCGCCCACGAGAAGAGCCCGGCCCGCCGGTGGCCTTGCTTCACCAGCTCGTCGCGACGCCCCGGCTTCTCGGTGAGGCGGACGAGGGCCGCCGCGATGTCCCCGGGATCGGTCGGGTCGACGTACTCGGCGGCGTCTCCGGCGACCTCGGGGCAGCTCGTGCGGTCGGAGCACACGACCGGGCATCCCGTGTGGAACGCCTCCAGGATGGGGAGTCCGAAGCCCTCGAACAACGAGGGCAGGACGAGGGCGAAGGCCCCGCGGTAGAGCGACGGTAGGTGATGGGCCGGCACCCGCTCCAGCATGGTGACGCGGTCGCGCAGTCCGAGCCTGGCGATCGCCGCCATCAGGTCGGGGTGTCCGCTGCCCCGGCCCCCGCACAGGACCAGCGCCAGCGGGGGATGGCCGCCGGCGTTGAAGCGCTGGATCGCCTCCAGGAGCCTCACGTGGTTCTTGTGGTGCCACGTGATGGCCGGATAGAAGACGTAGGCCGCGGGCAGGCCATAGCGCTCGCGCACGGCCTGGTCGGTGGCGTAGTCGATGGGGCCCCGGAAGACCTCGTCGACGTCGAGGGGGACCTCGATCACCTTTTGAGGGTCCACGTGATAGGTCCCGCAGATGGAGTCGCGCGAGTGCTTCGAGATCGTGAACACCACGTCGGCCGAGGCCACCGAGGCGCCGTAGGCGGAGCGCCGCCAGGCCAGCGTCCGCGCGTCGAACAGCTCGGGATGGCTCTCGTGCTGGAGATCCGGGATGGTCACCAGCGAGGGCAGCGAGGAGCCGCGCGGCTCCAGGTCGATGAGGGGGCAGAACAGGATGTCGCTGTGCCGGCGCAGGAGCTCGCGCGAGATCCGGGTCCCGGGGTCGTCGTCGGCGATGAGGACTTCGTGCACCCGCTCGCTCGCCACGTCGAGCGCGCCGTGGCTCTCGGCGCTGGTGAGCAGGCAAATCTCGTCGATGTCTTTCCGCTGGGCGAGCCGCGTCACGATGTTCCGGACGTAGGTCTCCATGCCTCCGATCTTGCCGGTGACCAACGGCCGGACGTTGATGGCCAGGCGCATGGGCGACTCGTCAGCTCTTCGTTCCCGGGCCGGGATGGAGGCCCGGCCGGGCCGGCAGTTGTTCGAGCCGCGCCTCGAGCTCGGCGAATTGGCGGGCGAGGGCGCGGTGCGTGGCGTGCGACTGGTGCACGAAGCGCGCGAGCTCGTCGATCCGGTCGAGCCGCGCCGGATGGCCGCCGTTCCCCTCCCGCGCTTCCCGCACCAGCTCGTCGACCCGCACGAACCAGACCGCCATCTCCGCCTCGGCCCCCCGCAGGCCGTGCGCCAGCTCTTCGACGTTCGCCAGCTTGGGAATCTCCGGCCCCGCCAGTTCGCGTACGCGCCGGGTCAGCGCGTGAATCTGAGCGAGCCGCTGGCCCCCCTCGGCTTGAAGCGACTTCACCCAGCGCGTCAGCTCGTGAATCTGAGCGAGCCGGGCCTCGCCGTCCGCCTCCGACCGCCGCACCTCCCGCGTCAGCTCCTCGACTTGAGCGAGTCGCGCGTCGGCTTCGTGTTCAGCCTGGCGCACCCGTTTGGTCAGCTCGTCGATCTGGTCGAGCCGGGTCTCGGCCTCCGCCTCGGCGTGGCGGACCCGCCCGGTCAACTCGTCGATCTGGCCGAGCCGGGTCTCGGCCTCGGCCTCGGCGTGCCGCACCCGTTTGGTCAGCTCTTCGATCTGATCGAGCCGGGTCTCGGCCTCGAATTCCGACCCGTGCAGGCGTTGCGTCAGCTCGTGGACCTGATCGAGTCGAGCCGCCCGATCGCGATCGGCATTCTCCAGCAGCTCCCGGAGATCGACGAGCGCCCGGAAGGCCGCGGGCAACCGCCACCGCGTCGGCGCGGACGCCTCGGAGGCCGGAGCGCGCAGCGGCTCCCGACTGGCCGCGACCCACATGTCGTGCGGATACAGGCTCGACCGGACGACGGCGTGGGGCAAGCCGGCGCGGGCGAGCAGCAGTCGCATCGCGCCTTCGGTGAACAGGAAGACGTGCTCGTCCGGCTGGAACATGGTCCATGGCGATCCGTCGCCGCGGTACCACGGCGTCTGCAGCAGCAGCACCCCGTCGGGGGCGAGCAGGTCCGCGCACCGGCGCGCGAAGTCCAGGGGGTCTTCGACGTGCTCGAGCACGTCGAAGGACAGGATCGAGCGGTAGCCCGACGTGAGCGCGAGCGATTCCAGGGATCCCCGGAGAACCGGGACCTCGAAGGTGGCGCGCGCGAAGTCCACCACCCACGGACTCAGCTCGGTGCCGGCGGCCTCGAATCCCAGCTCCTGGAGCAAGCGCACGAAGGCCCCGTGACCGCACCCGACTTCCAGCGTGCGCCCGGGCGGAGAGACGAACTCGAGCACGCTCTTGAGCCAGAACACGCAGCGCTCCGACAGATCGCTGCGCGACCGGGAAGCCAGGTCGGGATAGCCGCGGGCTTGCTGGTAGTCGAACCAATAGCGCCGGCCGTAGAAGTCCCCCTGGTCGTCGGTGACCGTGAAGTGACAGCCGGGCAGGGGATCGGCGAGGACCGCGGTGCCGCATCCCCCGCAGAGCTGGTAGTGCGGACCGACGGGTGTTCGCGGCTGCTCGCCGCACCAACATCGGCGACCGTCCGGCGTGGCCATCGTCGTCTGAGCCCAACCTCCTTCGACTCCAGGCATTCTAGACCATGGCTCGTACCAACGCGAAAAGGCCCGAATGGCCTGCCTGGATCAGCGGGAGACACCTCGACGGCTGGCCGCGGCTCCCGGCTCGAGGTCGATCAGGTCCGCGATGCGGGCGGCGATCTCCCCCGTCCACTTCTCATTGTAATGAACGTTGTCCACGAACACTTTCTCGCGGACCGTTCGGAACATGTCTCCCAGATAGAGAACGTCGTCGGCGCGCCACTGGCGAATCCCGTCGTACGCCTCGGCCCAGAACCTCGGCACCGCGCGCCCGCGATAGGGAGACCCGGGGTGGAGGGTCCGGTCGTAATCGAAGAACGTGGGCTGCCACACGAATCGGCACTTCACGCGATACTCGGTACACAGCGTACGGGCGATGCGAACGTTCTGTCGGTAGCGCGCGGCCACATACTGGCCGGAGCGTTCGGAATCCGGAACCGGCACCGGGTCGTCGGGCCGACGACGGGGTGGTGGCGGCGGTCCCAGGAACCGATCGCGGATGGCCGTCGCCGCCTGGACCGCGGGGAGCCACGACCAATCGACACGCGGAGACACCGGGCCGCGGTTCCTCATCTGCCACAGCGAGCGTACGGCGTCGGAGAAGTAGGGGACGTCGCGCTGCGCGGACATCTGGTACGTATCGTTCGCGCCATCGACGAAGACCGCCCAGTCCGGCGCCTGACCGTCCTTGAGGAGATTGACGAACTGGAGCAGCTCCTGCGAGGAGAAGAAGTAGCCCTGGCCGTAGTTCGAGACCTGCAGGCAGCGCGACGGATACCGCCGCTCGAGGTGCGCCTGCAGACGGCTGGGCAGCGTGTACTCGTCGGCCACGCCATAGCCAAACGTCGTGGAGCCGCCGAACACGAAGATCCGCAGGGGATTCGGACAGGCCGGGCGCGACGTCACCGTCCGCCGGAGACCACGGGCGTCGGTGTTGAGAAGCTGCCCGTGGTATTCGGGGTTGCGGAAGAGCACCCATGGCTCGTACTGGAACCCCGCCGCTTGCAGGCCGCTCTGTTCCTCGAGGAAGCGCTGGACCTGCGCCGGCGACATGGCGGTGTAGGCGCTGCGGTCGACGCTCGGATCCTCGAGCGCCGCCGGGGGCGACGTGGGTCGCGGCCCCGGGAAGACGAGGGGAACCACGGCCGCGGCCACGTTGAGCGCCGCGAAGACTAGCAGGGTGTTGAGGAGCTGGACCGCGACGAAGGTGTACGCCCGAACCCATCGGTTCATCATGGTTCCGACCCCGCGGCCCCCCGCTCGCCCGCGCGCGCCGGACCCGGCGAGGGAGCGTGCGTTTCGGGGGTCAGGCCGTGGCACCGGGCGAGTGGATCGCCGGCCGGGCCGTGCATTCGTGCTCCGGGGG
>Ga0193725_1000151_pt1 | contig 22874 bp, 17 predicted proteins | sample H2a2metaG_FD_143058 | JGI IMG/M metagenome (GOLD analysis project Ga0193725, IMG submission 143058) | Soil microbial communities from a riparian zone of the East river system, Colorado, United States - H2a2 | ecosystem: Environmental > Terrestrial > Soil > Riparian zone | place: USA: East River... | reverse complement strand
GATCATGAACGTCGAGGTCACGGCGCCGTCGGACAACGCGGGCGACGTCATCGGCGACATGAACTCGCGCCGCGGGCGGATCGTGGGCATGGAACCGGCGGGAGATACGGCGTCGGTTCGGGCCCAGGTGCCGATGGCCGAGATGCTGACCTACGAGACCACGCTCCGCTCGATGACCGGCGGTCGCGGCGGCTACTCGATGGAGTTCTCCCACTACGAGGAAGTCCCCGCGTTCATCGCCGAGAAGGTCATCAAGGAAGCGAAGGCCGAGAAGGAAAAGGCGGAGAAGCACTAGCGCATCGCATCGCGCGAGGTGCTGGCGGGCGGGCGGGGGATGGGAGCGGTTTCCTTCGAGTCTTCCGTTGGCGGGGAATGGGTCAACCGACCCCGATTCGCGGCCCCACCGCCGGCGTCAGTCTCGATCGATGACGCGGGCTTGGAGGTGGAGAAAGCGGCGGTCGACTTTCTGGAACTCCGAGCGCATCTCGCCCGCGAGGCGGTCGACCTTTTGATCGACCCCGATGACGCCTTCAGCGACGAGTTGGATCTTGGTCATTGAGCCCTCGGTCACCACGTCGAAGTGGCGGCGGGTCTCGGCGGCGGTCGCCGCCATCTCTTCCCTGATCTCGGCGGCACTCGCGGCGATCTCCTGCCGGAGCGTGTCCCGTGTTTCGGCGGCACTCGCGGCGATCTCCCGCCGGAGCGTGTCCCGTGTTTCGGCGGCACTCGCGGCGATCTCGTGCCGGAGCGTGTCCCGCGTTTCGGCGGCACTCGCGGCGATCTCCCGCCGGAGCGTGTCCCGCGTTTCGGCGGCACTCGCGGCGATCTCCTGCTGGAGCGTGCCGCGGGTCTCCGCGGCGCTGGCCGCGATCGCTCCCCGGATCTCGTCGCCGAGATCGACGAGAAGCTCCTCGCGAAACTGGTTGAACCGGCGATCGAGGTACTCGATCAGCTCCTGATCCACGGGGCGACTATCGCTGTGCGGTTGTTTGTCGTCAAGTGTGCAAAGGTGGATACACGTCGCGCGCTGCGGAGGCCGCCGCCATTTCCCTCGCGGCTACCGTGGGCCGCCGCGTCGTACCGAATCCCCCCCGGAAGCCACGCGGGCTTCGAGGTAGCGCAGGAACTTGCCGGGTTTCAAGCGCTCGGCGAATTCGTCGATGTGTCGGCAGGTCTTCGCGGTGTCCGCTCTGATCTCGGAGAGAATCATCTCGCGGAACTCTTCAAACGACCGAAGCAGGTGATCGCGCAATTCCTGATCCATGTGACGACTCTTCTTCAGCTGCCGCGGAGGCGGGGGTCCAGCACGTCGCGCAACGCGTCGCCGAGCATGTTGAAGCCGAAGACGGCGAGGGAGATGGCGACGCCGGGCCAGAGGGCCATCCACGGCGCGCGGAACATGTAGGTGCGGCCGGAGCCGGAGAGCATGGCGCCCCACGACGGATAGGGCGGGGGGACGCCGAAGCCCAGGAACGAGAGCGCGGACTCGGCGAGGATGGCGGCGCCGAGGCCGATGGTGGCCAGCACCACGATGGTGGCCGCCACGTTGGGCAGGAGGTGGCGCAGGATCACGCGGCTGTGGCCGCAGCCGATGGCCCGCGCCGCCTCCACGTAGGCGTGCTGGGCCACGGCCAGGGTCGAGCCGCGGATCACGCGCGAGTTGATGGCGGCGATGATGACCGAGAGGGACAGGATCACGTTCAGGAGGCCGGGGCCGAGCACCGCCATCACCGACAGGATGATGACGAGGGCGGGAAACGACATCCACGCGTCGACGATCCGCTGGATCACGAGGTCGTAGAAGCCGCCGAAGTACGCGCTGGTGACGCCGATCGCGGTGGCCAGGACGGTGGCCAGCAGGATCGTGGAGAAGCCGACCGTGACCGACACCCGCGCCCCGTACACGATCCGGCTCCACAGATCGCGCCCGAGGTTGTCGGTACCGAGCCAGTAGGTGAAGCTCGGCGCTTTCATGCGGGCGCCGCGGATGGTCTCGTCGTACCCGTAGGGCGCGATGCGCTCGGCGAAGACCGCCATCAGCAGCATGGCCACCACGATCGTCGCGCCGATCGCCCCGAGGGGTTTGCGTCGGGCGAACCGGCCGAGCATACCCAGGAACGCGATGCCGCGTCCGCGCGCGGGCTGCCGGGCGATCGGCCGGCCACCCTCCACCGCCATTACTGAGATGGGGGGCCTAGCCACGGGCCCCCCAAGCCCAATTTCGGTCATTGAAGGGCTCGGCTCGCCGCTCGCCGCGGCTCACCTCACACTGCCACTCTCGTCGCGCCCCGGCACAGCCGTGGCGCTCCTCGAAACACGCGGGCATGCCTAGTACCGGATCCGTGGATCGAGCACGGCGTAGAGCGTGTCCACGGTGAGGTTGACGAACACCACGAACGTGACCACGACCAGGTTGACGCCCTGGATCACCGGGTAGTCGCGCTGGTTGATGGCGTCGAAGAGAAAGCGGCTCATGCCCGGCAGTCCGAAGATCGTCTCGATGATCACGGTGCCGCCGATGATCTGCGGGATCTGCGTGCCGAGCAGCGAGACCACGGGGATGATCCCGTTGCGCAGCGTGTGCTTGAGCACGACGCGCCGCTCGCTGAGCCCCTTGGCCCACGCGGTGCGCACGTAGTCCTGCCGCAGGACCTCGAGCAGGGTGCCGCGGGTCAGTCGCATGAGGGCGGCCCCGGCCGCGATCCCGAGGATGAACGCGGGCAGGATGAACTGGCCGACGTGGGCCAGGGGGTCCTTCGAGAACTCGGTGAAGCCCGTGACCGGTCGCCAGCCCCACCAGATCGCCGGCAGCACGATGACGAGGGTCGCCAGCCAGAACCCCGGGATCGAGAGGCCCAGGATGGACCCGCTGCGGAAGACGTAGTCCCACACGGTGTCCTGCCGAGTGGCCGAGATGATGCCGATGGGCAGCGAGATGGCGAGCGCGAAGAACACCGCGAAGGCCGCGATCTCGAAGGTCACCGGCAGCCGCCGCCCGATTTCTTCCAGCACCGGCCGCCGCGTCCACAGCGACTCTCCCAGGTCGCCCCGCGCCACCCGGGAGAGCCACTCGAAGTACTGCACGTAGATCGGCCGGTTCAGGCCGAGCTTGGCCCGCATCTCCTCCAGGTCCTTGGCGTACGCTTTTTCCTCCAGCATCAACGCCACCACGTCGCCGGGAATCAACCGCGGCAGCGTGAACACGATCAGCGAAGCGATGAGCAGCGAGGGCGCCGCCACCAGTAACCGCTTCGCGAGGTACCTCCTGAGCATTCCTCCGAATTCCTCTCGGGGGCCGCTCTACCGGTCCAGCCAGGCGGCGGTGAGACGGCCGCCGATGTCGTAGCCCACGTTGGGGTTGTAGTTCTTCAGCGCGCCTTCCCACACCCCCACCATCACCGCCGACGGCATCTGCACGTAGTACTGCTGCTTGGCCAGGTAACGCTGGATATCCCAGATGACCTCACGGCGCTTGGCGGGATCGACGGTGCGCCGCTGGCGGATGAGCATGTCGGCCACGACGGGATCGTTGATGTGGCTCTGGTTCTTCGGCTCGCCCGGGTAGTACTGGGCGAACAGGAAGTTGTCGGGCTCGAGGAACGGCGTCTGCGGACCGAACGTCGTCGAGGGGAAGTTGCCGTTGAAGCAGGTCGCGATGTAGGCGCCGTATTCCTTGGTGTCGAGCTTGGCGTCGATGCCCACGTCCTTGAGCTGCTTGAGCACGAGCTGCACCATGTCGGTGAGCAGCGATGACCCGTAGGTGGTGAAGCACATCTGGGCCGGGAAGCCCTGGCCGTAGCCGGCCGCGGCCAGCAACCGCTTGGCCTCCGCGGGATCGTGCTTGTAGTACTTGGCGCCCTCGCCGATCTGGTTCATGGGGATCGACCACTCGCGCAGCGCCGCCGGCACCGGCGGGTTGATCAGGCCCACGCCGTCGTAGCTGGCGTCGATGACGGCCTGGCGGTCGACGGCCATCGACATGGCCTGGCGCACCCGCGCGTCGCCGAAGGGCTTCTGATCCGTGCGCATCGAGAGGTGGATCATCACGTTGGTGGGAAACTCGAGCGTCCGGAGATTCGGGCGCTTCTGCTTGAGGGTGTCCTTGATCTGCACCCAGTCGATGCGGTCGATGTTGCCGGACGAGGTCGCGAAGCCGACGTCGTACTTGCCGGCCAGGAACGCGGCGATGCGGGAGGCATTGTCCTCGTCGACCGTGGCTTCGATGCGGTCGATCAGGGGCAGCCCGGGCACGAAGTACTGGGGGTGGCGCACGAACGTGAAGCCGGTGTTCGGCCGGAAGTTCTCGAGCATCCACGGTCCGGTGCCGATCGTGGCCTCCGGCTTCTTGAGGTCGCCGAACTTCTCGACCACCTCGCGGGCGACGATGGGAATGGCCACCGGCGAGGCGAGCATGTCGAGGAACCACGCGAACGGCTCCTTGAGCGTGACCTTGACCGTGAACTTGTCGGGCGTCTCCACCCGGTCCACCGACTTCAGCATATAGGAGTTGGAGTTGCCCTTCACGGTCATGAAGCGCTCGAGGCTGTAGCGCACGTCCTCCGCGGTCAGCTCGCGGCCGTTCACGGGAGGCTTGGGATGCCAGCGGACGCCGCGGCGCAGCTTGAAGACGTAGGTCGTCTCGTTGGGCTGGCTCCACGACTCCGCGAGATCGCCCTCGAGCGGGAACGTCCCCGGAGTGACCGCGGGCCCGGCCTTGTGACGGAGCAGGCGGCTGTGCGTGAAGGAATAGATCGTGTTGATCTTGTACGAGATCGTCAGGTGGGGATCGAAGTGCGGCGGATCCCACATCCGCACGGTGAGGACGTCGCCGCGCTTGGGAGTCTGAGCGCGGCCCACCGTCGGGGTCAGCGCGGTTCCCGCCAGGGTGAGGCCACCGAGGGCGAGCAGGTCACGTCGGGTGATGTCGGTCATGATCTCTCCGTCAGCGGGCCTGGGCCCGCAGCTCTTTCCTGAGGATTTTGCCGATGGGACTCTTGGGCAGCGTGTCGACGAAGCGCACCTGCTTGGGACACTTGTACTTGGCCAGGCGGTCCTGGCAGAAGGCGATCAGCGCCTCCGCGGTCGCGGTGGCGCCGACCTTGGTCACCACGAAGGCGAGCACGTCCTCACCCATGAGGGGGTCGGGGACCCCGACGACCGCGGTCTCGGCGACGGCGGCGTGGGCGTACAGCACCTCCTCGACCTCACGGGGGTAGACATTGAAGCCGCCGCGGATGATCAGGTCCTTCTTGCGCTCCACGATGTAAAGGAACCCGTCGCCGTCGAGGCGGCCCATGTCGCCGGTGTGGAGCCACCCGTCGTGGACGGTCCGGGCCGTTTCCTCGGGCATCCGATAGTAGCCGAGCATGACGGTGGGGCCGCGCACGCACACTTCGCCGACCTCTCCCGGCGGCAGCGGACGATCGTCGTCGTCGCGGATGGCGACCTCCACGCCGGGGATGGGCTGGCCGACCGAGCCGAGCCGCCGCTCGCCGGAGTATCGATGCGCGGACACCACCGGCGCCGCCTCGGTGAGGCCGTATCCCTCGAGCAGCCGGCCCCCGAACTTGGCCTCGAACGGCGCCACGATCTCCACCGGCAGCGGGGCCGCGCCCGAGCCCCAGAGCTTCATCGAACTGGTGTCGAAGCCATCGGCCTCGGGGTAGTTGAGAAGATACACGAACATGGTCGGCACCCCGGCCATCTGCTGCACGCGATAACGCTGGATGGTCTCGAGCACCAGCTCGGGATTGAACCAGCGGAGCAGCACGGCGCGGGTGCCGAGGATGTGGCCGGCGTTCATCAGCGTGAGCCCGTAGGAGTGCGAGAGCGGAAGCACGGCGAGCCCCCACTCGGTGCGGTCCAGCTCGTAGAGGCTCGCGGCCGACCGCGCGTTGGAGACGAGGTTGGCGTGCGAGAGCGCGACGCCCTTGGGCTGGCCCGTCGTCCCCGCCGTGTACAGGATCACCGCGAGGTCGTCGGGGCGGCGCTCGACGATCGCGAACGCGTCGGGCTCGGCCGGCACGATCGCGTCCCAGGCCAGCGCGCCCGGCGCCTCGCCGCCGACCAGGATGATGGTCCCCCCCCAGCCCTCGGCCTTCCACGCGAGGTCGGGCGAGGTGATCAGCACCTTCGCGCCGGAGTGGTCGAGGATGTGACGGACCTCCGCCGGGCCGAGCAGGAACACGACGGGGACGACGACCGCGCCGAGCCGGGCGATCGCGGCGTACGCCTGGAGGACCTCGGGGCAGTTGGGCAGCATCACCACGACCCGGTCGCCCGGGGTCACCCCGCGGCGGGCGAGCGCGTTGGCCGCCCGGCAGGCGCTCCGCCGCTGATCGACGTTGGTCAGCTCGCGCCCGTCGAACACCAGGGACACGTATTCGCCGTATTGCCGAACGTTCTCGTCGCCGAGCCCAGCGAGGTTCACAGGCGGCCGGACTATCGCACGGCGGAAACGGCTCGACAAGTGGAGGGGAAATCGAACACAATCCCCCTCACAACGACGCGGAGGAACCACATGTCGACCGTGACGCGCAGGGATTTCCTTCGAACCTCAGGGACGGGCCTCGGCTTCCTCGCCGCCGGCTGCGCCGCGCCCTCGAAGATGGCCGGCGACGTCGCCCCCAAGAGCGGGCGCCGGGTCGTCGTCATCGGCGGCGGCTGGGGCGGGGCCTCGGCGGCGAAGTACGTGCGGCTCAGCGATCCGTCGATCGAAGTGGTGTTGCTCGAGCCGAACGACCGATTCGTTTCCTGTCCCTTCAGCAACCTGGTCCTGAGCGGCGTGCGGACGATCCAGAGCATCACGTTCGGCTATCGCGGGCTGCGGGGCCACGGGGTCAAGGTCATGCACCACGAAGCGACCGCGATCGAGCCCGACACCAAGCGGGTGCGCATCGGCGAGGGCTATCTCTCGTACGACCGGCTCGTGGTCTCGCCCGGCGTCGAGTTCCAGTGGGAGCAGGTCGAGGGACTCGCCCAGGCCAAGGACACCGTCCTGCACGCGTGGAAGGCCGGCCCGCAGACGGTGGAGCTGGCCCGTCAGCTCCAGGGCATGCGCGACGGCGGCGTCTTCGTCCTGACCATTCCGCCGGTGGCGTATCGCTGCCCGCCCGGACCCTACGAGCGGGCCTGCCAGGTCGCGTGGTATCTCAAGACCAACAAGCCGGCCTCGAAGCTGATCGTGCTCGACGCCAACCAGAACGTGGTCTCGAAGACCGCGCTCTTCCGCGGCGTCTGGGCCAAGGACTATCCGAACCTCGACTACCGGCCGTCGAGCAAGGTCGTGAAGGTCGATCCCGGCGCTCGCGAGGTGCAGATCGAGATCGGCGACAAGGTGAAGTACGACGTGCTCAACCTGATCCCGCCGCAGCGGGCCGGAACCATCGCGGTGCAGGCCGACCTCGTGGGCGCCGACAAGCGCTGGTGCGAGGTCAACCACGTGACCTACGAGTCGGCGAAGGCCAAGGAGATCCACGTGATCGGCGACGCGACGACCGGGCTGCCGGTGCCGAAGTCCGGCAACGTCGCCAACAACATGGGCAAGATCAGCGGGGTGGCCATCGCCGCGCTGCTCAACGGCAAGGAGCCACCGCAGCTGCCGCCCGGCAACACCTGCTACAGCTGGATCAACGACCGCGAGGCGATCGCGGTGGTCAACAGCTACAAGATCGAGGGCGGCAAGGTCGTCCAGATCGAGCAGAAGCTCACGCCGGGACCGAGCGAGCAGTTCGGCCAGAATGCCGATGGATGGGCCCGCAGTATCTGGGGCGACATGCTTGCGTAGGACGAGGAGAACGATCATGAGCCTGATGCTTGCGCTGCTCGTCGTGCTGATCGCGGCCGGCTCCTCGTTCGCGGGGCCACTGGATACACCGGGGGCGACGAAGGCGTTGACGTGCGCGGCCTGTCATGGGCCGGCCGGGCAGAGCCCGTCCAACACGATGCCGATCCTGGCCGGCATCTCGACGGAGTACTTCAAGAAGGCCATCGAGGATTACGCGACCGGCAAGCGCGTGTCGCCGGAGATGGAACCATACGCCAAGGCCGTGAAGGTGCTCGGGGTCGACGAGGTGGCCGGCTACTTCGCGGCGCAGAAGAAGGAGCCCACGTCCATCAAGGCCGACGCCGCCGCCGCCGAGCGCGGCAAGGCCGCGGCCGCGCAGTGCGCCGTCTGCCACGGTCCCGACGGCCGCGGCGATCCCGCGAAGACGATCCCCGACCTCCGCGGCCAGCCGCCCGGCTTTCTCAAGAGCCAGATGCTGCTCTTCAAAGCGGACAAGCGGAGCCCCGGCGATCCGAACCTCAAAGCGCTCAAGGCCCTGATGGCGACGATCCCGGACCAGACCTTCGACGATCTCGCCGCGTACTTCAGCAGCGTGAGGTAGTCGCTCCTCGGGTGACGCTCCCACTCGCGCTCACCCTGTTCACGCTCGGGACCGCGGGCGCGTTCGTGGCGGGACTGCTCGGTGTCGGCGGCGCGATCGTGATGATCCCGCTGCTCCTCTACGTGCCGCCGCTGCTCGGCGTGGGCGCCCTCGACATGAAGTCCGTCGCCGGCATCACCATGGTCCAGGTCTTCGTGGCCGCGGTCTCGGGGATGATCGCGCACCGGCGGGGGCGCGCGGTGCACGGGCCGCTCGTGTGGATCGGCGGGGTCTCGATGGCGGTCGGCTCGCTGGCCGGTGCGCTGGCGTCCAAGTACACCTCGCAGCACTTCCTGCTCGTGGTCTTCGCGCTGATGGCCACGGCGGCCACCGGGCTCGTCGCCGTGCGGATGGAATCGCTCGAGCTGCCGATCTTCGCCGAGCACGTCCGCTTCTCGCGCCTGCGCGCGGGGCTGGTGTCCCTCGGGGTCGGACTCGGGGCGGGGCTCGTGGGCGCGGGCGGCGCGTTTCTGCTCGTGCCGCTGCTGGTCGTGGTGGTGGGCATCCCGCTGCGCGTCGCCATCGGCAGCTCGCTCGGGATCACCGCGCTCGCCGCGGCGGCCGGCCTCGCGGGCAAGGTGGTCACGTGGCAGGTCTCATGGCCGCTGGCCCTGGCCGTGGCCGCCGGCGCGGTGCCGGGGGCGCAGATTGGCGCGCGCTTCAGTCGACGGTTGCCGACCCGCCTGCTCAAGGCGACGCTGTTCGTCATCGTCGCCGCGACCGCCGTCGGGACTTGGTGGGATCTGCTCACACGGTGACGTATGTCCTGATCGCGCTTCTGGCGCTGTCACGCAAACCACTGACTCGCCGGCTGGGGTTGATGTACACACGGCCGTGAGAAGTTCACATCGTGTCGATATTCTGCACAAATATATGCAACGTCTCCTCCGTAGAGGCGCCAGAAGGCCAGAGTATTTGTACTGAGAACCCGCCGTAAAGATTCTGTTTTATCGTCTGCTTGATCATCATGGCTCGGCCATTGCTACTCACCGGAGGCTCCTAGACTCGTAGCGCGCTGATTCAGATTTGGAGGACCTTGGGGATGAGGCACATATACACGCTCCTTTCGGCTGCGCTTGCCGTGTTCACGGCGGTCGCTCCAGCTGAAGCCCCTCGGCAGGTATCGGTCGACACGGTCCCAGGCCCAGGTGCGTCCCCCTTGCCCCCAGCTTCTTCGGCGGACAGCATCTCGATCGGAGGCAGTTCGACGCCCGGCGCGGTTTTCTACGATTATCCCCTTGCAATCGCCATCCCCGCGGGAGTTTGGACTCCCTCCGTGGAGCGCTGGTGTTGCTTGTCCGATTTTGGCTCGCCGAGCGCGATCTCCTCCTGGTCCCCTCCGTCCATCTTCTCGCTGGCGAACGATGGTGACGCGGGGATCTATACACTCGTGAGGGGCGCAGGCGGTACGACCCCTTGGGAGACCCTGAACTCGCACGCTTGGAGCAATGCCGGGACTTCCGTACAGCTTCCCGGGGCCAACGGTGGACTGAGCGGGGCGTCGGTCCCAGCTGCATTGACGCTTGCCGGGAGCGGGCCCGGTACCCTGAACTCGGGCCCGGCGCTAACCCCGGCACCATCGGAATCGGTGCCCGAGCCGACTGCGTTCCTCCTTCTGCTCTCAGGCGTCGTGGGGTTGGGTCTGTGGAGGCGACAGTGGTCACGCTGTTAAAATCTCCGACGACTTAGCTTCCGGCGATCGTCACGCGGGGACGCGACCGCACATTTCATCAGTCGACGTGCCCGTTCTAGGTTGCACGCAGCTCGGGGTGACCGGATCGTGGCAGGGAGGCGTTCGCTGACTCACCGTCGGGTTTCTTTGCACTTCGAAGGACTCTGCAGGGGAATTCTCGTCGCTCAGCGCAACTTGCAGGCATTTCTCCCTGTGGCCCCGCGTATGCTGAGGTGCCTCACGGGGGAATGGGAATGTCACGGAGTCGGTCCCGTTAACGCTCGCGCCGAGGTCGTCCCGTTGACGCGTCCGCGGTACTTGTTCGTCGTTTCTCGACAGCATCGGTATCTGTACGAGTTGCTCGTCGAGCGCTTTCAAGATGACAAGAACGTGGAGGTTATCCTGGATCGGCGGGTTGCGGCGCAAGAGACGGCCGAAGCTCACGGAGCTGACAATCGGCGCCATAGGCCGCTAAACGAATTGGGCCTGCGCTCCCACCTGATCATTACCCGGGCTGGCTGATCGCTTCCGCAAGCAACAAGGGGATATGTGAAATTTTCTGACATATGACACTCCCTCCGGCCTTGGTCTGATCCGTTGCCGAGTTCCCGCGCGCACTACGGAAAGATGCTAGTTCCCCCCGGGGCCTTGGCGTAGGCCGACCACCTTCTGGATGGCTGTCAAAATCAGAGGCGTCGTGCGGATTCGTCGAGCCGGATTCGAGATCATCTGGCTCTGCTTCTTTCTCTCCGGCGCGACCGGCCTCGTCTATCAGGTGGTTTGGCTTCGGATGCTGGGGCTTGTCTTTGGGCATACCGTCCACGCCATCACAACGGTCCTGGCTGCCTTCATGGCGGGCCTCGCGCTCGGGAGTTTCGTCTTCGGGCGCGTGGCGCCACGGCTCAAGAACCTCGTGGCGACCTACGGATGGCTCGAGATCGGTATCGGCCTCTACTGTCCGGCGATCCCGTTCTTGCTCAGTGCGGCGGCGTGGGCATATCTGGGGCTGCACGCGAAGCTCGGGTTCTCATACGGAACCTTCAGCCTGATCCAGTTCGCGCTCGTCTTCTTCCTGCTCCTGGCACCGACGACGCTGATGGGCGGAACGCTGCCCGTTCTGAGTCAAGCGCTGGCACGGCGCGAGTTTGCAGTGGGTCGCACCGTCGGGGTTTTGTACAGCCTCAACACGGCCGGAGCGGTCTTCGGTGTGGTGTTGGCCGGCTACTTTCTGCTGCCCGCCGTCGGCAACCGGATCACCCTTTTCTCTGCTGCGGTCGCCAACCTCGCAGTGGGGGGCATCGCATTGCTCCTGGCGCGGCGGAGGCGGCCAGCGTTGGCTGCAGAGCAAGAGCCAGCGACGACGGTCGATACCGCCGTGACCGACCGGATGAGTCTCGGTGCACGCCTTACTGTCCTCGCGTTGGCCGTGTCTGGAGGAGTGTCCATGATCTACGAGGTCGCGTGGACGCGCGCGCTCGCCCTCGTGATCGGCAGCAGCACTTACGCGTTCACGGCCATGCTGGTTGCCGTGCTCGCCGGCATCGCCGGCGGCAGTGCCCTTTACTCGGGGCTGTGGGGGACGCGGCGGGCATCGCCACGAACGTTCGCCGCGATCCAGGCCGGCATCGGAGTGACGACGTTGGCTGTTATCGCCGTGTTTCCCCGGATGCCTCAGCTCTTACTGGCGAGCCTTTTAGCCGATCCGATGCGGCAGGTGTTGTGCAGCTCGTTCAGCTCTTCGTGAGCGCGTGTGCGCTGCTGCCCTCGACCCTGCTGATCGGTGCCACCTTCCCGTGCGCGGTCGCCGTCGTAGCGCGGGGCATCGGCCGCATCGGTGAGGACGTGGGCTACGTCTACGGGGCGAACACCCTGGGGGCTATCGCGGGGGCCGCAGCCGGGGGATTTGTGATCATGCCGGCACTCGGTGTCCACGGCGCGCTGGTGGTGGCGGCCGCCGCGAACCTCGCTCTGGCCACACTGCTGCTCGCCGCCCGCGCAGGATGGAGACGACCCCAATGGATTGCGGCGGTGGCCACGGGGCTGATAGCCTTCGGGGCGCTCCGCCTGCCGCAGTGGGATCAGGGCGTCATGTCGAGCGGTCCCGCCATTTATGCCCGAACGTACCGGGCCGTCGGCGATGAACTGGGTCGTCAGCTGCGGCTGCAGACCGTCCTGTTCTACCGCGATGGTCTGAGCAGCACCGTCTCGGTCCACCGGTCCGCCGACAATGTCTTCCTTCGGGTCAACGGTAAGACGGATGCGTCGACTGGGACCGACATGCCGACCCAGCTGCTGTTGGGCCACCTCCCGCTGCTCGCTCATCCCGAGCCGCAAAGCGTCCTGATCATCGGGATGGGAAGCGGCGTCACCGCGGGCGCGGTTGCCCGCCACCCTGTCCGACGCATCGATGTGGTCGAGATCGAGCCAGCCGTCGTCGAGGCCTCACGGTTCTTCACCCACGTGAACAACGACGTCTTGACAGACCCCAGGGTCAACGTCGTCATTGCCGATGGGCGGAACTTCCTCTTGACCACGTCCGAGCGGTACGACGTCATCATCTCGGAGCCCTCCAACCCGTGGATCGCGGGGCTCGCGTCCCTCTTTTCGCGGGAATTCTTCGAGCTGGCCCGGAACCGCCTGAAGCCAGGGGGCCTGATGCTCCAGTGGGTCCAGGCCTATAGTCTTCCGACCGACGATCTGCGCATGGTCATTAGGACCCTCCGATCCGTGCTTCCGGCCGTCTCGGTCTGGAGATCGACCAAGGTTGATTTGCTCCTTCTGGGCGGCGCTGAGCCCACATCGATCGAGCCGGCAAGATTGGCGCAGCGGTACGCGGAGCATCCCGGATTGCGCTCCGATCTCCAGCTCATCGGTGTTCGACACGGTGCGGCAGTCGCTGGCTACCTCGCGTTGAGCGAGCGGGATACGGTCGGATTCGCGGAAGGCGCCGGACGCAATACGGACGATCGGCTCCCCCTCGAGTTCTCCGCCCCCCGTGCGCTGTATCTCGACACCCTAGGCCCCAACCTCGCTGCCCTTGCCGCCGCGCGTCAGGCGACGCCTCCCCCCGCGCTCGAGGAAGCGCTGGATCGCGCGGGCGGTGCTGACGTGCGGTACGCGCTGGGTTCGTTGGCGCTGGCCCGAAAGGACGCCGATGAGGCGCGGCGGCACTTTGAGCGCGCCCTCACCCTCGACCCTGGTCACGTGCCGTCGGCCCTCGAACTGGCCGATCTCGCCTACCAGGGTGGACAGTGGAGCCCGGCGCTCCGTCTTGCGCGGCAGGCGCTCGCGCGTGAGGCAAGCAATGCGCGCGGTCACTTCCTCGCCGGCGTAGCCTCCGCCGCCCTCTTTGAGACCTCTGAGGCCCTGCGCTTTCTGCGGCGCGCAGTGGACCTCGAGCCGGGGAACGTCGAATACAGGCGGGCGCTGGGACGGATTCCCGGAGGTGACCGTTAGCCCGTGAGGCGTTGGAATCGGTAAAGTTTCTGGACGTTCTTCTGGGATTTCCGCTTCAAGGGTGCTCTGTAAATGCTTGAAAATAAAACACAGACTCGGAGTCTGTCGGCATTGCTTACGATATTTGATGCCTTCCGACACGACGGCCCGAGACCCATGCAGGTTTAGCCATATATGTCAGTTAGTTACGACCACCACTGACGGCGCTGATTCTTTGGCAGGTCAATTGCGGTGCGACAGGTGCGACGCGCGGTGACCTACACCGATGCGGCAAGGACGAGGGGGATCTTGAGATGAGTAGGCAAGTTGGTTCTGGTTCGTGGCTGGCATCGGGTGTTGCCCGAGCACTGTTGGTTCTCGCGCTCGTCGCGGTGGGTCTTGCATTCGCGGCGCCTCCTGCCCAGGCAGTGGTCTACAACCTCACCAGCGACCACTGCACCGGTAGTTGCGGCACCCCGCCGTTCGGTACCGTGACAGTCACCGACGACGGCGCTGGCGGGGTGAATATCAGCGTGCACCTGCTCAATGGGAACCAATACGTGGAGACGGGCGCTGGAGATGACTTGGCGTTCAAATTCAACGCCACTGGCGTCGTCCTAGGGGATATCACCGTCAGTCAGACCGCTGGCGTCGGTAATACGTTAACGGCGGTCACGGGATCCTTCTCCGGGGATGGCACGGGCGACTTCTCTTTCGGCATCAAGTGTACGGGAGTCTGCGGCCCCGGTGGGAGCGATCCGTGGGGACCTGACATCAGCTTCCACATCAACAGTGCGACGGTGGCCGAGGTCACCGGCACGAATAACAATGGTAACGTCTTTGTCGCCGACATCCTCTCGGCCCAAACGGGAAATACTGGGCCGGTGGACGCCACGACGGCAGTGCCAGAGCCGGGGACGTTGGTCCTGCTGGGTACCGGGCTCGTCGGTCTTGCCTTCGCGGCTCGCCCGCGGTGGTTCAGGGGAAGAAAGCGCTGAAGCGAGCTGGGTTAACACCGCCAAGAAGTGAGCCGAAGGGCCGCGCGGTTTTCCGCGCGGCCCTTCGGGTTTTGAGAGCTTACTTCTTCAGCTCGGCGAGCAGGGCTCGGATCTCCGGAGCTTGAGGGATTGTCTCCTGGAGTTGAAGCGATCGCCGGAGCGAGGAGGCAGCCTCGTCGCGCCGCCCTAGCCGGTAGTACGTCATACCGAGGTGGTAGGCGATCGTGGCGTTGCCGGAAGCGAGCTCGGTCGCTCGTTTCAAGAGCGGCTCCGCTTTCTGGTACTCGCGCTGCTGGTAATACACGAAGCCCAAGGTGTCGAGGATCTCGGCGCTCTCCGGGCTGAGCTCTTGCCCCTTTTGGGCGAGCGCCAGCGCCTCCCCGAGGTTCTTGCCCTCAACCGCGTAGAGCCATGCGACGTTGTTGTATGCGCGGGGGTCTCGGGGACTCAGCGCGATCGCGCGCTTGTACGCGGTCACCGCGCTCGCAACTTCGCCCTTCTGTTCGTGCGCTTTGCCCAGCGCGAAGTGAGCCGCGGCAGAGTTCGGGTCGAGGCGCGTGGCAGTACCTAGCGTGTCGATGGCGGCTCGGAGATCGCCGCTCTGCACGTAGAGGGAACCGAGCACGACATGGCCGTGCGCCGATTTTGGCTCACTCGTCACCACTTCCTTCGCGCGGGCGATGCCTTCCTGCACCCGACCCACGTCACCGTAGAGAGCAGCCAGACGCAGTTTGACGGCTGTCTGTCCGGGATTCTTCCGGTAGACCGCTTCCACGTGCTGAATCGCGCGCTCGCGATTCCCCTTCGATTCGTAATAGTTGGCGAGAAGCAGGTTCGCCGGGGTGTCGGCCGGATCAACGCGCAGGACCGTCTGCAGATGGCTCACGGCGTCGTCATATTTCTTCTGTTCGATGCGGATCACCGCCATCGAGCGATTCGCCGTCGGGGACAGGGGCGTGGCTTCGAGGACCCGCTTGAACTCCGCCTCGGCCTCGGCGCGCTGGCCTTTGGCCAGGTACGCTTCACCGAGCTGTTCGCGGCGCGCGGTGTTCGTCGGATCGGCGGTCAGTTTCGCCTTCAGCTCCTCGATGAACGCCGAGAGTAGCTGGGGATCCGGCTTCCCACCCGACAGGGTGGCGAGCTCGGCCCGGACCTGCTTGGCGTCCGGGGCGAGCTCGACGGCCCGCTGGTATTCTCGCTTCGCGCCTTCGATGTCTCCGCGGGCGCGCAACGCGCGCCCGAGCTGGTAGTGCCCCTCGGCGAGCTGGGGGTTGAGGCGCGTCACCGCCTCGAACTGCGTGATCGCGCCCGCCAGATCGTTCTTACTGAGCTGAGCGAGTCCCGTCAGCAACCTGGCCGGAACGGAGTTCGGATCGTCCTTCAACAGGGCCGCCAGCCGCGTGATGGCGTCGTCGAATCTGCCGGATCGGATGTAGACGTTGGCGAGCATCAGCGTCGGTGCCGTCGTCTCGGAGCTGCTTCGGACGGCGGCTTCAAGCACCGGGATCGCCTGGTCGTAGCGGAACTCGCGCGCATGGAGCTCCGCGAGCATGAGGGCCGCCGCGACGTTTCCCGGTTGATCCTTCAGGATGCGCTGAAGATGTGGCACGGCCTCCGCCGGCTTGCGGTTGGCGACCGCAAGTCTGGCCGTGGTCAGCCGCGCCGGCACGAATCTTTCGTCGAGCCGCAGCGCCTCACCGAGCGCCTTCTCCGCCGCGGGTGTGTCGTTCTTGAGGACGTAGAGCCGGCCGAGCAACTCGTGGGCGGCCGGATTCTTCGGGTCGGTGGCCGCCGCGGCCTTGGCGGCGGCGATGGCTTCGTCGACACGCTTTTGCTGAACCAGCGTCGTCACCTTGGCCGTGACCGCCGCGAACTCACGGGGATTCTGCGTGATGGCGGTTTCGTATTCTCTGAGCGCGTCCTCGGGCTTTTTCTCGAGGTTATATACGTTGCCGAGCGCGACGCGGCCCGGAGTGAACTTCGGGTCGACCTCGATGGCCTTTGCGAACGCCTCGTGCCCCGCTCGCAGGTCGCCCTTCGTCGCGTACGCGTTACCGATCAAGATGTAGGGACGGGCGTCTTGGGGCGCCAGCGCCAGGGCCGCTCGCGCCGCCCTGATGGCCTCATCCGTGGCGCCGAGGGCGAGATGGGCGCGCCCGACCAGGAGATGATAGTCGGGGATCTTCTCCAGTGGCTTGGCGAGCCTGTTCAACTCGGCGAGCGCTTCGCGCGGCTGTCTCGCCTCGAGCAAGCCGCGGCTGAGTCCCAAGTGAACGAACGCGTTGCCGGGCGCCTTCTGGGCGGCCACGCGGAACTCGACGAGCGCCTCGTCCGGACGATTGAGGCCGAGCAGCGCGTGGCCGAGCCAGTACCGGGCGGCCGCCAGGTCAGGCAGAATCTGCTTGAGCGCGGTCAACGCGATCACCGCCTCGCGGAACTTGCCGGTCTGGACTTGCAGCTGGCCGGCGACGAGGGCCACGCGGGGCGTCCAGTTCTGGCGCGGCAGCGACTCCAGCTCCTTCAGCGCCTCTTCGAACTTCCCGCTCGCGGAGTCGAGCGCGCTCAGGGCGAGGCGCGCCGAGGCGTTCGTCGGGTCGGCGGTTTTCGCCTCGTCGAGAAGGCGGCGGGCCTCCTCGGGACGGTTCTGGCGTCGCAGCACCTCCCCCAAACTGACGAGCGCCGTCGCGTACTTCGGATTCTGCGCCAGCGCGGTGCGGTAGGTTTGCTCGGCCTCACCGAACCGCTCGAGCCCGCTCAAGATGTCGCCGCGGATGGTCTCGAACTCGGGCGGTGGCGGCCCGCCGGCCCTCGCCTTGTCGATCGCGGCCAGCGCCTCCTGGCGCTGGCCTTTGGCGTTGAGGGCGGCGGCCTGGAAATACAGCGCCCATGCGTTGGCGGGATCCTTCTCCAGGATCGTCACCGCCTCACGGAGGGCGTCGTCCCAGGCCTCGAGCCTGACGTAGGTGCGACCGAGATCGATGTGGGCTTCGGGGTTGTCGGGCTGGAGCTCGACGGCCCGGCGCAGTTCCCGCATGGCGTCGAGGTGCCACGCCTTGGCCGCGTACGCCCGACCGATGAGGTGCGCGGCGGGAACGAACTTTGGATCGATCTGAAGGGCGTTCTTCAGCTCGATGATCGCTTCGTTGTACTGGTTCTTGGCATAGTAGTCCTTCGCTTTGTCGAGATGCCGCTGCTTGGCAATCGCCGGGTCCTTCGTGCATGCACCGAGGAACAAGAACAGTCCGCACACGGCGGCGAGAGCTCGGAATTGCCAGTGGACCTTCATAGCGTCTGCGAATCCTCCCATTTCTTCTCACGTGCCGAGTAGTGACGTCAAGTCGTGCGGAAATACGCGACCGTTTGAGCGAATCCTTCATCGAAGCCCACGCGGGGGACGTACCCGAGCAGCCGCCGGCTCTTCGACACGTCGGCTTGGCTATACAGGATGTCCCCTGCCCGGGGCGGCGCGTGGTGGCGCGCGACAGGATGGCCGAGAATCGTCTCCAAGCGGGTGAGGACTTCCAGGAGGCTGATGCTGCTGCCGTAGCCGACGTTGAACACCTCTCCACCGACGGCGGGAACGCGCGCCGCGAGCAGATTGGCGTCCACGACGTTGTCGACGTAGGTGAAGTCGCGCGACTGGCATCCGTCTCCATGGACTTCTACCGGCTCACCGGCGAGGCCCCACCGGATGAATTTGGGGATCACGGCGGCGTATTCGGACGCTGGATCCTGCCGGGGCCCGAATACGTTGAAGTAGCGGAGGCCGACGACCTCCAGCCCGTAGAGTCGATGCCACACGTGGGCATACTCCTCCGTCACCGTCTTGGTGACGGCATACGGGGAGATGGGATCACGCCGATGAGTCTCGAGCTTCAGAGGCTCCGCGCTCTCGCCGTACACGGATGAGGACGAAGCGTACACGACGCGGCGGACCCCGCCCCGACGAGCCGCCTCGAACACGTGCTGGGTCCCGATCACGTTGTTGTCATTGGCGCCCAGGGGATTCGCGATCGAACGCGGAACCGATCCCATCGCCGCCTGATGGAAGATGGCGCTGACGCCCGTGGCCGCTCGCTCCACCGTGGCGAACTCGCGGACATCGCCGCGAATGATCTCGAGGCGCGAAGGGAACGTGGCGGCGAACGGCAGGTTCGCCAGCGATCCCGCGGTGAAGTTGTCGAGCACGCGCACGTGTGCGCCTTCGGAGAGCAGGCGCGAGGTCAGGTGCGATCCGATGAAACCGGCACCGCCCGTGATCAAGAAGGTGTCGGTCAAGACGTCAAGCCGCACGCGCGGCCATCACGCGAGCCGCCGTCTTCGAGCCATCACGATTCGTCATGCTGACATATCACCTCGCATCTTGGCCAACCCGAGCGGCTTGCCCCACGGCTGCCACCCGGCGTGGCCCAGGTGCCACGGTGGCAGTGTACCGTACGGCGCGTCCATCCCCTAAGTTCTTGATTCTGTGTCGAATCAATTGAGGCACGACGATTGCTTTAGCGCGGCCGGGAGGCCCTTCCGAGAAGGGCAAAACCACCGTGAGGTGGTGACGCAAAGCCACGGGTCAGGCGACTGACAGCCGGGTTACCGAAGAAGGGCTGGTACCACGAAGCCCTCCTACAGCTCGAGGAGGTCTCCCACAAGACTCGAGGAGGCTCGAGAGCCTCCCGGGATAAAGGGGAGGGCGCTTATGAAAGCGCAGGGCTACCGCACGTCCGATGTCATCGCCACAATCAAACGCTTGTCCGCGGTTGCAGCCCGGGGCAGAGGCCGACCGATCATCGTTCTTGGCCTCGTGGGTGTACTGCTCTTACTCGGTCCATGGAGCGTTCGCTCCACCGAAGGCCAAACAACGCCTATACCCCAACTGGCGCTGTGGGAGTCGCAGATGGTCTCCTACGGGCGGAGTCACTGCAACGCGCTGATGCAGCCCGGCCAGACGGCCGACCAGCTACTCGGCTCGACGTACTACGACCTCACGCGCGTGATGTATCAAATCGCGGACTATACCGGACAGTCGTCGTGGAACGATTGCGCGAGAGCTGGTCGCGTTGTCTACGGCAACGGATACGTGCTTCCAAACAATGGTGGGGTCCCCGGTTACTGGAACTTCTCGACGGGCCTCCGGATGGACTTCGAGCGCACGGCGACCGCAGATTCGCGGTCGGCTGCGCTCTTGCTCTCGACGAACGCGGCCTATTCGTCAGACTTAGCGCCCCTGGACTGGACCGCGAGCTACAACCGCAGTCGAGAGGTGGCCTACACGATTCTGGCCTACATCAACGCCGAGGCACTCGGCGCCGCTCCGCGCGCGCGACGCATCGATCTCGTCAACCAGGCCTACGGCCACCTGAACCAGTGGTTCGTCACCTTCGACTGGGTGGGGACCACGGACCAGATGTCCGCATTCATGGTCGGCCTGACGGCGCACGCGCTCATCCGGGACTGGTGGCAGACGCAAGACCCGCGATTAATCCCGGCCCTGCGCCTCGGAGCCGATTGGCTCTGGGCGCACGCGTGGGATGCCGGGTCGCAGTCGATGTTCTATCAGGTTAACCCCAGCGACACCACCGAGCTGGTGAATGGACAGTTCAATCCGGCGCCGGACCTGAACCTGCTCATCGCGCCGATGTACGCTTTCCTCTACGCGCAGACCGGCGAGACGAAGTATCGCGATCGGGGTGATGCCCTCTTCACCGGCGGGGTAACCTCCGCCTTTCTCACCGGCGCCAAGCAGTTCAACCAGAACTACTGGTGGAGTTTCGACTACGTTCATTGGCGCACTGCCGGCGGAACGCTTTACGCGCCCTCCCTGAGTGTCAGCGTTACCGCGCCGACCTCGGGGATGAACATCCAGGGAACCGTCGCCGTGGCGGCGGCGGCTTCAACGACGGCGACTCGCGTCGACTTGCGGCTTAACGGGTCGCTGGTGGCGACTTACTCCGGCTCGGTCTCGAACTATTCGTGGAACACGAAAACCGTTCCGAATGGAACACATCGGTGGGTCGCCCGCGCCTATAATTCAACGGGGACTATCGTCGACTCGCCCCCGGTGGACGTGGTCGTGAACAACTCCGACCTAGTCCCGCCAGTGGTCGAGCTGGACAAGATGGCGGTCACGGTTCTGCGAAAGGCCATGGTCTCGATCAGCGCGACCGCTTCGGACAACGTCGGCGTGGTGAAGGTTGAGTTCTATGTGAACGGGGCGTTGTTGTGTTCGGATACGGCGAGCCCCTACACGTGTTCGTGGAAAGTCCCGGCTGCGACGGTCAAGTCGTATGTTCTGCAAGCCAAAGCGTTTGATGCAGCCGGCAACGTTGGCCTGTCGGCACCCGTCGGGGTGAGTGTACGCGGTGCGGCGCTCAAGGTGGACGAACTCGACAGGCACGACGACTCCGACGGAGACGAATCCGAAGCGACGGTGGTTGCACTTCCAGTCCGTCGCCTCTACGAAGCCGAGCGGTAGCGACTTCCTGCGGAAGGACGTTGGGACCCCGGCAGTCGGTCGCCGGGGTCCCGATGACTTTCAGCGAAAATCGGCGGCGTTGATTTCGTGCTGGTGGAGACGGCCGTGGAATGTTGGCCGGCTGATCCCGAGAAGCTTCGCCGCCCGACTGATGTTGCCACGCGTCTTGACGAGGGCATCTACTAGTACCTCCCGTTCCGCTCGGCTACGAGCCTCCCGGAGCGGCGCGAGGGCAGGAGTGTCCGATACCACCTCGATGCCGAGCTCAGCCACCTCAATCTGCTTGCCCGTGGCCATAATAACCGCTCGCTCAACCGCGTTCTCGAGCTCACGGATGTTACCCGGCCAATAGTACTGTGACATCGCCTCGCGGGCCGCGGTGCTGAACCGCAGCTTCTTCCTGTGCTGCTCGCAGTGCCGTTGGAGCAGGGCGTTGGCGATGAGCAGGATATCCTCGCCCCGCTCGCGGAGCGGCGGAAGCTTCAGGTTGACCACGGCCAGACGATAATAGAGGTCTTCGCGAAAGCGGCCGGCCTGGAGCTCCGCCTTCAGGTCCTTGTTCGTGGCGGCGATGACACGGGCGTCCACGCGCAGAACCTCGCGCCCCCCCACGCGCTCGATCTGACGCTCCTGGAGGAAGCGCAGAAGCTTCACCTGTAGCGTCAGGTTCATCTCCCCGATCTCATCGAGGAAGAGGCTGCCACCGTCGGCGAGCTCGAACTTCCCCTTCCGTTGAATGTGCGCACCCGTGAAGGCGCCTTTCTCGTGACCGAACAGCTCGGATTCCAGCAGCGTCTCTGGGATGGCGCCACAATTGATGGCGACGAAGGGCCGACTGGCGCGGGTCCCCCGGCCGTGGACCGCCCGCGCGAGCAATTCCTTGCCGGTGCCGCTCTCGCCCTGTATCAGCACCGTTGCGTCGGTCTTGGCCACCCGAGCGACGATGCCGAACAGGTCCCGCATGGCTGGAGTATTGCCCACGATGTCCTCGAACCGCGTCGCGCTCGCCTCGGCACGGCCGTCCTTCTCGGACTCGGCCTCCAGGGTCTGGAGATAGGCGGCACGCTGGAGCACGACCTTGAGGGCATGGAGGTCGATCGGTTTGGCGTGGTAGTCGAATGCTCCCAGCTGAACCGCCCGCACGGCGTTCTTGCGGTCATTGTTGCCCGTGAGGACGATCACCTTCGTGGCCGGGGCGATGTGGAGAATCTCTTCGAGCGCCTTGAGGCCCTCCTCGGCACCGCCGGGAAGAGGGGGGAGCCCAAGGTCCAGTGTGACCAGGTCGGCATGCTCTTTACGCAGGATGTCGATCGCCTCGTTCCGGTTCTCGGCTAACACGATCGCGAACTCGTCTTGCAGCGCATATTTGAGCTGCGTACGGATTGCATCGTCATCGTCGACGATTAGTATTTTAGGTTGCATCAACGATCCTCCCTGGCAGTGTGAGCAACGCTCGCGGTCAGGGCGTTATGCGACGTCGAAGTGTCTCTTCGTCAAGAGCGCGCAGACGAATCTGAAGCATGACCATCTAGCCATTGTACTTGGATCGGATCGTCAAGTGAAACTTGCCTCAGTTTCGTGGACACCCCGGATCGCACGAAAGTGCGGGAGGAGAAGTCCTTGGTGTAGAGGAGAGGCGAGCATTCACGAAGGAGTTCAGGTGAAGTCTTAGTTTAGCAGGATGCGGAAAAACCCCGGGAAATGGGCGCTCGCGGCGAACCGCCATTCACAAAGTCCAATGTTTTTGAGGGTCTTCGTGAAGTCGTGTGGGTAAAAACAGGGGGCTGAGGGTGAGGAACCCCGCTCTGGCAGCGGTCGAAAGCGCGGCGGCGGGGATGCCAGAATCGGGCATGATCTCCGCATGCCAGCTTCGC
>Ga0193725_1000150_pt1 | contig 22943 bp, 19 predicted proteins | sample H2a2metaG_FD_143058 | JGI IMG/M metagenome (GOLD analysis project Ga0193725, IMG submission 143058) | Soil microbial communities from a riparian zone of the East river system, Colorado, United States - H2a2 | ecosystem: Environmental > Terrestrial > Soil > Riparian zone | place: USA: East River... | reverse complement strand
TTCATCCCCACTGGATCGAGAATATTTTCTTTCAGGACCTGTTCGTAAGACTTACCCGTGACCTTCTCGACGATCGCGCCCAAAAGGAAATAGCCTGAGTTGCTGTAATTGAATTTGGTTCCCGGCTCAAACTCCAAATCACCGCTCGCGTACTTCTTGATAAAATCGTCGACCACGAAAGGGTTGCGGCTGACATTCTGGAAGAACCCTGGTTGAGCGGTGTAATTGGGGACGCCCGATGTATGGCTCAACAAATTGTGGATAGTCACCTTCGCGCCTGTGTCTTTACGATAATCCGGTAAGTAATCGGTAAGTTTGCCGTCCAACTTGATCTTTCCCTGCTCAACCAGTTGTAGAATCAAAGTGGCGGTGAACTGTTTGGTGATCGAGCCGAGGCGGAATTTCGTGTCCGGTTGGTTCGGAATGTTCCACTCCATGTTCGCCAGGCCGAACCCCTTCTTAAAAATGACCTTGCCGTTCTCAGCCACCAATGCTGAACCGTTGAACTTTCCATACTTGTTATAAAGAAACACCAACTCATCAATTTTGCGGGCCTTGTCCTGCGCGAGAGCCGTACCTTGAAACGCGAGCACGGCAAGGGCCGCAAGCACGAGGGCCCTGGTGGAAATTCTCTTCGTTATCTTCATGACGCTGTTCTCCTGGGGTGGTCAGTGGTCAGTTAGTCAAACATAACAAGTTTGCGAACGGCAAGTGCAGGGCCACCGAACGTCAAGAGTCTGATACGCGCCCAGTCTCAAACTTGTTCTCTCGTTCCGGCTCAGTTAGACTCCGCAGACAAAGATGTTCATCGTCAACCGTCGGATTCTCTTCCATGTCGATACTTGATCAAATTCGCCAACGCGCCGCTGCGAACCCGCAACACATCGTCCTGCCTGAGGGCGAAGATCCCCGGATCGTAACTGCGGCCGCCACTGCCGCGCAGCAGCGCCTCGCGCGCGTAACGATTCTTGGCGACGAAGAAAAGGTTCGCGCCGCGGCGCGACAGGTGGGCGCCGATCTCGGCGGAGTAGAACTAATCGATCATGCTCGCGCCAACGATTTCGACAAAATGGTGTCTCTGCTATATGAGGCGCGACGCGCGAAAGGCATGACAATCGACGAAGCTCGGACGGCCCTGCGTGACCCGCTTTATTATGGCAACCTGATGGTGCGATCCGGGCGCGCCGATGGTTCAGTGGCCGGCGCGACGAACACGACCTCGCACACGGTGCGCGCGGCGCTGCATTGCATTGGCGTGCGTCCGGGACTCAAACTGGTGTCCAGCTTCTTCCTGATGGCCCTGCGCGATCAAAGTCTCGGCCACAACGGCGCAATGATCTTTGCCGATTGCGGTGTCGTGATTGAACCCAGCGCGGCGGAATTAGCGGAGATCGCCATCGCGTCGGCGGATTCCTGTCGCGCCCTGCTCGGCGCTGAGCCGCGCGTGGCGATGCTGTCGTTCTCGACGAAAGGCAGCGCGCATCATCGGCTGGTGGATAAAGTAGTCGAGGCGACGCGCACTGTTCGCGCTCGCGCGGCGGAAATCGAGATCGACGGCGAGTTGCAAGTGGACGCTGCGCTGCTCCCCGCCATCGCGCAATCCAAAGCGCCGGGATCGAGCGTGGCGGGCCGCGCCAACGTACTGATCTTTCCTGACCTGCAATCCGGCAACATCGCTTACAAGCTTACCGAAAGGCTCGCCGGGGCGACCGCGATTGGCCCCATCCTGCAAGGTCTGGACGCGGCCGCAAACGACCTTTCACGTGGGTGCAAGGCTGAAGACATCGTCGACGCAATTGCGATCACAGCCGTCCAGGCCCAGGCCCGCAAGACTGCTCGCTGAGTTGATTGAGCGGGTAGTTCGCGAATATAGCACTCATAGAATTACCGCAGGCAACTAATCAATGGCTGTGGCGGCATCAAACATCCGCACATCTTGAAGTGTTGGGAACAACTGCCGAAATCCGAGGTGAAACAGCCTTGCACCGTTCAGTACTTGTCGTCTTTTCATTAGCACTGGTTTTCTTCGCCTCCACGCACTTGTGCGCTCAAACTGCAAAGCAGAAACCCTCGCCTACTCCACCTGTCGAACCTAAAACCGAAGGCCAGGAACCGGTCAAGGTCTTCACTGAAGAGGTCCGCTTGCAGGTAGTAGCTCTCGATCAATATGGACATTATGATCCGACGCTGGAAGTGGATGATGTGCTCGTGCTTGAAGACGGCGTGGCGCAACAAATTCGAAGCGTTCAACGATTGCCGGTGAATGTCCTCTTGCTGCTCGATACGAGCAATCAACTCGGTTTGAAGAATACAAATGTTACCAGAGATATTGCCCTACGAGTCATTTCCGGTATTCACGATGGCAATCGAATAGCAGTCATGCAGTTCACCGAACGGCCAGAGCTTTTGCACGCTTTTACAACCGACAAGGCGGCGGTCACAAAGGCACTCAAAACTAAACTACACTCAGGCAAGACCAGCCGGCTGTCGGAAGCCATTGCGGCGGCAGCAGATCAGTTTAAAGATACTCCTGCGGGCACGCGCCATATAGTTTTCTAGTCACAGATGGGGTAGGGTTCGGGCGGACGATTCAATCTGCCAGAGTCGTTGAAACAATTGAATTCGATTCAAGCAAGCGTACACATCATCAGCTATACAGTGTTGTCCCGAAAACAGATACAAAAGCTCAACGCCTGGAGAAAGGGCGACGGCATCCAACGAGATGGCCACCCGGGCAGCAATCCGGTCGCTAATGGCGATCCAACTCTTCCGCCAGGCACCACGCGCACTCCCTCGTTCCGACTTGGATCGAAGGATAATGATCCGGGGTTGGCAAAGCGACGCAAAGATTACGAGACCGCGACAATCTTTAGCGAAGCGCAACTCTCTGAGATCGCTGAGGAAAGCGGCGGCCAGATTTGGCTTCCAGAGTCGACTGACGATCTGCTAACTGAGGCTGAAAGCATAGCCCGCGACATCGGATCGCAGTACGTCGTTACTTATCGCCCAACTCGTTCGCTCGCCTCAGCGAAACCCGGCGAATTTAGAACAGTAGAAGTTGCTTCGAGGCGCGTTGGTCTGTACTTGCGGAGCCGGCGAGGCTATATCGTGTCTAGTCCTCAATAGGAAACACAGAGTTTAGATGCTGAGGTCGGTTGAGCTTGCGACACATACTATTTTCAATCGTCTTAATGGTTCCGCTCCTATCGGGGGGCAATTCGTATGCTCAGGACAAGCCACAACTCAAGTTGGCACCTTCGCCAACTCCGAAGATAGAACCTAAAACCGAAGGCCAGGAGCCGGTCAAAGTCTTCACTGAAGAAGTGCGCTTGCAGGTAGTAGCTCTCGATCAATTTGGACATTATGATCCGACGCTGGAAGTGGATGACGTGCTTGTCCTCGAGGACGGGGCGGCGCAGCAGGTTAGAAGCATTCGACGTTTGCCGGTGAACGTTCTCTTACTGCTCGATACCGGCAATCAACTCGGTTTGAAAAGTACAAACGTTACCAGAGATGTTGCCCTGCGAGTTGTTTCCGGGGTTCACGAAGGTAATCGAATAGCGGTGATGCAGTTTGCCGAGAAGCCCGAGCTGTTGCAGGGTTGGACCACAGACAAATCGGCCGCTAATAAGGTACTCAAGACGAAACTCATCTCAGGCAAGAACAGTCGGTTGGCGGACGCCATTGCGGCGGCAGCAGATCAGTTTAAGGACACTCCGGCCGGCACGCGACATATTGTCCTGATTACAGATGGGGTGGAAGGCCCAGGCGGGCGAACTACACTGGCAAAGTCGTTGAAACAACTGAATACGATTCAGGCCAGCGTTCACATTATTAGCTACACGGCACTGGCCCGGAGCGCACTACAGGGACGCAACAGCGCTATCAAGGGAGGTGACGGGATACAGCGTGACGGCAACCCGGCCAGCAACCCGGTGGCCAATGGAGATCCCACGCTGCCACCGGGTACCACGCGCACACCCTCATTCCGAATTGGCTCGATCGATACGGATCTGGCTATGCGGCGCCGCCGCAAGGAATACGAGCGCGCGACCCGTGCCAGCGAAAACCTGCTCAAGGATATTGCCGAGGAGAGCGGCGGACAGGTTTTTCTTCCGGACTCTACGGATGATCTGCTAAGCGAGGCTGAAGAAGTAGCGCGCGACATAGCGTCGCAGTACATCGTTACCTATCGCCCCACTCGGGCACTGGCTTTGGCAAAGCCTGGAGAGTATAGAAAAGTGGAAGTTGCTTCGCGGCGGGTTGGCCTGTACTTACGAAGCCGGCGAGGTTATGTCGTGCCCAATAATCAGTAAGTTCACAGCTCATCAAGTTCAGCTTGCTCCTTTTGAATCGGCAGCCTCCAAACTTTCTCAGCTTGCCGGTGCCTGGTTGTAACTCGATGACCGGCATGCATTGCCCGAGGTGAAAGCTTTGCAGCGATCACTACTTGCGATCTGCTCTCTTGCTTTGATCTTCCTTGTCTGTGTGCATCTATCTGCGCAGGCTCCTAAGCCAAAATCTTCGCCCACTCCGCCCGTCGAACCCAAACCCGAAGATCAAGTAAAAGTGTTCACCGAGGAAGTTCGACTTCCGGTCAATGCCACGGATACATACGGCCATTACGATCCAACACTCGAGGTTGACGATGTGCTGGTGCTCGAAGACGGCGTGCCCCAGCAAATCAAAAGCGTGCGCCACATTCCGGCGAATGTCTTATTGATTCTGGATACCGGTGGCGACTCGAATGGCCTGAGTGGCCTGTCGAAGAAAACCAGCACCACAAGAGATGTCGCGCTCCGGGTGATCTCGCGACTGCGGGAAGGTGATCGGATCGCCGTGCTGCAATCGTCCAATCAGGCCGAGTTGTTGCAACCGTGGACCAGTGATGTGGACAAGATTGCGCACGTACTTAAGTGCCAACTGTTTGCGAACAAGAGGTCGCGGATTCTCGAAACCATAACCAAAGCCGCGCAGTTGCTTTCTGATCAGCCTGAAGGCAGCCGGCATGTGATCTTAATCACTGATGGAGTCGAAAGTCCCGGAGGAAAGGTCGCCGTCGATGAAGCGATAAAACAATTAGCAGGAGCGCGCGCCACTGTACACATCATCAGTTATACCGAATTTGTACGACAGACATACGATAAGCAGCCATCGAATGTCCCCAGGGGAATCGCGTGTTCGGATCAAATCAGCTCGAATGTTCCCACGATGCCGCCGGGAGCAACGCGACCTCCCTCGTCCGGGATCCGTTTTGATCCGGCGATGAGGAAAGTGCGTAAGGCCTACGAAGCAGAAACCAGGAAGAGTGAAAGGTGGCTGACGGATCTCGCCGCCGAAACCGGAGGCCAAATCTTTTTGCCCGTATCAACTGCTGAGATGATTGCCAAAGGCGAAGAAGTCGCGCGCGACATTGGCGCCGAATACGTAGTCACGTATCGACCCACACGTCCGCTGGCTGAGGCTGAGCCGGGAGAATATAGAAGAGTGGAAGTTGCTTCGCGGCGAGTTGGCTTGTACCTAAGAAGCAGGCGCGGGTACGTGGTCCCTAAATAGAAAACTTCGCTAACTAATAGGCGCGTTCAACTGTGATTCGATGCCGGAGGCGATGGGCTGCCATTCGGACTCGGGTGGTTCCCGCATCAGAGATCGACGCCGCAATTCAGCCCAATCTTCTTTCGGCACACGGTGGAAAGCCTCGACTACCTTTGGATCAAATTGACGGCCGGCCCACTCGTTTAACTCCTCGGCCGCGGCTTCGTATAACCGACCCTCGCGATACACGCGATCGCTGGTGATGGCATCGAACGCATCCGCAACGGAAAAGATGCGCGCGCAGATATCAATTTCGTCAGCTTTCAATCCCAGGGGATAGCCCGAGCCGTCCCACTTTTCATGATGCTGGGCAACGACGCGCGCGGCGCCTTCCAGGAATTTGATCCCACGCAGAATCTGTTGCCCGTGCGTAGGATGTTCCCGCATCCGCACCCATTCTTCATCCGTTAGTTTGGCGGGCTTGCGTAGAATGGCATCGGGCACGCCGATCTTTCCGATATCATGGAGTAGCGAACCGAACTCGAGGGCCTTCATTTGCGGAACGGTCAGCCCGTATTCGCGACCTAGTCTCATGCTGAAAGTTACGACGCGTTCCGAGTGGCCATGAGTCTCGGCATCGCGCGTTTCAAGTGCCGCGGTCAACGCGTGCAGCGTCGAGCGGTAAGCGTTCTCGAGTGAGTCCAGTGCCTGGTCCAGCTCGGCGGTGCGCTGATCGACCAATTCTTCCAGATGATTCTCGTAACGGCGTTTTGCGACGACCAGCTCGTGATAATCAAGGGCGCGAGCCACGGCGGCTTCGGCCTGCCGCAGATCGAAGGGCTTCATCAAATAATCGAAGGCGCCGAGCCGCAGCGCGTTGATGGCGCTCTCGATCGTCTGCATCCCGCTGATCATCACAATAACCGTATCAGGAGAGATGACTTTGACGCGGGGGATCATCTCCAGACCGGTCATTCCACTCATGGTTATGTCGCTGATTACCAGTTGGTAATCTCGGTCTCGGAGTGCGACCAGTGCCTCTTCTGCTGAGGCCGCCTCGGCGCACTGATAGGTGTCGCCCAGGAGGTCGCGGAGCACGCTGCGCACTTCGACTTCGTCGTCAACAATCAGGAGACGTGGTTGTTGGGATGTAGTTTCAGACATATTAAGTTAGCGGTAGCAGTAATGGTCGATTCTAACTTTGGCGAGCGTTGTCAGGAGGGTCACTCACCCAGAGGTAGTTGCGAGCTACATCTCGCGCCAGCCTCAACTGGCCCGGCCATTGTATAACAGCGAATAGCGATTGGCAAACATTCTTTTACTGCGAGGGCTTACCAGTTTTGCTGCTTTTCTGGCGGGTTTTCGCAGGCGTCGTCCCTTGGTCGGAAAAGGGGCCAAAGTTGACGCTGGCGGCGCGCTCCCCTAATATGGCCTGACAATTTCACGCTTCAATATGCCGGAGTGGCGAAATTGGTATACGCACCAGGCTCAAAATCTGGCGAGGTTCACTCCTCATGTCGGTTCGAGTCCGACCTCCGGCACCAATCCCCTCAGTTTCATTATGGAAATCGCCGTTTTTTGCAATCGTGTCCAAATCGAGGTCCAAGTGCCTGTGCCTGCGAACGATTCCAGAGCGTCATAGGCGCGGTTCACAGTCTGCGTGTCGCATGGCTGTAGAGCATAACAATTACCTGCCTGACGTTTGCCTCCACTCGGTGACACTCCATCTAAGCAGGTACTCGCGACAATTCTCGCTACATTCGATAAGCACGTTCCGGCCGTTAAGCGGCAGCGAAAGCGGCGGCCCTTGACACGACGCTAAGTTTGTTGCCGCGTCAAATTCTTCCGGAACGCAAAATTTATTGGTGACAACGACGAGAACCATGTATATTAAGAAAGGGTTTTTCGCAGACCCCTTTGGGGGCTTGAAAGATTCTCCCGGCCGCAGCTTCTTTTGCTGGCCTCCCCGACAGTCCTAATCCCGTCCAATCGTTGGCGGGTTTTCCCTTTCCTGAAAGCTCAATATCCGAGGTCAACCAATGTTCCCTACGTCGACGTTTGCCTCTCGTAAATCTGCCGGTCGTACCTGGACCGGGCTCATCCTGCTGATTGCCGTCTACCTGCTTGCATGGCTCTGCTGGATGTTTCTGCCAGGCACCGGCGAGGCCAGCGGACAACTGGTCGTCGGCCTCGCATTGATTCCGGTTCGCGCCCTCACCGTGCTGCTGGCTTGGCAGATTGCAAACCATCCGACTTACGACCGGAGGTCGCGTCAAGCCTGGAGACTGCTTTCGCTGGCATTTCTGGCACTGTTGCTGGGCGATTCCCTGCGTCTGTTTGTAGGCGACCGGACGCCCCCGACTGCACTGTTGTCAAGTTGCTTGTCGGTGGCCTTTTACGTTGCCCTGCTTTGCGGACTACTGAGGTTTCCAAAAGTGCTGCGCTTCAGCGATGAGCGTGAAAGATTCTGGCTTGATCTCGGCATCGTGATGATTAGTGGTGGCACCGCAATCTGGTACTTTCAGATCCTTCCCGCGCCAATCGAGTTGACCAATGGCTTGCTGGCAACGACTGCGTCCCTGATCAAGCCCACCGGAGACCTCGCCATCCTGTTCGGCACGGCCACCGTCCTTTTGGCAACTCCTGAACAAAAGAATCGACGACCCTTCGGTTTGCTCATCGCGGGATTGCTCTTGTTCTTTGCGGCGGACCTGACTTACGGACACGTCCGCCTTTATGACCAGCAAAGCACCAGCATGTCCGTCGACCTGCTGTGGATCGTCTCTACCTGTCTGCTGTTCTTGAGCTGTCAGCAAATGCGTTGGACTCTGTCGCGGAGCGCTACCCAAGAGCCACAAACTGAAACCACGGCCGAGGGTTTTCGCGTTCTGCCATATTTCTCGATCGTGTTTGTCTACGGACTCCTGGTCTTTTCAGCCTATCGCGACTGGGTCAATCCGCTCGGTGGCTTGATCGTAGGTGCAGTGGCCCTGACCGGCATGGTCATCGCCCGCCAACTTAGCGCCGTTCGGGCCAATAAACGTGCCCAGCAGGCGATCATGGAAAGGGAAACCAGGTTCAAGTCTCTCGTGCAAAGGTCGTCAGACGTCATCACGATTCTCAACCGCGATTTGTCCATTCAATTCAGCAGCCCCTCGGTAAGCCATGTCTTCGGCTATACCCCAGATCAGTTAGCGGGGAAGAAGCTGACCGACCTAACTCACCCGGCGGACCGAACGCGAGCCGTTGCTTTCTTTACTGATTTGCTAAAACAGCCGAACCTTGCTGTCAAGATCGAATGGCGTCTGCTTCATGCGGACAACACTTGGCGCCATGTTGAACATATCTGCACAAATCTGATGTCTGAGCCAACTATCGAAGGTCTGGTGCTCAACTCACTCGACATCACGAGTCGCAAAGAGGCTGAAGACAAACTGCAGCATGACGCGTGTCACGATTCTTTGACCGGCCTCCCCAATCGGGCCCTCCTCACGGAATACCTGAAGACCGCTATTGCTCGTTCAAAGCGATCCAAGGGCCATCTGTTTGCGGTGCTGTTTTGTGATCTCGACCGGTTCAAGAACATCAATGACAGTCTTGGCCACACGTTTGGAGATGAATTGCTGATCACCGTCGGTAAACGCCTGGAGGAATCAATCAGACAGAACGTCGATATCGTCGCTCGGCTCGGCGGCGATGAGTTCGCCGTTTTGCTCGATGGCATGGCGGATGCCAGTGTGGCGACTCATATCGCCCGCCGGATACAAGAGGGGCTGAGAACGCCCATTAACCTGGGCGGGCACGAAATATTCTCGACCACCAGCATCGGAATCGCGCTCTCGGCCACAGGCTACAGCACTCCAGAGGACATCCTGCGCGACGCTGATACCGCCATGTACCGGGCAAAGGCGCGCGGCCGCGCCTGCTACGAGGTGTTCGACAAGTTCATGCATGCACGGGCGGTAGCGCTGCTGCAACTTGAGAATGACTTGCGCCGGGCCATCGAACGCGGCGAGTTCGAAGTCTACTATCAACCGATCGTTTCACTGGAAGACGATGCGATCATCTCCGGGTTCGAAGCCTTGGTGCGCTGGCACCATCCGGAGCGCGGGCTGGTGTCGCCAGAGGACTTCATTTCAGTGGCCGAAGACACCGGCCAGATAATTCATCTGGGTAAGTGGGTGCTCGAGCAGTCCTGCCGGCAGATGAAGCAATGGCAGAACCAGTACCCTCGCTATCGCGACCTGACCCTCAGTGTGAACCTCTCGGGAAAACAGTTCTTGCAGCCGAACCTGGTAGAGCAGATCAGTGAAGTGTTGGAGAGCACCGGCTTTAATCCGCGCAACCTGCAGTTGGAGATTACCGAGAGTGTGGTAATTGAGAATACCGAAATTGTGACTGAAATGCTGATGCGGCTGCATGAGTTAGGCATTCAACTGACAATGGACGATTTTGGTACCGGCTACTCTTCCCTATCCTACCTGCACAACTTTCCCATCGACGTGCTGAAGATTGACAAATCATTCATCTCCCGCAAGGGCGGAGACTCAAAGAACCAGATCGTAAGCACCATCATCACCCTGGCCCGGAACATGGGTCTGAAGGTTGTCGCGGAAGGCGTGGAAACCGAGGAGCAACTGGCGCACCTCAAGGATCTGCAGTGCGCTTACGGCCAGGGTTTCTTGTTCTCGTATCCGAATACTGCAGCAGCGACGGAAAAGCTAATCTGCCAGATCACTGAGGCCCCGGTGCGCGATCAGGTCGAGACGGCCGCCTGAGCGCCAAAGTCCCATCAAGTAACGTTGCCATTAGTTTTGTGCGTTCTTCAGGTAAGTTAAGAAGGGCCAGTGATCATCATTCGGCTCCAACGTCCGACCTCCGGCACCAATCTTCGATTTCTAATATTTTGAAGGCTTGGCACCATCTGTTATCGTGCGGAGCGTGCCAGGACCAGCGACGACACGGGCAATCAAAGGTCGAGATCGCGACCTCGAATTGTTATCGCGAACCTTAACTCCGCCGCTGAAGTGGGCGGGCGGCAAGCGTTGGTTGGTCCCGCACATTGAACCCCTCTGGCAGCAACATCAAAAGCGTCGTTACGTCGAGCCATTTTGTGGTGGGTTAGCGGTGGCGTTGGGTTTGAAGCCGGAGCGCGCCTTGTTGAATGATGTGAATCCTCACCTGATCAATTTCTACGCCCAACTCAGACTTGGACTTTCGCTAACGATCGAAGCGCGCTATGACAGGCGGCTCTTCTATAGACATCGCGAGCGCTTCAATCAACTCATCAAGGATGGCCACGGGCAAACCGCGGAAGCGGCGCAACTCTTCTATTATCTGAACCGCACCTGCTTCAACGGGCTTTGCCGCTTCAATCTTAGCGGCGAATTTAATGTCCCGTTTGGACGATACAAGACAGTCAACTACGCGACTGACCTGAGTGTCTATCGCAAGTTGTTTCGGAAGTGGTCATTCAGGAACAAAGACCTGGCAGAACTTTCGATTAAGGGAGACGATTTCATTTACGCAGATCCGCCCTACGACGTCGAATTCACCACTTACAGCGCCGGCGGTTTTTCGTGGGAAGATCAGGTGCGTACCGCCGAGTTGCTGGCAAAGCATATTGGCCCGGTCTTGCTTTCGAACCAGGCGACGAAACGCATTACCGATCTCTATCGGCGTCTGAAGTTTGATTTGAAATTCCTCGACGCGCCGCGACGAATCAGTTGCAACGGCAACCGGCAGACTGCGCGTGAAGTGCTGGCGACGCGAAACCTCTAACTACTTCAGACTCCCAACGGCACTACTCACCCAGGTAAGCTTCCTTTATCCGCGGGTCGTCGGCGAGATCTTTTGAAGGGCCTTCCATGGTGATTCCACCCGTTTCCAAAACATAGGCGCGGTCGGAATGTTTCAGCGCGGCGTGGGCGTTTTGTTCGACCAGCAGGATGGTCGTGCCTTTGCTTCGAATGTCGTCGATCGCTTCAAAGATTGTGTGTACAACGAGTGGCGCCAGGCCAAGCGAAGGTTCATCCAGCAACAACAACCGCGGACGCGACATCAGCGCGCGTCCCATGGCCAGCATCTGCTGCTCACCGCCTGAGAGTGTTCCGGCCTTTTGCGTCTCACGTTCTTTCAAACGAGGAAACATTTTGAAGCAGCGTTCCATGTCGGCTGCGATTTCCTTGTGTTTCTTCTGCAGATAAGCCCCCATTTGCAGATTCTCGCGCACCGTGAGGTTAGCGAAGACTCCGCGTCCCTCGGGCGACATCGAGATTCCGCGCGCGACAAGCTTGTGAGTCGCGGTACCGCTAATGTCTTCGCCTTCGAAAGTGACAGTGCCCTCGCGCGGCGACAAGAGTCCGGTGATGGTACGCAGCGTGGTTGTCTTGCCGGCGCCGTTGGCGCCAATCAGAGTCACGACTTCGCCTTTTTCGACGCGCATTGAGACGCCACGCAGCGCTTCGATCGCGCCGTAGTTCACTGAGACGTTGTCTAAGATCAGCATAAAAGACTCGATTTGGAGCTTAGAGCTTAGAACTCAACCATCTAAGAACTAAGCTCTAATCTCCAAGATACGCTTCAATCACTTTCGGATCGTTCTTGATTTGATCCGGAACGCCAAGGGCGATCGATTTGCCATAGTCGACGACCTGGATGCGCTCGCACACGCCCATGACCACCTTCATGTTGTGCTCAACCAGCAGAATCGTCAGGCCAAAGCGATCGCGGATCTGCTGGATCAGACTCATTAAGTCTTCCTGTTCCGAAGGATTCAATCCTGCGGCCGGTTCATCCAGCAGCAAGAGTTTGGGCCGCGTCGCGAGGGCCCTTACGATCTCCAGACGACGTTGTTTGCCGTACGGAAGGCTGGTCCCGCCTTCATCCCTGAGATCCTGGAGCTCGAAAATCTCCAGCAGTTCCAGCGAGAACTCCCGGTGCTCGCGCTCATCACGCTCAAACCGCGGCAATCGTAGAATTGCGTCGAGCAGGTTTTGGCGGCAGTGAATGTGACAGGCAGTCATCACGTTTTCCAACACGTTCATTCCAGGAAACAGCCGGATGTTCTGGAACGTACGGGAAACTCCGCGGCTGGCTATCTGGTAGGGACGCTGGCCGTCGATACGATTGCCCTCGAACAGGATCTCGCCGGAAGTTGGCTCATAAACTCCCGTCAACAAATTAAAAATCGTAGTCTTTCCGGCGCCGTTGGGTCCAATCAATCCATAGATTTCACCCTGCCGGACATTCATGTCCAGTTCGTTGACGGCTACCAGGCCACCGAAACGAATGGTGGCTTTCCTGGTCGTCAGGACGGGGGCGCCGTTCCCAGCGGTAGCACCCGGTTTGGTTGTCGAGCTTGTCATGCCTTTTCTTTCCTGGTCGGCCGAGTAGGCTCGACGGCGGCTTCGCCGTCCCGCCTGCCGCGCCTTCGCTTGCGCCACTTCTTAAAGAGATCAGTTGTGCCCAGCAACCCCTGCGGCCGGGTGATCATAAGGATGATCAGCAGCAGCGAGTAGATCACCATTCGATACTGAGCAAACCCGCGCAGCGCTTCAGGCAAAATCGTGAGCAGAATAGCGCCGAGCACTGAACCAACAATCGAGCCCAAACCGCCGAGAATGATCATGATCAGAATCTCGAACGACTTGATGAACTCGAACGACTTGGGGTTGAGATAACCATCAAAGTGCGCCAGCAGCACACCGCCCGCTCCGGCCAGCGCCGAAGAGATCACAAAGGCGCTTACTTTGTAACGCGTCGTGTTGACACCCATCGCTTCCGCAGCCAGTTCGTCTTCGCGGATTGAAATCAACGCACGGCCGAAAGCCGAGTTTACGATGTTGTAAACGATGACGATGGTCAGGACAGCAATCAGGAAAATCCAGAAGAAGCTCTTGACGATCGGGATACCGGAGTAACCGCGCGCCCCACCGATCGCTTCGATATTGTTCAGGAACACCACGATGATCTGGCCAAAGCCCAGCGTCACGATTGCCAGATAGTCGCCCTTCAAACGTAGTGATGGTACGCCGACCACCAATCCGGCGAGCCCGGCGCACGCCGCACCAATCAAGGTTGCGGCAAAGAGCGCGACTACCCAACCAAACGTGCCGTCGCCAAGGGCCACAGCCAGCCGGGCACCGTAGTTAACGGAAAAATAGGCGGATGAGTAAGCGCCCACAGCCATAAAGCCTGCGTGCCCGATTGAAAACTGGCCAGTGAAACCGTTGATGAGGTTGAGCGATACCGCCATCGTGATCGCGATGCCACAGAGCATCAAGATGCGGCTGAAGTAAGGACTTATCATCCGCCCTGCAAAAACGAAGTTCAGGCCGTAAAGAACGGCAAGCACGGCCAGGGCGATGATTAGGTTGCGAACGTAGCGAGACATAGAGAACAAGAGGTCAGAGGTCAGAAATCAGAGGTCAGAAGTCCAAAAACGCACCGTTAACTGTAGTGATCCATCTGACTTCTGATCTCTGACCGCTGACTTCTGCACTTCAGACTTTTTCCTGCACGGTTGATCCCAACAAACCGGAAGGACGGAACAACAGGATCAAAATCAAAATGGCAAAGGCGACAGCGTCTTTGTAGGTCGGTGACAGATATCCCACCACCATTGTTTCCGTGATGCCAATCAAAAGACCGCCCAGCACCGCACCCGGAATGTTGCCGATGCCGCCCAGTACCGCCGCGACGAAAGCCTTCAGGCCCACCAGAATTCCCATAAGCGGATCCACGCGCGGGATACGTATCGCGACAAGCACACCGGCCGCGGCAGCCAGCGCTGAACCTAACGCGAAGGTAAAGGCGATGATGCGGTCGGTGTTGATGCCCATTAACTTTGCTGAGTTCAAGTTAAATGAAACGGCGCGCATCGCCTTGCCAGTCTTGGTGCGGAAGACGATCAGTTGCAGCACGATCATCAGCCCGAAAGCGATCACCAGCACGACGATGTCAGCCGTGTTGATGCTGGCCCCACCGAAAAGGTTGATGTTGCGTTTGGTGAACAGTTCCGGAAAGAACTTTGGATCGGCGCCGAAGACAACCTGGCCGCCATTCTCGAGCAACAGCGACACACCAATCGCGGTAATCAGCGCCGTCAGACGCGAATACTTCCGCACTGGACGGTAAGCGAGGCGTTCGATGACCACGCCGAGAACGGCACAGATCGCCATCGCCAGTAGCATCACGACCAGCGCAGTAATCAAAGACGGCTGCAACACACCGCCGCCGAGTAACCCATGAGCCAGGACCCGCCCAAACACATTTGCATCGGGATTACCCATCAGCATCTGCGCGCCGCGTATGCCGATGCCGCCCGCAAGGTAATAGCCCATGAAAGCTCCGACCATGTACACGTCGCCGTGCGCAAAATTTATTAGCCGGAGGATTCCGTAGACCATCGTGTAGCCGAGCGCAATCAATGCATAGATCGCGCCCAGCGAGATGCCGTTGATCAGTTGCTGTAGAAAGGTGCTCATTCAGTCGAGAGTTTCGCCAACCGGGGTCTATTTGGCAGGACTCGCCTCCGGACTGGCCGGCGCCTTAGGGGCTTCGGCCAACACCGGCATTGCCGCGCCTTCAACCTGGACCCGCTCGCGCACCGCATAGATGCCGCCGTCTTTGATCTCGATCATGACGATCGGTTTCACGGCGTCGCGGTTTTCGTTGAAGGTGACTTTGCCTGTCACGCCGGGAAAGTCTTTGGTGGCCGCCAGAGCGTCACGGATGGCTTTCCCGTCCAGCGAGTTGGCGCGCTTGATGGCGTCGAACATTATGCGGGCCGCGTCGTAAGCTGTGGCCGCCAGAGCATCAGGGATCGAGTTGTAGCGCGCTTTGTAGTCGTTGACAAACTTCTGCACCTGAGGATCGGTGTCGTAAGGCGAGTAGTGGTTGCTGAAGAACGAACCATTCAGAGCCTTGCCGCCGATCTCGTAGAGTTGTTTTGCATCCCACCCGTCGCCGCCGACGAAGGGAACTGTGATCCCTTTGTCGCGTGCCTGTTTCGCAATCAGGGCCACATCGCCGTAATAGCCCGGCACGAAGATCACGTCCGGATTCGACCCTTTGATCGATGTCAACTGCGCGTTGAAATCCTGGTCCCCCGCCTGGTACGACTGAGTAATCACCATTTCTCCGCCCAACTTGGTGAAAGTTGCACTAATGAATTTCTCGAGACCGGTCGAATAGTCGTTCTTGCGGTCAACCATGATGCCGGCTCGTTTCTTGCCGAGGCTCTTCGCAGCGAACTGAGCGATAGCGGCGCCCTGGACCGGATCAATGAAGCAACTGCGGAAGATGTAGTCACCCTTCCTGGTTACTTCCGGGTTTGTCGAAGAAGGCGTAAGCATCGGGATCTTTGCGTTCTGGGCGATCGGCGCGGCGGCGATCGAACGGGAACTGGCTACCTCACCCAGGATTGCGTGCACGGCATCCTGGGTCACAAACTTGGTAACGATAGTGGCCGCTTCCGAAGGGTCAGAGCGATCGTCTTGCACATCAAGTTCGATCTGCTTGCCATTGATGCCGCCAGCGGCGTTTGCTTCGTCCGTGGCCATCTTGATGCCGTTCGTCGACGATATGCCAAAGTTGGCCGTATCGCCGGTCATCGACATAAACACGCCAATCTTGACTTTGTCGCCGCCACCACCTGACTGGCAGGCGAAAGCTGTTAACAGGCTGGCGATTACAACTAAGCTTAGAAGGATGCGCTTCATAGTGTTCCTCTCAAAGTAAATAGGGTTCGAACCTGGGGCTGTCACTCCGGTTTCGGTGGACAGCATGATAGCGGCGAGGCTTGGAATTAAGCAAACTATTGGGAGAGATATTAGCCGAGCCCAGGGCATTATGGCGATTTGTTCGCGCGTGTCGATGGCCCTGATGATAACTCAAACGTTCCGGGGGCAGTTATCCAAGCCTGTGGCTAGCGCGCCGTTTGACCGTGGAAGACCGCATAGTTAATCGAATACGGAGAGCGTCTAATTAGCATGATGAAACCAACCTTCAAGGCCGCGCTGATCATTATGGCTTGCGGTCTGGTACTGGCCGGATGTCAACGTGGGGCGCAAAACCCACCGCCGGTGGCCGCATCAACCCCGCCATCGGCGACCGAAGCAGTGCCGATCACCTTGCCGGTGCTGGACGCGCTGTTTGCCGACGAAGCCTTCAAAACGGAACTGAAGTCGAAGCTGCAATTAACCGACGAACAGATCAACGCGCTGAGAAAAGTCTCGAGCGACGAAGTGGCGAAACTCCGTAAGGCAAACGCCGAGAATCAGGCCGGCAGCGCCGAAGTGTCCCGGAACAACGCGATCGAATCGATTCGTGCCGTCGTCGGCTCGGAGAAGGCTGAGCAACTTCTGGCGCTGGCCCGTGAGCGCTGGAACAGGGGCGGCGAGGAACTGGGGACCACAGCGGCCGCAAAGGACGCCGAGCCGACGTTGTTGAAAGGTCCTAACGCCGTGCCGAAAGATACGCGCATCGTCGTCAACATTCCCGCCTTTCGCATGGATGTTTTTGCGGACGGAGCGTTGATTAAGTCTTACAAGGTGGGCATTGGTTATCCACAGTTCCCCTTGCCGCAGGGTTTGCGCAAGGCCCAATTAATAATCTTCAATCCGACCTGGACTCCCCCGGATTCGCCCTGGGTCGACTCGATGAATGTAACGCCCGGAGAAGTAATTGAGGCGGGCAGCAAACAGAACCCGCTCGGTCCAATTAAGATTCCGATTGGCTCGCCTTCGCTGATACATGGTGGTAAGCCGCTATCAAAGATCGGGACCTTCGCCTCGCACGGCTGCGTGGGGATGACAAACGCCCAGGTCAAAGACTTTGCGAAGGTGTTGGCCCAGGCTTCGAACACAGACCTCTCGGACGAGACCATGTCTGCGTATCTGAAGAAGCGAACAAAAACGCGGGTGGTCAAACTGGATAAGTTGGTTCCCGTCGAGCTTCGCTATGAAACGATCGTGATCGAGGATGGCAAGCTCCATCTCTACCGCGACGTTTACGATCAGAACACGAACACTGAAAACAACCTGCGCGCGGTGTTACAAGCAAACGGTGTCAGCTTTGACGATCTGAGCGGCGAAGATAAGACACAAATGCTGGAAGCCTTGAACGCGCTGTCGAGTCGGCCCAAGAAACAACCTACGGCTAAGCCAACCATTGCGACACCTGCGAGTGCCGCGGATGCGGTTGCCGCTGCAAATGAAAGAAAAGCTGAAGCTGAGCGTCAGAAAAAGCTGCGTAGCCAGAAAGAGATTGTGATTGCGGTTCCGACCTTGATTGGTAAGGGATATCCGGCGCCGGTGAATCTTGATAGTGGTGCGGGGCCGCAAGTGATCGCGGCAACGGCTCCCGTGTCGAACAAACCTTAGTCCTAAATCGGTCGGATGAGTGGCTCTTAACTCCCTCTCCCACTGGGAGAGGGTTGGGGAGAGGGCCTGAGCTCGACTTTTCTAGGTACGCCCCTCTTCCCCAGCCCTTCTCCCAGAGGGAGAAGGGAGTTAAGAGGGAGCATCTGTACTTGCAATCAACCTACGACGCTACCGCCGAGACTTCGCAGGAATCCAGCACCGGCGCTTCGATAATCTCAACCGGCTTGCCGGCTTCACCGAAGTATTGCCGCCCGGCAGAGATCGTTTCGAAGTATTCGGAAATCCGATCCAGAATTTCTTCGACTGAATGTGAGTGATAGAGCGCGGTGCGGAACAGCGCGCCGCCATGTAATCCGCGAGTGAATTGCCCGGCCAGTTGCTTCATGCGACCAATGGCGGCGATTTCGCGCATGTCCTCGCGCAGCATTTCAAAATATTCGAGCAGCACTGCCCGCTTGTCTTCAAGCGTGGGTTGAAACGGTTCGCGTCCATGCATGGTGTCTTCGATTTGGCGGAAGATCCATGGGTTGGCCATTGCGCCCCGTCCAATTAAGACTCCATCGCAGCCGGTTTCGCGAAAACGAGCGAAACCCTGTTCGATCGTCGTGACGTCACCGCTGCCGGATACGGGCACACGGACGGTTTCTTTGATCTGCTTAACCAGATCCCAATTCGCCAACCCGCGGTAGCCCTGTTCGCGGGTGCGGCCGTGCAGAGCGATGTGTTCAGCGCCGCAGGCTTCGGCCAGCTTCGCGGTGTCGATGGCATTGATGGTGTGATCGTAAAAGCCCGCACGAATCTTCACGGTCATTGGAATGGTGATCGCCTTCTTGATTCCTTTCAGGATCTCTTCCAGACGCGGATGGTCCTTCAACAATCCTGAACCGCCGCCATGCTTCACAACCTTGGGAGCCGGACATCCGCAGTTTACGTCCAGTATGTCCGCGCCAATTTCTTCCGCCATCTCCGCCGCGATGCGCATGCGTTCAGGCTGAGCGCCAAAAATCTGCACCGCAAAGGGGCGCTCGTTTTCATAGAAGCGCATCTGGCGCTTCGATTTCGGATTACTGCGCGTCAAGCCTTCGACGGAAATGAACTCAGATACAGTCAGGCCTATCCCGCCACGCTGTTTTAGCAAGCGACGGAATGAAATATCAGTCACACCCGCCATCGGTGATAGCACCAGCGGCGGATTGATCTCGATGTCGCGAATCTTGAAGGGCTTGATCTCGTGCATAACAAAAGCCACACGAGATTCTACCTCATGTGGCCCTGATGTCCGACACGCTTCAGCTTGTCGCTTATCCCCGCGGCATAGTCCTTAGTCTGTGGTTGTCTCGCGAAATCAGAGGCCGCTCAGGGCCACTCGCGACAAACTGAAGTTTGTCGGACATCCCTCACAACTAGCAGTTGACCGCTAACTTTTCGGCGTCCTCCCAGACGGGAACGTCCAGCCTGAGCGCCGCGCGGTGCAGTCTTTCGGGCTCTGCCAGCAAGCGGCCGGCGCCAAGCGCTACCGTCGTCAACGGATCGGCCGCAAGTGTCACTTGCAGATTCAGATCCTTCTGCAATCGTTCCGCCATTCCGCTGAGAAGAGCGCCGCCGCCCGTCAGCGTCACTCCGGAATAGTAGATGTCGGCAGTCACTTCGGGTTTGGCATCTTCAATCACACGCCGGACCGCCGAGATTATCTCTGATAAGACGGGTTCCAGGGCCCCGCTAACTTCGCCCGAGTTGATCGTTATCGGCAACGCTGCCCCATTGGCGAGTTGCTTGCCGACGACCTCCATCTCCATCTCGGATCGTTCGCCTGATTTACTCTCCCAGGCGAGGCCCAATTCTCTCTTCAGGTGTTCGGCCCGGCGCTCACCGAGCTGCACCGCATATCGGACGCGCAGGTAATCCTGGATGGCTACATCCATCGCGTTGCCCGCCGCCGGAACGCTGACGGAACTTACCACACCGCCGGATGCCAGGATCGCGATATTCGTAGTACCTCCGCCAATGTCCACAACCAGGTGAGCCTGTTCATCGTCAAACTCCAAACCTGCACCCAGGGCGGCCGCCAGGCCTTCGTCGATTAGATCGACGCGGCCGGCCTTGGCGTCGTGCGCCGCATCTTTGACCGAACGCCGCTCGAGTGGCGTAGACGATCCGGGCACGCCGATGACCAGATGACTGCGCTTCGGATGATCGTGGTGCTGCACTCGGCTGATCAGAGCGCACAGAAACTTTTGCGAGATTTCGAAATTGTCTATTGCTCCCTGGCGAATTGGACGGTGCACTTCGATGTCATTCGGCTCACGGCCCAGAAGTCTTAATGCCGGGGCCCCCACTGACAGAACTTCGCCACTGTATTTGTGCAGGGCCAGCACCGAAGGCTCGTTCAAAACTACACCCTGGGCCGGCGCGTACACGACAGTGTTGACCGTCCCCAGGTCGATCGCGAGATCGTGGCCGAAAAACCCACTTAGGATACCCATGTTAGTTACCTCACCGATTTGAAATGAACCGTGATTCACTGCAAGCCATATGCCAATTGACGCTCCGAGAGACCCGCTCGAATGAACTCAGAAGTCCCGAGCGTTTAGTAGTTGTCGAGGGGTTTCATCGCCAGCGGCACCGCCCGATAATCGAACGACCCCTGGGAAGGATTTACACGATGAGTCCCGAGAGCGCTAGTCTGTCGTTAATGCGGCTGTCGTTCGTCTGGCCCGAGTATGAGGTGGGTAGCAGCGTGAGCTGGTGGGTCAGCACTCAAGGTCCTGTTGACTGCCCGATACTTTTACAGGTTCTCATCTGATTTCATTATGCGGGATCGAACCAACAACAAACTGAACAGTGTGTCGGACCTTAAGGTTGGATCGTTACCGGCGTGCCGACGGCCACGGCATTGAACAGCTCGCGCACATCCTGGTCTTCCAGCGCCACGCAGCCCCAGGTCCAATCACTCCCTGCACCGTTGCCGTGAATGTAGATGGTGCCGCCCAGGCGGGTATTCTGCGGGGGCGTTTTCTTCCCCTTGTTCGCGCGCATGATTGCGTCGTATTGCGCCCGCGTGATCAAGCCGTCGCGCAAACCACGTTCGGCGTGCGCCACGTTGGGGTAACTGATCCCAAGAGAGAGATAGAACGCGCTCTTGTCATTCCTGGTGAAGATGTAGAAGTCTCCTTCCGGCGTGCGGTGATCGCCGGAGCGGACCTTGTCGCCGATCGGACTGAGCCCAAGCCCAACTTGATAAGTGCGCACAAGTTTTTCGCCTGAGAACAGCAACAAGTGCCGCTGTCCCTTTTTGACGACTATCTTCGGTTGGCTGAGCGGCAACTGGAGAGGTTGTCGCTGTGCAACTGGGCTGACTTCCGGCGGCTTCGCAGGGGATTCGGCAGCCTTTGGGACTCGCTCAGCCGACCTTACCTGGCAACCAAGTAGGGCCAGGATCAAGCTGAAGAATGTGAGGGTCAATCTGAATCCAGGCATAGTGGTGTTCAAAACAGATTGAAATTGTATTCCAGTGTAAACGCCTGAGACACCGGCTTACCGTCCTTCTCAGCGGGAAAGAATCTGATGCTCCGCGCATGGTCGATTGCACGTTCGGTCAAACCATCCGTCAGTCCTTTGGTTACTGTGATGTTTGCGACATACCCATCTTCGGCAAAGATTGCCTGAAGAATTACCGTGCCAGTCACTTGATGCGCGCGCGCCTCGGCTGTGTAGCTGGGTTCATGTTTCCACACTACAGTTGCCCTCCGGGTAACCTCGGTGTTCCTGAAGACGAGACCGGGAATGTACTCGGTAGATTGCGTTTCATAGGATGTGACTCGATCCTGCGGCCTGCGGAGCCGAAAGGACGAGAGAAATTGCTCGACTGCCGGGTTCGTCTCCTCGAGCGTGATGAGTGTCAGGAAGTAAACATGCTCGTTGGTAATGAAACGAACGATCCGCCTGGTGTACTTTGCATAGCTGCTTGAGTAATCACTCCGATATTGCCGGGCAGTGACGCCATCGAACGCGAGTTCGCGGTCGAAAACCGCGCTTTTGTCGGCGTTCTCCAGCAATGGTCCCCAAAGGTTCTGTGGGTGCTCAGCCTTGAAGGACTCGATGATGAAAACGAGTCCGTTTCCGTAACCACCGTAGGCCCGATCAGCCAGTACTCTTTCTCCGTCCTTCCTGATTGGGTAGTTTGAGGGTCGAACCAGAACGGTATTCCGGGCAGGGATCATCGCGGTGAACTCTTCATCCGCAGGAACGAATGGAAACCAGGCGAGTTCACTTTGCGAGCAGCTGGCCGACGAAACCCGATGTTTGTTCTCTATCCCAAAATACGATTGGTTGAGAACGAGCATTGGGACGGTCACCAAAATCAGATGGCGGAGCCTTCGCATCTTCATAATAGCTCCAATTCTTCGATTAACCGGTCGGATGAATACCGGTTTATTCGCCGAGTGGCTCAAGACGGTTTTTGCTGACGACTTCGACCAACTGACTCGACTCACGCCGCGAAACATTGCTCGTCGCTGGTGCAATCAGCACGCGCGCGGTCATCTCGCGGTCGCGTCGGCGAATAGTGATCTCATCGCCGACTTTGACCGAGTGCCCGGATTTTGCCGTCCGTCCGTTGAGCAAGACTAACCCCGCGTCGCAAAGCTCCTGCGCCAGGGTGCGCCGCGGGCAAAGACGACTTAGCTTTAGAAAAAGATCAAGACGCATTAGATCGAGTAATGAGTGATGCGTGATGAGTACTGAAGCGGTCTGACGACTCATCACTCATAACTCACTACTCATCACTTGGCCTACGGCTTGTCCTTATCTTTCTTGTCCTTCTTTGGAGGCTTCTTGGTCGCCGCGGCGGGTGGCACGATCTTGAGCAGTGGCTCGACGGCGGCGCGATAAGTCTCGGCGATCTTCACGTAAGCATCGTTGCGCAGTTCCTGCAGGTAATCCTCCCGCGCTTTAGGCGAGCGCTCGCGGGTGATCGCCTCACGCACATTGTTCTCATTGAAGGTCGGAGTGAGGCGATCACCC
>Ga0193725_1000148_pt1 | contig 23301 bp, 24 predicted proteins | sample H2a2metaG_FD_143058 | JGI IMG/M metagenome (GOLD analysis project Ga0193725, IMG submission 143058) | Soil microbial communities from a riparian zone of the East river system, Colorado, United States - H2a2 | ecosystem: Environmental > Terrestrial > Soil > Riparian zone | place: USA: East River... | reverse complement strand
CGGAGTGGATCTCAGCCTCGGACGCACGGGGCGTCAACAGCGTGATTCGATCGGACCTGAACCCACTGGCCGCGAGCTGACGTACAGCGCGCTCGCCATCCTCGCGCAACGCGAACACTCCCACGACGGATTCCATCGGGCCCTCCCTGGAGCAGGACTCACCGCACGTCGAAGGAATGCGGGACTCATGCCAGCGACTCCGACTAGAATGTCGCGGTCATGGAGGCCGATCTTCTGAGCGTTCGAGACGTGACGATGCGATTCGGTGGCATCGTCGCTCTCGATACCGTCTCGTTCTCGATGACGGAGGGCGAGATCGTGGGACTCATCGGCCCCAACGGGGCCGGCAAGACCACGCTGTTCAACTGCTTGAGCCGGCTCTACACGCCCGACCGGGGCGACGTGCTGTTCGACGGGCGCACCCTGCTGACCTCGCCGCCCCATCGCATCGCCGCGCTCGGCATCGGCCGCACGTTTCAGAACCTCGCGCTGTTCCCCACCATGACCGTGCTGCAGAACGTGATGATCGGCGTGCACAGCCGGACGCGCAGCGACTTCTTGAGCAACGCGCTCCGCCTGCCGTGGATCGGCCGCGAGGAGCGGACCATTCGCGCGCAGGCGCTCGAGCTGATCGAGTTCCTCGACCTTCGCGCCGTGGCCGATCGACCGGCGGCCGGGCTGCCGTTCGGCACGCTCAAGCGCGTCGAGCTGGCCCGTGCGCTGGCCGGCCGCCCGCGCCTGCTGTTGCTCGACGAGCCCGCGGGCGGCCTCAACCACGAAGAGGTGTCCGCGGTGGCCCGCCTGATCCGGACCATTCGCGACGGGCGCGGGGCCACCGTGCTGCTGGTCGAGCACCACATGAGCCTGGTCATGCAGATCTCCGATCGCGTGGTCGTCCTCGACTTCGGACGCAAGATCGCCGAGGGCACTCCCGCCGACGTCCAGCGCAATCCCGACGTGATCCGCGCCTACCTCGGGAGCGAGAACTGACGATGCCGGCGCTGCTCGAGGTCCAGCGGCTCGAGGCGCAGTACCGGTGGACCAAGGTGCTCCACGGCGTCGACTTCGCGGTGGAGGAGGGCGGGATCACGACCATCCTCGGCGCCAACGGCGCGGGCAAGACCACGACGCTGCGCGCGGTGTGCGGGATGATCAAGACGGCCGGCGAAGTGCGCTTCGCGGGCCGGCGGATCGACGGCCGGGCCACCGAGGACATCGTCCGTCTGGGCATCGCCCACGTTCCCGAGGGCCGGGGGACGTTCGTCAACCTCACGGTCGAGGAAAACCTGAGACTGGGCGCCTACGGCCGGCGCGAGCGCGGCGCGCTCGCCGCGGACTTCGGGCGCGTGTACGAGTATTTCCCGGTGCTCCGCGAGCGCCGCGGCCAGCTCGCGGGCACGCTCTCGGGCGGCGAGCAGCAGATGCTGGCCGTGGCGCGCGCGCTGATGCTGCGCCCGCGCCTGCTGCTCCTCGACGAGCCCTCGCTGGGCCTGGCCCCGCTGGTCGTCCGCGAGATCTTCCGCATCGTGCGCACGATCAACCGCGACGACGGCGTGAGCGTGCTGCTGGTCGAGCAGAACGCGGCCATCGCGCTCGCCCTGGCCGACCACGCGTACCTGCTGGAGACCGGTCGCGTGGTGATCTCGGGGGCGGCGGCCGAGCTGGGCCGGGACGAATCGATCCGGCGCTCCTACCTCGGGTACTGATGGACATCTTCTTCCAGCAGGTCGTCTCGGGCCTGGCCACCGGCGGGATCTACGGCAGCCTCGCCCTGGCCCTCGTGATGATCTACCAGGCCACCGACGTGGTGAACTACGCCCAGGGCAACATGGCGATGTTCAGCACCTATATCGCATGGTCGATGCTCGACGCCGGGTGGCCGTACTGGCTGGCCTTCTTCGCGACCCTGGCCATCGCCTTCGTGGGCGGGGTCGCCATCGAGCGCATCGTGATCCGCCCCGTGGAGAACGCGCCGATCCTCTCGATCGTGATCGTGAGCATCGGTCTCCTGGTGATCCTGAGCAGCGTGGCGGGCTGGATCTACACCTACACGCAGAAGCCGTTTCCCAGCCCGTTCCCCAATCGACCGGTCAAGCTCGGCAACGTCATCGTCGGCGCCCACGACATCGGCGCCATCACGGTCACCCTGATCGTGCTGCTGCTGCTCTACCTCTTCTTCCGCTACACCACGCTCGGACTCGCCATGCGGGCGGCCGCGCAGAACCCCGTGTCGAGCCGCCTGGTCGGCATCCGCGTGGGCTGGATGCTGGCCCTGGGCTGGGGGCTGGCCGCGCTGGTCGGCGCGGTGGCCGGCATCATGGTCGCGCCGGTGGTGTTCCTCGATCCCAACATGATGGGCGGCATCCTGATCTACGCGTTCGCCTCGGCCACGCTGGGCGGCTTCACGAGCCCGGGCGGCGCGGTGGTCGGCGGGCTCATCGTCGGGGTCACCGAGAACCTCGTGGGCACCTACGTGCGCTTCATCGGCACCGAGCTGAAGCTCACGGTCGCCCTGGCCATCATCCTGATCGTGTTGATGGTCAAGCCGAGCGGGCTCTTCGGCCGGGGCACGGTGCACCGCGTATGAATCGCCGGCTCGCGCTGCCCGCGCTGATCGTCCTCGCGGCGGCGCTGCCGTTCGTGCTCAGCAACTTCCGGCTGTTCCAGTTCACGCTGGTCTTCGTCAACGCGATCGCCCTGCTCGGGCTCAACGTGCTGACCGGCTACAACGGCCAGATCTCGCTCGGCCACGCCGCGTTCTACGCCCTGGGCGCCTACACCTCGGCGATCATGATCGACAAGTGGAGCGTGCCGTACGCGCTGACCATCCCGGTGGCCGGCCTCCTGTGTCTGGTCGCGGGCTTTCTCTTCGGCATTCCCGCGCTCAGGCTCGAGGGCCTCTATCTCGCGCTCGCCACCTTCGCGCTGTCGCTCGCGGTGCCCCAGATCCTGAAATACTTCGAGCACTGGACGGGCGGCTCGCAGGGCATCGTGCTCAGCAAGCCCGACGCGCCGTTCGGGCTGCCGCTCACGCCCGACCAGTGGCTGTACTTCATGACGCTGGGAATCCTGCTCCTGCTCTTCTGGCTCGCCGCGAACCTGCTCGCCGGCCGGACCGGCCGGGCCATCGTGGCCATCCGCGATCATCCGACCGCCGCCCAGGCCATGGGCATCGACACCGCGCTCTACAAGTCGCTCACGTTCGGGGTGAGCGCGGCCTACACGGGGGTGGCCGGCGCGCTCAGCGCGCTCGTCATCGCGTTCGTGGCGCCCGACGCGTTCGACGTCTTCCTGTCCATCACGTTCCTGGTGGGCATCGTGGTGGGCGGGCTCGCCTCGATCTCGGGCGCGATCTTCGGCGCGCTGTTCATCCAGTTCGTGCCCATCTGGGCCCAGGACATCTCCAAGGCCGCGCCCTGGGCCATCTACGGCGGCGTCCTGATCCTGTTCATGTATGTCATGCCGCTCGGCATCGCCGGCACCCTGCGGCTCGCCTGGGCCCGTTACCGGATTTCACCGAAATGGGGGCCCCGACATGGCCCCCAAACCCCCCAACGCTCGGCGGCGCCCCGGCAAAGCCGTGGCGCCCCTCGATAACCCTGGCTGTACAATTCCTCCACCGCGTTCGAGCACGTCATCCTCAACAGGAGGTTTTCATGACCACGAAACGATGGATGTTTGCCCTTGCCCTGCTGGCGGCGCTGGTCACGGCCGTAGCGCCCGCCCTCGCCCAGACCGTCGGCGTGACCGCCACCGAGATCAAGATCGGCAACACCAACCCCTACAGCGGCAATGCGTCGGCGTACGGCACGATCGGCAAGGTCATCACCGCCTACTTCAAGAAGGTCAACGAGGAAGGCGGCATCAACGGTCGCAAGGTCAACTTCATCACGTACGACGACGGCTACACCCCGCCCAAGACCGTGGAGATGGTGCGCCGGCTGGTCGAGCAGGACCAGGTCGCGTTCGTGTTCCAGACGCTCGGCACCCCGAGCAACAGCGCGATCCACAAGTACATGAACCAGCAGAAGGTGCCGCACCTGTTCGTGGCCACCGGCGCCACCAAGTGGGGCGATCCGAAGAACTTCCCGTGGACGATGGGCTTCCAGCCGAACTACCAGACGGAAGGCCACATCTACGCCCAGTACGTGCTGAAGAACGTGAAGGACGCGAAGATCGGCATCCTCTACCAGAACGACGACTACGGGAAGGACTACCTCAAGGGCTTCAAGGACGGGCTCGGCGAGGCCGGCAAGAAGCTCGTGGTCATGGAGCAGACCTACGAGGTGACCGACCCCACCATCGATTCGCAGATCGTGAACCTCAAGAACAGCGGCGCCAACGTGTTCTTCAACGTCACGATCCCGAAGTTCGCGGTGCAGGCCATCAAGAAGGCCCACGACATCGGCTGGAAGCCCGTGCACCTGCTCAACAGCGTGTCGGCCTCGGTCGGCGTGGTGATGCGGCCGGCCGGCGCCGAGGCCTCGAAGGACGCCGTCTCCGTGCAGTACCTCAAGGACCCGACCGACCCGGAATGGGCGAACGACCCGGCCATGAAGGAGTGGAAAGCGTTCATGGCCAAGTACTATCCGGAAGGCAACCTGCAGGACGCCTTCAACGTCTACGGCGTGGCCGTGACCCAGACGATGGTGCACGTCCTCAAGCAGAGCGGCAACGACCTGTCGCGGGCGAACATCATGAAGCAGGCGGCGAGCATCAAGGACCTGGCCCTGCCGCTCCTGCTGCCCAACATCAAGGTCAACACGAGCCCGACGGACTACTATCCGGTGGAGCAGGAGCAGCTCATTCGCTTCGACGGCGAGAAGTGGGTGCGGTTCGGCGACATCTACGACGCCTCGAAGAAGTGAGCTCGTAGCGGGCTGACAGCGGGGGCCGATCCCCCGCTGTCAGTGGCACTGGCGTTGCACTTTGATGAGGTGACGTATGAGTATTCCCGAGCGGACGTTTGAAGAGGGACCGCGCGAACGGGCGGCGCGGATCGTCGGGCGGCGGCGGGGGCGGCGATGGAAGCTGCCGAGGCTGCCGCGCTTCGGCCGGCGCAGCCGGTGGGTCCTCGGCGGGCTCGCGGTCGTCATCGCGCTGGTGGTGATCGCGTCGTTCTTCGTCGACGAGCCGCTGCGGCGATACGTCGAAGGCCAGATGAACCAGCACCTCAAGGGCTACACCGCCCACATCGATCGGTTGAGCTTTCATCCCATCGGCGCCTCGCTCACGCTCCGGAACCTCGTGATGATCCAGGACGCGCACCCCGACCCGCCGGTCTTGCTCATCGAGCGGCTGGACGCCAGCGTGCAATGGAAAGCGCTGCTCTTCGGGCGGGTGGTGGCGAACCTCCGCATCGAGCGTCCGAAGCTGTACGCCGACTCCGCGCACGTCGAGCGCGAGGCCAAGGACCCCACGCCGCTCGAGCAGCACGGCTGGCAGCAGGCGTTCGAGGCGATCTACCCGCTGAAGATCAACCAGGTGCGGATCGTCGAGGGGCAGGTCACCTACGTCGACGACGCGCGCTTCGAGCCGCTACGGCTCACGCGGATCGACCTCACCGCCGAGAACATCCGCAACATCCGCTCGAAGGACCGCGTGTACCCGTCGGACGTTCACGCCGAGGCGGTGGTGTTCGACCGCGGCCGGCTGCTCATCGACGGCAACGCCGATTTCCTCGCCGCGCCGCACCTCGGGGTCAAGGGCGTCATCGAGCTGACCGACATCGCGCTGGATCCCTTCCGCTCGCTGACCAACCGGGTCAACGTGACCGTCCAGGGCGGGACGCTCTCCGCCCGCGGGCGCGTCGAATACGCGCCGACCATCAAGATGGTCGATCTCGAGAAGGCGACCATCGACGGCGTCCACGTCGAGTACGTCCACACGCGCAAGGACGCGGGCATCACTCAGAAGGCGGCGGTGACGACCGACCGCGCAGCCCGCCAGGCCGCCCAGCGCCAGGACTTGATCCTGCGCGTGGAAGACTTCCGGGTGACCCGGGCCAGGCTCGGACTCGTCAACAAGACCGCGACCCCGGAGTTCCGGATGTTCCTGAGCGACGTCGACCTGCACGTCCGCAACCTCAGCAACAAGCTGAACGAGGGCGTCGGGCGGATCGAGCTGCGCGGCAAGTTCATGGGCAGCGGGGCCACGCGGGTCCTCGCCAACCTGCGCCCAGAGCAGAAGGGCCCCGACTTCGACGTCGACATCGCCATCGAGAACACCGACATGACGAAGATGAACGACGTCCTCCGCGCCTACGGGAAGTTCGACGTGGTCCAGGGGCACTTTTCGTTCTACTCGGAGATGCGGGTGAAGAACGGGTACGTCAACGGCTACATCAAGCCGCTGTTCAGCGACGTGAAGGCCTTCGATCCCGAACAGGATCGCGACAAGGGCTTCGCCCAGCGTCTCTACGAGCGCGTGGTGGGCGGGGTGTCGAAGGTGCTCAAGAACGTGCCCCGCAAGGAGGTGGCGACCAAGATCGACATCTCCGGGCCGCTGGACGCGCCGCAGACCGGCACGCTCCAGGCGGTGTGGCGGCTCGTCCAGAACGCGTTCTTCCGCGCGATCCTGCCGGGCTTCGACCACCAGGTCGGCGATTCCCCGGGCCGCGCCGCGTCGAAGTAGCGCCCCGCCGCGCGCGATTCTCTCCTGAAAAAGTTTCCCCATTCATTGAACCCGCTGCGTGCGTCGCCCTCGACGATCCGTCCGAGGTGAGAAAGATCAATAGCCTTGGTCGTTGACCATGCTGGCTCACGAAATGCACCAACGTTGGTCGCGTGGCCGGTTCGTTGTCACACCAACTTCACCGGCCCGCGGAGGACCCTGCTCGATGCATCGGAAACCGGTCTCGACACTTCGCCCGCACCTTCATCTTCCCTTGAAGCGCCTGGCGCTGTGCCTGGATTGCGAGGAGTGCTTCGAGCTCGGCGCGGAGGCCTGCCCGGCGTGCGGCAGCGGGACGTCCACGACCCTGGCCCTCTTCCTCGACGGAGGCCCGGCCAACGCCGAGCTCACCGGCGCGCGTACGTCGCGCGCGGCCTGAGGCCGCTGCTCAGCGCGCGGCGGGAGTCGACACCACCTCGAAGCCACGCGCCTTGAAGCGGTCCACGCACTGCTGGCGCCAGCGCTCCTCGTCCTGCACGGCCCGGCGCGCCGCGGCCTGGGCGCTCCACGTGAAGAACAATCGTTCCGACCAGGTGAGATCGTTGGCGCGCTGAACCTCGCGGATCAGCTCGGTCCCGCACCGCTCCCGCACGCCGGTCTGGGCGTTGCGCAGTCGTATCGGGTCGATCTCCCCGCTGGCCGGCATCTTCGGCGTCGAGGCGCAGCCGGCCGCCGTCGCCGCCAACACCGAGATCACCACCAGGCCCCTGAGCCATCGCGCGCTTGGTCCGTTCACGTGCAGACCTCCCCTTCTCGCGGCGCCGTCACGGCTCGACGGACGCCAGTCCGTGGTTGACGAACTTCTGGACCCGCTTGGCCGTGTCGACCTCGGCCGTGTAGAGATGGCCCTTGGAATCGACGGCGATGTTGTGCACCCAGTGGAACTGTCCGGCGTAGCGGCCGTTGCGTCCGAGCCGCGAGAGCACGCGCCCGCCGTCGCGCTGGAGCAGCCACACGTGATTGTTCTCCCCGTCGGCGACGTAGAGGTACGTCTGGCCGCGATCGACCGAGAAGTCGAGGTCCCACACCGCGCCGTTGCCGCGCGTGTCGGGAGCCAGCGAGATCTCCCTCACGAACGCGCCGTCGCGCCGGAACACCTGGATGCGGTTGTGACGCCGATCGCACACGTACACGAGGCCGTCCCTGGCGATACGCACACAGTGTACCGGGTTGCCGAACGCCTTGACCCCGTGCTCGCCGGGCGGCCGCCCGTTCGCGCCCCAGTGACGCTTGTAGGCGCCGGTGGCGGCGTCGAAGACGATCACGCGATGGTTGCCGTACCCGTCGGCCACGTACAGCTCGCCGGTGTCAGGGTCGACGCGCGCGTCGGCCGGGCGGCCGAGGTTGTGGGTGTCGGCGTCGCCCTTGCCGGCGCCCGGCTTGCCGATCTGGAGCGTGAACTTCCCCGCCCGCGTGAACTTCAGCAGGTGGTGATCCTTCTCCCCGTTGCCGGCCAGCCACACGTTGTCCTGGTGATCGACGAAGATCCCGTGCTCGTTGGCGGGCCAGTCGTAGCCCGGTCCGGGGCCGCCCCAGGCGTGCACGAGGTTGCCCTCGGGGTCGAACTCCATGACCGGCGGCGCGGGCACGCAGCACGTGGAGCGCGGCGGGGTGAGGGTGGCGCCGCGCTCGTCCTCGGTGAGGCTCTTCGGACGCTGCACGATCCACACGTGGTCGTGACGGTCGACGGCCACCCCGGAGACCTGCCCGAAGATCCACCTGTTCGGCAGCGGCTTGGGCCAGAAGGGGTCGACCACGAACCGGGGCGCCAGGGCCTCGCCCGCGCGCTGGGCATCGCCCGGCCCGGCACTCAGCACCGCCGCCACGAGGCAGAGCGTGGCCGTCGCGTTCGACCATCGGCTGCTCATCGAGGCCTCCCCGTCCGCCGATCGCGGTCTGGCCAAATCTAGGCGTCAGCGCTGAAGCGTGTCAAGATCGAGACATGCGGCGCGCGGTGTTGTCGATCGTCGCCCTCGTCTTGGCCCTTGCCTCCGCCTCCCTCGCCGCGGACCCGAGGGCGTCGGCCCGCGCCGACCTGATCGCGTCCATCCTGGCCTACCGCTCGGCCCTCGACCGTCTCTGGGAATATCACGTCGTGGCCGTCAAGCGCGCCACCGCCGAGGTCGAGAAGCGCCGCGATCTCCTCGCCCGCGGCATCGTCTCGCGGCGCGAGCTGGAAGACAGCGAGCGCGAGCTCGAGGTCGCCGAGGGCAAGCTCACGGCCACGCGTCGCGAGATGATCGTAGCCGACCAATCGCTCGCCGAGACCATGATCGAGCCGCCGGTGATTCCCCGCACCACGACCCCCGGACGTCCCGCGCCGGAACACTACGAGATGACGCCGTCGTTCGTGGTGTACCGCGGCCCCGCCCGCTGGTCGCTCGCCGACGCCCCCAAGCTTCAGGACTTCTTCGCGCGCCGCTTCGGTCGCCCCCTGCCCATCAGCGCCTTCGGCCAGACGCCCGTCCACGACCGCCTGGGCTTCGATCACCGCGACGCGATCGACGTCCCCGTCACCCCCGACAGCTCCGAGGGGTCCGCCCTCATGAGTTTCCTGCGCGGGTCCGGCATCTCGTTCATGGCGTATCGCGGCGCGGTCCGGGGCGAGGCCACGGGAGCCCATATCCACGTGGGGCCGGCGTCGAGGCGACTGTGATGCGTCCGTCCTACCGTCAATTGTTTGGTTGGGGGGTGCGAGACGCACCCCCCAAACCCCCCTTTGTTTTTCACTGATCGAGAATGACCGGGACGCTACGTTTGACCGCTGTGGGCTCGTAGGGTAGATTCCGCGGCATGGCGAAAACAGCGAAGAAGAAGAGCGTGCCGAAGAAGGCTGCGAAGAAGCCGACCGTGGCGAAGGCTGCGGTGAAGAAGCCAGCGGCGGCGAAACCTGCGGCGAAGTCTGCGGCGAAGCCTGCGGCGAAGCCGGCTGCCAAGGCGGCGGTGCCCGCGCGCGAGCAGGCGGCGGCTGCGCCGTACACGCCCAAGCCGATCGCAGGGGTGGGCTGGCCGGCGTTCAGATACCCGCTGTAGCGGCTCTTCCCGGCCAAACGATGGCTCGCCGGGCCGCTCACGCGTCCCTCGGCAAGCTGTGCCCGATTCCCGCAGACGAGGTGAGGTCATGAACTTCGAGGTCATCGACGGCGACGGACACGTCACGGAAACCTGGGAGCAGATCGCGCGGTACCTGGACGAGCCCTATCGCAGGCGCCCTTTGCAATCGCCGCTCTTCCCCCAGGACGCGTGGGACCGGCGGCTGATCGGGACCATGGGGAGCTGGGCCGGCGACGCGAAGAGCTGGGTCGAAGCGCTCGACCACGGCGGCATGTCGATGGCCGTGCTCTTTCCTACCCTCGGACTGTTCAACGCGTTCGTGCGTGACGCGGAGTGGGCGGTGGCGCTGTGCCGCGCCTACAACACGATGCTCTACAAGGAGCTGACCAGCGTCTCACCGCGGCTCAAGGGCGTGGCCCTGCTGCCGCTGCAGGATCCCCAGGCCGCGGCCGACGAGCTGAAGCGCGCGGTCCGCGAGCTGGGCATGCTCGGCGGCATGCTCGCGGCGGACGGCTATCACCTGCTCGGCCACAAGCGCTTCGACCCGATCTACGCGGCCGCGCAGGAGCTGGGCGTGCCGGTGACGATTCACGCGGGCGGCACCGACATGGGCGTGGCCGGTCACGAGCCGTTCCCCAAGTTCATCCAGGCCCACGCGTGCTCGCACGTGTTCGCCCAGCTCCGGCAGATCACCTCGATCGTGTTCGACGGCGTGCCCGTGCGCTTCCCGGATCTGAAGATCGCGTTCCTCGAGGCCGGCTCGGGCTGGATTCCGTTCTTCGTGCAGCGGCTCGACGAGGAGTGGGAGAAGCGCGGCCACGCGGAGGCCAAGCTCCTCACCAAGTCGCCGACCCGCTACGTCCGCGAGGGGAACATCTTCTTCTCGTGCGAGGCCGACGAGCCGCTGCTGCCCCAGGCCCTCGACTACGTGGGGCCGGACAAGATCATGTATGCGTCCGACTTCCCACACTGGGACAACAGCTATCCCAAGTCGGTGAAGGAGCTGGCCGACCGCGCCGACCTCACCGACGCCCAGAAGGCCAGCATCCTGGCCGGCACCGCCCGCCGCTTCTACGCCTTGAAGTAGTCGTGCGCCGGATCTGCGACGACCTCGAGGCCGAGCACGAGTCGCTCGACGCGCTCGTCTCCGGCCTCGAGCCCGCGCGCTGGGACACGCCCACGCCCGCCGAAGGCTGGACCGTGCGCGATCAGATCGCTCACCTCGCGTATTCCGACGTCTCCGCGCGGCTGGCCGTGGTCGACGCCGAGGCGTGGCGGCGCGAGTTCCTCATCGACCGCGCCGAGCGCGAGGGGCGCCAGCGCGACGTCGGCCAGAGCCGCACTCCCGCGGAGCTCCTCGCGTGGTGGCGCCAGTGCCGCCGCGCGATGCTCGAGGCGTTTCGTCCCCTCGACCGCCGCGCCCGCATCCCCTGGTTCGGCCCGCCGATGAGCGCGCTCACGTTCGCGACCGCCCGTCTCGAGGAAGCCTGGGGCCACGGTCAGGACGTCGCCGACGCCCTCGGCGTGCGCCGCCCCGACACCGACCGCCTCCGCCACGTCGCCCACCTGGGCGTGCTGACCCGCGCGTACAGCTTCGTGAACCAGGGATACCCGGCGCCCACCGAGGACGTGCGCGTGGAGCTGAGGGGCCCGAGCGGAGAGAAGTGGACGTGGGGCGATCCGTCGTCCACAAACCGCGTGACCGGCAGCGCTCGCGGGTTCTGCCTCGTCGTCACCCGCCGCCGCCACGTCGCCGACACCGACGTCATCACCGAAGGCGACGCCGCGCGCGAATGGATGGCGATCGCCCAGGCCTTCGCCGGCCCCCCCGGCCCCGGCCGCCGCCCCGGCCAGTTCCCCAGGACATGACGACACCGGCGACGACCAGGCTCAAGGCGCTGCTCCGGCGGAAGGGGCGCGTGTTGTCGGTGCTGCATCCGCCGACGGCGGCGCTGGCGCGGATCATGGAGCGCGCGGGCTGCGAGGTGGGCTTCGTCGGGACCGGCGGGGTGGTCGGCGCGTATACCGGGCTCGCCGACGTCGGGACCGCGACCATGACCGAGTGCGTGCAGATCGCGCGGTGGATCGCGGAGAGCGTGAGCTTTCCGGTGATGATGGACGGCGACACCGGGCATGGCGGGGTGATGGCGGTGCGGCGGATGATCCGCGAGTGCATCCGGGCCGGCATCGCGGGCGTGCGCATCGACGATCAGCCCATCGAGGGCAAGCGCGCCACCCAGACGGCCGGCGTCGAGGTGGTCCCGATCGCCCAGGCCGTGGCGCGCTACCGGGCGGCCGTCGAGATGAAGAACGAGCTCGATCCCGACTTCGTGATCATGGCCCAGTGCTACGCGCGCGACGCCACCAACAGCAGCCTCGAGGACTGTCTGGCGCGGCTCGAGATCTACGAGCGCGAGGCCGGCGTGGACTGGGTGCAGCTCGAGTCGCCGCACTCGGTGGAAGAGATCGCGCGCGCGCGGGCGGTGGTGAAGGGGCCGTTCTCGTTCATGAAGGGACGGCTGCCGCGGTTCTTGAATCACGAGGAGCACCTGGCCCTCGGCGTGACCATCGCCTGGTATCCGAGCTTCACCCATCACGTGACCTGGGCCGCGCTGTGGGACTTCATGCAAGACTTCCAGCAGCGTGACGTCGCCGCGTGGGAGGAGTTCGTCGAGCGCCGCCGAGCTCGGCCCTATCCCACCCCCGACGTCGGGCCGGAAGGCGAAGGCGGCGCCAAGCAGCGCGAGCTGGAGGAGCGCTACTTCTCGAGGGAGACGCGGCCGAAGGACACGCGCTCGACGGACGTCTGAGCGATCACGAGCGGAGGGCAACGATGGCGCGCAACGGGTTCAGGATCTTCGACTCCGACACCCACGTCGGTCCGTACCTGGAAGTGCTGGAGCCGTATCTCGCGCAGGCGGAGAAGGCGAAGCTCGCGGCGTGGGAGCCGTACCGGAGCACGCGCGCCGGTCACGTCACCTACACGAAAGGCCAGCGTCACTACCGGCGCCGCCTCGGGAGCGCGGAGGCCCAGGACACCGCGGGCGCGTACATGGCCGGCTACACCGGCGTGAAGCGCGAGCGCGCGGTCTCGCCCCGCGTCGACGCGGACCCGGGGGCGCGCATCGCGGACATGGACCACGAGGGCGTCGACGTGAACCTCACGCTGCCCTCGGGATGGTTCGGCACGTGGACGGCCGGCGCCGACGTCGCGCTCGAAGCCGCGATGTACCGCGTCTATCACCGGTGGATGGCCGATTACTGCGGCGCGTTTCCCGATCGATTGGGCGGGGTGATCCTGGCCAGCGCGCGCGACGTGGCGGGCAGCCTCGACGAGATCCGCCGCTGGAGCGCCTCGCGGTGGGCCTGGGGCGTGATGGTGTACGCGCCGGCCGGCATGCCGCTCGACCATCCGGACATCGAGCCGCTGTGGGCGGCGGCGGCCGAGCACGATCTGGCCGTGGTGCTCCATACCTTCACGGTGATGCCGCCCTACGCGCCGGGCGGAGAGGACACCTGGGACAACCTCTGGCTCCAGCGTTCCGCCGCGCATCCCTGGTGCGGCATGCGCAACATGGCGGCGCTCATCGGCAGCGGGGTGATGGACCGCCATCTCACCCTGCGCGTGGGAACGCTCGAAGCCGGTCACGGCTGGCTGCCGTTCTGGATGGCGCGCATCGACGAGCACGCCGAGACGATCAAGGCCGCGCTGCCGGAGCTGAAGAGCAAGCCCAGCGAGTACGTGCTGAGCGGGCGCTATTTCCAGAGCATCGAGATTCCCGAGGGCGCTCGCCTCACCAACGCGGTCATCGATCTGGTCGGCGACGATCTCCTCATGTACGCCTCGGACTATCCGCACGGCGAGAGCTGGTTTCCGAATTCGGTGACCACCGTGCTGGGCTGGGAGATGTCGGAGTCGCGCAAGCGCAAGCTCTTCTGGGACAACGCGATGCGCTTCTACACGCGCTGCCGGGCGTAGAACCGCGCGGGACTACAGCATGCCCAGCTGAAGCCTCGCGGCCTCCGACATCCGGCTCTGGTCCCACGGCGGATCGAAGGTGACGTCGACCTTGGCCGCGGTGACGCCGGGGACGGCGCGGACGCGCTCTTCGACTTCGAGCGGCAGTGATTGAGCTTCCGGGCAGCCCGGGGCGGTCAGGGTCATCGTCACCGCGACTGCGCCCGAGTCATCCACGGACACGCCGTAGATCAGTCCCAGCTCGTAGATGTTGACGGGGATCTCCGGATCGTGAACGGTCCGGATCGTCTCGACGACGAGTTTCTCGATCTGGTCGCGATCGATCGCCATGATGATCTACTCCGTCGAGACCAACGCGGCCTCGGTCTTGCCGGCCAGAGCGGCGCGTGCCGTATGCCAGGGCAGCGTCGCGCACTTGATGCGGCTCGGGAACTCGCGGACACCCGCGAACACCGCGAGCTTGCCCAACGCGTCGGTCAACTCGCGCGAGGGCTCGCTTTCCGTCAACATGCGGTGGAACCGATCGAACCTCTCCTCCGCGTCGCTCACGGTCTGGCCCTTGAGGCTCGCCGTCATCAACGAGGCCGACGCCCGCGAGATCGCGCAGCCCGAGCCCTGGAAGGCGATGTCACTGACCACGCCGTCGGTGATTTCGACCTCGACCGATACGCGGTCGCCGCACAGCGGGTTGTAGCCCTCCGCCGTCCCCGTGGGTCGCGGGAGCTTTCGGAAGTTCCGCGGCTTGCGGTGATGGTCGAGGATCGTCTGCTGGTAGAGGTCGCGCAGCTCGGACATCAGCCGAAGACCTCGCGGACCTTGGCGAGGGCGGCCACCAGCGCGTCGATGTCCTCGTGGGTGTTGTAGAGCGCGAACGAGGCGCGCGTGGTGGCCGGCACGCCGAACCGGGTCATCACCGGCATCGCGCAGTGATGCCCCGTGCGCACGGCCACGCCCTCCTGATCGAGGATCGTCCCCACGTCGTGGGGATGAACGCCGTCCACGAGGAACGACACGACCGCGGCCTTCTCGCGCGCGGTGCCCAGGAGCTTCACGCCCGGCAACGCCGACAGCACTCGGCTCGCGTGAACCAGAAGCTCGTGCTCGTACGCGGCGACCCGATCGAGGCCGACGCCGTCGAGATAGTCGAGCGCCACGCCGAGCCCGATGGCCCCGGCGATGTCCGGCGTGCCCGCCTCGAACTTGTACGGCAGGTCGTTGTAGGTCGTCTTCTCGAAGCTGACGGTCTTGATCATGTCGCCGCCGCCCTGCCAGGGCGGCATGCGCTCGAGCAGCTCGGTCTTGCCGTAGAGCACGCCGATGCCGGTCGGCCCAAAGGCCTTGTGGCCGGAGAACGTGTAGAAGTCGCAGTCGAGCTCGCGCACGTCCACGCTCAGGTGCGAAACGGCCTGAGCGCCGTCGATCAGCACAACCGCGCCGTGCTCGTGGGCCCGCGCGATCATCCGCCGGATCGGGAGAATCGTGCCGAGAGCGTTCGAGACGTGGGCGATGGACACCAGCCGCGTCCGCTCGTTCAAAAGCCGCTCGTACGCGTCGACGTCGACCGCGCCCGCGTCGTCGATGGGGACCACGCGCAGGACGGCGCCGCGCTCCTCGCACAGCATTTGCCACGGCACGATGTTCGAGTGGTGCTCGAGCCCGGTGATCACGATCTCCTCGCCGGGCCCGACTGTCCGGCGGCCGAGCGTCTGGGCCACCAGGTTGATGCCTTCCGTGGTTCCGCGCACGAAGACGATCTCGCGCGAGTGTCCGGCATTGATGAAGCGCTGGATGCGGGCGCGCGCTCCCTCGTACGCCTCGGTTGCCCGCTCGCTCAAGAGATGCACGCCCCGGTGCACGTTGGCGTTGTCCGCGCTGTAGTACGCGCTCAGGGCATCGATCACGACCTGCGGCTTCTGGGTGGTCGCGGCGTTGTCGAGGTAGACGAGCGGATGTCCGTGGACTTCCTGGTGCAAGGCCGGAAAATCCTTCCGGATCCGCTCGACGTCCTCACGGAGTTCGGAAATCCCGTGCGCGCTCATGTCAGTTCCTCCGTGACGCGGCCGCCCGCGAGCCGCGCGGTGAGCAGGCCGTCGAGCCACGCCCGGACGGGCGCGACGCCGATGCGCTCCAGCACCTCGTGGGCGAAGCCGTAGGTGAGCAGCGCGCGCGCCGCCGCGTCGTCGAGGCCGCGGCTCTTCATGTAGAAGATCGCCTCCGCGGGCAGCTGCCCGTCGGCCGCCCCGTGGCCGCACTTGACGTCGGCGGCGAAGATCTCGAGCTGTGGCTTGCTGTCGACCTCCACCTCGTCCGACAGCAGCAGGTTCTTGTTCGCCTGGTGCGCGTCGGTGCCGTCGGCGCCGGGCCGGACGACGATCCGCCCGCTGAACACGCCGCGGGAGCGCCCGTCGAGAATGCCCTTGTACAGCTGGCGGCTGGTCGCGCGCGGAGACACGTGATCGATCACCGTGTGGGTGTCGACGTGCTGCTGGCCGCCCACGACGTACAGCCCGCTCAGCCGGCAGTCGGCGCCCTCGGCCCCGAGGATCGTGTGGACCTCGTTCCGCACGAGACGCCCGCCGAGCGTGACCGCGCAGGACGCGAAGCCGCTGTCGCGCGCCTGGCTCACGCGGGTGCGGCCGATGTGGAACGCGCGCCCGCTCTCGAGCACGATCTCCTGGTGATCGAGCCGCCCGGACGGACCGATCACGACCTCGGTCACCGCGTTGGTCAAGTAGATATCGCCGGCGAGCGCGACGTAGCTCTCGACGACGGTCGCCCGACTCTCGCGTCCGAGCACGACCAGGTTGCGGGGATGATCGACCCGCGCGCGTCCCGGTGTGCTGGCGACGAACAGCAGATGGATCGGCTCCTCGACGGTCACCCCGTCGGGGACGTCGACGAACGCGCCGTCCTGCCAGAAGGCCTCGTTGAGCGCGGTGAATGCGTCGAGCGGCTCACCGGCCGTCAGGTGCGCTCGCACGACGTCGGCGTCGGTGATCAACGCCTCGCCCAGGCTGCCGACCCGCACGCCTCCCGGCAGCGGCCGGAGCGCCGAGAGTTTGGCCGAGAACCGCCCGTTCACGAAGACGAGCCGGCTCCACGAAGCCGGGCCCACGCAGAATGGCGCGATCTCGTCCTCCGAGGGCTCGCGGCCATCGCTGGCGTCGAGCGCCACGTCGAACGTCGTCGCGGTGATCGGGGCCAGCGGCGTGTATTTCCAGTCCTCGTCGCGTGGCGTCGGCAAGCCGATCTCGGCGAAGCGCGCGATGGCCTCGCCCCGGCGCTCGCGAAGCCAGGCCGGCCCCGCGAGTCCTCGACGGTCGAGGTCGGCGAACGCGGCCAGGAACGTCTCCTTGCTGGTCATCGCGAGAGCGCCTCGGCTTCCTCCTGGATCCAGTCGTAGCCCTTGGCTTCGAGCTCGAGAGCCAGCGCGCGATCGCCGGACTTCACGATGCGGCCGCCGGCCAGCACGTGCACCCGGTCCGGCGCGACGTACCCGAGGATGCGCTGATAGTGCGTGACCAGCACGATCGCGTTGTCGGGACGGCGCAGCCGGTTGATCCCCCCGGCCACGATCCTGAGCGCGTCGATGTCGAGGCCGGAGTCGGTCTCGTCGAGCACCGCGAGCTTGGGTTCCAGCAGCGCCATCTGGAGGATCTCGTTGCGCTTCTTCTCGCCGCCCGAGAAGCCCTCGTTGACGGGCCGGCTGATGAAGCTCGGGTCCATCTCGACCAGCGCCATCTTCTCCTTGAGCATCTCGAGAAACTCCATCGCGTCCAGCTCCTCGAGTCCGCGGTGCGCGCGGATCTCGTTGACCGCAGCCTTCAGGAACTGGGCGTTGGCCACACCCGGCAGGCCCACCGGGTACTGGAACGCGACGAACAGGCCCTCGCGCGCCCGCACCTCCGGCGGCATCTCGAGCAGGTTGCGGCCCTCGTAGAGCACCTCGCCCGCGGTGACCGTGTACCCGGGATGACCGGCGATCACCTGGGCCAGCGTGCTCTTGCCCGACCCGTTCGGCCCCATCACCGCGTGGACTTCTCCCGCGTCCACCGCGAGATCGATCCCGCGCAGGATCTCCTTGCCCTCGACCGCCGCGTGCAGATTGCGAATCTCCAGCAACACCTAACCCACGCTCCCTTCCAGGCTCACGCCGAGCAGGCGCGTGGCCTCGACCGCGAACTCCATCGGCAGGTTCTTGAAGACTTCCTTGCAGAACCCGTTGACGATCAGCGAGACCGCGTCCTCCCCGGACAGCCCGCGCTGCTTGCAGTAGAAGAGCTGCTCCTCGCTGATCTTCTGGGTCGAGGCCTCGTGCTCGACCTGGGCCGAGCTGTTGGCGACCTCGATGTAGGGAAACGTGTGCGCCCCGCACTGCGAGCCGAGCAGCATCGAGTCGCACTGCGTGTAGTTGCGCGCGTTGGCCGCGCGCGGCAGCACCTTCACGAGCCCCCGATACGTGTTGTTGCCGTGGCCGGCCGAGATGCCCTTGGAGATGATCGTGCTCCGCGTGTTGCGACCGACGTGGATCATCTTGGTCCCGGTGTCCGCCTGCTGGTAGTTGTTGGTGAGGGCCACCGAGTAGAACTCCCCGACGGACTCGTCGCCCTGCAGGATCACGCTCGGGTACTTCCAGGTGATGGCCGAGCCCGTCTCCACCTGGGTCCACGAGATCCGCGAGCGCCGCCCCGCGCACTTGCCGCGCTTGGTGACGAAGTTGAAGATCCCGCCCTTGCCCTCGCGGTCACCCGCGTACCAGTTCTGCACCGTGGAGTATTTGATCTGGGCGCCTTCGAGCGCGATGAGCTCGACCACCGCGGCGTGGAGCTGATTCTCGTCCCTCATCGGCGCGGTACAGCCCTCGAGGTAGCTGACGTAGCTTCCCTCGTCGGCGACGATCAGCGTCCGCTCGAACTGCCCCGAGTTGGCCGCGTTGATGCGGAAGTAGGTGGACAGCTCCATCGGGCAGCGCACGCCCTTCGGGACGTAGCAGAACGAGCCGTCGGTGAAGACCGCGGAGTTCAGCGTCGCGAAGAAGTTGTCGGTGTAGGGCACCACCGTGCCGAGGTACCGCTCGACCAGCTCGGGATGTTCCTGGACCGCCTCGGAGAACGAGCAGAAGACGATCCCCAGCTCGGCCAGCTTCGCCTTGAACGTCGTGCCCACCGACACGCTGTCGAAGACCGCGTCGACGGCCACGCCGCTGAGCCGCTTCCGCTCCTCGAGCGGGATGCCGAGCTTCTCGAACGTGCGGAGGATCTCGGGATCGACGTCGTCCAGGCTCGCCGCGATCGGACGCTTCGGCGCCGAGTAGTAGACGATGGACTGGTAGTCGATCGGCGGATAGTGGACGTTCGCCCACCGGGGCTCGGCGGCCGAACGCTCCAGCGTCGCCCAGTGCCGGTAGGCGCGCAGACGCCACTCCAGCATGAACCGGGGCTCGTTCTTCTTGGCCGAGATCTGGCGGACGATGTCCTCGTCGAGTCCGGGCGGCAGTGAATCGGCCTCGACCGACGACACGAACCCGTACGGATACTCGCGTTCGGTGAGCGCCCGGATCGTCTTTTCGGTCGTGCTCATGCTCCCTCCCAGACATCTCAGCCTATACCCGATTCGAGGTGATGGCGATAAAAAGAGTCGTATTTATTTTCCCAGCTAAAATCACTATTTAGGAGTGATCGTGGTGCGCCGAGGTCGGCTGTCCCGACCTCGGCGCTGGCTGCCGATGGGCGCCTAGGGAGTCTGGTACCAGTGACGTCCGTAGGGGTAGTAGCCGTGACGGTACCCGTAGCCGGGATGCGCGTACGGATACCGGTCGTATCCGTAGCTATACGAGTAGTCAGGGTATGGCGCGACGATGCATCCGGCGAACGCACCCCCGGCCAGCAAGATCAGCAAGAACGTGGTCACTAATCGTTTCATCACGCCGCCCTCCTCATGGCCGCGGCCTTGCGAGCGGCCGCTCGTAGTCCCGTCCGTCCGTCGGCACGGAGATCTTTTTCAAGGTCTCGTGGTTATTGGTGAATGACTCCACAGGCGATGCGCTTGCCGGCGTTGCCGGCGGGGTCGGACTTGTAGTCGTCCGCGCCTTCGTGGACGACGAGCGCCGAGCCGTCCGCGTCGAGAAGCCCGTTCGTGGCCGCTCCCAGCGACACGCCTTGGGCCGTCGCCTCGACCTTCACCCGGCCGTTCGCCGGCACCTCGATGTTCGGCAGGTCTCCGGCGTGAGCGCCCTGCGGGTTGTCCTTGCCATGCTGCTTGCCGCCTGGATTGAAATGGCCGCCCGCGGATTCGAACGGAGCCTCGCACTTGCCGATCGCGTGGATGTGGAACGCGTGGGTGCCGGCGGGAATGCCGGTGAAGTGCGTCGTGATGCGCACGTCATCGCCACGCTGCTCCAGAACCGCCTCACCCACGGTCTGGCCATTCGCGTCCTTGAGCTCGGCCCGCGCACTCTGCGCGTCGGCGACCCCGGTGGACAGGATCCCGATCGCGATCAGGGTTGCGATACCGGTGATCGTCCTCATGGGCTTCTCCTCCGATTGCGGTGTTCATGCGGCCTTCGCGTCCGCGAGCAACCAGCGGACGTCAGCGCACGTCCTCCTACAAGTGATCTGCAAGCGATCCGCCATCCACAGTCCTGGTACGTTTTCCAACCCACGCGATGTTGACCGGCATTCGCGATGCACTTCACATCGCCATGGATAGGCTCGCGCTCGCATGGCTGGCCGTGGCGGTGATCTCGGGGGTGATCTTGGCCACCCTTTGGCTGGCCCGCGAACGATGGGTTTACCGGCGCCGGCGCGCCCCTCGGCGACCATGACGGCCGCCTGAAGTGCGGCGCGCTCACGGACGCCGCGTGGCGATGCTCGCGATGATCGTGGTCAATTCTCCGGGATCCACGGGCTTGGGGACGTGCATGTTGTAGCCGGCCGTGAGCGATAGCATCCGATCCTGCGTCCGCCCGTACGCCGTCAACGCGACGGCCGGCGTCCTGCCTCCCTCGTTCGCATCCAGTGCGCGGACCTTGCGGATCAAGGAGTAGCCGTCCTCCCCCGGCATCTCGATGTCCGAGACCAGTGCGTCGGGCCGCCACTGCCGCAGGACCGCGAGCGCGTCCGGCGCCGAGAGACTGGTCCGCACCGTTGCCCCGGCGCCGGTCAGAATGGCGGACGCGAGCTCGAGGGCATCCGGGTCATCATCGACCAGCAGCACCCGGCGACCGTCGAGGCGAACGCCGCCGGGGACGGCGTCGACAGGGGCCGTGGGATGAACACGCTGAGCGGGGCCGGCGACCATCTCCGCGATCATGAGCGGCAGCTTGACGATGAAAGTCGCCCCTCGGCCCTCGCCCGGGCTCTGAGCGACGACGCTGCCGCCATGCAGCTCGACGAGGTATTTGACCAGTGCCAGACCGAGCCCGAGGCCAGTGTGCGCTCGCGTCGGCGAGCTGTCCGCTTGCCGGAAGCGGTCGAAGACGAAGGGCAGGATCTCCGACGCGATGCCTTGCCCGGTATCGCTCACCACGATTTCGACGTGCGAGTTGACGCGCTGCAGGTGCACCTGAACGCGACCCCCCTTGGGCGTGAACTTCACCGCGTTCATGAGCAGGTTCCAGACGACTTGCTGGAGCCGGGCCGGGTCGCCGGTGATCGGCCCCGCTCTGGGATCGAGCACGTTCTGGAGCCGAATCTCCTTCGCTTCCGCGGCCGGCCGGACGGCGTCGAGTGCGCCCTCGACCACGGCCCGCAGGTCGACCGGCTGCACGTCGAGGCGCATCTTGCCCGAGATGACGCGGGAGACATCGAGCAAGTCGTCGATCAGCCGCACCTGCGCGTTCGCGTTTCGCTCGATCGCCTCGAGCGCCCGGGCCGAGGCGGCTTCGTCGAGCTGGCCGGCCCGCAGCATTCGCGCCCAACCGTACACTGCGTTGAGCGGGGTCCGCAGCTCGTGCGACAGGACGGTCAGGAACTCGTCCTTCGCACGGTTGGCGGCTTCGGCCTCCGAGCGCGCAGCCTGCTCGCGGGCCAGGAGCGCCGCATGTTCCGACTCGACCCGTTTGCGCTCGCTGATATCGCGCAGGAACGCGCTGAAGATCACGTTGCCGCCGACGCGGACGGGCGTGATGGCGATCTCGACGGGGAACTCCGTGCCGTCCCGGCGTCGGGCGGGCAGCTCGATCAACCGGTTCAGCACGACTTCCTCGCCGGTGGCGAGGTACCGTGCGAAGCCGCGACGGTGCGCCTCCCGCAGCGACGGCGGCACGATGGTGTCGGTCAGCGACTGTCCCCGGATCTCCTCACGCGACCAGCCGAACAGTTGCTCGGCGCGCGGATTCCACGTCCGGATCCTCCCCTCACGATCGGCGATGATCACGGCGTCCAGCGATTGGTCCAGGAGTGCGTCCATCTGCCGCCGCCGCCGATGCAGCGCTTCGTTGAGGACGCTCAGGAGCACGCCGATCGAGACGAAGACCGCCAAGGCGATGAGATCGGCGAACTCCTTGCCCCGAAGATCCTGCTTCAAGGGGAACCAATAGAAGGCACCCGCGAGGGCACACAGCAGCGTGGTGACGAGCCCCGGACGGAGCCCGCCGAACCATGCGGCGATGGCGACCGCCGGGAAAAACGTGATCAGGGGTAGCCTCGGGCCCCAGACGGGATCCAGCGCCACCCGGACGAGGACGCTGAGCGTCGCGGACAGGACGGCCACCGCATAGGCGGTGAGCGGAGAACGACGAAGGTGTTCCACGTCGGCCACGCGCCTTTCGCGCGCCCGGCATTGTCGCGCACCTCACCAGCAGAGCGATAGGGAAACTTCGGCGCCGCCCGAGCGCGCCTTGCATTGCCTTTCGCGTTGGCCTAACGTCACCGTCTGATCGTCTCGGATTCATCATGAGGAGGGCGGCGATGAAGGCGTGCGTGCTCGCGAGCGTGATGCTCCTCTGGCTCGGCTTGGCGGGGTCGCCGGTGGCGGCCCAGCCACAGCACCACGGTCACCCGGCGCCGGCCGCGGACAAGATCGGGCAGGTCAGCTTCCCGATCTCGTGCGCGCCCGCCGCGCAGAAGCCGTTCGAGCGTGCGGTCGCGCTGCTGCACTCCTTCTGGTATCTCGAGGCGGTCAAGGGATTCGCCGAGGTCACCCGGCTCGACCCTCAGTGCGCCATCGGGTACTGGGGCATCGCGATGAGCCAGTGGACGCAGATCTGGTCACCCCCGCCGCCGCCCGCGCTCAAGCGCGGTTGGGAGGCCGTCGAGAAGGCCACGACGGCGACCGTGAAGAACGCCAAGGAGGCGGACTTCGTCGCCGCGGCCGCGGCGTTCTTCAAGGACGCCGACACGCTCGACCACCGGACGCGGGCGGCGGCGTACAGCCGCGCGATGGAGCAGGCCTACGCGAAGTATCCGGGCGACCACGAGGTCGCCATCTTCTACGCGCTCTCGCTCCAGGCCACGGCCGACCCCAAGGACAAGACGTACGCGCGCCAGAAGCAGTCGGCGGCGATCGCCGAGAAGGTCTTCGCGGCCCAGCCCGACCACCCCGGCGCCGCCCACTACATCATTCACGCCTACGACTACCCGGCGCTGGCTCAGAAG
>Ga0193725_1000147_pt1 | contig 23347 bp, 17 predicted proteins | sample H2a2metaG_FD_143058 | JGI IMG/M metagenome (GOLD analysis project Ga0193725, IMG submission 143058) | Soil microbial communities from a riparian zone of the East river system, Colorado, United States - H2a2 | ecosystem: Environmental > Terrestrial > Soil > Riparian zone | place: USA: East River... | reverse complement strand
CGCGATCGTGATGTGGCTCACCCATTTCAGCCCGCTCTACAACGCGGCACTCGAGGATCGGAACGTGCACGTCGCCGAGCACGCGCTCTACCTGGCGGCCGGCCTGCTCTTCTGGTGGCCGGTCGTCGCCGCCGACCCAATCCCGGGGCGCATGGGCTACGGCGCGCGCCTGGCCTACGTCGGGCTCCAGATGCCGGTGAACGCGGCGGTCGGTTTGGCGATCTACTTCGCCCCGACGGTCCTCTACCCCCACTACGCGACGATCGTCCGCTCCTGGGGCCCGAGCCCCCTCATCGATCAGCAGATCGGCGGCGTGATCATGTGGGGCGTCGGCGACCTGCTGCTCCTCGCCATGGTTCCCGCGCTCGTTGCCGCGTGGATGCGCGCCGACGCGCGTCAGAGCATCCGGTCCGACGCCCGATTGTCGGCCTCCCGCGCTGCCGAAGCGGCTGAGGCCGCCGCCGCCCGGGCTGCCGGCCAGGTTGCCGAGGATCCCGTCCCCTCAGGCTGACAGCCTTCGAAGGTGTCGCCGGCTACAGCACGTAGAGCGACGAGAACAGGAAGATCCAGACCACGTCGACGAAGTGCCAGTAGTAGCTGGTCCCCTCGAGCGCGGTGTGGTGCTCGACCGACACGAGCCCGAGACGAGTGCGGTTCGCCACGATCGCGATGAGGATCGCGCCGGCGAGCACGTGGGCTCCATGGAAGCCGGTGAGGATGTAGAACGTCGAGCCGAACGTCCCGGCGTCAAGGCCGAAGCCGTTGGTCGAGAACTCGTAGGCCTGGATCACGATGAAGGTCCCGCCGAGGAGCAGGGTCAGCCCGAGCCAGCGCAGGATGCGCGATTGGTTGCCGGCACGGGCCGCGCGAACCGCCAACTGCATCGTCACGCTCGACGAGACCAGCAGCAGCGTATTGAACCCAGGCAGCACGAGCTCCGGCCGCTCGAGGTGGCCCGGCGGCGGCCAGCCCGGGCTCTCCCCCCGAATGACGAAATAGGCCGCGAAGAGCGCCCCGAACAGCATCACCTCGGAGAGGATCGCCAGCTTCACCGCGAGCAGCATGTTGCTCGCCGCAGCCGCCGCTTCTTCGTCGTGTGCGCCGATCGCCGCGTGCGTGGTCACGATCCCGAGCTCCCCTCAGCCGCGGCGGGACGAGGGCTTCCGTACTGGTACGGCGTGGCCGTGACCGTTGGGATCTCGTCGAAGTTCTGGATCGGTGGTGGTGAGGCGATCTGCCACTCGAGGGTCTGGGCCTGCCATGGGTTGGACTCCGCGACCGGGCCCGTCTTCCACGACCGGATCATGTTGAAGGCGAAGACACCGACCGAGAGCGCGATATTGAAGGCGGCGATGCTGATGAACAGGTTCACGGTGCCGAACTCGGCCGGGTAATCGGCAACGCGCCGACGCATCCCCTCGATGCCCAGCCAGAACATCGGGATGAACGTCGCGTTGAAGGCGAGCGTGAACCACCAGAAGTGGAGCCTGCCGAGCCGCTCGTTGTACATCCTGCCGGTGATCTTCGGGAACCAGTAGTAGGTGCCCGCAAACAGCCCGAAGATCGTCCCGCCGACGATCGTGTAGTGGAAATGGGCCACGACGAAGGCCGTGTCGCTGAGCGCGATGTCGGTCGGGACGTCGGCGAGGAAGACGCCGGTGATCCCGCCGATGAGGAACGCCCAGATGAAGCCGAAGACCCACAGCATGGGCACCTTGAACTGAATCCGCCCCAACCAGATCGTCCCTAGGGCTGACAGGAAGACGATTCCTGTCGGCACGGAGATCAGCTCCGTCGTGAGCATGATCGGGATGTGGAAGAACTCGGCCATGCCGCTGACGAACATGTGGTGGGCCCAGACCATGAAGCTCATCACCCCGATGCTGATGAACGACAGCACCGCCAGCGGGTACGCGAACAGCGGCTTTCGGGCGAAGACCGGGACGACCTCGAGGATCGCCCCCAGGCCGGGCAGGGCCATGATGTAGACGGCCGGGTGGGAATAGAACCAGAAGAGATGCTGGAACAGGATGACGTCGCCGCCGCGGCTCGCCCGGAAGAACGCCGTTCCCAGGATGCGATCGAAGAGGAGCATCGTGAAGGCCGCCGCGACCACGGATGTCGCGATGAGCGCGAGGGCGGCGGTGACGGTCAGTGCCCAGACGAAGATCGGCATGCGCATCAGCGACATGCCCGGGGCCCTCATCCGGAAGACCGTGACGAGGAAGTTGATCGCGCTCAGGATCGACGAGACGCCGACCGTGACGAACGCCATCAGATAGGCCTGCTGACCCAGGTTTGCCTGCTGGCTGAGGGGCGGATAGGCAGTCCAGCCGGAATCGAAGCCGCCGAGCAGCGGGTTGATGGCCACGAGCAGGATCGCCAGCGGCAACATCCAGTAGCTGAGCGCATTCGCCTTCGGGAACGCCATGTCGCGAGCGCCGATCATGATCGGGACCAGGTAATTGCCAAGGCCGCCGATGATCGAGACGAGGGCCACGGTGATCATCATCGCGCCGTGCGTGCTCATGATCGTGTTGTAGAGCTCTTTGTTCGTCGCGATCCCCGGCTGGGCAAGCTCGAACCGCATGAACATCGCCGCCGTCCCCGCCGTGAAGAACAGGACGAACGCGGTGACGAGGTACTGGACGCCGATGACCTTGTGGTCCGTCGTGAACCGGAAGTAGCGCTGCCACTCGCCAGCGCGACCATGAGCCGCGTGCTCCTCCGCGACGTCGATCTCGCGACCGACGGCCCACGTCAGCCAGAACCGAAACGCGCCGACACCGAGCAGGAAACCGGCCAGCCCGAAGAGATACGCGAGCGCCAGCATCTGGCCGGGCTCAGCCTTCAATTCGGCCGCCAGGCCGCCTCCCAGGGCGAACCCGATGATCGCGCCGAGGATCGCCCGCGGGAGTCCCGGCCTGGGCACGAACGAACGGCTTCGCGGCGCGAACGTCCGCGCCGCGGCGAGCACGCGTGTGGCTATCACGAGCCTGAGGCCTCCGGTGAGGGCTTTGGTGATGGCTTCGGTGAGGGCTTCGGCTGATTGCTCAGCCAGGCGTCGACGGCTGCCTGGTCGGCAACCACGACCGTGGTCGTCATCCCGGTGTGGCCCAGGCCGCACAGCTCGGCGCACATGCCGGGAAAGGTCCCGGCGTGGGTCGCCGTCACGTAGATCTGGGTCGGGTGACCCGGCACCGCGTCCTGCTTGACGCCGAACGCCGGGACCCAGAAGGAATGGATCACGTCGTCCGACTTGATGACGAGATGCACCCGGCGATCGACCGGGACATGGAGCTCCGTCGAGCGAACGCCGTTGGCGTACGCGTAGTGCCAGGCCCATTGCTCCGCCTCGACCTGGACCTCGAAGTCCGCAGCCTGGGCGCCGCGGATCTCGACGAGACCAACGGCCCCGTACGCGAACAGGCCGAGAACCATCAGCAGGCTGATAGCAAGCCAGGCAGCCTGGAACCCGCGGTGGCCGTGGATCGGCGGGCCGTCGACGATCCCGTCCGCCATCCCGTCGGCTGTTCCATTGGGGGCCCGAAAGCGAAGCGCCGCGTACACCAGCCCGACGACGACCAGCATCAGGACCGGTACCGACACCGCGGTGAGCAACACGAACGCATGGTTCTCGATCGCGGCCTCACGCGAGGCGATGACCGGGATGATCTGGAGACCCGCGACGACGACGATACCGAGGACTGAAAGTACGACCCACACGGCGCCGGCCGTCAGCAGATGGCGCCGTGGACTCACGGGACGAGCCGTTCCTCGGCGCAGACGGACAGATCCGGGCACCCGCTCATCGAGCGGCTCTCGTGATCAGGGGCATCGCCGTCAGTTGACCGTGAGGTCGACGTGCATGCCCTTCTGATAGTGGAGGAGCTCCTCGACGTGCAGATTGCAGAAGATCACGTAGTGGCCCGGCTGGAGGGTCACCGTCAGGGTGCGGTCCGTGCTGCCGGACTTGATCTCCGCGACCTCGCTCGGGTCGCCGACCTCGGTCAGCTCGGGGGCGTCCTCGGAAACCTCGCCGTCGGCGTTCAACGGCAGCGCATCCGCGGACTTGTCGGTCTTGCGGACCACGAACTCGTGTTCCTTGTCGCCGTTGTTGGCGATGTTGAAGGTGATCGGGCCGGAGCTGTGGGTTGTCGAGCTCAGGCTGATCTGCCATTCCTTGATGGTCGCGGAGATTGGACCAGTTCCGCCGCCGCTTGACGCCGCCGGCGTCGAACAGGCCGCCAGCAGACCCGCGATCGCAATGAACGCCAATCCTCGTCGCACGGTTACCGACACCTTGTCTCCTCCTCGCGCTAGCCGCCTGATTACGACCACGCGGGCCGAATGCCGCCTTGGCGTCGAGTAGCATCGATGTCGGTTGCCCCGCCTTCTATACTCGCAACCAGCCATTCTCGGAGGGACGTTTTGACCATCCCTGCGTACACCCCGCCGGGCATGCCCGAGGTTGCGGTTCGGCTTGACGGCGCGCCCATCGAAGGCGCGCCCGAGGAAGGCCGTCACTCGTGGCAGGATCGGGTGGATCGATCGCTGGTGTGGTTGCGCACGAGCCCGCGGTTCGTCCAGTGGCTGCTCGACGTCGCCGCCATCGGCTTCATCGTTCTCGCCTACACCAGCACCGTCATCTCGGCGGAATTCCTGTTCCACTGTGTCTTCGTGCTGCTGGTGCTGCACGCCTTCCTGTCCGGCCCACGTGACACCCTGTTGCGCGTGGGGCTGGCTTCGATCCCGCTCCTCGTGTACGCGGATGCGGGGGCATTCGGGCTGAAGGAGCCCGCGATCGAGCTGACGGAGTGGCCGCTGATGTTCGTCATCGCGGTCCTGGTCGCGTGGATGGCGGAGCGGCGTAACTCCACCTCGCAACGCTACGCGGCACTATTCCGACGAGCGAGCGAGCGGCTGCTCACCGTGGAGGAGGACGAGCGGCGCCGGATCGCCGGCGAGCTCCACGATGGCGTCGGACAAGTACTGACGGCGCTGACCCTGACCCTGGACGCGGCGGAATCCGAGCCCGACGGGGCCGTCGCCCGCCGTCACGTTGCAACCGCGCGAACGATGGCCGACACGGCGCTGGGGGCAACGCGGGACCTTTCCCATCGCATTCGGCCGGCGCGCCTCGAGGAGCGCGGTCTCGTCGCCGCCGTGCGGGACCTCGCGTCGCGGTCCGGCTTCCCGGTGGTCGTCCAGGCCGACGACGAGGCCGGCGATCTGCACCTGCTCGGGGCGACCGCGACAGTCGAGGTCTACCGCATCATCCAGGAGGCGCTGGCCAACGCCGCCCACCACAGCGGCGCGCAGCGGGCCAGAGTGTCGATCGCGCGCGAGGACGGGCGACTGACCGTGGTCGTGGCGGACGAGGGGCGCGGCTTCGACCCCGCGGAGATCTCTGAATCGGGCATCGGGCTCGCCGGCATGGTGGAGCGTTCGCGCCTCCTTGGCGGACAGATCTCGATCGAGTCGGCACCGGACGCCGGGACGAGCGTGACGGTCTCCCTCCCGCTCGCGCCCGCGACGGTGGCCGGCTGATGGCTCCTATCCGTGTCGGCATCGTCGATGACCACGCCCTCGTCCGCGAGGGCCTCCGTCTGATCCTCGAGGCCCAGTCGGACGTCGAGGTCATCGGTGAGGCGAGCGACTTCGATGGCGCCTTCTCGATGGCGGCGTTCGGCAAGCCGCACATCATGCTGGTCGACCTGACCCTCGATGGGTCCGACGGGGTCACGCTCGTGCGGGAGCTGGTGGAGCGTCATCCCCGGATCAGGGTGATCGCGGTGACGATGCATCACGACGGCGAGACGGTCCGCCAGGCATTCCTCGCCGGCGTGGCCGGCTACGTCGTAAAGGGAGCCGCCAGCTCGGACCTGATCGCCGCACTCCGGGCGGTCGCCAACAACCAGCACTACGTCCACCCGGTGGTCGCATCGGTCGTCGTGGTCGACTCGCTGCGGTGGCTGCGGCAGGCCGATCGGCTCAGCCCGCGCGAGATCGAGGTCCTCCGGTTGGTGACTGCCGGGCGGACGGCCGTCGAGACCGGTCGCGCCCTCGGGATCAGCGCCCACACGGTCCGGCGCCACCTCTCGAACATGGCATCGAAGGTCGGCGTGCATGGTCGGGTCGCGCTGACGCGATACGCCGTCGAGCACAACCTGGTCTACGACGAGAGCTAGCGGTCCGCTGCATCCGGCGGCGGCTAGTATCTGCCGCGATGGAGGACCCACCGCTCGGAGATTCGTCGGACCGACCTGACCGCGATCCGAGCGGGCGCCGGAGCGCGAGGCGAATCACGATCGGGCTGGTTCTCGTGGCGCTGGTCGGTGCGGCACTCTACGTCTCGACCCGGCCACTGGGCGGCCCGTTGAGCCCATCGCGGACTGGCGATGGCGGCTCGCCCGCTGCCGGCAATGCGGCGGTCGGCCCCGGGGTCGGCCAGTCGGCTCCGGATTTCATCAGCGCCGACGCCCAGACGGCGCTCCTCCGGGATCTTGACGGGGCGCCGATTCGGCTCGGCGACTTCGCCGGCAAGCCCCTCTGGATCGTCTTCTGGGCAACGTGGTGCATACCGTGCCAGGACGAGGCAGGCGCCATCCGCGCCGCATATCGCGCGCACCGGGGCCAGGACCTGGCCGTGCTCGCCATCGACGTCCAGGAGCCGGCTGCGGCGGTCCGCGCCTTTGCCCTCGACCGGGACCTCGACTATGCCATCGGGCTCGATCCCACGGCCGCGGTCAAGACCCTGTACGGCGGCTGGGGCCTGCCATCCCACTTCTTCGTGGGTGGCGATGGCGTCATCAGGGATCGCTACCTGGGTCAGATGACAGCGGATCTCATGGAGCAGCACCTGCGTGCGATTATCGGATCCTGAACGCGGCGGATCCTGAACGCGGCGCACGGCGCCTGATCGCATCGCCTACTTGAGCGGCAGCGCCTGGAGCAGCGGCTCGATCTCGCCCCGTGTCACGACCGTGTCCCACGACGCGGCGATCCGCCCGTCGGCGCCGATGAGGAATGTCCATGGCTCGCGGATGTCGCCGCTGGCGGGCGTCAACCAGTCAATAGCCGCCTGGTTGACCTTGCCGGCCTCGAAGTCCTGGTAGATCTCGACGTGGATGAAGTCGGCACGATCGCCATATGTGGCGGCCAGCTCCGCGACCAGGTCGGTCACGGGCCCGCAGAAGCGACTGACGCAGTAGACCGGCGTCGAGAAGACGACGAGCGCCGGGTGTCCGGCATCGAGTGCGTCCGCGATCGACGTCGCGTGAAGGGCAGCATCCGGGATCGGGGCCCCGCCCGCGGCACGTGAATCGATTGAGACGGGCGCGACGCCCGGGTCGCCGATGACCGGATTGTCGGTGTGCGGTGCGAGCGCACCGACCGTCAGAACGGAAGGCTCCGCGAGAACGGCAAAGGCCGCGTCGGCGTTGAACGGCGAAGCGTCGGCCAGCTTGCCGTGGGCGACGACCCCCCAGTAGCCCGCCCTCGGGAAGGTGATCGACTCGACCGCGTAGACGCCGCGGCCGTCGGCAGGGTAAGTGAGGGTCGGCCCCCGGCCGATCCCTTCTGGCGATCCCGGGATCGCCAGGAACCGGGCGATCGAGTCGCCCATGACAGCGCCGGGGGCCCTCGTCGCCGCGACGACGCCGGGTGACGGCGATCCAACCGCGTCGCCCAGGAAGGCGAAGCTCACCGCGACGCTTCCAAAGCTGACCCAGCGGTTGTCGGCGGTCAGGAGCGCGACGAGCAGCCGCCTGGGCTGGTTGGCAACCAGCTGGTAGCTGGCGACCTCGGCGACGATGGCATTGCCGGTGATCGATGATGTCGGCAGCGGAGAAGCCACCGGCGCGGCGCAGCTCGACGAGGCCAGAACGACAAGCGCGGCTGCGGCGATCCCGCCACGCAGCCGGCGCCGCAAGACGCCGCTCACTGCGTGCATGCCGGGACCTCCTCGCCGATCGCACGCAACGCCGCATCGGCCGCAGCCTGGAGCGCCGCCAGGTCGAGGCCCAGTGAAGGCTCATCCGTGGCCCCACTGAAATCGGCCTCGACCCGTTGCATGGTCTCCAGGACCCGAGCCGACATCGGCCGGTCCAGCCGATTGTCAGCGGCCAGGCCGTGGAGCGCCTGGTGCGCCACGTTGATGAATGCTCGTTCGGCCGCGGCTGCGTCGGGCAGCGAACCGATCGCCTGGCATACGCCCGACGACGACGCGGTCAGCCCGGATCCAGGCTGGCCAGGGACGGTCGATGCGCCCGCCGCCGGCGCGCAGGCAGTCAGGACGAGCGCTATCCACGCTGCGCCGGAACGCCAGGTTGGACGCTGATTGGATCGACGCATGCGGCACGCCGAAGTCTACAGAGCGCCCGTGCCGCCGCATGCGAGACTCATCAATCGGACGGTTGCCGGCCCGCCTCACCTCTGCTGGGCCGGCTCCGTCTTGCCGTATATGTCCTTGCTCGTGACGTACCCGTGTGCTTCAAGGGCGAGGGCCGCGGCGCGCACCTTCGCGAGTGCGTCCGGATCCAGATGGACGACCTTTACCAGCTCGAGCGTCTCCTGCTCCTCCTCGTTGGTGCCGGCCCAGCCCACCCGGACGCCGCCGACGCCGCCGGCGTAGTACTTGAGCTGGTGGGCGTCGGGCTCGTCCCTGTTGAATTCGTCGACCACGAGAACGCCGGTGTAACAACCTGCCTGAACGCATGTCTTCGAGCCCACCTCGAACACGCGGGCGCGGTCCGTCCAGCCGACCTTCGGCCCCCAGCCTTCGGAGTAGCTCGGTGTGGCGAGCCGCGGATCGGCCAACATCGTGATCCCGGCTTTCGCGTCCTCGAACCCGGCGAGCCACGTCTTCGATTCGACGAACTTCCCGTCCTCGTACTCTTCGGGGTATTGGCCGAGGTGCCAGATCGTCCCGTCGTCGTCCTGGACGAAGAACGCGAGCTCGGCTTCGACCAGCTCGCCGCTGTCGTAATCGAGCTCATAGTTCATGACGGCCCGCGTGCCGTTGATGACCTTCGTGAGATCGGTCGTGGTGTTGACGACACGTCGTTTGATCCGCTTGCCGTCGACGTTGGCGGATCCTTCGAAGGTCCATTGGGTGCCGGCGACGAACGGCAGCCAGGGATTGTCGATCGTGGCCGGATCGGTGAAGTTGGTTGGGTCGAAGACCTCCGTGACCGACTCCTCTCCGGCGGTTTGAACACCCTGGGATGTGGCCGGCGAACCTGGCTCCGGAGCGGTCGACTGCTGCGCGGCCGGCGATTGCGCGGCAGGCGCAGCCGACGATGGGGCCGCCGGCACGGCGGACTGAGACGCAGTCGCGGACGGCCCGACGGTGGTTCCGCAGGCCGAGCTGGACAGGACGCATAGCGACACCGCTGCCGCCGAGATGATCCGGCGCCCTGACATGACAGCCTCCCCTCCAATTGACTTCGGCTCAAGCCCGCGACGTTCGTCGCGAGGGCTTCGCTCGCCTTTGTTTACGCGGCGTCTCAGGCCGGCTCCGAGCTGGCGGCCACCGTGGGTTCGGCTTCTCGGCCGCGTCCGAAGCGCAGGTAGAGCGACGGAGTGATGAACAGGTTGAGCAACGTCGAGGTCACGAGCCCGCCGAGGATGACAATCGCCATCGGGTGCTCGATCTCGTGGCCGGGCAGGTCACCGGCGATTGCCAGCGGGATGAGCGCCAGTCCGGTCGCGAGGGCGGTCATCAGGATGGGCGACAGTCGCTCGCGTGCGCCGCGCACGACCAGTCCGGGCCCGAAGGGTTCGCCTTCGACGAGCTCGAGATGCTGGAAGTGATTGATCATCATGATCCCGTTGCGAGCCGCGATTCCCAGGACCGTGAAGAACCCGACGAGCGAGCCCAGGGACACGACGCCCCCGGTGATGAAGGCCGCGAGCACGCCGCCCACCAGGGCCGACGGCAGGGTAAGCATGGTCAGGAGCGCCAGGCGAGTCCGCCCGAACGAGGCCTGCAACAGCAGGAAGACGCCGATCAGGGCGCCGATGGCAAAGAGCAGCAGGCGACTCTGGGCAGCATCACGCTCGGCCAGCTCGCCGACCATCTCCGGGTGATAGCCCTGCGGGAAGTCGATCTCGCCGAGGGTCTTTTCGATATCGCCCACGACCGCGCCAAGGTCGCGACCCTTCACATTCGCGCCGACGGTGATGCGACGGGCGAGGTTCTCGTGAACGATGCTGTTGGGCGTCGGCGCGATCCGCACGCTGGCGACGTCGGAGAGGCGGATCTGCTGGCCGTATGCGGTATCGATCGGCAGGGCCTCGATGTCACTGACGTTGGCGCGAGTCTCGGGGGTGCTCCAGACGTGGACGTCGTACGCCTTCCCGAGACCGAAGATGTCGCCGACCTCCTCGCTCGAGACGAGGGTCGCCGCCGCCCGGCGAACGTCGCCGGGCTTGATGCCATAGCGCTGGGCAGCGGCGAGGTCGACCTCCACCTGAAGCTGCGGGACCTCGACCTGGAGCTCGTTATGAACGTCGTCGATCCCGTCGATCTTCGTCAGAGCAGCTTCGACCTCGTTCGCCTTGTCGCGCAGGATCGCGAGGTCGGGGCCATAGATGCGCACGACGATCGCGTCGCTCGATCCGGTGAGGACCTCGTCGATCCGCTCGTTCAGGTAGGTCTCGACATTCCGGAAGAGGCCCGGGTACCCCGCGGCGACCTCCTCGACCGCCGCCAGCGTCTCCTCGTAGTCGGCCGCCGGGTCGATGCTGATCCAGTTCTCCCCGAAGTCGACCCCGGCGACCTCCTCGCCCAGGAGGGCCTGGCCGATGTGGGCTCCGAAGTTGCGAACTCCAGGCACCGACCGAAGCTCGCGGCTGGCCGCGAGCACGATCCGGTTCTCCTCGGGCAGCGACGTGCCCGGGCGGCTGATCCAGTGCATCAGGAAGTCCCGCTCCTTGAACGTCGGGAACAGCGACTGTCCGAGCTGCGGCGCGACCGCTAAGCCAAGGAGGGCGATGACGGCGACGGCCGCGAATGCAGGCCGTGCCGTCCGGACGACCCGCGTCAGCACGGCCTGGTAGCCACGCTGCAGTTGCAAGGCAATCGGCGACACGCGCTTCTCCACCGGCGCATTGCGAAGCAGGATCAGGGCAAGGGCCGGGGTGACCGTGAGGGCCACGAAGAGCGACGCCAGCACGGCCAGGCCATACGAGATGGCGAGGGGCCGGAAAAACGCACCCGTCAGGCCCTCGATGAAGAAGACGGGCGCGATCGCGACGATGTCGATGAACGTCGCGTAGATGATCGCGCTGCGAACCTCGACCGACGACTCGAGGATCACGAGGGCGGTCGACTTGGTGCTCCCCTCGAGGCGGTGCTGGCGAAGGCGCCGCACGATGTTCTCGATGCCGATGATCGCGTCGTCGACCACGACCCCGACGGAGATCACCAACCCCGCCAGGATCATCGTGTTGATCGTGGTCCCCCGCCAGTAGAGCACCAGGGCCGCGGCGGTCAGCGACAGCGGAATCGCGACGAGGCTGATAAGCGCGGTCCGCCAGTCGAACAGGAAGAAGATCAGCACGATGAAGACGAGGATGCTGCCGACCAGCAGCGCGTTTGTCAGGTTCGACACGGCGATCTCGATAAAGCTCGCCGGCCGGAAGATCGTGGTATCGAAGTCGATCCCGGGCAAGCCGGGTTTCAGCTCATCGAGTGCCTCTTCGACGCCCCGGGTCACGTCGAGCGTGTTGGCCCAGGGGAACTTCTCGACGACCAGGAGCAGCCCCGGTCCGTCGTTCACGACCGCGTCACCGAAGAGCGGCTGGTGCCCCTTCTCGATCACGGCGACATCGCTCAGGCTGACAAGCTTGCCGTCCAGGGCGGCGACCTTCACATGCCGGAGGTCGTCGGCTCCGACGATCGCGGGGACGTGCCGGACCACGAGTCGCTGATTCGCCGTGTCGACGAAGCCCCCGGTGCCGATCACGTGGCCTTCCGAGAAGAACAGGATCCCCGCGTCCAGCGCCTCGGCCGTGGCCTCCATGACCTGATCGAGCGTGACATGGTGCGCGGCCATCTCTTTCGGCACGACCTGCACGTGCAGCTGGCTCAGCTGCTCGCCCCAGATCGGGACGTTGGCCACGCCCGGCACGCTCAACAGTCGGGACCTGATCGTCCAGTACGTGATCAGCGACATGTCCGTCACCGACATCGACGTGGACGACATGCCGATCTTCATGACGCGGCTCGTCGCCGACAGTGGCTGCATCATGAACGGCGGCGCCGCCCAGGTCGGCAGTGACGGTGTGACCGCTGTGACGCGTTCCTGGACCAGCTGCCGCGCCCGCAGCAGGTCCGTACCGGGCTTGAAGATCAGCTCGATGGACGAGAGCTGTGGGACCGACTTCGAGCGAAGGACATCGAGCCCCTCGACACCGGCGAGCGCCTGCTCGAGGGGAATCGTGACGAACGCCTCGACGTCGGCCGGGGACAGCCCCAGCGATGCAGTCTGGATCTCGACTCTCGGTGGCGCGAACTCGGGGAAGACGTCGACCGGCATGCTCCGGAATTGCCCAGCGGCGAACACCATCATCCCGGCCGCGAAGGCAAGGACGAGGAACCGGAACCGCATGCTCGCGGCGATGATCCGGCGCATCATGACTGGTGGCCCCTGTCCGACGTCACTCGGGGTCGCCGACGCCCGTCTCGGCGCCATACAGCTCGGCCAGCCCGACGGTCACGACCGACGTTCCCGACGGTGGGCCGTCGAGAAGCAGGGCGACGTCACCGTCGATCCTGTCGACGCGGACCTGGGTCCGAACGAAGACGTCCTGTGCTGAGGTTGCGTACACCCAGGTGTCGCCCTGAGCGTCGTACAGGACCGCCGCATACGGAACGGACGTCCGTCCGGCCAGCGTTCCCTTGACCTCGGTCGTCTGGATTCCCAGCCGTTCCGCGGCCTTGGCCGAGACCGTGACCTCGAGTGGGTTCCCGGTCACTCCTTCGACTGCGCCCGCCGGCGCTGCATCGGACGAGTTGCCGCACCCAGACAGCGCGAGCGATGCCACGAAGAGGACCACGAGGGCCCGGCGACGGTACTGCATCTTGTTTCCGCTCCTATCCTGCGGTTGTCGGCTCGAAGACCGGCTGGTCACCGATCGGCTCGCTCGACGTATCCGGCTGCGGGCTCGAGGCGAACAACGGGTAGAGCGCGGGCACGAGGAACAGGTTCACGAGCGTTGAACTGGCGATGCCGCCGATGATCACGACCGCCATCGGCCGGATGAGCTCGTAACCGGCCCGGTCGCCGAGGACGATGAACGGCAGGCAGGCAAGCGCGGTCGCGGCAGCCGTCGTCACGATCGGGGTGAGTCGCTCTGCGGCACCCCGCAGGATGAGCGCGGGGCCGACCGCCTCGCCCTCACGCTCGAGGCGCTGGAAATGGGTGACCAGCATGATCCCGTTGCGGACGGCGATCGCCAGCACCGTGAAGAGACCAAGAAGGGTGCCGAGCGAGAACGTGCCGGCCGCGACAGCGACCAGAACGCCGCCAGCAATCGATGCCGGGAGAGCGACGAAAATGAGGAACGCCCGGCGCCAGCTCGCAAAGGCCGCCTGCAGGAGGAGGAAGATCACGATCGCGGCGGCGATGCTGGCCGCAAGGAGACGCGCCTCGGCCGCCTGTCGGTCCGCGTAGCCGCCGAGGATCTCGGCGCGGTACTCCAACGGGAAGGGCATCGCCCTGATCGCGTTGTGGATGTCGCTGGCGACCGCGTTGATGTCGCGTCCGCTGACGGTGATGCCGACGTCAAGGCGTCGGAAGACGCCTTCCCGCGCGATCACGCTCTCGGCCGGCCCGATGCTGACATCGGCCACGTCCCGCAGGTGCACCTGGCCCCCGGCGGGCGTGTCGATCAGCAGGTCGCCAATGCTGTTGAGGCTCTGCCGGAGTTCCGGTACGCCCCAGACGACCACGTCGAAGACCTTCTGATCCTCGAACAGGCTGCCGACGAGGATGCCCGACAGCAGGGTCGTCGCGGCGCGACGGATGTCCCCCGGCTTGATGCCCTTGCTCTCTGCCTTGGCGAGGTCCACCTGGATGTTGAGCGTCGGCTCCTGGACCTGTCGTTCGAGGCTGGCGCTGGCGACCCCGCCGACGCCGGCAACCGCCCCCTTGACAGTCTCCGCGGTACTTCGCAGCGTGTTCAGGTCCTGGCCGTAGACGCGGACGACGAGGTCGGCGTCCGTGGCGGCAGCGACCTGGCCCACTCGCTCGGCGGAATAGGTCAATGTCGTCCGGCGAAGCCCCGGATAGCCGTCGACCACGTTCTGGACGGCTGCCAGCGTCTTGTCATAGTCGGCCGCGGGGTCGAAGCTCAGCCAGAGCTCTCCCGAATCGGTGCCGACGACCTGGTCCGCAAGGACGGCTCGCCCGACGTGACCGCCCACGTCCTGAACACCCGGGATCGAGCGCAGCTCGTCTCCGGCGAGTGCCATCACGCGGGTCATCTCGGCATGCGAGGTGCCGGGTGTCCCGTTCCAGTGGATGAGCAGGTTGGGTTCCCGGAACGTCGGCAGCGGTGACTTGGCGACCTGGGGTGCCACCGCCACGCCGAACAGCAGGATGGCCCCGATCGTGGCAATCCCGACGGCGGACATGGCGACTCGCGTCCGACGCATGATCCGCTCGAGTGCCGCCGTGTAGCTCCGCCGCGGACGCGAACCAGTCAGGAACGCCCGCCGAGTGGCCGACGTTCGAGACAGGGTGAATAGGCATATCGCCGGGGTGACGGTCAACGCCACGAATGCCGAAATCCCCACCGCCAGCACGTAGGCCAGGGCGAGCGACGGCACGAAGATGCCGGCGATCCCGCCGATGAACAGCACCGGCACGATGGCGAAACCCAGGATCACCAGCGCGTATCCGATGCCGCCGCGTGCCTCGGCCGTGGCCGCGAGGACGATCGACATCGGCGACCGGTCGGTGTCCTCGGCACCCGGCTGACGGCGCCGCTGGATCACGCTGTCGAAGCCGACGACGGCGTCGTCGATCAGGACGCCCAGCGCGAGCACGAGCCCGGCCACGACCAGGGCGTTGATCGTCATCCCAAGGAGGGTCAGGACCAGCCCAGCCGCGACCAGGGACAGCGGGATCGTCACGAGGGCGATGAGCGCCGCGCGCCAATCGTTCAGCAGCACGCCCAGCAGGAGGACGACGAGGATCAGCGCGATCAGCAGGGCAAGACCGACGTTGACGGTCGCCGCCTCGATGTAGTCCGCCGGCCTGAAGATCGACGAGTCGATCTCAATGCCGGTCAGCCCAGGTCGCAGGGCGTCGAGCGCATCTTCGACACCCTTCGTCACCTGCGCCGTGCTGGCGCCCGGGAACTTCTCGATGACAAGCATCAAACCCGGGCCGCCGTTGACGATCGCGTCGCCGATGAGGGGCTGATGGTCCTCGAGGACGTTGGCGACGTCGCCCAGCTGGATGGGACGACCATCGACCGTCTGCACGCCGTTGCTCCCAGGGACGACGGGCACCTTGGCGAGGTCCGCCGGAACCTTGATCGGCAGGATGTGCTGGATGCCGAGCCGCTGATTCGGCGTGTCGATGAAGCCGCCCGTGCCGGGCGTCGATGCATCGAGGAAGGTGAGCGGTGAGACCCACATCGCGTTGCCCGCGGTCTCGATCACCTGCGACAGGGACACGCCCCGGTCACGAAGCCGTTGCGGGTCGACCAGCACCTGGAGCTGGCGCTCACGCTGGCCCCAGACGGTCACGTTCGCGACGCCGGGAACGCTCAGGAGACGGGGCCTGATCGTCCAGCGCGCCAGGACCGACATGTCGATGAGCGACGATTCCTTGGAGGAGAGCCCGACCATGAGGACCCGGCTCGCTGAAGAAAGCGGCTGGAGCATCGCCGGCGGCCTGGAGACGCTCGGTAGCGCGTGGGCCTGGGTGAGGCGCTCGGCAACCATCTGCCGGGCCCGGAAGACATCGGTCCCGGGGTCGAACACCAGGACGATCGACGACAGACCCGCCACCGACTCGGAGCGGATCTCATTCAGGAAGGCGACACCATGGAGCAGGTCCGCTTCCAGGGGCACCGTGACGAGCTGTTCGACTTCGTCCGCCGACAGCCCGAGGGCCTCTGTCTGGATCTCGACGTAGGGCGGGGCGAATTCAGGAAGGACGTCGACTGGGGCGCGTGAAAGCTGGCCGACGCCGAAGAGCAGCGTCGCCAGTGCGATCCCGAGGACGATGAGCCGAAACCTCAGGCTCCAGCCAACGATCGCGCGCACAAGCCCCCCTCCCTCCGACAAACCCGCCATGCCCCGTGGCGCGCTCGGACGAGAACGGGCGCGCTCGGACCCCTGATCGAGCCGCCGCGTTGACCCCCCGCAACACTTTCCGAGTGGGTTCCGGCGCTACCCCCACGTAGCGCGGTCGGTCCCTCGGTCCGAGCTGGACTTTCGAGACGGATTCGAGATGTCCTGATGCGATGATCCTCATCGGGTAGGGCCCTTCATATAGTCAGACTTCATCATTCAGGGGGTCCGCGGATGACCACTCCTGGTGCGCTCGGCGGCATCGTCCGGGAATCGTGGTCGCTCGGGCTCTCACCCGTCGCTGCGCGACGCCTGCTGAATGTCTCAAGCGTCGTCGTGCTCGCCGCATTGCTCCTGAAGATCGGCGACCCGGAATTCCTCCTGGACGCCGCATGGGTCACGCTGGCAATCAGCGCGTTCGTGCTTGGCCTGCGGGCAACGGTCTTCCGGATGGCCGGCTTCCTGATCCTCATGGCAGCTTCGGCCGCCCTTAACATCGGCTTCGCCCGACCGATGGAAGGCGAGCTGCGTGAAGTCACGGAATGGCCGTTACTGCTCGTGATCTCCACAGTGGTCGCGCTCATGGCCGATCGCGTCTCGACGACCTCGCGGCGCTACGCCGCGCTCTATCGCCAGGCCAGTGACCGCCTGACGACCGCGCAGGAGGACGAGCGAGCCCACCTCGCCCGCGATCTTCACGACGGCGTCGGCCAGACCCTCACGGCCGTAATCCTGACGCTGGACGCAGCGGAGGCCAGCCTCCGCCAGATGCGAGGCGTCGAATCCACATCCATCGTGTCCTCGCCTGAAGCAGCCGTCGTTCGCGCGCGAGACCTTTCCATCGCGGCGCTCGACGAAACTCGCGATGTGGCAGCGCAGCTTCGGCCGCCGCGGATCAATGAGATCGGCCTCGGGGCCGCGATCGGCGACCTGGCCGAGGCTGCGGGCATCCCCATCGAGCTTCGGTTCGGTCCGTTGGTCCTTCCACCGAGCATCATCGATCCGAATCGGCAGATCGATGCGTATCGGGTCATCCAGGAGGCAGTCGGCAACGCGGCCCGCCACAGCCACGCGGCCAACGTGTGGATCGATGCCGAGGTCAACGAAGGCCTGATCAGGCTCACGGTCGGTGACGATGGCGCCGGCTTCGATCGGGCCACGACGCCCATGGGGCTGGGACTCGCCGGTATGCAGGAGCGCGCGGAGATCCTGCGGGCGCAGCTCGACGTTCGATCCGCGCCCGGCGCCGGTACAACCGTTGAGCTGCTGATGCCGGTGTTGGCCCCCGCCGGAACGGCAGGGTTGCGCAGGACGGCCGTCCGGCGCGCGGAGGGGACCCTCTGATGCACGGCCCACTCGAGATCGACGAGCCGCGGCTGGATGCGTCGCCACCAACCGATCCCTCGGATGTCCGATCGGTGCGGCCACCGAGGCGGCGACAGGGGCCGATCCGGATCGCGCTCGTCGACGACCATCATCTCGTCCGCGAAGGCCTCCGGCTCGTGCTCAACAGCGTCGATGGCTTCGAGGTCGTCGGCGAGGCCGCCACCCACGATGAGGCATTCGACCTGGTCGCCTCCACCCATCCGGACATCCTCGTCCTGGATCTGACCTTCCCAGAAGGCGACGGCCTTCCCCTGCTGCGGGCCCTCGGGACGCTCCATCCGGATCTCCGGGTTGTCGTCCTCACAATGGACCGCGGGTCGGAGACGGTGCGCCAGGCCCTCGTCGCGGGCGCCCGAGGCTATGTCGTCAAGGGCGCCCATTCCAACGAGCTGCTGGAGGCGATCCACGCCGTGTCGCGCGGCGAGCGGTATCTCCACAGCAGCGTCACCGGGGCGATCGTCGACGACTCGATCCGGTTCAACCGGGCGGGAAGCCAGATCAGCGTTCGAGAGCGCGAAATCCTGAGCCTCCTGGCCAGCGGCCACCCGACAGCCGAGGTCAGCCGGATGCTCGGAATCAGCGTGCACACCGTTCGACGTCACGTGGCGAACCTGTCGGAAAAGCTCGGACTGCACGACAGGACGGCTCTGACGCGATATGCCGTGGAGCACGGACTGATTCGGTCGCCGTAGAGCGTTGGTACCGCATACCGGATTCGAACCGGTGATCTCCGCCTTGAGAGGGCGGTGTCCTGGGCCTCTAGACGAATGCGGCACGGGGACCGGCCGGGCGGGATCGCCGGCGGACCGACCGGGATGATACCAACCGCCGCCCGACGGCGCCACGGCCAGCGCGGTCCGCAAAGCTCAGAGGCGGTTCGTCTCGAGAAAGGCCCGGATCGCCTCGGCGACCTGCTGGTGACTCTCCTCGCCAACGACAAGGCCGTAGTGCGAGTGGGCCCCGAACGGCTCGTAGTCGGCCCCGAGCCATTCCGCCAATCGCTCGGAGGCCTCCTCAGGAACGCCGCGATCGAGCCCGGCCCCGATCACGAGCTTTGGGATGCCGGTCAGCGGGCGGCGGTCGACCGAGACGCCCTGGAGGACCTGTCGCCGGGCGGCGCCGCTCTCGTGCGGCTTCTGGCCGAGGAGGTGCTGGATCCGCAGGACGTCGTCCATCGTCAGGTCGCGATGGTCGCGCTGGAGCTTCTCGGGCAGCGTCGCCCAGCCGATCGAGGCCTTGCCGTACACGTCCGGGATCTCCCGCAGCTCGTGCGAGCGGGCAGGGACCCGCAGGTCGCGCGGCAGGTCCGACGAGAGCAGGACGAGCGCGGCCATCGCCATCCGCTCGCCGGCCTTGAGGGCGAGCAGACCGCCCATCCCGTGACCCACGACGACCGTCCCCGGCCCAAGTCGTTCCAGCGCCGCCACGACGTCCTCGGTGTAGGTGTCGAAGGACAGTTCCGTCGGATCAGCCGTTCGAGACCAGAAGTGGTTCTGGAGGTTGAGGGCGTGACCCTCCCAACCGCGCCCGGCGAAGTACCCGAGATACCGCTCCCACAGCCAGGAGCCGGCCAGCTCGCCGTGGATGAACAGCAGCGGCTTGCGTCGCGAGCGCCGCTCCGGCAGCCACGATTCGATGTAGAGCCCGCGTTCGAGCAGCTCGATCTCGTCCTTGCGGACGGGTCGGCCGTTGGTCGCCGGGACCTGGGTACGGGCGAGGATCTGGTCGGGCGTTGTCTCGGTCATCGGTCGCTCAGCATCGATAGCGTTCTCACCATTCGTGGGGGTTGATGACGAGGCCGGTCAGGGCCTTCGGGTAGAAGTAGGTCGACTTCTGGGGCATGACATCGCCCTCTCGGGCGACGGCCGAGATCGATCGAACCGGTGTCGGTTCGAGGAGGAACGCGGCGTCGGCGTCGGCGATCGATCGGTCGACCCAGTCGAGCGCCTCGGCGACCGATTTCGTGTACGTGATCCGCTCGCCGCCGGCCACCGCCCACGCGTCGATCCCGGCAAGCCGCTCGAGCGCCGCCCCGAGCAGCGTCACATCCAGCTCGCGAAGGGCGGGCCCGCCCGATGCCTCGCCCGTTGCGAACGCCTCGCGTCGAGCGGTCAGGATCCATCCGCCGGCCCGTGTCCAAAGGCCGAAACGGCCGTTGCCGCCCGCCGTCTCGGCGCCGCCGAAGGCCGTCTCGAGTGACGAGCGACTGGCCGTGGCGACATCGAACAGATCTCGCGCTCCATCACGAAGCGTCGCGAGCCCGGCCGCCCCGAGGCCATGGACGACGCGGTGCGTCGGCAGGACCGTCAACGGCTCGGCGGACGTCTCGAGGAACAGCATCAGGAGGTAATCGAAGGCCGGATCCTCCTCGCACGATCGGCTCATCCGTCGTTCGTCGCGATAGCGGAGGGCCGTCTCGTAGCGGTGGTGGCCGTCGGCGATGGTGACCGCTCCTCCAGCAGCGATGCGGAGGAGCTCCGAGACGCTTTCGGCGTGATCACCCTCCGCGGGGGCCAACCACAGGCGATGGGCGACGCCGTCGTCATCCGTGACGTCGATCTCGGGACGCCCCGTCGCGATGGACGCGAGGATCGCCGATGCACTGCCCGAGGCATCGTCAAAGAGGCCGACAACGGGACTGGTGTTGACGCCAGTCGCCCGGAGCAGCCGATAGCGATCTTCGCGAGGTGCCTCGAGGGTTCGCTCGTGGGGCAGGACACCGGAATCCGGTCCGAACGCCTCGAGCCGGAGCCTGGCAAAGAACCCCCGCTGGGTTCGCTCGATGCCGCTGCCGGGCACCTCGTAGGCCTGCTCGTAGACGTAGATCGCCGGTCGTGGGTCCTTGTGGAAAGTCCCGTCGGACCGCCACGCAGCGAGCGTCCGAGCCGCCCGCCGATAGCGCTCGTCCGGTTCGTCACCGAGCTCGACCGACGGCAGGTCGAGACGAACGACGTTCTTCGGATGCCGATCGAGCAGGCGACGCAATAGTTCCGCGTCGATGACGTCATACGGTGGGGCGACGACGAGCGTCAGGTCGCCGACGACCTCCGGGGCATAGCGGAGAGCTCGGAATGGACGGATCTCGGGCACGGGGCTCCCTCGAACCTGGTTGTGCGGAGCGGTCCGTCGCGGTGGGCGCCGGCGCCGGGGACCTGCGCCGGCCCGGATGGATCGCCGCACCGGCATCGTACGATAGCGGCGGCCGACGTGCCGCCGGGTCGTCCGCGCCGCAACGGTTCTCGAAGGTCGCAACTTTTGGGGGGAGTCGCACGTCGATGCTGGAACCGCACCCGCCACCCGCCGCTGGAGTTGCCGTGCCCCGGTCCCCGATTCTGCGTGCCATCCGCTCGCGGCGCCGCGCCCTGGTCCTCCTCGGTGCGTGGCTGGTCCTCTGCACCGGCGCGGCCGGACCGGTCGCGGCGGCAGACGGCCCGACGATGGATGCCAGGGCACTCCTCCAGGGGCACTCACGGGTCGGTTCGTGGCTGGCGATCGAGGTCCATCTGCACAACGACGGTGCGCCGATCGTCGGTGAGCTCCGACTCCAGGGCGGAGCCCAGGGAGGAACCCGCTTCTCGTTGCCGATCGATCTCGCCAGCCCGGCGGACAAGAAGTTCATCATCTACGCCCAGCCGCCGAGCTTCGGCCAGCAGCTTGAAGTCCTTCTCGTAAGTGGCGACAAGACCGTCGCGAGCAAGAAGGTCGCGTTCACGGTCCACGACGCCACCCAGCTCATCGTCGGTGTCGTCGCCGCGAGGCCGCAGGGTCTCGTCAGCCAGCTCCAGCTCCCGGCAAACCAGAACGGCATCGCGCCAGTCACGGTGCCGCTGACCGCGGCCGATCTGCCGGATCGGATCGAGGCGTGGTCCGCGCTCGACCGGCTCGTCTGGCAGGACGTCGACACGAACACCCTGAGCAGCGACCAGATCGCGGCACTGCGGGGCTGGCTCGCGCTCGGCGGCCGTCTCGTGATCGTCGGCGGAACCGCCGGTCCGTCCGTCCTGTCCGGCTTTCCCGATGCGATCCTGCCTTACCGGCCCTCCTCGACCGACGATGTCGCGGCAGCCTCCCTGACTTCCCTCCTTGGAACTGCACCGGCGAGCGCCACGGACGTCCCGGCCCTGGCCGGGAGCCTCGACCATGGTCGGGCGCTCGTCACCTCGGGTGACCGGGTCGTCGCAGCAGATGCGGCGTACGGCAGCGGCTCGGTGAGTCTCGTCGGGTTCGATCCGACGGTCGGCTGGATCGCCGATTCGAAGTCGACCGGACAACTCTGGCGGGGCCTCATTCCGCCGCGCACCTCGACGGCGACGAGCATGACCGACGACAGCCAGATCCTCGGTGCCGTTCAGCAGTTTCCGGCCGTCGCCCTGCCACCGATCGGTGGGCTGCTTCTTCTCCTGCTCGGCTACATCGTCCTGATCGGCCCGATCAACTACATCGTCCTCCGCCGGCTCGACCGGCGCGAGTGGGCCTGGATCACGATGCCGATCCTCATCGCCCTGTTCGCCGTCGGAGCATACGGGTTCGGCTCGGCCCTCCGCGGCAGCGACATCATCGTCAACGAGGTGGCGATCGTCCGCGGCGCGCCAGACGCGACCGAAGGCAGCGCCCAGGTCTATTTCGGGATCTTTTCGCCGACGCGGGGCACCTACCAACTGGCGCTGCCCGGCGGCGCGCTCGTGTCGGCGCCCGTCATCGGCGACCTCTTCGGTGCCCAGGGAGGGGCGCTCGACGTCGTCCAGGGCGCAACCGCCAGGGTTCGCGACCTGTCGGTCGGCTTCGGCTCGCTTCGCACGGTCCGCGCAGAGACACCGGTCCAGGTGCCGAAGCTTCATGCCGAGCTCCAGCTGGTCGACGGGAAACTCGCCGGAACGATCCGCAACGACTCCGACGTCGTCCTCGAGTCGCCGGCGGTCGTCCTCGGCGGCAGCGTTGCGGTCCTCGTCGATCTCGCGCCCGGCGCCCAGGCAGCCGTCTCGCTGAAGGTGACCTCGTTCCCCAACGGTCAGAGCCTCTCCGACAAGGTCATCGGACAGATCTTCTACACCGGCTCCGGGAGTGAGGCCGAGCGCCGCGGCGCCACCCGCCGCCAGATCATCGACCAGCTGACCTTCGATCCGTCGTTCGGAACGACCCCTGGCCTGCCGGACGACGGCCCGGTCGTCCTCGCCTGGGGCCACAGCTCCGTCGTCGACGTCGAGGTGGCGGGCCAGCGCCCCGCGAACAGCGCCAACGTCCTCTTCTACATCCCGGTCTCGATGTCGATCCGCGGCGCGACGGTCTTCGGATCCGACCTGATGCGGAGCACGGTCCTGGCCAGCGACGGGATGGTCTTGAACAAGGACCCGAACTCGATCTACATCGGCGTGGGCTCCGTCACGATCGCCTATCGGCCGATTGCCTTCAACGGCACGTTCACGCCGACAAAGGTCCACCTCACGATGGGCCTCGGCGGAGATGCGCTCGGCGGCGGGAACGGTCCAGCCATCGGCCCGGTGCCGGCCGAGTGCGTGCCGCTCGACGGGGAAGCGTCGGCCGCGCCGCTGCCGAAGGCCTGTCCAGTGCCGACCCCGGCCGATCAGTCCGACGGCATTCCCGAGGTCGACGTCTTCGATCGGACCGGCGCCGGGACCTGGCGACGCC
>Ga0193725_1000146_pt1 | contig 23356 bp, 25 predicted proteins | sample H2a2metaG_FD_143058 | JGI IMG/M metagenome (GOLD analysis project Ga0193725, IMG submission 143058) | Soil microbial communities from a riparian zone of the East river system, Colorado, United States - H2a2 | ecosystem: Environmental > Terrestrial > Soil > Riparian zone | place: USA: East River... | reverse complement strand
GACGCGGTCGTGGTCCTGAAGGAAGGGCGCATCGAGGAAGCGGGAACGCATGCCGAGCTGATGGCCGCCGACGGTGTTTACGCGCGAATCTACCGGGCCCAGCGCGTGGCGGAGACTCCGGTGGGGCCGCTCGGGTGAGCACGCTCGTGCTGGCGCGGAACGGGGTCGGCGCGCGGAGCCGGTCGCCGCTCGGTGAGTTGCTCGATCTCCTGCGGCCGTGGCGCGTCCGGCTCGGGCTCGTGACCGTGGCCGTTCTGGGGGCTGCCGCCCTCGAGGTCGCGCCGCCGCTCATCGTGCGCACGATCGTCGACGCGCACCTGATCACCAGGCAGCCGCTCGGACTGCCGGCCCTCGCGCTTCTATACCTGCTCGCGTCAGCGGCCGTGCAGGCGATGACGTTTCTGTACAGCTACCTCGCCGCCACCATGGCCCAGGGCGTGTTGCACACGCTTCGCGTCCGGCTGTTCGCCCACGTGCAACGGTTGCCGACGAGTTACTTCGATCGCGTGCCCGTCGGCGACACGATCAGCCGCTGCACGGCCGACGTCGAGACGCTGGACGCGGTCTTTTCATCCAGCGTCGCCCTCTTGCTGGCCAACCTCGTCCGGCTGGTGACGATCGCGGCGGCCATGCTCGTGTTGAGCGTTCCGCTGAGCTTGATCGCGGCCCTGGTGGTGCCGCCGCTCGCGCTCGTCACCCGATTCCTCCAGGTGCGGGTGAGGCGGGCCGAGCGGGAGAACCGGGTGGCCGTGGGAGCGATCAACGCGCGCCTCCAGGAAAATCTGCGTGGCACGGAGGTGATTCGCGCGTTCGGACGCGAGCCCGAATTCGTGGGGGGATTCCGTCAGATCCTGCGCCGGGGACTGATCGCGTCCAATCGCTCGACGTTCTTCTCCGCTGTGTACGTCCCCACGACCGCCATGCTCGCGGCGCTCGCGGTCGCCGGCTTGCTGTGGGCCGGCACCCAGCACGCGCTCGTGCCCTTCGGCGTGTCGCTGGGCACGCTGACCGCGTTCGTGCTGCTCATGCAGCGCTTCTTCCAGCCCATCACCGCGCTGGGCGAGGAGTGGCAGACCGTGCAAGGGGCGATGGCCGCCGCCGAGCGAATCTTCGCCACCCTCGCGCTGCCCGCGGATCACGCGTTGCCGGCCGCGGCCGACGGTGTCGACGGAGCGGCGCGGCCCGCGATCGTGTTCAGCCGCGTCGAGTTCGGTTACGCCGAAGGCCGACCGGTCCTGCACGGCATCTCGCTCGAAGTCGGGCGCGGCGAGCACGTGGCCCTGGTGGGACGCACCGGGGCCGGCAAGACGAGCGCGCTGCACCTCCTGGCCGGTCTCTACCGGCCCTGGCGCGGCAGCGTGCGCGTCGCCGGTCACGATCCGGCGTCGCTCGACGAAGGCCAGCGCCGCCGGCTGCTCGGGGTGGTGCCCCAGAGCGTCCAGCTCTTCTCCGGCACGGTCATGGAGAACGTGACGCTGGGCGACGAGTCCATTCCCGACGCCGCGGTGTACGACGCGTGTCGCATCGCCGGCGCCGACGCGTTCATTCGCGCGCTGCCGCGGGGCTATCACACCGAGCTCAAGGGCACCGGCAGCGCGACCCCGCTCTCGTCGGGACAGCAGCAGCTCCTCGCGCTGGCCCGCGCGCTGGTCGGCCACCCGGCGGTGCTGCTCTTCGACGAGGCCACCGCCGCGGTCGACAGCGCGAGCGACGCCGCCTTCCGAGCGGCCCTGCGCGCCTCCGTCCTGTCCCGTGGCTGCGGCGTGCTGACCGTCGCGCATCGGCTCGCGACGGCCCTGGAGACCGACCGGATCGTCGTGCTCGACAAGGGACACGTCGTCGAGGAAGGTCCGCCCGCCGAGCTCGCCGCGAGCGGCGGGCGCTTCGCCGCGCTGCTGGAGCTGGAGGCGGCCGGCTGGGACTGGCGCACCGGCCCCTGAGCGCTCCGTCGCTCGAGCGCTCCGTCGGTTGACAGCCCCGGACGTTCACGGATAATCACGAGCGCCGTTCCGATCGCTTCCGAATATCCATCGAGGAGGAAACATGCGCTCGCTCCGACTCGCGATGTGCCTTGCGTTCATCCTGCTGGTCGCCGCCTCGCCCGCGCTCGCTGCCCCCGAGGGGCAGATGACGTGGGGCGTGCACATCACGCTGGCGCCGACCTGGTTCGATCCCGCCGAGACCCTGGGGATCATCACCCCGTTCATGGTCATGTACGCGATGCACGACGCCCTGGTGAAGGCGATGCCGGGCAACCCCGCCACGCCGAGCCTGGCCGAGTCGTGGCAGGCGTCCGCCGACGGGCGCGTCTACGACTTCACGCTCCGCAAGGGCGTCAAGTTCCACAACGGTGAGCCCCTCACGTCCGAGGACGTGAAGTATTCGTTCGAGCGCTATCGCGGCACCGCCGCCAAGATGCTGAAGGACCGGGTGGCCGTCGTCGAGACTCCGGGCCCGTTGCAGGTGCGCTTCCGCCTGAAGAACGCCTGGCCCGACTTCCTCACGTTCTACACGGCGGCCAGCGGCGCCGGCTGGATCGTGCCCAAGAAGTACGTCGAAAAGGTCGGGGACGACGGCTTCAAGAAGGCGCCCGTGGGCGCCGGGCCGTACAAGTTCGTCTCGTTCTCGCCCGGAGTCGAGCTGGTCATGGACGCGTTCGAGGGCTACTGGCGCAAGACGCCGTCGGTGAAGCGGCTCGTCTTCAAGGTCATCGGTGACGAGACGACCCGGCTGGCCGCGCTCAAGCGGGGCGAGGCCGACGTCGTCTACTCGATCCGCGGCGAGCTGGCCGAGGAGCTGCAGCGCACTCCCGGCCTCACGCTGAAGCCCACGGTGATCCAGGCGGCGCAGTGGGTGGGCATGCTCGACCAGTGGGACCCGAAGTCGCCATGGCACGACCGGCGGGTGCGCCTGGCCGCCAGCCTCGCCGTCGATCGCAAGGCCATCAACCAGGCGATCACGCTCGGCCACTCGCGGCTGACCAACAGCATCATCCCCAGCACGTTCGACTACTACTGGCAGCCGCCGGCCCCCACGTACGACCCCGCCCAGGCCAAGAAGCTGCTCGCCGAAGCCGGCTACGCGAACGGCTTCGATGCCGGCGACTACTACATGGACATCTCGTACGCCAACGTGCACGAGGCGGTCGCGGGCTATTTCCAGGCCGTCGGCATCCGCAGCAAGATCATCACGCGCGAGCGCGCCTCGCACTGGGACACCTACGCCGCCAAGAAGTACAAGAACCTCGCGTACACGGCGAGCGGCGCCTTCGGCAACACGGCCACGCGGCTCGAAGCGTACGTGGTCGGCGGCGGAACGTACGTCTACGGCAGCTACCCCGACATCGACGGACTCTACCGGGATCAGGCGGCCGAGCTGGACCGGAAGAAGCGCGAGGCGCTCCTGCACAAGATCCAGCAGCTCATGCACGAGAAGGTCATGCACATCCCGATCTGGGAGCTGGCCTTCATCAACGGCCACGGCCCGCGCGTGCAGGAATCCGGGCTCGGGCTGATTCCCGGGCATGCCTACTCGGCGCCCTACGAGGACGTGAAGCTGAAGGGGAAGTAGCGGGAGCGTTCCCCGCGTCAGGGCGCCGACGGGCGCACCGGGCGCGGGGGAACGGTCACGCGCACCATATCGCCCTCGCGCCGCGCGGGGAAGCTGCGCACGCGCTGCAGCTCGTTGGTGGGGCACACGCCCGTGGTCACGTCCACCAGGAAGCCGTGACTGGGGCAAGCGACCACGCAGCCCCGCACCCGTCCCCGTCCGAGCGACGCGCTCTGGTGAGGGCACACGTCGTCGATCGCGTAGACCTCCTCGCCGATCCGGAAGATGGCCACGCGGAGCCGATCGTGCACCTGCACCACCAGGCCGCGGCTCTCGGGAATCGAGGCGAGCGGCACCACCACGTCCGGTTGCTCCTGCACGTTGGGCTCAACGCTCATGGATGTCGTCCTCGTCGTCGGTTCGGGCGCCGCACCGTCCTTGGTGCCGCGTCATTCTACTAGAATAGGGCGCCGTGAAATCGTCCACCTCGCTCCTGCTGGTCGTCGTCCTCGCGCTCGCGGGTTGCGCGGCCCCGGCGGCGGCGCCCTATCACCAGCTGGCGGTGACGTTGCCGAGCCCGGCCACCCTGACCGCCGAGCTCCATCTTCCCAGCGGCCCGGGTCCGTTTCCCACCCTCATTCTCCTGCATGGATGCGGCGGGCTCGGCCCGAACGTCGTCGCCTGGGCCCGGTGGCTCGCGTGGGAAGGCTATGGAGCCCTCGTGCTCGACAGCTTCGGCGGACGTGGGCTGCGCAGGGTGTGCGGCGACAGCTCCGTGCTCACCGGTGGCGCCCGCTCGCGCGACGTGTACGAGGCGGCGAAGTATCTGGCCACGCTACCCGCGATCGACGCGACCCGACTCGGGGCGATCGGCTGGTCGCACGGCGGCTGGACGGTGTTGCGGGCGGCCTTGATCGAGGACATCTATCCCGACGTCCGGCTGCGCGCGCTCGTGGCCTTCTACCCGTACTGCGGCGACGTCGCGTCGTACCGCGCCCGTCCTCCGTTCCTCCGCCGGAATTTCCAGCGCTGAGCGTCGGTGGTCACCCCACCCCGAGCTGGCGGCGGGCGAGTTTGGCGCCGGCGACCAGGCGCTTGAGCTTTTCGGCGGCGAGCCAGCGGGGGACCGGGAAGAAGCCGCAGTCGGGAATCGCCGAGAGCTTGTCGACGGGGATGTACCTGGCGCAGAGGGTGAGGCGCTCGGCCACGTCCTCCGGCGATTCCAGATAGAACGACTTCACGTCGACCACCCCGCACGCGATCTCGCGGTCGACCCCGATTGCCTTCCAGTCCTCGATCTCGGCCATCTCGCGGCTGGCGTACTCGAAGACGAACTGATCGCATTTGCACTCGAGGAGCTTCGGGAACAGCCAGCGATAGGAGCGCTTGCCGCGCGGGCGCGACATTAAATTTCCGAAGCAGACGTGGTAGCCGATCTTCGCGCGCACGCCCTCGACGCACGCGTTGAACATCTTCACGTACTCGTCGATCTGGCCGGGCACGATGGCCGCCGACGGCTCGTCGACCTGGATCCACTCGGCGCCGGCGGCGACCAGTGCCTTCAGCTCGGCGTTGACCGCCGGCACCATGTCCCAGCAGATGGCCACCCGATCCCCGTTGTAGACGCCGTCGCCCGCGCGCGTCTGGATGTGGATCGAGAGCGTGACCGGCCCCGGCACCGTCGCTTTCACGGGCTTGTCGGTCTGCGTCTTCAGATACGTGAACTCGTCGACGGTGCCCAGACCCTTCGGCACCGTCACCCGGCGCGTGGCGCGATAGCGCGGCACGGAGTCGTAGGCGTAGAGCCCGGTCTTGCGCAGCGGCTCGAGGTGCTCGAGCCCGTCCATCCGGCCGTAGAACGTCTGCACGAAGAAATACCGGCGCATCTCGCCGTCGCAGATCACGTCGATGCCCGCGCGCTCCTGGTCACGGATGGCGAGCTGGGTGGCGTCGTCGAACATCTCGCGCTCGTCGGTGGCCCCGTACTCGCCGGCCTTGACCTTGTCGAGCGCGGTCCAGAACCACCCGGGAAACCCGTGACTGCCCATGACGTGCGTGTAGAGCGGCGGCAGCGTCAGCGGCATTCTCGCGTCACCCATATGCAGACGCTCGACATCCTCGCTCTTTCCGCGCAAACGCTGCTCAACGTTACTCGGCTCACGCTCGCGGAACCTGCTCCAAGTTGCAGGAGAGCTTGTACTTCATCAGAGTGAGCCCCGGTATCATTGTTCTCGCGGCAAGGGCACCCGCCGGAAAGTCAGCGCAGACAAGAATGCCTCTGAGGCCTCGCGCTTCATGGAGATTCTGCTTCACCCAACCCATGTATCGTGTGATCTGACCTACGGCGTGGTCTGAAGCAGATCCGACCTTCAATTCGATCACGACGAAGTTCCTGTCTTTATCGATGCAAAAAAGATCGATTCGGCCGACATCTGTCATGAATTCCGCAACGGGATATTCCGAATGCGGCAAGAGCCCTGGCTCGATCAGGCCCAAGCTGCGGAGTAAGACCTGTTTCAGTGTCTCTTCAAGCAAGCTGATCTCGGGTGGATCTGCCGCCGGGACCTCCACGGCTTCTTCGTGGAATCCACCGATCTTGGTCCAGTTCTGAGGATCGCCTAGGATCTTCACGAGTTCATCAAATCGGTCCGACTTTAACTCCTCGACAGTCGAGAGCGCGTCAGGTCTTCGTAAACGCTTCTCGGGCGGTATGAGCGCCGCCATCCCAGCGGGGGGCATTCCTTCAGAACGCCACTCCACATCAATTCGACGGCCGAGTTCTGCTTCGGATGAATTTTGCGTACAGTCGCCCTTTGCGACGGTCGGATTCCAGTCTTCGTCGGCGAGATGGACCCTTTTGATAACTGCGACCGGGCCAACGCGCCACTGCTGAAGGTACGGAATGACCAACTCGCCGGGCTGCATCTTACGCATACAGTCGCGCGCCCATCGCCAGCCGGCACTGTCGGTCTCGCCTTCAGGATGGTATTTCGATGGAGGCCATCCGATCGCAACGCAGCTGTCTCGATACCAGACGTGCCAGATACCCCGCCTCGCGTACCGCTCGGGACAGATCACGATCCAGTGACGATTGACCATGGTCCTTGCCCTCCTACATTCGGCAGGTGTTTGTAGCCTTCAGATCTGGGGCGTGTCAAGTTCGGCCATGCGCGTGATCGTGTCCTCGTCACGGCACTCGTCTCGCTCCCGGGCTGCTTGGAGCGCGAAGACTTCGACGGGCATATCATGCTCGCGTTCAAAGACGCGCGGACGTTCGGGGACGGTCCGGTGCCCCGGCGAGTGGCGGCGTTCGAGGCGCAACACCAGGGGGTGCGCGTCAAAACCGAGGCGCTCGGCGCGGCCAGCGACGAGCAACACCAGTTCTTTGTGATCCAACCTGGGGAGCGCGCGCGGACACGGGCCGAGTTCAACATGATGATGCTCGATGTGAGCTGGATGCTCGAGTCCGCGCGTGGGCTGGCTGTTCGCCTCACCGACTCGCTCCACCAGGCGACGGCGGGCGGCGTCGCATCGGGGCTGGAGACATCGCCGGGCACGGCTGCTATGATGTGAGGCATAGCTATTCATATAGTGATGCCGAAGGTGAGTCCCGATGAAGACGGTGCAGATGACGCTCGACGTTGAACTGGTCTCTGCCGTTGACCGTACGGCGCGGCGGCTTGGAACCACGCGATCGGCCTTCACGCGCGACGCGCTGCGAGCCGCGCTGGACCGACTTCGGGCGCGGGAGCTGGAGCAGCGACATCGCGAGGGCTACACCCGCAAGCCGGTTCGCAGGCGCGAGTTTTCCGTCTGGGAACGTGAGCAAGTCTGGACTGACTGATGCGGCGGGGCGAAGTCCGGTGGTACCGGTTCGCTGCCCCCGATAAGCGGCGACCGGTGTTGCTACTTACTCGCGATTCTGCGCTGGAGTACCTGGGTGAAGTTACGATCGCTCCGGTGACGTCGACGATTCGCGAGATCCCGACCGAGGTCGTCCTGACGCCCGGCGACGGGATGCCCCGCGAGTGCGCGGTGAACCTCGATCACGTGCAGACGGTCGCCCAGTCGAAGATCGGCGGACTGCTGACGACGCTCGGGCCGATGAGAATGGCGGAGGTTCGCGCGGCCCTCCTGTTTGCCCTCGGATACGCGCGGTAACCGCCGGCTCGTGACCTTGCCGGACGCGCGGAACATCCTCACCGCGGCCGCTGTCGTGGCGGTCGTTCTCCTCGCTGGGTGCGGGGAGCGCGCGCGGCCGGACGGGCCGGTCACCATCGTGTTCAAGCACGCGCGGATGTTCGGGGACGATCCGGTGCCCCGGTTGATCGCCGCGTTCGAGGCTCGGCATCCTGGAATCCGCGTCAAAACCGAGGCGCTCGGCGCCTCCAGCGACGAGCAGCATCAGTTCTTCGTGATCAACCTCGAGGGCGCGCGCGGCCGCGGCGCCGGCTTCGACGTGATGATGCTCGACGTGATCTGGGTGCCCGAGTTCGCGCGCGCGGGCTGGCTGCTGGATCTCACCGATTCGCTCGCTCCCGGCGAGCTGGCCGGGCACTTTCCCGCCGCCGCGGAGGCCGCGCGCTGGAACGGGCGGGTGTGGGCGCTGCCGTGGAACTTCAACGTCGGTCTCTTGTATTACCGCGCCGATCTCCTCGCCCGCCACGGCCTGTCGCCGCCGCGCACCGACGCGGAGCTCGCGAACGCGGTCCGCGTGATCCAGGCGGCCGAGCGCGATCCGAAGCTCGACGGGTTTGTCTGGCAGGGCAAGCAGTACGAGGGACTCGTCTGCAACGCGCTCGAGGCGCTGTGGGCGAGCGGCACGACGCTGATCGCGTCGACGGGCGAGGTGCTGCCCGATCCGGCGCGCGCCGAGGCGGCGCTGGCGCGACTGCGCGGCTGGATCGACGCGGGGCTCAGTCCCGCGTGGGTGTCGGCCGCCGACGAGGAGCTCACGCGGCGCGCGTTCGGCGACGGGCGTGCGATCTTCCTGCGCAACTGGTTCTACGCGATGGATCTGTTCGAGGAGCCGAACTCGCCCGTCCGCGGCAAGGTCGGCGTCGCGCCGCTGCCGCGCCTGACCGAAGGCGTCGGAGCGCCGGGCGCGACGGGCGGCTCGCTGCTCGGGGTCAGCCGGGGGAGCCGGCATCCCGAAGCCGCCGTCGCGCTCGCGCGCTTCCTCGCGAGCGAGGACGCGCAGCGCGTGCTCGCGGGAGGCTCGGTGCTGCCCACGCGCGCCGCGCTCTACGCCGACCCCGCGCTCGTGGCCAAGCGTCCGCACATGCCCGCGTTTCGCGACCTCGCGACCTCCGCGCGGCCGCGGCCGCTGACGCCGGCGTACCTGATGCTCTCGACGAGCCTCCAGCCCGAGGTGTCCGCGGCCGTCGTCGGCGTGAAGTCTCCCGCGCGCGCGGTGGCCGACGCGCGACACCAGCTCGAGCACGCCCTGAGCGGCCTCAGGTGACTGGGCGCGAGCGGCAGGATCGCCGCGCGGCGATCGCCTTCGTGGCGCCGGCCGTGGTGGTACTCGCCGCGCTCACCGCGGGGCCGGCGCTCTGGATTTTTTGGCTCTCGCTGCGCGAGCGGCTGCCTGTCTTTGGCGTCGACCGGCTCACAGGCTTCGGCCACTACGCGTTCCTCGCCACCGACGCGCGCTTCTGGAGCGCGTTCCGCGTGACGATCATCTTCACGATCGCGTCGGTCGCGCTCGAGCTGGTGCTGGGGCTTGGCGTCGCCCTCGCGCTGCGCGGGCAGCGCGTCGGCCGTCGCAGCGCGCTCAGCCTCCTGCTCCTCGCGTGGGCGCTGCCCGGCGTGGTGACCGCGCGGGTCTTCGAATGGCTCTACTACCCGGCGGGGGGATTCGTGAACGTGATCCTCGGCACGCCGCTCAACTGGCTGGGCAGCCCGACGCTGGCGTTGCCCGCGCTCATCGTGGCCGACGTGTGGCGGACGATGCCGTTCGTGGCGCTCTTCTGCTACGCGCGGCTGCTCACGATTCCCGCGGCGGTCTACGAGGCCGCGGCCGTCGATGGGGCGTCGCGGTCGGCGACGTTCCGCTTCGTCACGCTGCCGCTGCTCGGTCCCGTGTTGCTGGTGACGCTGCTGTTCCGCACGCTCGACGCGCTGCGCGCGTTCGATTTGATGTTCGTGCTCACCGGCGGCGGCCCCGCGGGAATGACCGAGACCCTCACCGTCTACGCCTATCGGAGCCTGTTCCAGACGCTGCGGCTCGGCTTCGGCTCGGCGATCGGCGTGGTCGTCTTCCTGCTCGTGATGCTGGTCGCGGCGGCCTATCTCCGGGTGCTGCGCCGTCAGGACGCGACCGCGTGACCGCGGCCGTCGGCGCGGCGACCACGAGCGCGGTCACCGGCGAGGCCGTCGCGTGAGGCGCCGCCCGCTCGCCGCCGACGTCGCCGTGCTCGCCCTGCTGACCCTCTACGCGGTCCCGTTTCTCTGGCAGCTCCTGACCTCGTTCAAGCCCGAGGCCGAGCTGCTGCGCGTGCCGCCGCTCTGGCCGAGCCGACTGACGCTCGAGCACTACGGCGTCGTGTTCGCGCAGAGCGCGATGCCGCGCGCGCTCGCCAACAGCCTCGCCGTGGGGGTGCTGACCACGCTGCTGGGGTGCGCGCTCGGTGTCCCCGCCGCCTACGCGATGGCGACGCTGCGCGTGCCCGGCGCGGGGGCCCTCATGCTCGGCATCGTGGCCAGCACCGCCTTTCCCCAGATCGCCACCGTGAGCCCGCTCTACCTGGTGATGCGCGGTCTCGGCCTGCGCGACACGTGGGCCGCGCTGGTGCTCGCCGACGCCTCGTTCGCGCTGCCGTTCGTGATCTGGCTGATGACCCGCTTCATGCGCGAGATCCCGCGCGAGCTGTCGGAAGCCGCCGCCCTCGACGGCGCCGGCCGCTGGCTCACGCTGCTGAAGATCCATCTGCCGCTCACCGCCCCGGGCCTGGCCTCGGTCGCGCTGCTGACCTTCCTGTTCGCCTGGAACGAGTTCCTGTTCGCGTTCACGTTCACGGCCACGGAGGCGAGCCGCACGGTGCCGGTCGCGCTGGCCTTGTTCCCGGGTGTGTTCGAGGTGCCCTGGGGCGACATCGCGGCGGCATCGATTCTGGCGTCGGTGCCTCCCGTGCTGATCGTGGTCCTCCTCCAGCGCTGGCTCGTGCGCGGGCTCCTGGCGGGCTCGCTGACCGAGTGAGCCGCGGTGGTATACCATCCGGGCAGAGACCGAAACGCCCGAGCCCATCTAAATCAAGGAGCTGACGATGGCGAAACCGATGATCCGGCACATCGCGTTGAACGTCCAGAACCGCGACGAGCTCGCCGACTACTACAAGAAGATCTTCGGCATGGAGGAGACCTACCGCGGTCCCAACGGCACCGTCTATCTCACCGACGGCCACGTCGGCATCGCCCTGATCAGCCGGAAGGATCAGCCGTGGGGGATCAATCACTTCGGCTTCGTGGTCGACGACGTCAAGGCCATCGAAGAGGCGACCCAGACAACGGCCGAGTCCAACACGTTCGGCGCGGTCGCCGAGAGCTGGATTCGCGATCCCGAAGGCAACCGTGTCGATATCAACCCGCACGGGTGGCCCGGGGCGGGAGATTCCCATGCCTGATCTGTTCGAGACCATCGAGACCACGCGGGCCATGCGGCGGCTCAAGCCGGATCCGGTGCCCGACGAGCTGATCGCCAAGATCCTGCGCGCCGGCGTGTGCGCGGCCAACGGCGGCAACACCCAGCGCTGGCGGTTCCTGGTGGTGAAGGACACCGCGATCAAGAAGAAGGTGCAGGTCTGGTACAAGCGCGCGTTCGACGAGACGGTGGGGCCGCGCTATCTCAAGAGCGCGCCGCCTCCCGGCGTCACCCGCGAGCGCTACGACCGCCAGCACTCGGCCGTCGAGTACCTCACCGACCACTTCCACGAAGCGCCGGTGTGGATCGTGGCCTGCATCGACAGTCCAGGCCAGGACGTCCAGGGCGCCGCGCCGCCGGGGCGCAGCGCGGGCGCGTCGATCTATCCCGCCGTGCAGAACATGCTGCTGGCCGCCCGCGCTCTCGGCCTCGGGGCCACGCTGACGACCCGGCACTTGCTGTACGAAAAGGAGAGCGAGGCCGCGCTCGGCTTGCCTCCGGGCGTGCATTCGTACGCGATCATTCCCATCGGCTACCCGATGGGCAACTTCGGACCGGTCGGGCGTGGTCCCCTCAAGGAAATCGTGTACCAGGACCAGTGGGGCTCGCCCTACCTCGGGGTGAGCTAAGGCAGCAGGCGCTTGGCGATGATCTCGCGCATCACCTCCGACGTGCCGGAGGCGATGGTCCAGAGGCGGACGTCGCGGAAGAAGCGCTCGACCGGGAACTCGCGCATGTAGCCGTAGCCGCCGTGCATCTGCACGGCGTCGTAGGCGACGCGGTTGGCGGTCTCGGTGGCGAAGAGCTTGGCCATCGAGACTTCGGTGACGCAGTCGGCTCCCCCCGCGTAGAGCGACGCCGCGTGGTAGACCAGGCATCGCGCGGCCTCGAGGGAGGTCGCGAGGTCGGCCACGCGGTGGCGCAGAGCCTGGCGCGTGGCCAGCGGCTCGCCGAACGTGGTGCGCTCGCGCAGATAACGCGCCGTGTCCTCCAGCGCCTGGTCGGCGCCCGCGAGGGCCAGCACCGCGGCCATGATCCGCTCGCGCTGCAGACCGGCGGCGAGCTGCTGGAAGCCGCGTCCCTCCACCCCGAGCAGATTTTCGGCGGGCACCGGGCACTGGTCGAAGGTCAGCTCGGCGGTGTCGGAGGCGCGCATGCCCATCTTGTCGAGCGTCCGGCTCACCGTGAAGCCGGGCCGATCGCGCTCGACCAGGAACATCGAGATCCCGTCGTGGCGTCGCTCCGGCGAGCCCGCTCCCGTGCGGGCGGCCACGAAGTAGAGATCGCCGTAGACGCCGTTGGTGATGAAGATCTTGCTGCCAGTCAGCCGGTAGACGTCGCCGTCGCGCACCGCGCGCGTGCCCAGCGCCGCCATGTCCGAGCCCGCGCCCGGCTCGGTGATCCCGAGCGCGCACACGGTCTCGCCGCGCACGATGGCCGGCACGTACTTCCGCTTCTGCGCCTCGCTGCCGTAACGGGTGAGCCACGGCGAGGACATGTCGGTGTGGACGAGCACGCTGAAGGCCACGCCGCCCGAGCGACAGCGGGCCATTTCTTCTCCCAGCACGACGCTGGACAGGAAGTCCGCGCCGCCGCCTCCATACTCGACGGGGAATTCGAGCCCGAGCCATCCCTGCTCGCCGAGTCTGCGCCAGAGCGCGCGCGGGATGCGTCCGGCGTCTTCCCACGCGGCGACGTGCGGGGTGATCTCCTTGTCGACGAAGGCGTGGATCGATCGCCGCAGCAGCTCGTGCTCGTCGGTGAACGGCGGGCGCGCCATGGGGGCCGGATTATAGCCCGTCGTTTCCCCATATCGCGCTCGCTCGCGACCTGATAGCCTGAATTGTCCGGCACCGCCGGCACTCAGGAGAGGAATCTTACATGGCGACGACAACCGAAGTGATCGAGGCCTTCGTCCTACAACACGACCCGTGCGGCGATCTGGAGGGCACCGCGACCCCGGCCACGGCGGAAGGATATCGCCTCGTTCTCACCTGCTCGTGCGGAGTCCAGCTCGACAGCTGGATCACGCCACCCGAGGCGACGCAGGCGCTCATGCAGCTGGTGACCGACTAGGCCCTTCGAGGGAGATCGTCGTGCACGTTCTCATCACCGGCGCGGCGGGCATGATCGGCCGCAAGCTGACCGCCCGGCTGGTCAAGGACGGCGCGCTCCACGGTCGGACGATCGACGCGCTCACCCTCATCGACGTGATTCCGCCGGAAAAGCCGGCGGGCTTCATCGGGCGCCTCGACTTGGCCGCTACCGATCTCTCGGCGCCGGGTGTCGCTGAAGCGGTCGTCGCCGGTCGGCCTGGGGTGATCTTCCACCTCGCGGCGATCGTATCGGGCGAGGCGGAGACCGATTTCGACAAGGGCTATCGGATCAACCTCGACGGCACTCGCGCGCTGCTCGAGGCAATCCGGAAGGTCGGCGACGGCTATCGCCCGAAGGTCGTCTTCACGTCGTCGGTCGCGGCGTTCGGGGCGCCGTTTCCCGAGGCGATCCCCGACGAGTTCCATCTCACGCCGCTGACGTCCTACGGCACCCAGAAAGCGATCTGCGAGCTGCTGCTCGCCGACTACACGCGCCGGGGCTTCCTGGAGGGCGTGGCCATTCGCCTGCCCACGATCTCCGTGCGGCCCGGCAAGCCCAATCGCGCGGCGTCGGGATTCTTCTCCAGCATCATTCGCGAGCCGCTGGCCGGAATGGACGCGGTGCTGCCGGTCGACGAGAGCGTCCGCCACTGGCACGCGAGCCCGCGCACGGCCGTGAGCTTCATGATCCACGCCGCTGACTTGACGGCCGCCCAGCTCGGTCCGCGCGTCGCGCTCACGATGCCGGGTGTGTGCTGCACGGTCGGCGAGCAGATCGAAGCGCTCACGCGGGTGGCCGGCGACAAGTTCGCGTCCCGCATCCGCCGCGAGCCGGACCCGATGATCGCGCGCATCGTGGCCGGCTGGCCGAGCCGCTTCGACCCGCGCCGCGCGCTGGCCCTCGGCTTCGCCTGCGAGCGCTCGTTCGACGAGATCATCCGCGTTCACATCGAAGACGAGCTGGGCGGGAACGTATGATAGGACCACTCGACGAGGGGGTGACCCGTGGCTGACCTGCGATTGGCCGACATGGCGTGTCCGCTCGACGCCCGCTATTACGGCGCCAGTCCCGCCTTCTTCGCCCGGCTCAGACCCTACGTCTCGGAGGACGCGTTCATCCGCTGCCAGCTCCAGGTCGAGCTCGCGCTGGCCGAGATCCTGACCGAGTACGGCGTGGCCCCGGCCCACTTCGCCGACGAGGTGGCGCGCGCGAGCACCAGCATCGAGGTCCGCCACGTGTACGAAGAGGAGGAGCGCATCGGCCACGTGGTGCGCGCGCTCGTCAACTGCATCTGCGAGCGCATCGACGAGCCCCTGCGCCCGTTCGTCCACCTCTTCGCGACCTCGAACGACATCACCGACACCGCCACCGCGCTGCGTCTCAAAGAATTGACCCGCGACGTGCTGCTGCCGGACCTGGCCGTGCTCCAGGAGGCGCTGATCCGCCTGGCCCGCCTGCACGCCCACACCGTGCAGATCGGCCGCACGCACGGCAAGTACGCCGAGCCCATCACCTTCGGCTACTTCCTGGCCAACTACGTCGCCCGGATCGGCAACCGGATCGAGGCCATCGAGACGGCACGCCAGAACCTGCGCGGCAAGTTCTCGGGCGCGGTCGGTGCCTACAACGCGCTCCGGCTGAAGTTCCGCGACGCCCCCGCCATCGAGGCCGCGCTGCTGCGCAAGCTCGGGCTGCGGCCCGTGGACGCCCACGTGTCGACTCAGGTCGTCCATCCCGAGTACGTGACCGATCTGGTGCACTCGCTGGTGTCGACGTTCTCGGTCATGGCCAACCTCGCCGACGACATCCGCCACCTGCATCGGAGTGAGATCGACGAGACCCAGGAGATCTACGACGAGGCCCGCGTGGGCTCCTCCACCATGCCGCACAAGCTCAACCCCAAGAACTTCGAGTTCGTGAAGAGCATGTGGAAGGAGTTCATGCCGCGGATGATGACGGTCTACATGGACCAGATCACCGAGCACCAGCGCGACCTGACCAACTCCGCGTCGTCCCGCTTCATCACCGAGTTCATGACCGCTTTCGCGTACTCGGTCACGCGTCTGATCTCGGCCGTCAAGAACCTCGGCGTGCAGGAACGCTCGATGCGCCGCAACTTCGACGAGGCCAGCGGCGAGACCCTCGCCGAGCCCCTCTATATTCTGCTGTCCCTGCAAGGTCACCCGGACGGCCACGGCTACGCGCGCCGCCTCATGCGCAAGGCGCGCGAGACCGGCTCACCGCTGATCGACCTGATCAACGCCGAGGAATCGCTGCGGCCGTATCTCGATCGACTCACGCCGGACCAGCGCCGCGCGCTCGAGCACGCCGAGAACTACACCGGCCTGTCCGGCGAGCGCACCGAGGTCGTCTGCGACCAGTTCGAAACCGCCTGCCGCCAGCTCCTGGACCGCCTCGACGCCGAACGCCGCGAGACCGAGCGCCCGCGCCAGAAACTGCTGAGCTGATCACCGGCGCCGGGGACCACGTCGGCCGCGCGCGAGATCAGCGTGTCGGCGAAGTCCCCGTGCTACACGGCGTCGTTCTTCGGCCGGCGCCCGCGGCGCGCGACGAAATCCGCGATGCGCGCCCGCGCCTCCGGACTCGTGCGCAGCGTCGCCCCGTACGCTCGCGGCTCGTCGCCGGCCGCGCCCGTGCGCAAGCCTCGGATGATCTCCTTCGTGGCCGCGAGTCCGGCGCGCGGTGAGCGGGCGATCTCCGCCGCCCACGCCCCCGCGCTCGATTCCAGCGTCGGCGCCGCGACCACGCGATTCACCAATCCGAGCTTCAGCGCCTCGCTCGCGTGAATGGTCCGGCCGGTCAGTAGCAAATCGCGGCCGTGTCCACCGCCGACAACATCGAGCAGACGCGCGATCCCATAGGCCGGATTGAATCCGAGCGTGACCTCGGGCAGCCCGAGGCGCGAGCGGTCAGAGGCGATGCGCAGGTCCTGAGCGACCGCCAGCATGAGCCCACCGCCGAGCGCGTAACCGTCGATGGCGGCGATCGTGACCTGAGGCAACCGCGAGAAGCGGTCCATGAGCACGGCCTGTCGTGAAGCAAGCGCCTCGGCCTCGGCGGCCGTGATGCTCCCCATCTCAGCGATGTCGTTCCCCGCGCAAAACGCCCGCCCGCGCCCACTCACCACCAGCACGCTGACGTTCTCGCGCGCGGCAACGTCGTCGAGCGCTCCTTCGATGGCCGCAGTCAACTCGCGATTGAGCGCGTTGAGCGCCTGCGGCCGGTTGAGCCGTAGCCACGCGACCGCGTCACCGATCTCGAGCTCGATCACTTCAGGGGAAGAGGCCGAGGCGGCCAGATTCACGCATAGATATGGCGCCGTTCATCGGACGCAGCCGTCGAGATCGTAGTATCAACGGCGCGCGCTGCTCCCCGCAGTACGGACGCTCTTGTTGCGCGCGGACCTGAGGCGCTTGTCCCCAGATTTTCGATTGCGCGTGCTAGGGACTCGTTTCTGGACAGCCGTCGTACTCGGGCGGTGTGCGGGGATACCATGAAGCATGCCCTCGACACTGATGTCCTCGTCTACGTCAGGCCAATGGACACCTTGTCCCGATCCGATGAGGCGAAAGCGCGCGCGTTGCTGCGGAGTAGCCTCCGACAGACGCCACGACCATGCCAGCGGAACGCTGATCACGCGCCCGTCCGTCAGCCGCGCGATGATCTCGTCCTCGGTGACCTGAACGTGTTGAATGCGCGGCTCGGTGCTAGCCACAGTGCTCATGCCAAGCCTCCAGTATCTTTGATCGATGACTGTTGATGAGTCGGCGAATGGTATTCAACTCACGAGCGCTGAACCCGTGGCTCCGGACCAGCTCGATTGGTTCTAGCCAGAGTTTGCAAGCCCTATTCTCTCGTTCCACGTGAACGTGTGCCGGCTCGTTGCAGTCGAAGCTGGTGAAGAACACCCGGTACGGTCCAAGAATGCCCTTAATCCTCGGCATTCGAGGATCCCCGCCTACGTTCTCGTCCTGGAAGCCGTTGGAAGAATGCCAAGCTCAGAGGTCTTCAGCGCTAGGGCATTCATTGTCTCGGCCACGCTGTCCGGGGTCTGGAAGCCATACAGAAGCTGCCGAAGGAAGTAGTCGGAGCATTGAAACGTATTGCCGCCCGCATCAACCTCAAAGGCACCATTCCCTCGCCGGTCGAAGAGCACTCGTCGTATGCGCTCGGTCTCAAGGAGCCGAGGATCCACGATATGGAAGAGGACAAGCTCACCCTCCATGAGGGCGCGCCGGAGGTCCAGACTGATCGGCCAATTGAGCGGTGGAGGGACTTCATGGAGGAGATTCGGTAGAGCGTCGGCTAGGGAGCCTATACACAGACGCAGATCGGTGAATTGACGCGCTTCCGCGGGAGCTATCGGCTCGCATCCGAGGCGGCACGCGCCCAGCCACTGCCTGGGCCGTAGCATCTCGGTCGATGCGCCATCACGAAGCGCGGTCGCCGCGACCGACCCGACCTGCAGAAAGTCGTGCTTGGCGCGTAGATCGATTTCGAGGGACATTCTCGCAATTGATTCGTCGCGGAACTGAGCGGCCCCGCGGCTCAGATATTCGATGGTCTTCTCCATGCGATGCAATTGCCTTCCAGCTCTGCCCTGGTGTCGATAGCGGTCGTCCCGAACTCTGGCCTTGAACTCGAGAATCTCAGGAATCTCTGGATGTCGGACGATGATGACATCACCGATCCGCAAACAGTGCGTTAAGTCGGTACAGATGGCGGAAATACCCTCGGTCGAGAGCCAGCGAACCGCCGCCATGCAATTCTCGATCTCGTGACGTCGGTCAGAGAGTCTTGGAGGCCGACCATCGTTCTTCGCCAGATTTCTGATTGCGTGGCGGTGAAGGAGTCTCCACGCGAGAGAATCGCCGAGCAGTCGAAGGCGGAAGAGATGCTCTTTGACTTCCAAGTGATGCCTTCCTGCGCCTCGATTGCTCTCTGCCCGGATGATTTCATCCTTGAGATGAACTTGAAACTCTGCCAGCTGAGACACTGAAGATGACTGTTCGAGCTCGAGTAGCAGCCTCGTCCGGACGCCCTTTGCCTCCGCGGCGAAGGCTTCGGCGTCAGTCACATTGGCTTTGCTCATCCAGCGATTCTACCTTTACGGGTTCGCGTGGCGACAGTGGGTTGATCCATCGTAGTCGCCAGCCACGCGCGAACTTACTTTCTTCTCACCCGACCGAACGTGGCGACGGCGAGAGCCCCCGCGGCTACGGCGGTCATGCTGGCGGTGGCGAGGGGCCAGAAGTTGGTGCGGAAGAAGGGGACGGCGAAGAACGGGGAGCGGTGCTTGGACGGGTGGGTGGTGCCGGCGATGAGGCGGTCGATCAGCTCCATTGCGGCGGTGACCAGGACCTCGGTGGTCGCGCGGGCGAATGCGGGGTCGGCCATGGCGGGGTGGCCGACGTAGCCTTGGCCGCCGTTGCGCAGCGGGTAGTTCGGGATGACGCGCTGGGGCAGCGAATAGGTCGCGGACGGGAGATCGCGGTACGCGTCGTCGACGAGGTCGGGGCGGAGCATCAGCATCATCGACGTTTCCCACCAGCCGCCGTGGGCGTCGTCGGCGAAGGCGGCGCGTTCTTCGGCGGTCAACACGCGTCCCAGCGCGTGCTCCACTCGGTCGAGGAAGCGGCCCGTGCGGAAGTCCCAGAAGAGATGGCCGCTGAGCGAGGACATGATCGCGCCGGTCTCGCGTGACACGATCGTGGCGGCTTCGTCGAGCGCGGCTAGGTGGGTGGGGCCGGCGTGGCCGTTGGCGACGAGGATCCACCGGAAGCGGGCGCGGGCCAGCGAGCGGCCGTAGTCGACGAGCGCGTCGCGGACCACGCGCTGGCGGACGTTGACGGTGCCCACGCCGTCGAGCGTGAACGAGCCGAGATAGAGCGTGGGCGCCAGCACGGCGGACCAGCCCGGCCGCGCGGCCACGAGCCGATCGGCCACCTCCCGGGCGAAGTGGCGCGCGGTGAACGCGTCGACGCCGAGCGGCAGGTGCGGGCCGTGCTCCTCCAGCGGGCTCGCGGTGAGCACGACCAGCGTGCGCTCGCGGTCCAGCGCGTCGAGCGCGGGCATCGACATCTCTTCGAGCAGGTGAACGTTCAGAAGCTGCTCCCTCTGGTCTCGGTCAGGTAATCGGTCTTGGCGCGGTCGAGGTCGGCGATGATGGCCTGGCGCTCGGTGACCAAGCGCCGCGCGTCCTGCCCGTGGGTGAGCGAGAACGTGCTGAAGCGAACGACCTGGCCAAGCCGGCCGGCACCGCGCAGATAGCGGAAGGCGAGCAGCCCGCTCAGTGGGAGCGACAGGGCAAAGAGCGTCGCCCACATCCCGCCGAAGAAGCGCGCCACCAGCCAGATCTCGAGACCCCAGAACACGGGGATCGCCACGATGCTGGCCAGGAAGCGCACGGTCGCGTAGTCGGTTTCCTTGTGGGCTATGCGCGCGGCCAGCCAGCGGGGCACGAAGTAGGGCAGCGCGTTGACGGTGGCGCCGTAGACGAAGAACGGAAAGCCCACGATCGCTTCCCACGAGTGCCAGAGACGCGCGCGCACCCGCGGCGGGGCCAGCCGGCGGCGCACGGCCTCGTCGCGCACGCGGTAGCGCGCGAGCAGCGCCCGGTAGCTCTGCATGCGCTGCCAGAGGTTCTCGAGTCGCGCGGGATCGTGGGCCTTGAAGTGGTTCACGGCTTCCACGATCGTACGCGAGAGCCGCACGAGGTCGATCTGGTTTTCCGCGAGCCCCCGCTCTCTCTGAAGCTCGCGCACCAGCTCGCCGCGGTACAGCTCCTCCACCGCGCGGACGACCTCGGCGGCGTCGATGCGGTCGACGTGGACGACCTGCGCCTCCATCGCCCACTGGATGGCGGTGGTCAGCCCCTCCACCGCCTTGACCGGGTCGTCGCGATACGCGGGCAGGTACGGCGCGACCGCGAGGGGCTCGCCGAACGAGACCAGCACGCGCGCGTTGAACGATTTCCGCGCCTCGAACGACAGTCCCACCGGAACGAGCCTGAGCGCACCGGGGCGCTCGGCCTCGTAGCCGAGCGCGATGCGCGCGGCGCCGGTCTTGATGCGCTGCACGCGCGCCTCGGCGTGGGTGGTGCCCTCGGGGTAGATGGCGACCACCCGCCCCTCGTCGAACGCGCGATAGCAGGCGGCGAACACGTCGGCGTTGCGATCCATCTTGTCGGGATCGTCCTGCCGGCGATAGACGGGGATGGCGCCGGCCGCGCGCAGGAAGCGCGCGAGCACGGGATTGCGAAAGAGCGTGGCGGTGGCCAGGTAGTGGACCTTGCGCGGCATGACCGCGCCGACCAGGAGCGAGTCGATGAAGTTGTTCGGATGGTTCACGCAGAGCAGCACGGGGCCGCGCGCGGGCACGCGCTCGCGATGGTGGGCGTGCACGCGCTTGAACAGAAACCACACCCAGAACCGCGTGATCCGCCGGACGGTCCGGTAGAAGCGGTCCATGGTGTCGGGAGCGTCGACCTGCCCGTGAATGGTCACGTCGGCCGGCTGGTTCATATATGATCTCGGCCGTGTTCGAGCGACTGGCCGATCTGGTGAACGCTGACGAGCGCCTGGTAAGCCGCGGACGCTTTCTCACTACCACGTTCCTGCTGGAAGCCGGCGACGACGCGTGGTTGATCCGCGTGGTCGAGGGCCGCATCGAGCGGGTCGAGCGCGGGCCGTTCGTCATGCGCGCGTGGAGCTTCGCCATCCGCGCGCCGGCCGAGAGCTGGCGTCGCTTCTGGGAGCTGGTCCCCGCGCCCGGCTATCACGACCTGTTCGCGATGAGCCGCAACGGACACGCGCGGATCGAAGGCGATCTCGTTCCGTTGATGACGCATCTGCGGTACGTGCAAGACGTCCTCTCGGCGCCGCGCCGAAAGGAAGCGGCGAATGACGGCAACGCGGAGCCGAGTTCGGCCCGCGGCGATGCCGCCGCCACCATCGAACCGATCGTCGGCCGCTACGTGCGTTTGACCTTCGCCGGACGGCCGCACCGGATTTACTTCGAAGAAGCGGGGCGGGGCATTCCGCTCGTGTGCCTGCACACCGCCGGCGCCGACGGCCGGCAGTATCGCCATCTGCTGAATGACGAGGCCATCACGTCGCACTATCGCGTGATCGCCTTCGACATGCCCTGGCACGGCAAGTCGCTGCCGCCGCCGGGCTGGCAGCGCGACGAGTACCGGCTGACCATGCGCGGCTACACCGACCTGATCCTCGCCGTCTGCCGCGCACTCTCGCTCGACCGTCCGGTCGTGCTCGGCTGTTCGATCGGCGGCAAGATCGTGCTCAATCTCGCGCTGGAACATCCCGACGAGTTCAGCGCGCTGATCGGGGTCGAGTCCGCCGACTACCAGCCGCCCTGGTACGACGACACCACGTGGCTCCACCGTCCGGACATTCACGGCGGCGAGATCGCGGGCGCGATGATGTCCGGCCTGATCGCGCCCCAGAGTCCCGAAGAGACGCGCTGGGACACGCTGTGGGGCTACATGCAGGGCGGGCCGGGAGTGTTCAAGGGCGATCTCTACTTCTACCGGGTCGACGGCGACATGCGAGACCGCGTCGCCCGCATCGACACCAAGCGTTGCCCGCTGTATCTGCTCACCGGCGAGTACGATTTTTCCTGCCAGCCCGACGACACCCTGCGCACCGCCGCCAAGATCCCCGGCGCCCGCGTGACGATCATGAAGGAGATCGGCCACTTCCCGATGAGCGAGAACCCCGCCCAGTTTCGCGGTTACATCGTGCCGGTGCTGGACGAGATCCGCAGCGCTCGTTGAGGTCACGGAATCCTGATGAAGCCTTCCATCAGGCGGCGGGCGGTGCGATAGACGGTGACACCTTCAGCACAGGCCTCGCCGTCGCGGATGATGACCGACGCGGCGACGGGCAGGACCCCGGACGGCTGGCCGATGCACACGTCGCCCTCGCGTGAGGCCACGCACTCGGCCACGACCGTTCCCGGAATGCGCGCGGACACCGCGAGGCACATCGCGGCCGTCAGCGGCACCGCGCGATGGCAGTTGCCCATCGAGATCACGCGCGCGAGCAAGTCGCTCGCGCCCGCCGCGTACGCCACGCCGTCGAGCGCCGTGAACGCGACAGGGGACGCAACGACGCCGACTTTCGGGACCGCCGCGCTGCCGGGCATGCCCATGCGGCGAGCCGCCTCCACGCGAATCGCTTCCAGCCGATCCATCAGCGGCCGGTTCGCGTCGATCGCCTGTGGCGTTTCCGTCGCGCTCATGCCGAGGTCGCTCGCACGAATCCACACGAACGGGTTGGTGGCGTCGACCAGCGAGACTTCCGCGCCGTGGATGGTCTCGCGCGCGTGTCCGGTCGGCAGCAGCCGGCCCGTGCCCGCGCCGCCGGGCTCCAGGAAGTCGAGCGCGATCCGCGCGCCGCGGCCGGCTACGCCGGGCAGCTCGAACTCGCCGGCGATCTCCGCCTCGCCGTCGCGCACGGGCACGCGTGACAGGATGATCTTCTTGGTGTTGGTGTTGTGGATGCGCACCAGCGTCTCGCCCTCGACGGCGCGGATCATTCCCTCGTCGATCGCGAACGGGCCGACGGCGGACGAGCAGTTGCCGCAGTTGCCCGCGTAGTCGACCGTGGGCGATTTCACGTCGACCTGGGCGAACGTGTAGTCGACGTCGGCGTCGGGATGGCTGGAGGGCCCGATGATGCACGCCTTCGACAGCGACGAGATCCCACCGCCGATGCCGTCGAGCTGGCGGCCGTAGGGATCGGGGCTGCCCAGCGCGGCGGAGAGGATCGCGTCGCGCTCCGGCCCCGGCGCCGGCAAATCGCGCTCGTGGAAGACCAGGCAACGGCTCGTCCCGCCCCGCATGTAGACCGCGCGCACTTTTCTCTGGCTCATGATCTCGAGCTCCCACTGGTCTGAAGGAGGAGGCCGCCGGCGAGCAGGATGTCGCGCTCGCGCGGGGTGAGCACGCACGAGGTGTCGAACGCGCGGCCGGTCCGTGTGTTGACCACGCGCACGCGCCGGCCCTCGGCCAGCGCCGCGCGCAGG
>Ga0193725_1000145_pt1 | contig 23447 bp, 27 predicted proteins | sample H2a2metaG_FD_143058 | JGI IMG/M metagenome (GOLD analysis project Ga0193725, IMG submission 143058) | Soil microbial communities from a riparian zone of the East river system, Colorado, United States - H2a2 | ecosystem: Environmental > Terrestrial > Soil > Riparian zone | place: USA: East River... | reverse complement strand
CGTAGATCGGCTCGCCCGTCCGATACGCCGCGATCCGCGTGTGCGACTGCACGTACCGCCGCACGCCGGGGAGCTTGGTCACGACGTCAGGATGCCGCGCCAGCCAGTACGCCTGGAACTCGTCGACCGCCATCCCCGCTCGCCGCTTGAAGAACGCGACCGCCTTCACCATGTCAGTCTTCTCCAGCGACGAAGCAGTTCTCCGTTCTTGACTCCCGACCAGCCGAGGCGCGGGACGGTCTGGACAGCATGGCTGGGCAAATGGGCGGCCAACGGCCGCGGCAGGGACTCATCCAGAAGAACGCGCACGGTCCGTCACGAGGTCTTCGGCAAGCTCGAGAACCGCGACCGCCTGCTCCCGACGGACGGAAGGAAAGGCGTCGAGAAACGTGTCCACGCTATCCCCCGCGGCGAGGTGCTCGAACAGGATACGTACGGGCACCCGCGTCCCGACGAAGACGGGGGTTCCGCCGAGAATTTCCGGATCAGTGTGGGCGATCGTGGACGCCTTGTGCATGGAACCTTCGCCTCTCGGGTCAGCATACCCGAAAGAACCTGTTCCGGTTACGAGGCATTCTCGCCTCCCTCCGGCCCCTAGAACAGTTCGACGGGCCCTACGCCCCTGCTGCGCGCCATTTCGTGTGTATCGAACGCATCTGCGGAGTCAGCACGTGCTCCCATCGCGTGTGCATGACGCGATCGATCCAGAGCTCGAACGCGGTCTCGGAGGTGTCAGCCATGTGCGCGGCGTCTCGAAGTATGTCGGCACGGGCTGTCGCATCGTCGACGAGCATGGCTCGACCTGCGATGAAGAACTCGTCGCTTCCCGCCTTCGGCTGGGGAAAGCTCTGAAGCGCGTACCTGCCGTCCCCCAGCAGGTCCCGCCGCTTTGGAGAGAGCGGGGTGATGAGCACAAAGAGACGGTTGTTGGATAACACGGGACACACCGGATGCAGGCGAGGCGCGCCGTCCCTCGTCACAGTGGCGAGAAAAGCCAGCCCGACCTTGAACTGGAACAGCAACGCGCGCCCGGTTTTAGCCAGATCGGGCTCGGCCGCGGCGAACTCCTTCCAGGTCACCATGGAATTCACCTTACGCCGAACGTGAAGTTAGCCGGCCTACACACGCGGCTTCCCAGGAGGCTTCTTACGCGTGCCTGGATCCTCAGCGGCAGCATCAATGGCCGCTCGGTCCAGGCGGAAGAGTTGGTTGACGAGGAGGAACTCCGATAGCTGATCGGCGGCGCAGTCCTCTTGCTCTCCGTGAGCCCGCGAATTCCGAAAAGCCGTGAAGATGTTGCGGAACAGCTCGCCGCGACTTACGGCTTCGCTCTCATCACAGCAGTCCCACCGAAGGAGCGCTGCTTCGCCCAGGGACGCTCGGACAAAAAGCTTTCCGGCACGGTCCTTCAAACCTGTCCGGACGCAAAGCCAGACTTGATGACGATTTCGTCGCCTTCGTTCACAGCGAGGAGGAGAGCGTGATCATTGTCATGGGTCAGGATCTTGGCCTCGACAATCCGGTCGCCATGTTGGAGGAGACGGATCACAGCGTCCCGGCAATCGGAGGATGAACCAGGAATCCCCATGTATTGAACCGCGGCAGATCGTCTCGCCTTTTCGTAAATCGACTTCTTCGCAGTCGGCATTCGATGCACCTTAAGAGTGTCTGGCTAACGTTTGACATAAGGGGCGGCCGACAGCTGGCGAAGCCAGCTGTTGGACGGCCCCCGATGGAAGGGTTAGGTTTCACTCTTTGACAGTACATGTTCGATGCGTTTGTCAGGTACGACCCAGAGCAGTGCAGCCAAGACATAGATTGCTTGCGCAACCCAAGGAAGCCAAGCTGTCGATGCGATGGCGGCGAGGTACAGAACGGGCGACAACTTGCCCTTCCAGTCGCGACCAACCGCCACGGCAAGCATTGAGCCGGCGCCCTCAACAGCGATGATGGCTTGCTGAAGCAACCAATAGGCGATCGCAGCGCAGAGGAGGATCAGGCCATAGAGTGCGGACGGCAGTGCGGCGAAGTGGTTCTCACCCATCCACCCTGTGGCAAAGGGCAGCAACGACAGCCAGAAGAGCAGATGGAGGTTTGCCCACAGCACCCGCCCTGACACCTTCTTGCTCGCGTGGAGCATGTGGTGGTGGTTGTTCCAGTAGATGCCGAGATAGACAAAGCTGAGCACATAGCTGAGAAAGGCTGGTACCAATGGCGCCAGCGCGGCGATTGACTCGCCGTGAGGCACCTTCAACTCCAGCACCATGATGGTGATGATGATGGCGAGTACGCCGTCGCTAAACGCCTCTAGACGGCCTTTCCCCATGAGCCCTCCATGCGTGAACGGCAACGCTGCTGTGGCATGGTACCAAGCCCGTTGTAGGAACCGCGCGACTTCGACCGCACGCGATGGGGCACGAACCCGCCTCCCGGTCTACTCCCCGAGCGAGGTGATGTAGTGGGCGAGGGGGTCGATGTCCTCGTCGCGCAATGGCTGGGCGGCCATCGTCATGGTGCCGTCGAGATCCGACGCGGTCTTTTGCTTGAAGCCGCGGATGAGCTTGGTGAGGTACGTGAGATCCTGGCCGGCGAGGCGGGGGATTTGCTCGTGGCCGGTGAACTGGGGGCGGTGGCAGGACGAGCAGTGGTAGTACTCGGCGATGCGCTTGCCGTCGGCGGTCTTGGAGGGGTCGACGCCGGCGGGGCGGGGGCGCGCGGTCTGGGCGGCGTAGTAGGCGGCGAGGTCGGCCATGTCCTCGTCGCTGAGCTTCTCGGCGATGGGGGACATCTGCGCGTCCTTGCGGCGGCCGTCGCGGAACTTGATCAGCGTCCAGTGCGTGTACATCGTGGGCTGGGCGGCGATCGAGGGCATGCCCGGGATCGTCGCGTTGCCCGCGGGGCCGTGGCAGGCGGCGCAGGGCTCGGCCTTGCGGCGGCCGGCTTCGGCGTCGGCTGAAAATGCGGGCGCCGCGCCCCCCGCCAGAACGATGGCGGCGAGCGCGGCGCCGGTGAGACGGGCGAGCGTGTTCAGCGAGAGTAGCTGATCCGGTAGATCGCGCCCGCGTAGTCGTCGGACAGCAGGATCGACCCGTCCTTCATGTGGACCGTGTAGTTCGGGCGGCCCCACGGGACGTTGTTTTCGAGCCAGCCCTCGGCGAACGATTCGTACTTCGGCACGTCGCCGGCGCGGAGGGTCACCATGGCCAGCCGGTAGCCGATCTTCTGGGTCTTGTTCCACGCGCCGCGCTGGCCGAGGAAGATGCGGCCCTTGTACTCGGGCGGGAACATCGAGCCCGTGTAGAACATCACGCCGTTGCCGGCGATGTGCGGGCCGGTCTTGAGCAGCGGCGCCGCGAACTCGCTGCAGCTGCGGCCTTTGCCGAACTCGGGGTCGAGGATGTCGCCCTGGTGGCAGTACGGATAACCGAAGTGCAGGCCCTTCTTCGGCGCCACGTCGAGACGGTCGCTCGGCACGTCCTCGCCGAGCCAGTCGCGGCCGTGGGTCGCGAAGTAGAGCTCCTTGGTCACCGGGTGCCAGTCGAAGCCCACGCTGTTCCGGACGCCGTGCGCCCAGTATTCGAAGCCGGTCCCGTCGGGGTTGATGCGCGAGATGTTGGCGTGGGTGTCCGGCGGGATGCAGATGTTGCAGGGCGCGCCGATGTTGAAGTAGAGCTTGCCGTCGGGACCGAAGGCCAGGTACTTCCACCCGTGCGGCTGGTCCTTCGGCAGCGTGTCGTACACGAGCGTCGGCTTCGGCGGGTTGTCGAGGCTGGCCTCGATGTTGTCATACCTCCAGATCTTCGAGATCTCGGCGACCCAGAGCGAGCCGTTCTTGAACGCGACGCCGTTGGGCAGCTCGAGACCCTTGGCGATGACCTTCACCTCGCGGCTGCTCCCCTTGTCGACCACCGCGTAGACCTGTCCGGCCACCCGGCTGGACACGAAGAGCGTGCCCTTGTCGCCCCACACCATCACGCGGGCGTTGTTGATCCCCGACGCCCACAGCTCGGCCTTGAAGCCAGGCGGGAGCTTGATCTTGTTGATCGGGATCTCGCCCGGCGCTTTCGGGGCCGGCGGCTGCGCGACCGGCGACAGCGGCGAGTCCGCCATGGTGGGCGGCTGGCCCTGCTTCCACGTCGGCGCCGGGGCCGGCTGCGGTTGTCCCTGCGCGGCGACGTCGATGGCGCCGGCGATGAGGACGAGGGCGATCAGAATGAGTGGCGCACTGAAGCGGAGTCGCATAGTGAACCTCCGGCGGCACAGGATGAGTTGGCGAGACCCTAATCCCCGCCCACCACCTTGTCAACTCGTGTTGACACGTGATCGCGCGGTGATAGCATGCACGCGCTACGAGCCCACTTCTCCCCGCTCTTCTCGTGATCGTTCTCTCCGCGTGGCCCGCCGCGGCCGCGGACAGCGCACGTCCCACGCGCGACGCCGCCGAGATCGGCCCTCTCGAGATGCGAGCGGCTCCAGGCCAAGCCCCCGCGGGATATCGCCACACGCCGCCGCCGCGCTATCCCACCGTCGCGCGTGAGCGGGGGCTCGAGGGCGTGGTGCTGCTGAGCGTGCTCGTCCGCCCGGACGGGCGCGTGGAGGAGGCGCGGGTCGCGAGCTCGTCGGGGACGAGCGTGCTCGACGACGCCGCGCTGGCCGCGGTGCGCACGTGGGTCTTCGCGCCGGCCACGCGCGGCGGGCGTCCGGTCGAGAGCGTCGTCGAGGTGCCGGTCAAGTTCGCGCTCAAAGCTCCGTGATCGTCCGACTCCTGTTGCTGCTGGTGGTGCTCGGGTGGCCGGCGCTCGGCCGGGCTCAGACGCCGGAGTCTCCGGCGCGGCTCGAGCCCATCGTCGTCACGCCCGCGCGGCTCGAGCAGCAGGCGGGGGAGGCGCCGGCGAGCGTCACCGTGATCACCGCCGAGGACGTCCGGAGCGCGCCCTACGTCACCCTCGACGACCTGCTGCGCCAGGTGCCCTCGTTCAGTCTGTTTCGCCGGTCGTCCAGCCTGGTGGGACATCCGACCACGCAGGGCGTGTCGCTGCGCGGGGTGGGGCCGAGCGGCGCCAGCCGCGCGCTCGTCCTCGTGGATGGCATTCCCATCAACGATCCGTTCGGGGGCTGGGTGCCGTGGAGCCGCGTGCCCTTGCTGTCCGTCGAGCAGATCGAGGTCGTGCGGGGCGGCGGATCGGCGCTGTGGGGCAACGGTGCCCTGGGTGGCGTCATCAACGTGATCACCCGCCATCCCACCGAGCGCAGCGCGATCTTCGAATCGAGCTTCGGCAACCACGACACCAAGAACTTCGACCTGCTCCTTCGCGACACGCTCGGACCGTGGCGCCTCAGCCTCGAGGGCAACTACTTCGACACCGCGGGATACAAGATCGTGCTCCCCCAGCAGCGTGGCGCCATCGACACGCCGGCCGACTCGCGCCACGCGGTCTTCAACGGGCGGCTCGAGTTCGCGCCGTCGCGCGAGCTGACCCTGTTCCTCTCGGGCACGTTCTTCGACGAGGACCGCCACAACGGGACCCGGCTCCAGGTCAACGACATCCGGTCCGGCTCCATCGCGGGCGGGGGCACCCTGCGCACCTCGGACGGCAGCGAGTGGAAGGCCACGGTCTTCGCGCAGATGCAGAGCTTCCACAGCACGTTCTCGACGCAAGCCGTCGATCGCCAGTCCGAGACGCTCGCGCTCGACCAGCGATCGCCCTCGACGTCGGTCGGCACCGCGCTGTCGTGGAGCCGGCGCTTCGGCGATCACTTCGTGCTCGCGGGGGTGGACGCGCGCTGGGTCGGCGGCGAGACCGACGAGGGCGTGTTCAACAACAACGTCTTCCTGCGCAACCGGGTGGCCGGCGGCGATCAGGTCTTCGCCGGGCTCTACGCCCAGGACGTGTGGACGATCGCGCGCTGGCTCGAGCTGACCGGCGGCGTGCGCGGCGACTACTGGCGGAGCTACGACGGCTTCCGTCGCGACACCCCACCCCCCGCCGGCATCCCGCCGCACCAGTCGTTCGCGGACGTCGACTACGTGATTCCGAGCCCGCGCCTGGCCGCGCTCGTCCACGTGACGCCCACCACCGATCTCGAGGCGGCCGCGTACCAGGGCTTCCGGGTGCCGACCCTCAACGAGCAGTATCGCGTCTTCCGCGTGCGCAACGACGTCACGGTCGCCAACGCCGGCCTCAAGCCGGAGCGGATGACCGGCGGCGAGCTCGGTGTCCGCCAGCGCTTCTCGCCCGTCGAGGTGCGGGTGACCGGGTTCTGGAATGAAGTGACCGATCAGATCCTCAACGTCACGCTCGCGCGACCGCTGGCGGATTGCCCGGCCGGCACCACGTGTCGCCAGCGCCAGAACGTCGAGCTGACGCGCATCCGCGGCGTCGAGACCGAGATCGAGGTCCGCCCGCTGCCACGCTGGCGTGTGTTGCTGAGCCACATCTACAGCGACGCGCACGTGGTGGATGCGACCCGCCAGCCCGCGCTCCAGGGCAAGCGATTGGCCCAGGTGCCGGACCACGTGGTCACGCTGGGGATCCGCTGGGACAATCCCGCCTGGGTGAACGTCGCCGCCAACGTCCGTTACGTGGGCCGCCAGTTCGAGGACGATCTCAACACGCTGCCGCTCAATCCCTTCACGACCGTCGACCTCCACCTCTCGCGCCCGCTCGCGAAGTGGGCCGACGTCTTCCTGTCGTTCGAGAACCTCCTCAACGAAACCTACGCCGTCCAGCGCACGTCCGACGGCATCGTCACCGTCGGCACCCCGCGCCTCGTCCGCGGCGGCTTCCGCCTCACGTACTAGAACTCGAGGGGGGTCGCGGGCGAAGCCCGCGCTCGAGAGGACGACGAGAACACTGCGCCTATTGCTGACTGATCAGTCACGTCGACCAGCGACTGGTCAGCAGTGCACCGATCCGGTTCAGCTTGAACAGGGGCACACCGCCTCGGGGCGTTCAAACTCGATCAGATGGTCCGGGGATTCGCCGGTTGTGGACAACTCTTGCCTGGCCTGTGGATTGCCAGATACACGGCCGCGGTACCGAGATTGCCCTGGGGGGTGTTCCGATGACTCGTCGTGATTCGAGGATGGACGGTCGTGAAGCGTTCTTGAAGAAGCTCCGCCGCTACCCCGCCGATCGTGCGCTGGTGCGCCTCGGGGAGGGTCGCAAAGCGCGCGACTTCTGGGATCTCGTCCAGTACGTGCTGGCAAACCGCTGAAGCCCCCGTCGGAGGGGGCCGTCTGAGGCCCCCTCCGACGCGCTTCACGCGCCATTGGCGCGCTGTCCGCCCACCTCTCCCGCCATCCGCGCGAGTCGATACGGTCCATGAATCCGACTCCTATCGTGACGCGGGAACGCCCGCGGCCCTGGTCGGAAACAGCCCGAATCCATCTGCCTCGAGAAGGACGTCATGAGCCGGTGTCGAGTCGCCGCGTGGCTGATCCCGACGGCGCTGGTGGTGGTGCTGGTGGTGGTGCCGGCGGCCGCGCTGGCCGCTGATCCCATCGAATCGCTCGCCCTCTGCGCCCGCCGGCGGTCGGCGGCATGTTAGCCTGGCGAAGGACAAGCCCCATGCGAGAGGCGCCGCCGCCCGTCGACTACAAGAGCCTCGTTCGGGACGATCGCATTCACGCGTCGCTCTATACCGACCCCCGCATCTTCTCCGACGAGCTGGAGCGGATCTTCCACCGCGGCTGGGTCTTCGTGGGCCACGACAGCGAGATCCCGCGAGGGGGCGATTTCGTCACGCGTCACCTCGGCGCGGAGCCCGTCGTCCTCGTGCGCGGCAAGGACGGCGAGGTCGCGGTGCTCGTCAACCGGTGCCGGCACCGGGGCACCATGGTGTGCGCGGCCGAACGGGGCAGCGCCCGCACATTCACCTGTCCCTATCATGGCTGGTCCTACGATCTCGACGGGACGTTGCTGGGCGTGCCGTACCCGGGTGGCTACGACGGATTCGACAAGAGCTCACACGGGCTGGCCCGCGCGTCCCGCGTGTCGAGCTATCGGGGGTTCATCTTCGCCAGCCTGGCCGGGTCGGGACCATCGCTTGCCGAGCATCTCGGCCCCGCCACCCGGCTGATCGATCGCTCGTGCGATCTCTCGCCCCAGGGCGAGATCGAGCTGTCGGCGGGGTGGGTGAAGCACCGCTGCGCCGCAAACTGGAAGATGCTGCCCGAGAACGACAGCGACGGGTATCACCTCGGCTTCGTGCATCGCGCGATGTTCATGACGATCCGCTCGCAGTACCAGCGTGTGGTCGGCGACGAGCGGAGCATCCAGGCCGTGGTGCGCGACTGGGGCCACGGTCACATCGAGATCGACTGGTCGCCCGGCTATCAGGGCCCGTTCGAGTGGTTCGGCGGCGCCGCCGGCCCCGCGGTGGCCGAGTTCGTCGCCGCGCTGGAGCGGCGCGACGGTGTCGAGACGGCGCGCCGCCGGATCGTCGAAGGCCCGGCCCACGCGCTGATCTTCCCGAACCTGTTCCTGGGCGAGACCAACATCGCGATCGTGCAACCGCTTCGCGTGGATGCCTGCGTGCACTGGCACACGCCGATGTTTCTCAAGGGCGTGCCCGAGTTCAACGGCCGCCTGCTCCGCATGGCCGAGGCGGGAATGGGGCCGGCCTCGTTCCTGATGCCGGAGGACCTGACGGTGGCGGCGCGCAACCAGCTCGGGCTCGGCGCCCGCACGGTGGAGTGGCTGCTGCTCGCCCGCGGCCTGAATCGCGAGACCGTCGACGCCGAGGGCCACACGGTCTCCCACGTCACCGACGAAACCACCAATCGCGGGTTCTGGCGTCACTACCGCACGGTGATGACCGACGCCTGATCCCGCGGTGCGCGAGGACGTGATCGCCTTCCTCTACGCGGAAGCGCGGCTGGCCGACGAGGCCCGCTACGCCGAGTGGCTGGCCCTGTGGACGGACGACGCCGTCTACTGGGTCCCCGCGACGACCGATCCCGAAGCCGATCCGCAGCGACACCTCTCGCACATCTACGACAACCGGGCGCGCCTCGAGACACGCGTGAAGCTCCTGCAGACCGGCGCCCGGTACAGCCAGGAGCCCGCGTCGCGGATGCGACGGCTCATCTCCAACGTCGAGGTGCAGGAGAGCGGCCACGGCGAGGTCGTGGCCGGCTCGAACTTCATCCTGGCCGAGCAGTCGGTCCAGGCCGCTCACGAGCTGCACTGGTGGGCCGGACGCACGACCCACCGGCTGCGTCGCGTCGGCGGCGAGTGGCGGATGAGCGGCAAGACCGTGGTGCTCGTCAACGCCGCCGAGCCGCTGCCGAACCTGACGTTCTTGATCTAATGGAGCTCGCGGAATTGGTTGACGGTCTCACGTCGGGGGTCGGCTGGCCTGGGTCCTCGAAAAGAGGAGCTGCGCTCCTCTTTTCTGCGAAATCGGCGCTCGACCCCCGACGCGAGCCCGTCAACCAATTCCGCGAGGATCATTAGCCGACGCGGCGGAGCGCGGCGAGCACGTCGGGAACCGCGGGGTAGTCACCGATCGTTCGTGCGACGTGCCGCCAGGTCAGGCGGCCCTCGCCGTCCAGCAGCGCGACCCCCGAGAGCTGGTGGGGATCGCCGGTGACGCTGCCCTGGCGGGCGCCGCGGCGCCAGGCCCGCCAGTAGTTCAGGTACGTGGCGGGATCGACGAACGTGGTCCATCCGATCCGGCCAAGGCCGAGCGCGCGGTAGAGACGGCGGTCGGCGTCGACCAGACAGGGAAACGGCGTGCCGCCATCCATGAGGTGACGCGCTTGCTCCGCCGAGCCGGTGCCGACCGCGATCACGCGGGCGCCGAGCGCCTCGATCGCGGCGTGGGCCTCGCGCACCTGCGCGAGGTAGTCGAGGCAGGGGATTCAGCCGTAGTAGCGGACGCAGACGATCAGGAGCGGGCGACCGCGCAGCGACGAGAGACGAATCTCGTGGCCGTCGAACGTCTGCAGCCCCACATCGGGAAGGGGTTCACCGATTCTGACCGAAGGCTCGGTCATCGCCGGATCTCGCGACGGAGTCGACAGGCCGCGTGACGCTCGAGGAAGCGGCTGGTCGCGGGGGCGGCGTGAGGACTCTCGGCGAGTGCGAGGCGGAGGCGGGTCAAGTCGTCCGGCGTGTCGACGTCGAACCACGCGCCGAGACAGACCGTTCGGAGGCCGGCGACTCGCGCGCGTCGCAACGTGACCTCGAGGACCTCGCGCGTCGACCAGGGCACGTCGTCGAACAGCGTCGGGTGATCGGCCCGCACGCCGATCAGGTAGTAGCCGCCGTCTTCGGCCGGCCCCAGCACGACGTCCACGTCGGCCGCGGCGAGACGATCCACCGCCTGCTGGATCACCCTCGTCGGCAACGTCGGCGTGTCGGTGCCGATCGCCATCGCCGCGGGATGGCCCGCGGCGAGCAGGGTGGCCAGCGTCGAGCGCATGCGCGCGCCGAGGTCGGGACCTCGCTGAGCGATGAGCGCGAAATCGGGGGCCAGGCGCTCGAACCGCTCGCGCTCGGACGCGGGCGTGTACGCGATCAGGGGCCGCGCGCCGGTGAGCGCGCGGACCTGAGCGATCCGGTCGCGCAGGAAGCCGCGAGCGAGCGCGGCCGCCTCGCGGGGTGAGAGCGGCGGGCAGAGCCGCGTCTTCACGCCGCCCGCGTCAGGCGCCTTCGCCATGACGGCCACCGCGACCGTGGTGGCCGCGCTCACGCGTCGAGCACGAACACGCGCGGGTGGTGGATCAGGCGCTCGAGACGTCCGCCGAGCCAGCGCGTCGCGGTGAGCGTGAGGCCGCGCGAGGCGAAGAGCTGTTCCCACTCTTCGGCGCGGCGAAAGCCGAGCGGGACCGGCATCCGGCCGTCGTGGCGCAGGCGGTTGAAGCGGCCGTCGAGGAGGTCGAGCCAGAAACGGTCCAGCCGGTGGCGAACCACCGACTCGGTGACGATCAGCCGGGCGCGCGTCACCCGCAGCGCCTCGTCGAGCACGGTCTCGGGCTTCTCGCAGTGGTGCAGGGTGAGCAGGAGCAGGGTCGTCTCGAACGACCCGTCGCCGAACGGCAACCGCGTCCCGTCGTAGACGACGTAGGGGACCGTCACGCGCGCGAACGGGCCGACGTCGGCGCCGCACGTCGTGAAGCCGTGATCGGCCAGGGCCGCGGTGACCCAGCCCTCGCCGGCTCCGAGATCGAGCACACGCGGACCGACGACGAACGGCAGCACGTCGGCGGCTTCGCCGGCGGCGTACCGGCGCAGGAGCGCGTCGACGATCCTCAGGGGAGGCTCCGCGCCGATTCAGTCCGCCATCGCGTCGCCGCGCGCGGGCTCCACCGTGCCTCGGTGGTGAGGGCCAGGTCGATCAGCGCGTGCAGCGACGTTCGCGACAGCGTCGCCCGTCGCCAGAGCGCGGGCGGCAACGTGTGTCGCGCGTGGGTGTCGTCGAACGTGACGTGCCTTCCGAGGTAGGGGCGATAGCTCCGGAGCATGCGGGCCACGCGGCGCTCGAGCGGGCTCGGATCGTCCAGCGCGTCGACCAGCGTGAGCCCGCGCACGCCGAGCCGCTCGGTGATCGTCTCCAGCACCTCGGCCTGCGTCGGCGGATCGTGGGCGACGAGGTGAACCGTGTCGGATCCCCAGGAAGGCTCGGGCTCCGCGAGGTGGACCAGCGCCGCCGCGACGTAGTCGAGGGGGACGAAGTTGAAGCGCGCGCGGGCCGCGGCCTCGATCCGGAGCGTGAGCGGGCGACCGGCGGCCAGCGTGGCGAAGGTCGCGGTCAACCGCACGAAGTCGAACAAGAGGTTCGAGGGCGCGCCGCCGCCGGTGAGGGGCGCCGGGCCCACCACGATGCCGGGCCGCGCGATCCGCACCGCCACGCCCGCGCGGGCGCCGGCCGCGCGCAGGGCGGTTTCCGAGGCGAGCTTCACGCGCTCGTACACGTTGTGGAACGCCTGGCCGAGGTCGCCTTCGGATTCGCGGATCAGCCCCTGCCGCTGACCACACACATAGGCGGTCGAGACGTGGACCCAGCGGCGCAGGCGTCCCCCGGCCAGGCCCTCGAGCAGGCGGCGCGGGCCGCCGACGTGCCCCGCTTCGAACGGCTCGAGCCGTTCGGGAGCGAACGTGGTGTCGCCCGCGCAGTGGATCACGGTGTCGACCGACGTCTGCAGACTCCGCCAGTCGCGCGCGTGGAGACCGCAGTCGGCGACGGCGAGATCACCCTCGATCATCTTCACGCGCTCGTCGTCCGTCGTGGCCCCGACCGCCGCGGCGACTCGCGCCGCCGCCGGCACGCCGTCGCGTGCGCGCGCGAGCACGGTGATCGATCGCCCCGTCCGCAGCAGCTCGCGCGCGACCTCGCGCCCCACGAACCCCGTGACCCCGGTGACCAGAACGCGTCGGGTCATGCGTCGTTCGAGCGCCCGCTTCGCCAGGCCAATCCTTCCTGGCCGGGGAGTGACGCCTCCCTTCGAGCAGTCCAGCGAGCTCCGGGCGCGTGGCCGGCGGGGCCGCGCCAGCGCTCGGCGTAGCGCTCGGTGTCGAGACCGAGCGTGAATCGTCCGACGAGCCACCAGCAGAAGAAGAACGTGCGCCAGGGGCCGCGCGCCAGGAAGCGACGCCCGGAGGTGCGCAGGGGGACGCGGACGAGCACGCTGCGCCCTCGCCGCTTGAGCCGTCGGCTGAAGTCGACGTCTTCCAGCAATCGCAGCGCGCGATAGCCGCCGAGCGCGCGGAACGTCTCCGCGCGCACGAAGATGCCCTGGTCGCCGTACCAGTTGCCCGTGATCCGGTAGCGAGCGCGATTGATCCAGGTGATCGCGCGCAGGCTCCATGCCGGCTCGTCGAAGAGGTGCTCGAAGGCGCCGCCGAGGGCGCGCGGATCGTCGAGGGCCCGATCGATCAGCTCGAGCGCCCGCTCCGGCGGGAACGAATCGGCGTGCAGGAAGAACAGGATCTCGCCACGGGCGAGCCCGGCCCCCGCGTTCATCAGCTCGGCGCGAGTCGAACCGCCCGGCCGCACGACGCGGGCGCGGCCCGCGGCGACGCGCTCGGTGGCGTCGGGCTCGGGGGCGGCGGCCACGATGATCTCGGCGCGCTCGACGTCGGGGAGCGCGGCGAGCCAGTCGAGCGTGCGCGCGAGCGCGGCGGCGTCGTGGCGGACGGGGATCACGATCGAGAAGCGCGGCGTCACCACCGGCCCCGCGCCCGCTCCTTGGCCGGCAGCACTTCGAGGCACGTCGTCCACCATCCCGTGCGGACGGTCTCGACGAATTCTCCGGGCAAGCCTTCGGCCTCCATCTCGCGGGCCAGCGTCTCGTGATCGTACGCCACGGGCACGAACTCGACGTCGAGCCCGTCCCCGGTGGACGTGAGCACCGTGTACCAGACGTCGGTGCGGCCGTCGTTCTCGGGCCGCCCGATCACTCCCACGTTGACGGCGTGCCGGCCGTCACCGAGCGCGCGATGCCACTTGAGACCGCTGTGGGTGCACACGAGCACGTCGGCGCGCGCCTCGTCGAGCATGGCCGCGAGCATCCCGTCCGGCGTCGTCGATTCCCACAGGAATTCGCTCACCGCCCGCGGCGAGCCGTGGCAGAGCACCGCGGTCAACGGTCCCAGCCGCAGGCGCAGCGACGGCGGCAGCGCGCCGAGCCAGCGGCGGTGCTCCGTCGACGTGCGCGAGAGCGTGTACGCGTAGCTCAGCCGGGCGAAGTGGTTGTCGCGGGGATCCGTGTAGCCGCAGCCGCAGTCCGGCGCGCCGCCGGCCACCGCGGCGTCGTAGTTGCCCTGGATGGTCACGGCGCCGGACTGGCGCAGCAACGCGACCGCGCGGTCCGGATGCGGACCGAACCCCCCGACGTCGCCGAGGCAGTGTACGGCCTCGACGTCGCGGCCGCGCGCGTCGTCGAGCATGGCCGCGAGCGCGTGCGTGTTGCTGTACACGCCGCCGAAGAGGGCAACGCGCCGGTGCTCGCTCCCGCCGTTGGTGATCGCGGTCATCCGTTTCGACAGCTCGCCCCGGTCTCCACGCAGACCCGGCAGGCCTCGTGGGAGAGCGAGACGGCATCGCCCGCCGCGGTGAGACGCGCCTGAGGCAGGCCCGCGAGGATCGGGCAGGCGTAGATTCCGTCCGCGGTGACGGTCCGGGAGTCGGCGCACTGGAGCCCTCCGAGATCGACGCCCTCGAGCTCGGTCGCGTCTGGCGGCGTGCCGCCGCTCGCCGTGCGCCCGACCGGGAACAGCGGCAGCAGCTTGATCCGCGGCTTGGCGACATCACGCTCGGCCAGGAGCCCGCGCAGTCTCTCGTAGAGATCGCGGGCCGACGTGCCGAGGTCGGTGGCGGTGAGGATCGCGGGCAGCCCGCGCTGATGCAGGCGCGCGATCGCGACGAGCGCGCGGTCGAAGGCGCCGCGGCCGCGCACGCGATCGTTGGCCTCGCGGTCGGGATCGTCGAGGCTCACCCGGATCTCGAGCGAATAGCGCGAGCGAGCGGCCAGCTCGGCCAGCCGATCGGCGACGCGCTCGGTGATGAGGGTGCCGTTGGTCAGCACCGTCGTGGGCAGCCGTTCGAGGGCGTGAGCGAGCAGCTCGAGCATCTGCGGGTGCAGGAACGGCTCGCCGCCGGTGAAATACACCTCGCGCGCGCCGACCCGCGCGGCGTCCTCGACGTGTCGCTCGACGTCGGCGACGGCCATCGGCGCCAGCCAGGGATCGACGGGGCCGCTGGCGTTGATGCAGTGCGTGCACTGGAGGTTGCACCACGTGCCCGTCACCTGGATCCACACGGCCGACAGTTGCCGCAGCGGGACGGTGGCGATCATTCGAGGGCGGGGCGGTGGAGTGACCAGTCCCAGGGACGGAACCCCACGCGCGCGGCGACGCCGTTGGCGAGGGCGCGGCGCGCCGGGCCCTCGTCGAGATAGCGGAGCAGGAACGCCGTGAGGCCGCCGGCCCCGTCGAAATCGCCGCGGTACCACTTGAACAGGCGGGAGCAGACGAGGCGTCCGTCTTCCAGCGTGACCTCCGAGTTGACGAAGCCGCGGGCGGCGAGGTCGAGCTGGGCGTCGATCGTCTCGGCGCGATAGACGCCGACGGGCGGACACGAGCGCGCGCCGCAGTTGATGGCGAAGTGGATGCGCGGGTCGAGCGGCGAGAGCGCGAGGCCGCGCCGCGGATCCGTGGCCCCGAACGGCCGCAGGGGCGGCAGCACACGGCGGCGGTTGCCGCGGAGCACGCCGTGCTCGACGTCGTCGGACGAGAGCACGAAGCCGCCCACGCGATAGGCGGCGCGACCGAAGAAATTCCACGCGCGGGCCACCGATCGCCGCACGCGGAGGCTCACGATGGCCTGCAGCACGAGCGCGTTGTAGACGTTGATCCAGAACGCCAGCCGGGCGTCGCGCGCGGTCAGCGTGTCGAGACGGATCGTCGCCAGCCCGCGGGCCGCCTCGACCGCCGCCGCGAATTCGGCGGACGCGCGGAGCCCGCGGTAATCCACACGCCCGGCCCCATCCGTCGCCGCGCCGAAGGCCGCGAGCATGCGGGAAGCCAGTGTTTCGGCCTGACTCGTCGCGGCCACCGGCGACGATTCGAGCGGGGGATCGTTGAGCACCACGCGTCCCATAGCGGCCATCACTCTACGCTGGGAACGCCGCCGCCGGACGTCGACCGAAGATTTCACACGCTGTTGACCGCGGCGGGCGACGGGCCGAAGCATAACCCAAACGATATATGAATATTTTCGTGCGAGTTTTTGCAATTACCGATTGTCCAAGCGCTTGCGAAATCCTACAATCGGCCTCCATGAAGGTCGTGTGCGCCTGGTGCAAGCAGGAGGGCCGGAGCGGGCTGCTCGGCGAGTGCGAGCCGTTCGACGATACGGCCGAGACCCACGGCATTTGCGGCCGTCACTCGCAGACGATGGTCGAGCAGCTGCCCTCGGCGTCGTTTCCCGGCGTGCGTGTCCTGGTCGTCGTCCACCACACCGAGAACGACCTCTACCAGCACCTGATTCGATCGTTCGCGGGCCTCCGCGACGTCAAGGTCATCGTCGACCGCCGGGAGAACGACCGGCGCAAGATGCCGGGCGAGGGAGGCGTCGAGCGGCGGCGCGCCAACCGGCGCATCCGCAAGTCGGAGTTCTCGAGTCTCGGCTACTACGTCGTCCGCTTCGGCCCCGCGCGCGAGCCCGCCGCCGAGCCGATCAGGAAGTTCCCGGCCCTGGTCCGGCGTCTCGCGAAGTAACTCCCGCCCTCAGTACTTGTTCGCGATCGGCAGCTCGTTGGCCGGGAACAGCGTGATGATCTGGGCGCCGGCCGGCGTCACGATGACTTCCTCCTCGATGCGGGCGGCGGACACGCCGTCGGTGGCCGGACAGTAGGTCTCGACCGCGAACATCATCCCGGCCTCCAGCTCCATCGGATCGTCGAACGAGTTGAGCCGGCTGATGATCGGCCGCTCGTGCAGACCGAGCCCGATCCCGTGGCAGAAGTTGAGGCCGAAGGCCCCCATCTCGCTCTCGAAGCCGATCTCCTGCGCCTTGGGAAACGCGCGCGCGATCTTGTCGGTGGTCACACCGGGCTTGATGAGCGCGATGGCCTCGTCCATCCACTGCCGCGCTTTCTTGTAGGCGTCGACCTGGGCGCGCGTGGCCTTGCCGACGTTGAAGGTGCGGTAGTAGCAGGTGCGATAGCCGGTGAAGGACATGATGATGTCGAAGAAGGCCTGATCGCCGGGGCGGATGATGCGGTCGGTGAAATTGTGAGGATGGGGACTGCAGCGCTCGCCCGAGATCGAGTTGATGGCCTCCACGCAGTCCGAGCCCATCTCGTAGAGCCGCTTGGTGGCCAGCGCCACGATCTCGTTCTCGCGCACGCCGGGCTTGAGCGCCTCGTAGATGTCCTGGTACACGCCGTCGACCATGGCCGCGGCCATGTTGAGGAGCGTCAGCTCGTCCTGGCTCTTGATCATCCGCGCCTCGAGCATGACTTGCTGGGCGTCGCGGACTTCAATGCCGGCATCCTGGAGCGCGAACAGGAACGGCGGCTCGACGAGATCGATGCCGAGCGGCATGTTCGCCACGCCCTCGGCCTTGAGGATGTCGCGGATCTCCTGCGCGGCTTTCTTGAAGAGACCAGCCTTCGGCGACACCGCGCCACGCATGCCGACCATGCCGGCCAGCGACTGCTTCTCGGGAATCCACGGCGCGTAGAGCCGGTGGTGCCGGGCCGCCGAGCCGAAGTCCCACACCCACGGCTCGCCGTTGCCGGTCAAGAGCGACCAGCGCGTGAGCTTGTCGCGCGCCCACTCCCCGATGACCGTGCTCGAGATGTATCGGATGTTGTACTGATCGAACACCAGCAGCGCGCCGAGCCCGGAGGGAGCGAGCGCCTGGCGCACGCGCGCGAGCCGATACGCGTTGAGCCGGCGAAAATCGACGCGCTCCTCGAAGTCCACCTGCATGTGCCCCGGCGCCTGCAGCGGCCGATCCCACCGATGCCGCGGGTCGACCGAATCACTGGTGGCGTGCTTGGGGGCGGGTGAGCTTTGCTTGCGGGCCATGTCGTCCTCCACAGGACAGCTTCGCCGCTAATCTACCTCAACCGAACCCAGGGGCGTTGTCCGGATCGGCAACTGGGTGTTATTCTTATGGCGTGGCTCGAACAAACGGCTCCCGCCCCGGTGTTCCGATGACTCGCGAAGAGTTCGCGGAGTACCTCGCAATTCGCACGGAGGATCTTCTTGCGAAGCTGACTCCTGCCGAGCGAGCAAAGAGACTGGTCGCAATCAGGAAGTCTGTAGCTGCCGCCAAAGCCGAACAAGCTCTTCGAACTCGGGAGCGGCAGGGGTCCACCCGGCGCTGATCAACAGCGCCCGAAACTGTTCTTCCGTTCCATTCTTCAGAACCCACAAATAATCCTCGGCGAGTTTGCGCCGCTGTCTCACAAACTCCGGATCGCTACGGCGGCGACGGCCACGCGCGATATCCTCTCGCATCGCTTCGTACAGCTCACGCCTCTGCTTTTCTTCCACGTCGTCGCCCTTCACGCGCTGCCCTTGAGCTCCTTGATGGTCCCCGCCTGAATCTTCTTTATGAACGAGGGGGCCAAACGTAGAGTACGGACCGATTTTCCACCACCGACTCGCCTGCGACCTTTCAGGATGATGTCCCGGCGAGTAAGACCATAGCCGCCACCCCAACGTGCGATCGAGACGACAACATTGCCAAGCTCGCTCGGTCTGATGCCGAGATGGTTCGCCAGCTCCGTTCCCGGAAGACTGCCTTGCTGTTTGAGTAACCGTACGAGCATGCTCCGGTCGGCGTCGGACAGCGGGGAGCTTTTGCGGGCAGGGGGAACAGGTTCCGCCGGCGCAGTGGCCAATCTCTCCGCGTTCACGAGCCGGAAAAACTGCGCCGCCTCGGCTGGCGTATCGAAGATCCAGCTCTTGTCACGTGGGACGTATTTAACGGCGATGAAGGAACTCGGTAGCGAACATTTGCCGGGAGTGTACGCTGCCGTGTACTCCGCTGTCAAGGTGACTCCTAGGGTCGATCCTAGGGCGCGTCCTAGGATTCACTAGGCTACAGAGAGGACGTCCAGGCCGGTTTCACGCTCGACGGGTGAGGAGGCCGAGCGTGAAGCGAACGTCCGGGTGTGGGCTGGTGCGAGAACTCTCTCCTGTGATGCTGATCGGGCTCCGGGTCAAAGGATGATCAGGTCGGTCTAGAGGGCGTCGAGGCCGCGGGCGGCCTAACTGAGCCGTCCAGTGGGACTCGCCACCGAACTCCGCGCGCCAGGTCAAGAGGCGGCGGGTCGCGAAGTTGAACCGCCGGAAATCGATGCGCCGTCGCTACCGATCGAGCCAGGCCGCGACCAAGCGGCCGCCGTAGTCGAAGCCGAGGTTGGGCGCGTAGTTCTTCAGCGCGCCGTCCCAGACGGCGGTGTACGTCTGCGACGGCATGTGCACGTAGTACTGCTGCCGGGCCAGGTAGCGCTGGATCTCGTGCATCAGCTCGCGCCGCTTGGCCACATCGAACGTCCTGCGCTGGCGCACGATGAGATCGGTGAGGACCGCGTCGGTGACGTGGCTCCGGTTGCGGGGCTCGTTCGGGGCGTGTGGGGCGAAGAGGGCGTTGTCGGGCTCGAGGAACGGGGCGGCGGGACCGAAGCCCATCGACTCGTACTTGCCCAGACGGCACGTCGCCACGTAGGCCCCGTACTCCCTCTGATCCAGCTTCGCGTCGAGGCCGACGTCCTTCAGGTTCTTGAGGACCATCTGCATGATGTCCACGAGGAGAGTGCTGCCGTAGGTCGCGAAGCAGACGCTGACGGGGAAGCCCTTGGGGTAGCCGGCGGCGGCGAGGAGCCGTCGGGCTTCCGCGGGATCGTACTGATAGTACCGGCTGCCTTCGCCCAGCTGGGCGACGGGCAGCGCCCACTCCGAGAGCGCGGCCGGCAGCGGCCTATTGACGTTTCCCACGCCCTCGAAGGCGTCGTCGATGATCCGCCGCCGGTCGATGGCCAGCGACAGGGCCTGGCGGACGCGGGGGTCGTTGAACGGCGGCTTGTCGGTCCGCATCTGAAGATCGGCGACCACGTTGGACGCGAACTCCATGGTCTGCAGGCCGGGGCGTCTCTGCTTGAGCTGGTCGCGGATCTACACCCAGTCGCTGGTGTTGATGGTCCCCGGAAACTCCCAGCCGAGATCGTACCGCCCGGCCAGGAAGGCGGCGGTGCGCGAGGCGTTGTCCTCGTCGACGACGATCTCCACCCGATCGATGCGCGGGAGGCCGGGCACGAAGTAGGCCGGGTTCCGGACAAGCGTGAGGGAGGTGTTCGGCTTGTAGGTCTCGAGCATCCACGGTCCGGTCCCGACCACGGACTCCGGCCGCTTGAGATCGCCGAACTTCTCGACGCACTCCCGCGCGGTGATCGCCACGGCCATCGGGTTCGCCAGCATGTCGGGGAGCCAGGCGAACGGCTCTTTCAGCGTGAGCCTGACCGTGTACCGGTCGACGGCCTCCACGCGGTCCACCGGACGCAGCATCACGGCGTTGCCCGCGCCCGGGGCGGTGAGCAGGCGCTCGATGCTGTAGCGCACGTCCTCGGCGGTCAGCTCACGCCCGTTGACGGGCGGCTTGGGGTGGAAGCGCACGCCCCGGCGGAGCTTGAAGACGTACGTGGTGTCGCTCGTCCGCTGCCACGACTCGGCGAGGTCGCCTTCGAGCGGGAACGTGCCGGGCTTGACGCCCGGTCCCGCGCGGTGCCGCAGCAATCGGCTGTGGGTGAAGCTGGTGAGCACGTGCGTCTTGTACGAGATCGTCAGCACGGGATCGAAGTGAGGGGGATCCCACCCGCGCAGCGTCAGCGTGCCGCCCCGCCGCGGCGTTTGCGCGGGCGCGCTCACAGGCGAGGCGCCCACGCCGACGGCCAGCCCGGAGGCGCCGAGCTTCAGCAGGTCGCGACGCGAGATCGTCGGCATCGGGTCAGCGAGCGGTCAGGTCGGGCCAGAGTTGATCGGCGCCGCGCGCGGTGACGTGGCGGCCCAGCTCGACGGACCAGTGCGACTCGCCCCCGAACTCCGCGCGCCAGGACCAGAGGCGGCGCGTCGCGAAGTGCAGCGAGTGTTCGTAGGTGAAGCCGATGGCGCCGTGGACTTGATGAGCGAGGCCGGCGGCGATACCCGCGGCCTCGCCGGCGCGGATTTTCGCGACGGCGACGTGGAACGCGAGGTTGCCGGAGTCGGCGGCGGCGAACGCGCGCTCGGCGGCGACGGACGCCGCGGCGGCGTGGCTGGCGAGCACCGCGAGGTTGTGCTGGATCGCCTGGAAGTTGCCGATCGGGCGCCCGAACTGACGGCGCTCGGTCGCGTAGCGCACGGACTGCTGCAACAGGCTTTCGATCGCGCCCGCCATCTGGGCCGAGCGCACGAGCGCGCCGTAGAGCCGGAGCGTGTCCGCGTTCACGCCCGCGGCGGCGGGCGCGGCGGCGAGAGCCGGCGCGTCGTCGAAGATCAGCGTGTCGCGCGGCTCGAGGGCGAGGTTGCGATCCGGCGTCGTGCGCGCGGTGTCGCGCGGAACCAGCGCGATCATCGCGCGGCCGTCGATGTCACCGAGCGCGACGACGTGTCCGGCCGCGGCGCCCCACGGCACGCGCGTCGCGGTGCCGCGAAGACGCACGCTCTCGCCCGCACGCGCCAGCGTCAGCGTTTCGTCCGCGCGCACCGGAGCGAGCGTGAGTGGCCCGAGCGGCACCTCGAGCCCGGCGCCCACGAGTAGCGCGCTCGCCACGATGGTCTCGGCCAGCGGGACCGGGGCGGCGTGCTGCCCGGCCGCGCGCACGACCACGTGAGCGTCGAGCCACGTCCCGCCCGCTCCGCCCCCGGACTCGGGCACGAGCGGCAGCGTGAGTCCGCCTTCTTCGAGCGCGCGCCAGAGCTTGTCGGGCCACACGCCGCGCTCGGCCGACTCGATCAGCTCCTTGGACACGAGGTCGGTGAAGAGCCGCGTGACGGTATCGGCGAGCAGCCCGCGCAGCTCGCTGGTCATCGCAGACCCAGTCCGCGCGCGATGATTCCGCGCAGCACTTCGCGGGTGCCGCCGCGCAGCGAGAACGACGGTGCCCGCTGGACCAGATAACCCATCGTCTGCTCCAGCTCGCCGCCGGTGTCGACGGTGGGCTCGACGCCGAGCACCGCGTGGACGATCTCGGGAATCTCCTGCTCGAAGCCGGTGCCCACGTCTTTCACCAGCGCCGCCTCGAGGTTCGGGTTCGCGCCGGCCTGGAGCATGCCAGCGACCGACAGCGACATCTGACGCAGGGTCGCCATGTGAGCGACCACCCTGCCGACCGCTGAAATCCCGCGTTCGGTCGGGCGGCGCGAGACTTCGCGGATCAGCTCCATCACCAGCGCGACGCTCGAGAGGTAGCGCTCGGGACCGCTGCGCTCGAAGGCCAGCTCGGTCGTCACCTGCTTCCAGCCGTCGCCTTCGCCGCCGACCCGCATGTCCTCCGGCACGAACGCGTCCTGGAAGACGACTTCGTTGAAATGGTGCTCACCGGCCAGGTCGATGATCGGACGGATCATGATACCCGGCGTTTTCAGATCGACCAGGAACTGCGAGAGCCCCTCGTGCTTCTTGTCGGGCACCACCGTCGTGCGGAAGAGCGCGATCGCGTAGTCCGAGCGGTGGGCGTTGGACGTCCATACTTTCGTCCCGTTGACCACGTAGCCGCCGTCGGCGCGCTGAGCGCGTGTGCGAATGGACGCGAGGTCGGACCCGGAATCGGGCTCGCTCATGCCGATCGCGAAGGCCAGCTCGCCGCGCGTGATCGCCGGGAGGAAGCGCTGGCGCTGGGCCTCGGTGCCGAAGCGCAGCAGCAGCGGGCCGCTCTGGCGGTCGGCGATCCAGTGCGCGCCCACGGGCGCGCCGGCGGCGAGCATCTCCTCCAGCACCACGTAGCGCTCGAGGAACGTGCGCTCGTGGCCGCCGTAGCGCTTGGGCCACGTGAGCCCGATCCAGCCGCGCGCGCCCACCTTGCGGCTGAACTCGGGGTCGTACCCGCTCCACGAGGCCGCGCGCCGTGACGCCGGCGTCGTGCCCAGCTCTTCGCGCAGGAACTCCCGCACCTCGGCGCGCAGCGCCTCGGCCTCGGGCGGCAGCTCGGTGAGATCGAACTGGAACACCGACATGATCGGCGAAGTATCGCACGCCCCAACCGGCAGACGCCACGAGCGGGCGAAGGCATGCCGTGGAACTTTTCCCCTCGTCTCCGGTCTAACTCGCCGAACGCACGCGGCACACGCCGCCCGGGAGGCACCACGATGACGATCTCGAGACGAACCCTGCTGCACATCGCCGGCTTGACCGCGGTCGCCAGCGCGAGCCCGCTCGCGGCGTGGGCCAACCGCGAGCGGATCCTCGCCGACGGTCCCGACGTCCCGATGCCCGCCGCGCCGGGACACTTGCCGGACTGGAAGCGCGCGATGTCGGCCCTGCGCGTCGGCTCCGCGAGCCGTCACGGGGCACTCACGGTCTTCTGGCTGTCGGCGAGCACGCCGGCGCCGCCGCTCGAGATCGCGACCCTCGACGAGGCGCGGGCGTCGGCCGCGCTGGTCATCGCCGAGCGCGAGCGCGCCGCGGTACCCGAGCTGAGCGTGGACAACCGCGGCAAGAGCCACGTGCTGCTGCTGGCCGGCGAGATCCTGGTCGGCGGTAAGCAGAACCGGGTGCTGCGCGAGGACATCCTGCTGCCGCCGCTGAGCGGGCCGCGGGCGCTCGGCGTCTATTGCGTGGAGCAAGGACGCTGGAACGAGGGCAAGCACGACTTCGAGAGCAAGTCGACGTTCGCCCATCCCGCCCTCCGCCGCGAGGTGTACGACAAGGTCGAGCAAGGGCGCGTGTGGTCGGAGGTGGCGCGCTCCACCCGCGCGGCGGCAGCGCCGTCGTCGACGGGAAGC
>Ga0193725_1000144_pt1 | contig 23463 bp, 21 predicted proteins | sample H2a2metaG_FD_143058 | JGI IMG/M metagenome (GOLD analysis project Ga0193725, IMG submission 143058) | Soil microbial communities from a riparian zone of the East river system, Colorado, United States - H2a2 | ecosystem: Environmental > Terrestrial > Soil > Riparian zone | place: USA: East River... | reverse complement strand
GAGGGTGCCGTAGGTGACACCGCCGTTGCCGTTATAGAGGACGACGCTGAAACCGCCGAGATCGAGACCAGCCGGGCCTTCGATTTCCAAGGCCTCGCCCACATCGACGCCGCTATTGTCGTAATGGATCTCGACGATATTCACCGGCCCCGCTGGGGGCGGAGGTGGAGGTGGCGGAGGTGGCGGGGGTGGTGGGGGTGGTGGGGGTGGTGGAGGTGGCGGGGGCACATCGTTGTCGTTGCACGCGCCGAACGTGCTCGCGCTCGGCCCGGTCCACACATCGGCGCCGTTGCGTTTCAAGGACTGACCGAGCGGCTCCGTGCCCGCCTCACTCGCCCCGATATCGACCGACAGCATGCCGTTGGCGGGTCCACCGACGGCCGTAAACGTCCCCTCGTACGAGAGAAACTCGACGACCGCGCCGCCGGCATCGACCAACGCCATGCCGTCGGGACTGCCGTTCTGAATCCCGTTGACCGGGTAATTGACGACGACGACGCCCCGACCATCGCAGGTCGCGGGGATCGTCGTCGCCAGCAGGTCGGTGCGGTACACCGCGCCGCCGCTGCCATTGTACAGCACGATGCTCCACGCATTCACATCGGTCCCGGCCGGGCCGGACACCTCTATGGCCTCGCCCGCATCCGTTCCCGTGTTGTCATAGTGGATCTCGCTGAATCGCACCGCCGGCAGCGAGAACGCACTCAGCGGTCCGGTTTCGTCGAACATGGGAGCGGGAGCGAAATGGTCGGTAGACACGCAGGACGTGAACAACACGAGCACGGCGGCGGGGAAAAAGACGCGACGCATGCAGCAAACTCTCCAGAGCGCTGGGGATTAGGGGCTGACAAACGAAAACCGGCATCGAAGATACGATGCCGGCGTCGGGTGGCAATGCGGCGTGTTCTAGCGTGTTGCATGGAGCGGATGGGATTCGAACCCACGACCCCCTGGTTGCAAACCAGGTGCTCTCCCAACTGAGCTACCGCCCCGCGCGCCCCCCGCAACGAAAGTAGTTACACGACGGGAGGACGGGTAGACTAAAAAGGAGGCATTAGCCTCACGTTGCAGGCCCGCCACATCTACGCTGGACTGGAACGATTTCACCGCTCGGGTATACATCGCAAAGAAGGAATGGCGATATGACGCGACACCCTCTCGTATTGGCTCTCGTCTGCGTGACGCAGGCGACCTGCACGCGTGGCACGCAGGTCGCCCCGCTGCGCCTCGGCACGACGACGACCGTCGAACAGTCGGGGGCGCTGGCGTTGCTCGATTCGCTGCATCCGGCGATTCCAGTACGCGTCGTCGTCGGCGCGTCAGGCGCGATCCTGCGCTCCGCTGCGGCCGGTGATCTGGACGTCGTCATCACGCATGCGCCCACGCTCGAGCAGCGGCTGCTGATCGATCCTGGACACGCAGCGCTGCGATGTCCCTTTGTCGCGAGTCGTTTTGCGATTGTTGGACCGCCCGCCGATCCGGCGCATGTGGCGGCGGCCGGCACCGCTGCGGAAGCATTTGGTCGGATCGCCAACGCGCGCGCGGCCTTTGTATCGCGCGCCGATTCGTCCGGGACCCACATCAAGGAACTGTCACTTTGGAAGTCGGCGGCCGTCACGCCCGATGCTCCGGGAAACACGTGGTACGTGCAAGCCGGTGGGGATCAGGCAGCCACACTGCGCATTGCCGACGAGCGCGACGCGTACGCGCTCGCCGACCTGCCGACGTTTACGCGGTTAACGGGCATCGATTTACGTCTGCTCTTCACTGCCGACACCGTGCTCGGTAACCCATACACGTTGTACGTGATTCGTTCGGCGTCACCGAATGCCGCGATGCAGTTCAGCAGCTGGGCGATGTCAGATTGGCGGCCGCGGCTGCTTGGGGTACGCTTGCCCGACGGCGCGGCGGCATTCGCGCCCCTCGCGGGCGATTGTGCCCTGCCGGTCGTGGCCGCCGGACAGTAGGAGGTCGCATGATGTTCCCAGAGTTGGTTCCCCGCGCGTTCGTCACCTTGACCAAGCGCGGAGTGTCCGTCATCGGCGATCGCGAAGCGCGGTTGCTGGATGCGGTGGATCGCGTGCGCTCGATCAAAGACGCCGCGTCCGAGGCAGGCATCAGCTACCGCACGGCGTGGAGTGCCATTCAACACATGGAACAGGCACTGGGCCGGCCGATGGTCGTGTCGCGCGCCGGTGGACCGGGTGGCGGCGCCACGACGCTGACCGACGAGTGCCGCCGATTACTGGCGCGCTATCACGGCCTGCGGGGGCGGCTGGAAGAGAGCCTGGCGCGCGCCTGGGATACCCCCGAGGCGACGGCGCAGGCCGGCGACTAGCGCAGCACCGCGAGGGCGTAGCCGCCGGGAAGGACGCGCAGGGCGTAGCTGGGCACCGCGACACCGGTGATCGAGCCATGGTACTGGCTCAAGGCACCGAGGTCCTGCACGCCGATCGTCAGGATCGTCGCGCCGTTGTCCAGCTTTCCGATCAGCGCGAATCGTGTCGACGTGCCGCCGAGCGGCTGCTGAAACAACCGCAGGCCGGGCGCCGCATCGGCGCTCGTCAGCGCGGCGGGGCCCGTGATGGTGAACACGATGGCGGTGTCGAGTCCCGAATTCGGCGAGGTCAGCCGTACCTTCAGGTCGCCCGGACCCGACATTGTCGGCCCGTCTCCCCCACAGCTCAGACCCACACCGATCAGGCCGGCGAGCAACACGGCGGTGAAGAGCCGTTTCATCGCGGGCCTCCTTTCCGCTGCAGCGCCGCCGCGCTCGACGGCGCACCCGTCACTTTGACCCATGCCAGGAAGTCTCCGATATCGAAACCGCCGTTGCTGTTGCCCAGGAAATCGAGATACCGAATCTGATCGGCGTTGAGGGGCGATGTCGGCCCAAACAGCTGCGCCGTCACGTCGGCAGTCGCGAGCGTCGGTACAGACACCGACAGCGTGAAGGTGCGGCTTTTCGTGTCGCACGAGACCACGGTCGCCGTATACGTGAAGTCGCCGCTCTGTCGTGGGAAACCCGACACGACGCCACTCGCACCAAGGGTGACGCCTTGCGGCAATGCCCCACCGGTCACGCTCCAGATCATCAACCCGCCGCCGCCGCTTATCCGCAGCGTGTCGGCGTAGGTGGCGCCCATGACGCCGTTGGGTCGGGCGTTCACCGACGTAATCGTGGCGCTCGTCCCGAAGTTGGCGGTCAGCGCGTACGCGTGCTGCATCCCGACCGTGATGAGGGAGTCGGTGGTGGTGGAATCGCCGGTCCACCCGCAGAAGTTGGCGCCCGCATCGACCGGCGTGAGCTGGACCGGGCGTCCCTCGGGAACGAAGTCACCCGCGAGATTGATCGCGGTGTCGGCCGTGACCGAGCCCCCCGAGGTCGCGTTCGCGATGAGCTGGAAATCACGGCCGAGGCTCGCGGTGAGCGTCCCGCCGGCGAGACTGCCGACGATCGTGTGGTCTTTGGCACCGCCATCGGACCACGACACAAAGTGCCACCGGGTCAGCCCGTTTCCCGCCACCTGCCCGTTGTTGAACCCCACGGTATGGCTCGATCCCTGCTCGAGCAGGTCCCGAAAGACGCCATAGGGCGCGGCATCGATTTGAATCGTGGCAGCGGTATCGCTCGCCTTTGCAACAGTGAGCGAGCCGAACCGGAGCCGGAAGGACATCGTCCGGTCCGTGACAAGCTGTTGAATGAAGTCGATTGCCACACCCGAGAATGAACCATCCTGATTCTTGACGGAAGCCGGGTTAGTGCGGAAGACAAAACCGGTATTCACCTGCCTGCCGGGAAACACGTCGCCCTCGTCACCGCGATTGGAACAGCCAAGGAACATGTCGTTCGAGGGACAGGAATTCGACGAATTCGCGTCGAGGTTGCGGAACGCGTCGGCCTGCATCAGCTCGAGCCCGTGAATGGCTCCCGAGTTCACGGTGTTGCCGGGCTGGTCGAGCTTGACCTGATCCACGTGCCAAATAAGAAGGCCGCCGGTACATCCTGCAGGATTGCCGGCCCTGGCGCAGTGGATCCGAATGAGCGCAGTGTCGGACTGCTGGCGCTGCCGGTTTTCCAGGAGGAAGTATTCCCCCCGCGGGTTCGATCCCTGCACGGCGGCGTAGAATGCGGTGTCGGACAGCGGCGCGGCATCGAAGGTGTACGTGCTCTCGGCCGCGGTGAGCGGCACGATCGTGATCCAGCCGAGCTCGCTGAGCGACCATGCTTCCATCCGCGACGGGCTCAACGCCGACGTGAAGCTGCCCGAGCTCATCAGTCCCCACTGGCCGATGCCTTCGCTCGACCCGATCCTGTCATACAAATCGGGCAGTCCGAACCCGTGCCCGGTTTCGTGCGCGACCGTGCCGATCGGCATGATCTGCGACGTATTGCACGAGGACGCGCCGCCGACGCCCGGTTGCAGGATGTAGTCGCTGATCTTGATCTTCTGACCGGCGTGGAACGGATCGTTGTCCTGTGTCGCGAACGTCGTCCCCAGGGAAAACCGGTGCGCCCAGAGATGGTTTTGCGGTGTGCCGGACGGACCGCACTCCCCCCCCATCGCCTCGTGCATGAAGAGCACGAGCGGGACAAAACCGGTCGTTTGATCGACGTACTGCGAGAAGTCTATCTGGCTGTCGAGTGTCTGGAGTGCCTGCGTCAATGCCGACTGCATGCGGGAGATCGCCAAGTTGCTGAAGAGCCCGTTGCAATTGGTTGATCCGAAGGGATTCTGCGAGGCGCACCCGCTGCTCTGGCCGCCGGTGTAGTACACCTCGTTGCTGTCGAGAAGCGCATAGCCGAACGTTTGACCCTGGATATCGAACACGCCGTTCGAGAGCTGACTGTAAAACGATCGGTACGTGTACGGCCTCCCGGCGGCCGCGCCCGCCGGCGTGGCGCCAAACAACACTGCGTCATAGTCAGCCGCGACAAACGCCGGGGGCGGCGAGTCCTTATAGCGGAAAAGAATGGCAGGGACCTTGAGCACGCCGCTGACGACGGTGGGCGACGGTTGTGGTCCGACAGTCTGGCTGAGCGGTGCGACGCGCGCGACCGGCGCATTGAGCTCGGTGAATCGTCCCGAGGCCCGCAACTGCCTTCGCATCGCGCGGACGGCACGGGCCTTCGTACGCCAGACGCCGTCTTTGCGGAAATCGAATCCGGGGATTTCCCAGCGAGGGTGCCGCTGGTCCTGCGCCGCCGAGGTGCCTGCGACAAACGAACACAACAGGGCTGTAACGCCCAGGAGTCGGACGACGTATGGCACCACTATGAACCTCCGGGAGGAACGGCGTAACCCCGCGCGAATGTCGCAATTTAGGCTAACGCGCCGGGTGGCCGAAAGGCTGTGGCAAGTCTCACAATGAGCCTTGCGATTTCGGGACTGCCGGGCTAAGCTGTACCACCGCTTACTCATAGCAAACCGAGGCCTCGTGCGCACAGAGACCCTGCAGCACATCGCGCTGTTCGACAAGTGTAAGAACTTCACCCGGGCGCGCGAAGTCCAAGCTGCGGGGCTGTATCCCTACTTCAAACCCATCTCCCGCTCGGAAGACACCGTCGTCGTCATCGAAGGCGAAGAGCGGATCATGATGGGGTCGAACAACTACCTCGGCCTCACGCATCACCCCGAAGTGCTGGCAGCGGCACGGGCCGCGCTCGAACGGTACGGCTCGGGTTGCACCGGCAGCCGCTTCCTCAACGGCACGCTCGATCTCCACGAGCAGCTCGAAACCGAGCTGGCCGAGTTCTTCGGCAAGGAATCTTGCCTCGTCTTCTCAACAGGCTATCAAGCGAACCTGGGCGTCATTTCAGGCCTGGTGGGCCGTACCGACGTCGTCTTCCTCGATAAGCTCGACCACGCGTCGATTGTCGACGGCGCGAAAATGTCGCACGGCGAGACGATGCGCTTCAACCACGGCGACCTGGCCGGCCTCGAGCGCAAACTCCAGAAGCTGCCCGAGGGCACCGGCAGCATGGTGATCGTGGACGGCATCTATTCGATGGAAGGCGACATCGCCGACGTCCCCGGCCTGCTCAAGATCTGCCAGAAATACGGGGCCGCCCTCGCGATCGACGACGCGCACTCCGTCGGCGTGCTCGGCCCCAACGGCGAAGGCACCGCAGCCCATTACGACCTGGTTGACGAAGTCGACCTGATCGTGGGCACGTTCTCGAAGTCGCTCGCATCGATCGGCGGGTTCGCCGCAGGGTCGGAGAACGTGATTCACTACCTCCGCCATCACTCGCGTCCCCTCATCTTCACCGCGGCTTTGCCTCCCTCCAACACGGCCGGCGTGCTCGCCGCGTTGCATGTGTTGCAGCGCGAGCCCGAGCGGCGCGAGCAGCTGTGGCGGAATGCACGCCGGCTGCAGGAGGGGATGCGCGCGCTCGGCTTCGATATCGGGCCCACTGAGACGCCGATCATTCCGGTGCTCATCGGGCCGCTCGAGAAGACCTTCCTCTTCTGGCGGAAGCTGTTCGACGCCGGTGTCTTCACGAATCCGGTAGTGCCGCCGGCGGTGCCGCCCTCGCAGTGCCGTCTGCGCACCAGCCTGATGGCGACCCACACGGCCGACCAGATCGATCTCGCCCTCGAGGTGTTCGGCCGCCTCGGAAAAGAGCTGGGGGTCATCTGACCGCAGTGGAGATCGTGCCCGTCTCCGACGGGCGCGGTCTCGATCGCTTCATCGCTTTCCCGTACGACCATTATCGTGATGATCCGTTGTGGGTGCCGCAGCTGCGTCGCGACATGCACACGCTGCTCTCGCCTTCCAAGAATCCGTTCTTCCAGCACGCCGAAGCCCAGTACTGGACGGCCCGACGGCCGGACGGTCAGACGGTCGGAAGAATCGGCGCGATCAAGAACGACATGCACAATAAGGAGCACCAGGATCGCGTCGGATTCTATGGCTTCTTCGAATCAATCAACGATCAAACCGTTGCAAACGCGCTATGGGACACGGCGGGCGCGTGGCTCAAGCAGCGCGGGTTCGACACGATGCGGGGGCCGATGAGCCCGTCGATCAACGATGAGTGCGGCCTCTTGATCAAAAACAACGGGATGCCGCCGTCGTTAATGATGCCGTACAACTCCTCCTACTACGAGCCACTCCACGAGCGGTACGGCTTCACGAAAGCCAAAGACCTGCTCGCCTTTGAAGGGGGCGGTGCGGCGAAGCCACCGGAGCGGTTCCTGCGCCTGGTCCAGCGCGTGGCACAGCGCGCGGGAATCACGCTGCGCCCGCTGAACAAGAAACGGTTCGCCGCAGAGGTCGAGCTCGTAAAGGCGCTGTACAACAAGGCCTGGGAGAAGAACTGGGGGTTTGTACCGCTGACGGAAGCGGAAATCGATCACCTCGCCAAACAGTTGAAGCCGATCGTGGTCCCCGATCTGGTCGTCTTCGCCGAGCGCGCCGGTGAGGTCGTCGGATTTGGCGTCGCCCTGCCCGATTTCAACCTCGCGCTGCTGCACAATCGCTCGGGCCGCTTCTTCCCGGGGATCCTCAAGGTCCTGTGGTATTCCCGCAAGATCCACCGGGCGCGCGTCCTGCTCCTAGGCGTCGTCCCGGAATTGCGCGGCAAAGGGATCGACGGAATGCTGTACGACTGGGTCTGGCAGGCCTGCGTCAAACATGGCATGCCGAGCGGCGAAGGCGGTTGGATTCTCGAGGACAACGCGCCGATGACCAAGGCTGCGCTGCAGCTCGGATTCCACATTTCCAAGACCTACCGGGTCTACGACAAGCCGCTGTGAACGTCTTTGTGACCGGTGGCACCGGCTTCGTCGGTGCTCACCTGGTCAAGGCGCTTCGTGCGCGGGGTGATTCCGTCACAGCGCTGGTGCGGCGTCCTGCGCTCGCCGCACAGCTGGGATGGGGGCCCGAGGTCCGACTCGTGCGCGGGGATCTCGACGATGAGAACGCGCTCCGGGACGGCTGCACGGGTGCGGAGTCGGTATTTCATGTCGCCGGAAAAATTGTGGCGCGCTCAGCCGCCGAGTTCATGGCGACAAATCGCGACGGCACGGCCAACGTGCTCGAAGCGGCACGGGACGCCGGCGTGCGCCGCTTCGTGCACGTCTCATCCCTGGCGGTCGCGGGTCCGACGACGCCCGGCCACCCGATCGACGAAGCGCAGCCTCCGGCTCCCGTCACGCAGTACGGACGCTCGAAGCTCGCGGCGGAGCTCCTCGTGCGGGCGATGCCAATGGAGTGGACGATCGTGCGGCCCCCGGTGGTGTATGGGGAGTGGGACCGCGGCACGCTCACCGTTTTCCGGCTGGCCCGGCGTGGCCTCGTCCCAGTGTTTGGCAACGGATCGCAGGAATTGTCGGTTATTCACGCCGAGGATCTCGCGCGGGCGTTGATTGCGGTCGCGGTGTCGAAGGCGACGGCGGGGCACGTCTACTTCGCGACACATCCGGAAACGATCACGAGCCGCGCGTTCGTGCGCCGTATCGGGCAAGCGGTGGGTACCACGCCGCGCATCATTCCGATGCCCCCGCTCGTCGTGCGCGGCGTGCTCTGGGTGACGGGCACCCTTGCGCATCTGGCCGGCCGCCCCACTTTGCTCTCGGCCGACAAGGGCAACGAATACTTGGCCCCAGCGTGGACCTGCCTGGGCGATGCCCTGACGCGCGACACCGGCTGGCGCGCCGAGATCGACCTCGAAACCGGACTGCGGCGCGCCGCGAATTGGTATCGGGAGGTGGGATGGCTGTAGGCAATCGGGGCTGGAAATGGAGTGGGACCGACGGGTTATGGCGGGGCTATACCGCCCTCGACCTCGCGACCGGCGCGTACATCGCGGTCGCGACGGGCGCCGTTCTACTCGCCTTCGGTGGAGAAGGGATCCCCGGCTGGCCGTGGGTCCTGACCGCCCACGCCCTGATTGCCGCGCTGGTGCTGCTGGCCCCGCGCGCTCGCAACTCCGGTCCCATCGGCCGGTTCCTCGCCGACTGGTATCCCATGCTCCTGCTCCCCGCCCTGTACGGAGAAATCGGCGTGCTCACGCTGAGCGCCGGCTTTCAGAACGATCTCCTCATCCAGCGGCTGGAGACGTGGGTCTTCGGCTCGCAGATCTCGTATCGCTGGATTCGGGAGTCGCCGAATATCGTCCTGTCGTGGGTGCTGCACGCCTGCTATCTGGCGTATTACCCGATCCTGTACGCGGCGCCGTTTGCGCTCTGGATGGCAGGCCGACGCGACGCCTCGCGGCATACGATCTTCGGCATCATGGCGACCTTCTATCTGTGCTACGTCGCCTTCCTCTTCTACCCAGTCGCGGGACCGCGCTATGCGTTCGACGGCGCGCACAATGCGGCTACCGGTGTGGGGCCGGCACGCTTCGCGGCATGGCTGCTCGATCGAGGGGACTCCTGGGGCGCGGCGTTCCCCTCTTCACACGTCGCTGCCTCGGTTGTAGCGACGGGGATGGCGCTGCGGTATTGGCGCACGCTGGGGCTCGTCTTGCTACCCTTCACGGCCGGCCTGATTCTGGCCGTGGTCTACGGACAATTCCACTACGCCGTGGACGCGCTCGCCGGGTTGATGCTCGCGGCGCTGATGCTCGGCGTCATGCAGACCGCCGAAGCGACCGAGCCGCAACGCGTGCGAGTTGGGGACTACGGAGTGGAGTCCGGCAGCAGCGTCTAGTGCTCCATGTGCATGTGGGACATCGGCAGCGTGACCGCCTGCCTCCCCACCGGCCCCATGAAGTGACGCAGGTCCTGCTGATACAGTGAGTCGGTCTGATTTGTGGCCGGCCAGACCGCCTTCCGATCCGGCATGAACAATCCGCCCACCACACCCATCCCGCCGTCGGGAATCGGATGATCGGTCGGATTGTCGTAGATCACCCGTACGCGATAGCGGTGGGCGGGCGTGATGCGCAGGCCGATGCCCGTCAGGCCGTAGAGCTTGCCCAACGGCACCGCGCTCGGTTCACCGGGGGGCGCCGGAGCGGGTTCACCGTGCCAGAGCCGCTTCCCCGTCGTCGCGTCCCAGAACTCGATCGTCTTGCCATACTCGTGCATGTGCCCGCCGATGACGATGAGCTTCCCTGTCACCGCTGGACTTCCTTCATATGACCGCTCGCTGCGTCCCGGGGGCAGATCGAACGATTTGTCTCCCACCGGAAACCCGACATCCAGCTGCCACGGAATCACGGAGAAAAACGGCCACGGCCGATGATCCGGCACGTAGCTCACCAGGAGCCGGACACGTACGCCGCGGTAGCTCACCATGGTGGGATTGTGAATCATCGCGTTCGCCAGGATGCGCTCGCCGGCCCGCATCGGCGCGCCAAACAACAGCCAGGGAAAGCGGATCTCGCCCGTCTCGCGACCCGACGCGAGAATGCGCCGCGAAATAGGAAGGAACAGCTCACGCTCGGCCGGATCCATGACGTTCATGTGATGCAAGAAGTCGTTGGACAACCGGCGCCCGCGTTCATCGACGACCTCGGCGTGCAGGGCGTAGATCGAGCCGTTTACCGGGAGCTCCCCCACTGACGCTGCCTGATCCACAGCGGTCCCGGCGGGGAGATCCACGGCCGGCAACTCCAGTGTAAGCTCGTCGCGCTCCGGGTTTTTCGTGATCGTCGTACGTTCGAGCCCGCTCCAGTCGTCGGGCGGCGCGGGGGGATGCACAGTATCGGCGCTCGCCGCGTAAACAGAAACGGCCAAGCGGAGCGCGGCTACGACCACGACCATACGTGGAGGCATCGGGAGTCCCCTCACCGGACTAGCGGTTCCGTTGCAGCAGCGATTTTGGAAAAAGGAACGCCGTCGAGAACGACACCCGACGGGACGGGGACGTCGAGGCGCTCCAATATCGTCGGCATCAGATCTACTGTACGTACCGGAGCGTCCGGAAGAGCCACACTGGCCGCGATCGGGACCTCCATATGTTCCGCAATGATACTGCCGTGGCCGGCCCGGTGTTCGGGGATTTCCCAGGGGCCCCGGAAATCGGCACCCCGCGTTGCAGACAGCACGAGATCGCCCGCCCGGGATGTCTGGAACAGCTGCAGCAGCTGCCGTGGGGCGTCTGGCATGTCCGTCTCCCTCGTGCGCGAGAGGAGATCGCGGTCATCGAGCTCCAGGGACCCGCCGAGTCCCAGTGGATCGCCACTCTCGGGTTGATAGCGCATCATGCCAGGTGCCTCAGTTAACCGCGCCCTCCCCTGTTGGGTTCGCACTACCACTCCACCACCGTCGGCTCGGCAGGCGGCGAGCCGAACGGCGGGCAGCGCGAGCAGGCGCTCGACGAGCGAGGCCGGGATCGTCGACTCCGTGAGCGGCTCTGCTCGACCGGAACGAGGATCGAAATACAGCTGCACACTCGCATTCCCCGACACCATCGTGGCGACGCGGGCCTTCCGGCGCCAAACATGGACGGGGTGCCGTAGGGTGCGCACGCCGTCACCCTCGAGCAGCACCGCCGGGTCGGCGTGCTCGCCCATGGCTGTCATCCCGTGATCGGAGACGACAAAGAACGCTGGGAGGTCGCCCTGCTTGCGTACGCGCGCCACAAAGGCACCAAGCGCCCGGTCGACCAATCGATAGCTCTCGAGCACCGCCGGATGGAACGGATCCTTGAGGTGCGAGATGCCGTCGACCCCGGGGAACACAACAAAGAGGAAGCGCCACGGTTCGGCGGCGGCATCGAGCCACGCTCGCGCGACTGCCCGGTCGAGCACCGGATAGGTCCCGACGTAATGCGCTGCTGCACCGAGCGCGGCGCGGCGGAACGTCAGGCGGTTGGCGCCGGGACGGAGTCCGCGGGTGAGCGGCGTACAGATCGCGATGCTGTCCGGGACCAGATCGAACAGGGATGGAGCCGGCGCGATATCGCGGTTCAGCCAGCCGCCCTGTACGCCGCAGTAGCTGCGCGCGGCCAGCCATTGCTCGCGCCATCCGCCGGCGGCACGGCGCCGATCGAGCCAGCGAATGCCGGGAATGCCGACGCTCCCGGGATAGCGGCCGAACAGGAACGGAATATACGCGACGCCGGTGGTCGAAGGGAAAACCGTCGTGCCGGTCGTAAACCCGCCCCGCTCGATGACCCAGCGAGAAAGATTCGGGAGGTCACCGCGCTCGAGCAGCTCCCGCAACACATCGACGCGGGCGCCGTCAACGAGTACCAGAACCGCTCTCATCCTCGACGAATGTAAAACAAGAAAGCGACCCCGGCACCCGCCGGGGCCGCCTTTTTTTTACTCGGGCAATCCCTACTCAACCTTGATCGCGATCTTCATGCCGAGCGCGAGGTGCGGCGTGCAATAGCCCTTGTACGTGCCCTTCGGCGCGTTGGCGAAGGAGACTTCGTACGTCGCGTTCGGGTCGGTCAGGAACGGCCCCGACATATTGTCGACGGTGTTCGTCATGCCGGCCTGGAGGGCCGCCGCGCCACCCGCGGGAACGGAATCGGACCAGAACGTGATGTTGTGCGGTCCACCTGACACGTTGGTAAAGCGCACGGTGGCACCGGCCGGGATAGTGATCGTATTCGGCTCGAACGCGGCGCGCGTGCTGCCGTTACCGGTCATCTTCACCTCGACGACTGGACCGGTCGTCGCCGCGGCTGCGGGCGCTGCCGGGGGCGCGCTCTGGGTTTGGTTCTGGTCGCCACTCTTGCCACAGGCGACTGCGCCGATGGCGACGACGGTCGTGAGTAAAGCGAAGCGCATTGCGGGACTCCTCCGGGGAACTGGGGGCTGGCAACTGGGGACTCGGGTCATTGCGATGTCCCTTGTGAACTGTTTCACAATAGCGGTCAATATAGAAGGGGGACCAAAAAACGGGAGCCCTCCAAAAACCGGGGCATTTCCTCCATTGCGTTTCCAGTCGTAACTCCAATATTGGGGCGCCTTTTTCGGCATTTCACTTCATTGGAGGATTACCGTGCAAAGAACGTTCGCAATGCTCGCCCTGCTGTCGGCGATCGCCACAGGTGCGCGGGCGCAAAGCTGGCATACGGAGTTCGGAATCCAGAGCGGCTACACGCGCCTCAAGGCCGCCGGCTCTGGGGCCCCGGATCACATCGATGTCTTTGGCATCCCCGGCTTCGGCGTGCCCGGGATCATTCCGGCTGGCCCATCCTTGTTCGTTGTCCTGCCCTGGAAGAACAAGTTCGCGGTCGAGACGTCGCTGAGCATGCGGCAAGGCAATGACGGCCTGCTTGGTGATGCGACGTCCTTGAATCTCGGCGTTCGCGGAGACTATGCGATTACGCCGAAGATCTATGGCGCGGCTGGCGGTGTGCTGAACTGGATCGAGACGGGAGGGCAGCACGAAACGCAGCTCGGCGTTTCTGCGGCAGTCGGCTACCGTTTCGGTTTTGTGCGCGGCTTGCGAGGACGGGTCGAAGCCAACGTGGCGTTTCTTGGCAAGTCGAACCTGCTCTCACCGGTCGATATCTATTCCGTGCAATTTGGTGTCTCGAAACAGCTGGGCGCAGGTACGGGGGCCGCTCGCGGTCGCACCGCCGCGCCCGCGCGCGCATCGAACCGCGCCTGGCAGCCGGCGTTCGGCGTTCAGGGCGGTTACACGCGCGCGCACGCCGTCGGTGGCGGTAACGATCTGACGGCGTTGTCGATCCCCGGCGTCGGAGGCGCGGTCAGCGTTCTCGGGACGCCGGCTGGACCACCGGTCCTATTCGCCATCATTCCAATCGGCCGCAAAATCGCGATCGAGCCAGGGCTCGATGTCTCCCGCATCCAGACGTCCGGAACGACGCTGTTTGGCGGAAACCTCGCCGCGCGATTGAACTACGCGGTCTCCGGTGGCTGGTATGCCGCCGCGGGCGGAAACTTGTTGTACCTCAAGGTGACGGGCAACGGCGGCGAGAGTGTGACGGGAATGAACCTCGCCTGGGGTTATCGCTTCCCGTTCACGAGCGGTCTCGGTGGCCGGGTTGAGATGGGGTACACGATGATGCGGAAAAACACCAACGTCGGGTTGCCGCCGACGAACACCTTCGCGCTCCAATTCGGCGCGACGATGCCGTTGCGATAGAGACGGCGCGTCCGGCCCGATGCTCGGCCCCCGCGGTAGCCAGCGGGGGCCGTTGCATTTTGTTCGGTCCGGAACGACACTACCGCCATGCCGGATTCCTCGCTCCCCCAGATTCCGCCCCAGGAGCTCGCGGAGCGGCTCGACCGCGGGGAGTCGCTGCAAGTGCTCGACGTCCGGGCGCCGGACAAAGTCGAACGCGGCCACATCGTCCTCGGCTCCGATCTCGACTTTCATGCCCACCCGAACTCCCAACTCTTCGCGCTGCCCGATCTCGGCGCGCTCCATCTCGATTCGGCTCGCCCGATCGCCGTCGTGTGCGGTCATGGCAACTCGAGCAAGAAGGCGACGGCATTCTTGCGCGAGCGGGGTTACGAGGCGTACTCGGTCATCGGCGGCATGGCTGCGTGGGAAACAGTGTACGTCGCCCACCAACTCTCACCGACCCCTTCCCTGTCGCATGTCGTTCAGCTCGATCGCGTCGGCAAAGGCGCCCTCAGCTATGTCCTGGTGAGTGACGGTGATGCCGTGATCGTGGATCCGGGACGGCACGTCGAGCGGTACGACGCGCTGCTGACCGAGCTGCGCGCAACTCCGGCGGCAGTCGTCGATACCCATATTCACGCCGACTACGTAAGCGGCGCGCCCGCGGCCGCAGCCCGTTGGCAAGTCCCCTACTTTCTGCACCCTCACGACGCGGTTTCTCCGTACGACCAGAAGCCCGGGAAGCTGACGTATCAAGCACTCGGCGACGGCGACACCATCGCGCTTGGGCGAGCCACGCTGCGGGCGGCGCACGTCCCCGGACACACCCTTGGCAGCATCGCGCTGCTCGCCGATGACGGCCTCGCCCTCACCGGCGATTTCCTGTTCATCCAGTCTGTCGGCCGGCCGGACTTGGCCGGCCAGTCCACGGCGTGGGCCAAACTCCTCTGGCAAAGTCTCGAGCGTGTGCGGCAGACATGGCCCGGGGATCTGCTGGTCCTGCCGGCTCATTACGCCAGCGAGGGTGAGCGGCGCGCCGACCGTGCGATAGCCGCACGCTTCGATGTGATCCTGGCCACAAATCCCGTCGCCGCCATTCAAGACGAGCGGCAGTTCCTGCGGTGGATCGGCGATCACGCCACCACATTCCCCGACGCCTACAAGACCATCAAGGAAGCCAACTTGGGACTGGTCACCGTTTCGGATCTGGATGCGGAGATCCTCGAATCGGGGCCAAACCAGTGCGCCGTAGGCTAGCCTAAGCCCAGGTGTGCAAGCGCCGGGGGGATGCCCGTCTCTCATGGCGTCCTTTACCGGAGTCCATCATGCAGGCCTTTCGTGTGCTGGGAGTTGCCGCCCTCCTCGGCACCCTCTCGTCTCCGCTCGTCGCTCAGGGGTGGATCGACCCTGTTCGGCCGATCCCCCAGTCCAACCCGCGAGTCGAGCGCCTTCGCAGCGCCGTGCAGGTCAGCATCAGCGGGCGAGTCGCCCGCGTGACGGTCGAAGAATGGTTCCGGAACAACGGACCGGCGCTCGACGAGGGGATGTACCACTTCCCGCTTCCGGGCGAGGCTGTGTTCTCGAGCTACTCGCTCTGGCAAGGCGATCAGGAGCTGCGCGGCGAGGCGATGGACGCGGCGCAGGCGCGCGCCATCTATGAAGCGATCGTCCGCCAGAAACGCGATCCCGCGCTGATCGAGCTTGCCGGCCAGGGACTGATTCGCGCGCGGGTGTTCCCCATCGCACCGGGGGAGACTCGCAAGATCACGCTGAAATACACGCAGCTGCTCGACCGGGCCGGCGATGCGTGGCGGTTCCGCTACCTGGGCGATCGCCATCGCCAGACTGCCCCGCGCAGTTTTCGTCTGGAAGTCGATAGCGCGGCACGGTTCGGCGATCCTTATTCGCCCACACATCAGGTCCAGGTCACGCGCCGCGACAATCGCCTCGAGGTAACGCTCAGCGAGGGATCGGCGGCGACCGGAGACTTCGAGCTCCTATTGCCGCTCGCGCGCGGCTTGATTGGCCTGTCGCTCGTACCGCATCATCCCGTGGGTGAGGACGGCTACTTCATGCTGCTGCTCGCTCCCGGCGCCGCCGCGGATGCCGCGACACTGCGCCGCGACGTCGTCGCGGTCATCGACGTCTCGGGTTCGATGTCGGGAGAAAAGATCCAACAGGCGAAGTCCGCCTTGATTCAGCTGCTCGGCACCTTGCGCGCGGGCGATCGATTCCGGTTGGTCGCCTTCTCCGGCGGCGTACGTCGCTATGCACAAGGATGGACCGAAGTGGCAGCGGACACGCGGCGCGATGCGGAAACGTGGATTCGCAGCCTCGACGCGGAGGGCGGGACCAACATCGCCGGTGCACTCACCGAGGCGTTCGCGCAGGCGCCCGCCGAGCAGTCGCTGGGCGTGGTCGTGTTCCTGACCGACGGCCAGGCCAGCACCGGCGAAATGGATCCCGAGCGGATCGCCACCAGCGCCGAGCAGGGCCGCGGCAAGTTCCGCGTCTTCTCATTCGGTGTCGGCGACGATGTGAACACCTATCTCCTCGATCGTCTCACCGAGCGTGCGCGCGGGACGACCGAATACATCCGCCCGGGAGAGAACATCGAGCGGGCGGTGGGTACCCTGGCCGCCAAGGTGGCCAGTCCGGTCCTCACCGATGTGACGATTACCGCGGGATCGGGTATCGAGCTGTACGACTTGCAGCCCGGAAGCTTGCCTGACCTGTTTGCCGGCGATGAGATGGTCGTGCTTGGGAGATACCGGGGTGTGGGGAGTGGGGAGTGGTCTGTGACGGTGCAAGGCAGGCGGAACGGGCGGCAAGAAGAATTCCGTACGTCCGCCACCGATCGCGCCAATGATGATGCGCGCTACATCGAGCAGTTGTGGGCCGCACGCAAAGCGGGCACGCTGTCGCGCGAGATTCGCTTACACGGTCAGACACGTGAGCTAATGGATGCGTTGAAGCAACTGGCGTTGCGGTACGGCATTCTGACAGAGTACACGTCGTATCTGGTTCAGGAGCCAAACGTCGCGATGCGTCAGCGGGCCGCCGATAGCGTGATGCGGGTTCCTACCGCGGCGCCCACGAATCAAGCGGGCGCGGCCTCCGTCGGAAAGGCGGCTCGAGATCGTTCGATGTCCGAATCCGCGCACCTCGAATCCATCGTGGTGACCGTGGACGGGGTAATGCTGGACGAAAATCGTCGCGCGCGTTCGGGCATCAACCCGACGCAGCGGATCGGCGGCCGGCTGTTCATCATGCGGGACAGCACCTGGACCGACCTGGGCCACGGCGACTCGCTGCGCGTCGTCAGCATCGCTGCGTATAGTGACGCGTACTTCGCGCTGCTCAAGGCGCTCCCGGATCTCCGGGAGGCGGCCGCGCTCGAGCCGGCGGTGCTGGTGGCCGGGCGGCGGGCCAGCATCAAGATTGAGTCGGGTGGGAAGACACGGTGGAACCCCGGTGAACTGGAGCGGCTGGTGAGAGACTTTCGCGGATAGCACGTGCCTGACGACATCGCCGAGGTGTATCGCAATACCTATCCCGCGCTCGTGCGCTTCCTGTACCGCAAGGTCTGGGACGCCGAGCGCGCGGAGGATCTCGCGCAGGAGGCGTTTGCGCGTGCCCTGGTCCATCGGCCGGAGAATACACGAGGATGGTTATTCGTCGTGGCAGCGAACATGGCGCGTGACGAAGCGCGCCGGGCGGCGCGCGAAAGACGGCATCTCACGCTGCTCAAGAGCGAGCCAGATGCCGTGCACAGCACGCCCGAGGACGACATCGATGCCGAAACGCGAACGAAGCGCGTGCGCGCGGCACTCGACGAGCTGACGCCGCGGGACCGTGAAGCGCTGCTCTTGTGGGATGCCGGGATGTCGTACGACGAAATCGCCGTGCAGACCGGGTTGGCGCGCGGCGCGATTGGAACCACATTGGCGCGGGCGCGCCGGAGACTGGTCGACGCCTATGACGCAGGACTGGAAGGAGGACAGCATGTCGCACGTGGATGAGGGAACGCTCCACGCCTACCTCGACGGCGAGCTGCCCCCTGCCGAGCGGACGGCGCTCGAAACGCACCTGGCGGACTGCACGACGTGTCGCGCGACGCTCACGGAAGAGCGGGCGCTGCGTGAGCGGGCCAGCGCCGTGTTGGGATCCGCGCGCCCGGCGGAGCGTCCGGCGCCACCCCTCGAGCAGCTGCGGCGTGAGCCCAAGCGTTCGCCCTGGCGGGTGCGCAGATCGTTCGCGTGGGCGGCATCGATCGCGCTCGCGTTAGGACTTGGCTACTCCCTCCGCACTCCTCGTGCCTCGGCGCCGCTACAGACTCCGGCGGAGCCGGTCGTTGTCGTCCAGAACCGTGCCGCGTCGACCCAGGAAGAAAAACCACAGTCACAGCTACAGTCACACGCAAAAGCCCAGGCCCAGCGCCTTCCCAACGATCGCCGGGCGGCACGTGCTGCAGATGAGTTGGTCGCTCGGGACGCTCCGAGGGCGGACTCGGCGGCACTGGTGGCTACGCTGCTCCCGAGTGCTGCTGTCGCACCGCCCGCACCAAGACTCGCTGACTCGATTAGGGCCGAGGCCAGGGTGGCCGACCGCTCCGGGGCACCGAGCGTCTTCGTCGACGGTGCTCCCATCAGCAAATCGATGGCGGCGAACTGGCCTGTGATCAGCCGGCGGGTTGCGAAAACGATTCTCGGCGAAGAGCCTGTCGGGCTCCCCGGCCTGGAGACGCGAACCTTCCGCCGCGACCCAGGGGCAAATGCCGTAATGGTCGAGCAAGCGCTCGACTCATCGACCGTGATTCAGATCTTCCAGCGGCCTGCGGGAGGTGCGTACCCCTACGATTCGTCCGAGGCCGCATCGGCAAGTGCGAATCGTGCGCAGCCGCGCGCATATACGGCTGAAGGTCAGCTCCGTGAGCGCGGCGACCGCCTGTTCGCTCGCTTTGTACGAGGTCTACGGGTGGAGATCAAAGGTCCGCTCTCGGCGGACTCGCTCAATCGGCTGCTGGAGCAGGTCGCGCCGCTCCCCTAAGACTCGCCGCGCCGCCAGCCGATCAGCTCGGCCACGACGCTGACGGCGATCTCCTCCGGGGTGACGGCGCCGATCGGAAGCCCGACAGGCACTCGTACGCGCTGGAGACTCTTCGCCGGAACTCCGGCCGCCTTGAGTCCCTTCGTAACAACCGCCTTCTTGCGACGGCTGCCGAGCAACCCGACGTAGCCGGCCGGCGAGATCGCGACCTGCTCCAGGATCAGCGCGTCGTTGCGATGGCCTCGGGTCGCAATCACGACGGCGTCGCCGGTCGTCAGCGCATAGCGCGCGAGTGCGGTGTCCACGTCCGCGGCCAGCACGGCAATGCCATCGGCAAAACGCGAAGCATCGGCGTACTCAGAACGATCGTCGATGACGATCACGCGGAAGCCGGCGGCCGCAGCGGCGCGCGCGATTGCGGCCCCCACATGCCCTGCCCCGAAGATGAATACGCGCGGGGCGGGTTGCAGGCGCTCTTCCATAAAACGACCGTCACGGGTCAGCGTCGCCGCTGCTCCCGAAAACCCGGCGCGGGCGAGCGGCTCGAATGTCTTGACTGGCCCCGTCTGGTTCCACTCGGTCGCGGTGCGGACCAGGCCGGCGTCGGCGGCGGCGGCCGCATCGAGTACGGCGAGGTACGCCTTATCCGCCAGCAGCGGCTCGACGAAGATGTCCACGGTACCGCCGCAGGAGAGCCCGAGATCTCCGGCGAGATCGGCGTTCAGATGCTGGGTGAGGAGCGCGGGGCGCCCGCTGGCCTGGGCGTCGAGCGCGGCGCCGATGACTTCCGCTTCCACGCAGCCGCCGCCGACGGAGCCGAGCAGCCGACCCTCGGCTCCGACGAGCATCTTGGTACCGGCAGGTACGGGAGTCGAACCGCGGGCGCGGGCGACGGTCGCGAGTGCGCCCGAACCGGACCGGCGAACGAGGTCAGCTGCTGCTTGCCAAACGTTCATGGTGAAAAACTAAGCTCCCGGGGCCTGATCTGCCCCGGGAGGTTTGACATTCCAAGCAGAGATTAGGGTGTGACGATGATGCTGCCGCTCATGGACGCACCATGAATCGAGCAATGATACGTGTACGTGCCCGCACTCAGCGCTGCCACGAAGTCCGCGTCGCCGTCGGCCCGAGGGCCAGAGCCCGTTGGCGTGGTCGGTCCCGTATCCCATGTCACGTTGTGCGTCACCGCACCCGCGCCCCAATGGAACGTGATGTTGCCGACCGGAATTGTATCGGGCCTTGGAAGGAACTGGTTGTTGCTCACCGTGATCGTCGTCAAGTGGCCACCCGTTGGGGGTGGGGGCGGTGGCGGCGGGCCCGGCGGCGGTGGGGGCGGAGGGTTACCGTAATTCGTACTGCTGCCACACGCAGCGGCCACAGCGATCGCCGCGATCGCCAACCAACGAGACATCGGCATACCGCCTCCATTTCGGGAAGTAACGTCGTCCGAACTGACTCTGGTAACGTGCTGTCGTACACCGGGTCCGTCAAACGGGTCGGATGTAGATGTAGTAGAGTGAGACGGTACTAGTGCTGCTCGCGCTCCAGCGCGTCAGCGGCAAGACGAGGGGAGATGATGGGATACTTACGCGCGAACCACGCCCACGACATGAAGAAGAGACCACCGAAGAACAAGGTCACGCCCATCTCGGGCACGCCGATCGCCGGCCCGGCGCCATGGTTGATCGCGGGCACGACCTCGAGATAGCGCTCGAGCCAGATGCCCGCGAGGCTCACGAGCGCGAAGCCCACCATGGTCGGCGCGAACAGCTTCGGCTTCATGCCGAGCAATCCGATGAATGGGATGACGAAGACGAGCAGGAATACGGCGATGCCGACGGGACGCCACACACCGTACAAGCGGTAGAAGATGAAGTACGTCTCTTCAGGCAGATTGCCGTACCAGATCACGAGGAACTGTGACCACATCAGATACGCCCAGAAAACCGTGAATCCAAAACACAACTTCCCGAGGTCGTGCTGCTGGCGCGACGTGTAGATGCCGGCGAGGCCCATGGTGCGCCGCAACACGATGGAGAGAATCGCGAGCGCCATCAGTCCCGCGAGGAAGCTCCCCATGAAATAAAAGGCGCCGAACAGGTTGCTGACCCATTTCGTCGACAGCGACATGATCAGGTCATAGCCGAGCAGGCTGTAGCCGAACGCGTAGGCCAGGATCAGAAACGCGGCTTCGCGCGAGATGCGCGGCGCGTCTTCCGTTCGCTCCACTGTCTCGCCGCCGAGCTCGCGCACATCGGGAGCGGTGTCGTGACGCACAAAACGCCACGAGAGCCACGAGAGCGCGACCAGGATCGCCCCGTTGCGCACGAAGAACCATTTGCTCGTCAGCCACCAGCCGATCTCGGGCCGCGGCTCGTGAATCCAGGTGAAGATGTATTGCCGGCCGATGAACAGCCCGATGAATAGAACGACTGCCACGGTCGTGAAGGCCGCGCCCGCCTCGGCGAATCGGATAATGACACCGGACCAATGGCCCTTCGCCAGCTTTTGCGTCGCCGCGAACACGACCATGCCCTGAGCAAGGCCCACCCAGAACACAAAGTTGGTGTGGTATGCCCACCACGTGCGCTCGGGGTGCCGGCCGATCACGCCCAGCACGAGGACGATGCCGCCCAGGATCGCCGCGATCGCGCCGAACAGCGCGAAGCGCGCGACCGGCGCCTGGCGTGCTTTCTGAACGAGATCGGAGCGGCCGACCGTTGCCACGCTCATTGATTAGCTCGAGCGTTGAGCTGGAGGCTGCGGACGTAGTTCACGAGATCCCACCGGTCGTTCCCGTGGATCTTGTCGCCGTAGCGTGGCATCAACCCTCTGCCCATGCGCTGGGCCTCGATGATCATGCCGTAGATGGCACCGTCAGTCATTTTTGGACGCGACGGATCGACCAGCGACGGAATCCCGGGGAACGGTCCGCCACCCGCCAACGACACGGGGCCATCGCCCTGGCCATGCTCGCCGTGACAGACCAGGCAGAAGGTCTGATAGACCCACTTGCCGCGGTTCAGCGACTCCGCGGTGCGCGTGCGCGGATTGACCAGCCGATCGGCCGTTTCGCGCGTCACCGGGAGCTCGGCGCCGGAGACGGGGATCGCGCCGGGCACGGCCGGAATGGGGCGCGCGTACGGCTTGATGTTCCGCTGATGCCGCATGGTCGCGAACCAGCCAACCTTATGCACGACGGTGTCGGGATTGCAACTCAGGGCGGCAATGGCGGCAAGGGCGGCAACGGCGGCGCGCAGTCTACCCACGGCGCACCTCTTCCGCGCCGGCGTCGCGCAGGAGCGACTCGACCTTCGCGGCCTTGTCTGATCCCGCCGGGACGAAAATGCCAAAGCGATCGTTCGTGAAGCGCGGATCGTAGAGGATCGTTCCCGCGCGCCGCGCCGCAAACAAGGTGTTGAGGAGGATGCCGAGGATCGTGGAGAGCGCGCCGAACAGAATCGTCATTTCGAACATGATGACGACGTAGGGCGGAATCGCTCCGACGGGCTTGCCGCCGGTGACGATCGGCCAGTCCGCCGACATCCACAACGTGATCCATGCGCCGATGCTGCACCCCGCGATGCCGCCGACGAGCGTGAACATGCGCACCGGGCTGACCGGCTGGCCGAGGGCGTCCTCGATCTCGTGGCGTGGGATGGGCGAGTAGACGGTGAAGTCGGTGTGACCGCCCGCCCGCAGCTTCTTGATGGCGTCGAGCGTCGTGTCGAGCTGGGCGAACACCGCGAGCACGCCGGGAGTCGGTGGCGGGCGAAACAGATCGTTCAGCGGCTTCGGGAGCGCCATCATGCGTGCACCTTCGACGCCTTGCGCGGCGGCGGCAGCACTTCCTTCACCTCGGAGATCGAGACGGCGGGGAAGTTCTTCACGAAGAGCAGGAACCACATGAAGAACCAGCCGAAGCTGCCCGCCATGATGCCCCAATCGGCCCAGGTGGGATTGTAGACCGCGTTTGTCCACTTGGTGAACGGCTCGCCCGCGAGCGACACGACGATGATCACGTAGCGCTCGAACCACATCCCGATGTTGACGAAAATCGATATGACGAAGAGGGCGGTGATGTTCGTCCGGATCTTCTTTATCCAGAGCAACAGCGGGAGGAAGCCGTTGCAGATGATCATCGTCCACGTGGCCCACCAGTACGGCCCGAAGGCGCGATACCAGAAGGCGGCGCGTTCGGTCGGGTTGCCGCTGTACCACGCCATGAAGTACTCGCAGGCGTACGCGTACCCCACGATCGAGCCCGTCAGCAGGCACAGCTTCGCCAGGTTTTCGAAATGCTTGACGGTGATGATTTCCTCGAGGCCGAACAGCTTGCGGATCGGCGTGAGCAGCGTGATCACCATGCCGCAGCCCGAGTAGATCGCGCCCGCGACGAAGTACG
>Ga0193725_1000143_pt1 | contig 23497 bp, 24 predicted proteins | sample H2a2metaG_FD_143058 | JGI IMG/M metagenome (GOLD analysis project Ga0193725, IMG submission 143058) | Soil microbial communities from a riparian zone of the East river system, Colorado, United States - H2a2 | ecosystem: Environmental > Terrestrial > Soil > Riparian zone | place: USA: East River... | reverse complement strand
GACGCCGAGACACCGACCGAGCCGTTCTCGCCGGCTCTTCCGATCGTCGCGACGATCGCTGTTGGAGACGCGTGGGAGACGTTCCGCGCATCTGAACGGACCGAGTGTAGCAGACCGTGCCGCCGGACCCGTCACTTGGACCGTCGGTCGCTGACCCTCCGCTGGGCCTGACGCTCGTCGGCGGGCGCGAGCCTGAGCTCGGTCTGAGCGACCAGCTCGGACGCCGTGGCCAGGTCCTTCGCGAACGACTTCTTGCGGACGAAGACCCTCATCTGCGTCATCCCGGGCGTGATGGGCTGCAGGTCGATGCGCACGGTTCGGTCGACGCCCTGCGCGTAGAGGATCACCCGTTCCTCGACGGTCTTCTCCTCGGGCGGCGGGAAGCCGAGGCCGTCGAGCGTCTTGCGCGTGGCCTGATGCACCTCGGCCAGCGGCAGGCCGAAGGTGCGGTACGTGGCCCCGCCCAGCCTCACGGTCCCCGCCTTCACCAGGTCGCCCCCGGCGCTGAAAGCGGCCGGGGCGAGGATGGGAGCCGCGACACATCCCGACAACAGAAACACGGCTCCGAGTGCGATGACGAGCCCGAGTCTTCTTCGCATGACCCCGTATCGGGCAACCCTGGTGCCACCGAGATCGCCGATCCCCTCGACCACGAGCGGTGGCCACGGGGCAAACTTGCCGAACCCGCGCGTCGAATCCTATGATGCCCCGGTGATTCGACGTCTCGGCCACGCGCTGGGTGCGCTCCTGCTGACGATGCCCCTCCTCGTCTCTCCCCTGCCCGCGCCCGCGCAGACGCCCGCCACCCAGGAGACCGAGCGCGAGCGGCAGTTCGTCGAGGCGCTTCGCCGTGAAGATCCCGCCGAGGCCGATCGCTTCGTCGCCCTCAGCGACGCCCGCACCCAGGCCGTCAACGAGCTGCGCCGGGCCGAGGGCCAGTACAACGCCGCCGGTCCCGAGCTGCGCTCGGCGTTCGCCGCGCCGCTCCGCCGCGCCCAGCACAAGTACGCGGAGGCATCGCTTGCCCTCCTCGATTTCTTCGACGCCCGCGAGCGCCGCGCGCTCGCCCGCTACCAGGAAGAGATCCAGCGCGTCCAGAAGTCCATCGAAGACCGCCAGCGCACCCGCGCCGACCTCCAGAAACTCCTGACGCCTTAGCAACTACGGGAAAACCCGCAGGCCGCTCAAAACGGTCCAGATGCGAGGCGGCGCCCGAGAGCCGCACGCGAGCCGTACTCCTGTACGGTGAGCGCGCGGCCGAGGGCGCCAACGACGCAGATGGGCCGTTTTCAGCGGCCTGCTAAAAGCTTCCGAATTTCTCGTAGGCGGCGAGGGGGGTCATGCCGCGCTTGACGGCGTTGCGGACGGCGTTCTCGGTGCCGACCAGCTTTTCGCAGCGGGTGGCGACCTCGTGGGCGACGCGTCGGGGGACCACGACCACGCCGTCAAGGTCGGCCACGATCACGTCGCCGAGCGCGACGCGGACGCCGCCGATGGTGAGCGGCTGGCCCCAGTCACTCACGCGCCAGCGCGGGACGGAGTCTTGCGGGGTGCGGTAGCGGACGAACGTGGGGAAGCGAAGCCGCGAGAGATGCGCGGCGTCGCGGGTGGCGCCGTCGATCACGGCTCCGCGGACGCGCCGGGCCCGGAACCACTCGGCCGACAGCTCGCCGAAGTGGGCGGCCACGCTGTCGTTGGCGGCGAGCACGAGCACGGAGTCGCCGGGGACGGCGCCGAGCATGCCGAGGAAGCGGCGCAGCGTCTGGTCGCGGTCGCGCGGGGTGCCCCGGTGAGGACGGCCGCGCGCGGTGAACGCGTAGCCGGCCAGACGCATGTCCGGAGTGAGGGGCTGGATCGCCGACGGCAGCGTCTGACGCTGGAGTCCCATCTCGTCCATGACGTCGGTGATGGCCGCGGTGTAGATGCGCGCGAAGCGGCGCGGGAGATTGTCGGTGCGGCTGGCCATGATCGGCGGCCATGATAACGCACGCGGATGACGGCTGCGTCGACCGCTGCCCCGGCTCGCGTCACTCGCCGGGTCTCGCCGTCGACGGGAGGGTTATCGGAGAAGCCGCGAGAGGAGGGCGCGCGGAGGGACGAAATCGCCGACGATGCCGAGCGTGAAGTCGAGGAGAGCTTGGCGGCGGGCCAGCGAGTGCGCGACCACGTTCGCGAGGCGGCGGTGGCCGATGACGAACTGGAGCGCGGTCGTGAAGCGCTGCTTGTCGCCGAACGTCGCGCGCCGCGCCTCACGGTATTCCGCGAGCCCGGCGGCGGAGACGTCGCCGCGCGCCAGCGCGCGGCCGGCCGTCTCGGCGGCCAGCTCGGCGCCGCGGAGCGCGCTGAAGACGCCCTCGCCGGTCAGCGGATCGTAGAAGCCAGCGGCGTCGCCCACGAGCAGCACGCCGCCGTGCGCGGGCGCGGTCACGCGATACGCCAGCGGCCCCATCGCTTCGACGGGAGCCACACGCTCGGCGCCCGCGAGCCGGCGCGCCAGATGAGGGAGCTGCTTCACCCGCGCGGCGAAGAAGGTCTCCAGTCGGCCACGCCAGGGGCCGATGTGGTCGAGCGGAACGACCAGGCTCATGTTGATCCGGTCGGGCGCCAGCGGGTTCAGGATCGCGTAGTCGGGCGGGTCGACGAAGATCTCGCCGACGTCGCGGCAGTCGGCGAGGCCTCTGACGTACGTCACCAGGGCGATGCGCCGCAGCCGGTGCGGATGCCGGCAGCCCAGGCGATGCGCGACCACGGACGCGCGGCCGTCGGCGCCGATGACCAGCGGCGCCGCGATGGTCTCGCGCCGGCCCTCGGCGTCGAGGGTCTCCACGCCGGTGACCCGATCGCCCTCGACCACGAGGTCGGTGACCCGCACGCCCTCGCGCAGCTCCACGGGCAGCGCGCGCAGGCGGTCGACCAGGATCGAGTCGAGGAGGGAGCGCGAGAGCGCCATCGCGTGGCCGCGGTAGGGCTGGCGGCCGTCGATCGCGCGGTAGCGCGCCTCCAGCACGGTGCCGTCGGGCGCGGTGATGCGCATGCCCTGGAGCGGGACGGCGCCGGACGCGTCGATGGCCTTCAGCACGCCGAGGCGGTCGAGGATGCGCGCGGACTCCGGGCTCAGATATTCCCCGCAGATCTTGGGACGCGGAAAGATCGCGCGGTCGAGGACGAGCACGTCGAGTCCGCGCTCGGACATGAACATTGCGGTGGCCGCGCCGGCGGGGCCGGCGCCGACGACGATCACGTCGGGTCGTGTCACGCCGTGATCACCGTCCTTGCCTCTTCATGGACACGTTGGCTCCGGTAAGATAGGGTCCGAGTCTTATCGGCGACTCGCCTCGGACGGCGGGACCCAACCCCGCGACGTCCTGCGGCTCGCGAAATCAGAATACTGCGAGGGCCCGTCCCATGCCACTGTGGAGCTTCGAGGGAAAGTCGCCGCGCGTGCATCCGTCCGCGTTCATCGCGCCCACCGCCACGCTGGTGGGCGACGTGACCGTCGAGGAGAACGCCTCGGTCTGGTACAACGCGGTGCTGCGCGCCGACTTCGGGCCCATCGTGGTGCGCCGCGGCGCCAACGTGCAGGACTGCGCGGTCGTGCACGTCACCCCGATGCATCCGGTGGAGATCGGCGCCGGCGCCACCGTCGGCCACAGCTGCGTCATCCACGGCGCCACCCTCGCCGAGGAAGCGCTGGTGGGCAACGGGTCGACCGTGCTCGACGGGGCGCGCGTGGGAGTGCGCGCGATGATCGCCGCCGGCGCGCTGGTCACGCCGGGCACCGAGATCCCCGACGGCATGCTGGCCCTCGGCGCGCCCGCGAAGGTCAAGGGACCGCTGGCGGGGACGCCGGCGGAATTTTGGGTTCGCGCCAACCCGAGCGGCTACCAGGCGCTCGCCCAGCGCCACAAGGTCGGCGTGGCGCCGGCCTGAGCCATGGCCCGCAAGCACGCACACGTCGAGCGTCACTTCACCGGAAGCCTCGTCGTCCGCGACGCGGTCCTCGGCATGGCCGATGGTCTCACCGTGCCGTTCGCGCTCGCCGCCGGCCTCACCGGGGCCATCGATACCACGTGGATCATCGTCGTCGCCGGGCTCGCCGAGATCGTGGCGGGGTCGATCGCGATGGGGCTCGGCGGCTATCTCGCCGCGCGCAGCGACGTCGAGCACTACGCGAGCGAGCGCGCGCGCGAGCAGCGCGAGGTCCGCGAGATCCCCGCCGACGAGGCGGCCGAAGTCATGGAGGCGCTGCAGAAGTACGGTCTGCGCCCCGACGAAGCGCGGCCGGTCGTGGAGGCGCTCCGCAAACGGCCGGAGGCGTGGGTGGACTTCATGATGCGCTTCGAGCTGGGCCTCGAGCGCCCCGACCCGTCCCGCGCGCTGTGGAGCGCGCTCACCATCGGCGGCGCTTACGCGGTGGGCGGCTTCATTCCGCTCCTGCCCTACATGCTGCTCAAGCACGCGCTGACCGCCCTCGCGGTGTCGAGCGCGCTCGCCGTGGTCGCGCTCGCCGTGTTCGGTTACGTCAAGGGTCTCTTCACCGGCGCGGGGCCGGTGCGCAGCGCGATCCAGACCGTGCTGATCGGCGGCCTCGCCGCCGGCGCGGCCTTCCTGATCGCGCGGGCCATCGCCTGACGACTACTTGAAGACTTCGCGCAGCAGCTTGGCGAGCCGCACCCCCGCCGCGGTCAGCTGGTCGTCGACGATGCCTTTGTTCTTGTCGAAGTAGCTCTGGTCGAGGGTGTAGCGCCGGTGCACCTCGACCTTCGCGCACACCGTGGGCTCGAAGGCGACGCACTGCTTGGCGTGGTGGGCATCCTCGATCTGGCACACGAGGTCGTTCGGATCGCCGTTGAGGGGCGTGAGGTCCTTGTAGGCGTGATTCACCGCGAGCTTGAAGGCCTCGTTCGTCCAGGCCACCGTATCGCCGCCCTCGAGCTGCTGACGCTTGGCCGGGGTCAGCCGATCGCCGAGCCGCTTCGCGAACGCCTGCTCCTTGCCACCGGTCTGGTCGATGATGCCCGCGTCCCAGACGGCGTGGACGTTCCAGCAGCCGAACTGGTTGGCCTCGTCGCCGAGCCACTTGGCGATCTTGCGGTTCGCGCCCCGGTCGCCCTGGCCGTCGTCCAGGTTCTTCTTCGGGTTGCCGTCGGCGGTGAGGTCACGGTCCTCGTCGAGGGCGGTGTGCAGGGGTTGATGCAGGTCGCCCACGAAGTGAATGAGGTACTTCAAGGCCTCCCGGCGCTTGTCGAACGGGGTCGCGGGGTCGAGGAGCGCCTTCTTCATCCGGTCGATCGCGTCCACCACGCACCCCTTGGTGCAGAACTTCGGGTCGAAGCCCGGATCGGTGATCGGGATGTTGACGAAGTGGTCTTCCGCCGTCGCCAGGTGCCCGCCCGCGTTGCGGACCGCGTCGGCCCAGTTCGCCACGCAGGCGAGCTTGTCGGCGGCGCTGGACACCGGCAGCTGCTGCGACGCGCACTTGGCCAGGAAGGGATCCGGCGTCGGCTGCGTCAACAGCTTGACCGCGGCGTTGCGGACGCGCGCGCTGACCAGGCGCGAGGCGATCCGCGCCACGATGCGGTGACCTTCCTCGGCCCACGCGCCCGCGTCGCGAGGCGCCGCGCCGGCGAGCAGCACGATCAACAGCCCGACCGAGATCGCCGATTTCACCGTCATGGCAGCCTCCCGCGCGGCCGACGGGCTCACATCACCCATCAGTCCTTGCAAGCGTGTCTTACGCCGCGGGAGACGGAGCTGTCAATCCGATTCTGCGCTTACTGCGTGCGCGCGCTCATCTCCCCTGGAACTTCGGGGGGCGCTTCTCCTTGAACGCGGCCACGCCTTCGGCGTGGTCGGCGGTCTGGCGGACGATGGACATGTGCGAGCTGACGAGGTCGAGGTGCGTGCGCAGGTCGAGCTTGAGGCTCTGGTAGACCAGGCGCTTGATCATGCGGATGGGGATCTGCGGGCCGTCGGCGATCTGGCGCGCGAGCTTTTCGGTCTCGTCCTGGAGCTGGGCGTCGGGCACCACGCGCTGGACGATGCCCAGGCGATGCGCCTCGGGCGCCTCGATGAAGTCCGCGGTCCACAAGAGCTCGAGGGCCTTGGCCGCGCCGACCAGGCGCGGCAGGAAATACGTGTCGCCATCGCCGGGGACGAGGCCGACCCGCACGTAGCCGGTCGAGAACCGCGCGGACTCGGCGGCGATGCGCACGTCGCACATCACCGACATGCCCATGCCGGCCCCCACGGCGAGCCCGTTCACCATGGCGATCACGGGCTTGTCCATCTGCTCCAGCGCCTTGGGGACGCGATGCACGCCCTCCCACAGGCTGTTCTTGCCGTCCATCGGTGAGGGCGCGCCGCGGTCGCGCATGCGGCCGACGTCGCCGCCCGAGCAGAACGCCCGGCCGGAGCCGGTGACGACCACCACGTTGACGTCGTCGTCGGCCTGCGCGTCGGCCAGCGACTTGGCCCACGCCTCGATCATGTCGCCGGTGAACGCGTTGAGCTTGTCCGGACGGTTGAGCGTGATGGTGGCGACCTTGTCCTTGACCTCGTAGAGCAGATCACTCATGGAAGGTACCCTTTCAGTCCTTGGGCAAGCCGAGCACGCGCTCGCCCAGGATGTTCTTGAGGATTTCGGTGGTGCCGGCGCGGATGCCGCTGGCCTGGGCCAGCAGCGCGTAGAACTCCCACTGGCCCTCGTCGGGCGCCCACGCGGTGTCCTCGAGCTGGGAGGCCGGGCCGATCACTTCCGTGGCGACCTGGGCCAGCTCCTGGTCGAGGTGGCTCCAGAACAGCTTGGAGGTCGAGCCCTCCGGCCCGGGCGCAGCGCCGCGCAGGATGCGGGTGAGGCTGCGATAGGCGTTCATCTGGAGAACCTGCTCGCCGATCCAGAGCGCGGCGACCTTCTGGCGGATGATCGGATCGGCGGCGCGCCCGCGCTCGCGCACGAGCCTGACCAGCCGGTGCAACGCGTTGCGCAGCGAGATATGACGGATGAACGTGAGCAGGTCGCGCTCGTAGGCCAGCGTGGTGATGGCCACGCCCCAGCCCTCGTTCTCCTTGCCGACCAGGTTGGCGACGGGCACGCGGACGTTGTCGAGGAACGTCTCGTTGAACTCGGCCTCGCCGGTCATCTGGCGCAGCGGGCGCACGGTGATGCCCGGCGTCTTCATGTCCACGAGCAGGAAGCTGATGCCCTTGTGCTTGGCGGCGTTGGGGTCCGTGCGCACGAGGAAGAATCCCCAGTCGGCGACGTGGCCCATGCTCGTCCACACCTTCTGGCCGTTGATCACGTAGTGGTCGCCGTCGCGCACCGCGCGCGTCTGCAAGTTGGCGAGGTCCGACCCCGCGTTGGGCTCGGAGAAGCCCTGGCACCAGATCTCCTCCGCGGTGAGGATCTTCTTCAAGAAGCGCCCCTGCTGGGCGGGGGTGCCGTACTTCATGAGGGTCGGCCCCAGCATCGACACGCCGCCGCGGTTGAGGATCTGCGGCGATTCGGCCCGCGCCATCTCCTGGTAGAGGATGACCATCTCGACGATGGTGGCGCCGCGCCCGCCGAACTCACGCGGCCAGTCCATGCCGACGAAGCCGGCCTCGGCCATCGTCTTCTGCCAGGCGCGGAGCCGTCGCACTTCCTCGACGTCGGCGCGCGACGACGCGAACGCCTTCCCCCGAAGGTCATCGGGCAGGTTCGTCTCCAGCCACGCGCGGACCTCCTTGCGAAACGCCTCCTGCTCGGGCGTGAAGTCGAAGTCCATGGGCTAAATCATGACTCCGCCGTCGACGGGGAGCGCGATGCCGGTGATGTTGCGCGCCTCGTCGGAGGCGAGGAACACCGCGGCCCAGCCGATGTCCTCGGGCGTCTGCTCGCGCTTGAGCGGCACCAGATCGCCCACGCGCTTGTCGAACACCTGGCGCGGGGTCATGCCCTTGAACGCGGGGTTGGTCTCGGCGATGTGGGCGGCCAGCTTCTGCCAGAAGTCGGTGTAGAGGACGCCGGGACAGATTGCGTTGACGGTGATGCCGTGGGGCGCCAGCTCCTTGGCCACGATCTTGGTCAGCGTGATCACGCCCATCTTGGCCACGCTGTAGGGCGGCATGGTCGTCGCGGAGATCGGCCCCGCGATCGAGGCGATGTTGATGATGCGCCCGCTCTTGCGCTCGATCATGTGCGCCGCCACCGCCTTGGAGACGAGGAAGACCGACTTGGTGTTGACCGCGAACGTCCTGTCCCAGTCCTCCTCGGTGTTGTTGGTGAAGGGCAGGCCGGGCGGCGAGGCCAAGCCGGCGTTGTTCACCACGATGTCGATCTTGCCGAGCGTGTCACGCACCCGATCGGTCATGGCCTTGACGTCGGCGGCGCTGGTGACGTCGGTCTTCATGGCGAGCGCCTTGCGACCGAGCGCTTTCACCTCGGCGGAGACCTTGTCGGCGTTGATCACCTGGATGTCGGGGATGGCGATGTCGGCGCCTTCCCTGGCCATGGCCAGCACGATCCCGCGCCCGATCCCGCTCCCGCCGCCCGTCACCACCGCGACCTTCCCCTCCAACCGCATGAAAATCCTCCGCTCCGCTTCTTGATTTTGCCGCGCGTCCGGTTCGGCAGGCCACATGACAACACAGCCCCCTCGAAGCCGCAACCGGTCCGGCGATGAGAACTTCAGTGGGCCTGGGTTGCGTGCCGGCTCCGCCGGCGAAGCCTCTGCGAGCTACTTCACCGCGTCTCTGAAGCGACGGAGCAGGTCGAGGTGACCGTCCGGAAATTTCAGGCCGGCTCCGCGGGGCTCGCCGATGACCGACGTCGCGCCGAGGGTGTGCCACGCCTCGACCTGCCTCGTCCATCCATCGGCAGCCTGGCCGGCGAGGTGGATGCGTCCCTCCAGGGGGAGGTGGGCGGGATCGCGGCCGGCCTCGCGCGCGTATCCGTGCACGCGGGCGACCAGAGCCTGTCCGTTGGCGTCGAGCGTGAGGTTCGGGCTCCAGCCGTCGGCAAGCCGCGCGACCCGCCGCAGCGCGGCGTCGGGCGGCACCGTCCGCTCGCGGCCGCCGACGCCGAACCAGATGGGAATCGGCCGCTGGATCGGCAGCGGACACAGGCCGGCGTGATCGATCCGGTGGAACTCCCCGCGGAAATCGACGACCGGCTGGGTCCACAGGGCGCGCATGACCGCCACCTGCTCGGCGGCCCGGCGCCCGCGGTTGTCGAACGTCTCGTTCAGCGCCTCGAACTCGACGGCGTTCCAGCCCACGCCGATGCCCAGACGCAGCCGCCCGCCGCTCAGCACGTCGATCTGCGCCGCCTGCTTGGCCACCAGCGCGGTCTGCCGCTGGGGCAGGATCAGGATGCCGGTGGCCAGCGTGATCCGGCGCGTGATCGCCGCCAGGTACGCCAGCAGCGTCATCGACTCGTGGACCACGGACTCGTGCGAGTAGGCGATCAGCGACGGATGCTGATGATGGCGCGGGTCGGCGCCCAGCACGTGATCGGCCACGAAGAGATGGTCGAAGCCCGATTGTTCAATCTCCCGGACGAACTCGCCGATGGCCGCGACGTCGGTGCCGCACTCGGTTTGGGGAAAGATGGCGCCGACTTTCATGCCCTGTGACCTCCCGATCCGAAGAGATGGCCCCGGCCCGCGACCGCGGTAGCGTAGCACCCGCCGGCCGCGAGCCGATCGGGTTACCATTCCGCGAACGCTCACTGATCCCGAGGAGGCCTGCATGGCGCCGCTCGAAGTGCGTGACGCTCGTCTACATGATCTCGTCGCCCCCGACGCGCCGATCGACCGCGTCGCCGGTGGACTTGGCTTCACCGAAGGCCCGGTGTGGCGCGGGGGCGCGCTGCTGTTCAGCGACATCCCGAACAAGCGCATCGCCCGCTGGCGGAGTCTGCCTGAGGGGCCGGAGCTGACCACGTACGCGACCGGCATGTCCAACGGTCTCACGCTGGACCGTCAGGGCCGCGTGCTGGCCGCCGAGCACGACGGCCGCCGCGTGACGCGCGTCGCCGACGACGGTACCCGCACCGTGCTGGCCGAGCGGTTCCAGGGCAAGCGGCTGAACAGCCCCAACGACATCGTCACCAGGTCCGACGGCTCGATCTACCTCACCGACCCACCCTACGCCGTGCAGCCGAGCCGCCCGGGCACGGTGCGGCCCGCCGGCTGGTGGACCCAGCCGATCCCGGGAAAGGAGCAATCGGCCCACGGCGTGTACCGTCTCGCTCCCGACGGCGCGCTGCAGCTGGTCGTGGACGACTTCGCGCTGCCCAACGGCCTGGCCTTTTCGCCCGACGAGTCCGTGCTCTACATCGACGACTCCGCGCACAAGCACATCCGCGCGTTCGACGTGCGGCCCGACGGCACCCTGACCGGCGGCCGCATCCTGCTCGACATGGCGTCGGACGATCCAGGAGTCCCCGACGGCCTCAAGGTGGACGTGCGGGGCAACGTGTTCTGCACCGGACCCGGCGGCGTCTGGGTGTGCGGACCCGACGGCAAGCTCCTGGGACGGATCGTCTTCCCCGAGCTGCCCGCGAACGTCGCGTGGGGCGAGGACGGCAGCGTCCTCTTCGCCACCGCGCGGACCAGCGTCTACCGTCTGCCCACGAAGACGCGCGGCACGCTGCCCGGCGCGTGATGCTGGAGGGCATTCGCGTCCTCGACCTCTCGCGGGTCATCGCCGGCCCCTACTGCGCGATGATGCTCGCCGACCTCGGCGCCGACGTCGTCAAGGTCGAGCGACCCGGCCGCGGCGACGACATGCGCTATCTCGGCGAGGGCAAGGACGGCATGAGCCTGGGCTTCGCCATGATCAATCGCAACAAGCGCGGCATCGCGGTCGATTTGCAGCACCCGGAGGGTTCGCGGCTCGTCGCCGAGCTGGCCCGACGCTCGGACGTCATCCTCGAAAATTTTGTTCCCGGCGTCGCCGAGCGTCTCGGCCTCGGCTACCCGGCGATGAGCGCGGCGAACCCCGCCGTCGTCTACGCCTCGGTCAGCGGCTACGGGCAGGACGGACCGTACGCCAGCCGTCCCGGCTACAACACGATCGCGATGGGCATGAGCGGGTTGATGGCGCTCACCGGGCAGCCGGGCGACCCGCCCACCCGGCCCGGCGGCTCGATCTCCGACGTCGCCGCGTCCTACATCGCGTTCGGCGCGGTGTGCGCGGCGCTCGTCCAGCGCTTCCGCACCGGGCGCGGCGCGCACCTCGACGTGAGCCTGCTCGCCTCCAGCGTCGCGCTGCTGCCGGATCCCTCGGCGCACTACTTCGCGAGCGGCGTGGCGCCTCAGCGCGTGGGCAACCGCAATCCCAACGTGACGCCGGCCGAGGCCTTCCGAGCCGCGGACGGCTTCATCAACGTCGTCATCCTCAACCCCGATCAGTACGCGAAGTTCTGCAAGGCCCTGGGCGCCGAGGCCCTCGTCACCGAGCCACGGTTCGCCAACAACGAGGCGCGGCTCGCCAACCATCCCGACTTCAAGGCGCGGGTGGAGGCGGCGCTCTCCAGGCGTCCGGTCGCCGAGTGGGTCGAGCGCCTGATCGCCGCCGGCATCGCGGCCGGTCCCATCTACGAGTTCGACCAGGTCTTCGAGGACCCGCAGGTCCGCCACATGGGCATGGTGCGTGACGTCGACCAGCCCGGACTCGGCACCGTGCGAATGCTCGGCTTCCCGTTCGCGGTCGACGCGGGGCGCCCGCCGGTCCGGCGGCCCGCACCCAGGCTCGGCCAGCACACGCGAGAAGTACTCGTCGAGCTCGGGATGCCCGAGAGCGAGGTCGATCGCCTGATCGGTGTCGGCGCGATCGCGGACTCGTGACATGCGGACCGACCTCGATGCGAGAGCGCGGCTCGAGGCGGCCTTCGCGCGCGAGGAGCGGCGCGGGCTGATGGTCGCCGCCGCCACGCGCTCGGCCGCGGTGGCGGTGATCATCGGCTGGCTGGCGGCGTCGACCCCCGATCGGGGCCTCGCCTTCGCGTGGGTGCTGGGCACCGCGTCCGTGTTCCTGGTCACCGGGCTCGTCCAGTTCTGGGTGTACCACCGGGCGTGGGCGCCGTCGGTCATGCCCTACGTGTTCACGCTGGTGGATTCGCTGGCCCTCGCCGCGGTGCTCCTGTTGCCGAATCCGTTCCAGACGCCGGGCCTGCCGCGTGCCCTGCCCTTGCGCTACGCCTCGTTCCTGTACTTCTTCGTGCTGCTCATGCAGGCGGCCTTCTCGTTCCGGCCGCGCTTGCTCGTCTGGACCGGACTGTGCGGCGCCGGCGCCTGGACGGTCGGCTTTCTCTGGATCGCGACCCGGCCGGAGAGCATCGTCGACCCGAGCGGCGGCGGCGATCGCGCGGCCATGCTCACCTCGTACTTCGATCCGAACTATGTGTCCGTCTTGAAGTACGAGAACGAGATCCTGGCGTTCCTGCTGGTGAGCGCGGGCCTGGCCCTTCTCGTCCGCCGCTCGCGCGCGCTGGTGGCCGAGCGGGCCGAGGCCGAGCGGGCGCGCGGCAACCTGGCGCGCTATTTCTCGCCCAAGGTGGTCGACACGCTGGCCGGGCGCGACGAGCCGCTCGGCCGCGTCCGCCGGCAGGCCGTGGGCGTGCTGTTCGCCGATCTGGTTGGCTTCACGACCCTGGCCGAGGCCATGACGCCGGAAGAGGTCATGGCGCTGTTACGCGATCTGCACGGCCGCATGGAAGAAGAAGTGTTTCGCTACCGCGGCTGCCTGGAGAAGTTCATCGGCGACGCGCTGCTGGCCACGTTCGGCGTTCCCGACGTGGGACCGCGAGACGCCACCGACGCGCTCGCCTGCGCGCGCGGGATGCTGGCCGCGCTGGACGGCTGGAACCGCGAGCGCGCGGCGGCGGGCCAGGCCCCGCTGCGCATGGGAGTCGGCCTGCACTACGGCCAGGCCGTGCTGGGGGACATCGGCAGCGCCCGGAGCATGGCCTTCGCCACCGTCGGAGACACCACCAACGTCGCCAGTCGGCTGCAGGCATTGACGCGCGATCTCGGCACGAGCCTCGTGGTCAGCCGCGCGCTGGTGCAGGCGATCGAGCGCGAGAACGCGGACGTCACGCTGCTGGAGGGCCTGACCGCGCGCGGCCCCCATACGCTTCGCGGGCGCGACACGCCGCTCGAGCTCTGGGCGGGAGGCGCGCTGTCGATATAAATCGATGCCTTCAGGAGGGCCGCATGACCGCACACGCGCTACGCAGCCGCAACTGGTTCGGGCGTCAGGACCTCGATGGATTCGCGCATCGCTCGTGGCTCAAGACCGAGGGCTACAGCGATCTCGTCTTCGACGGACGTCCCGTCATCGGCATCGGCAACTCGTGGTCCGAGCTGACCAACTGCAACGCTCATCTGCGCCAGGTGGCCGAGGCGGTCAAGCGCGGCGTGTGGTCGGCGGGCGGCTTCCCGCTGGAGTTTCCGACCATCTCGCTGGGCGAAGTGTTGATGAAGCCCACGACCATGCTCTTCCGCAATCTCATGGCCATGGACGTGGAGGAGTGCATCCGCGCGTATCCGCTCGACGCGGTGGTGCTGCTCTCCGGCTGCGACAAGACCACGCCGGCCATGCTGATGGGCGCGGCCTCCGCCGACGTGCCGACGATCATGGTCACCGGCGGCCCGATGCTGAACGGGGTGTGGCGTCAGGAAGAGCTGGGCTCGGGAACCGACCTCTGGCGCCTCTGGGCCGAGAAGCGCGCGGGCCGGCTGACCGACGAGGAGCTGTGCGAGGCCGAGAGCTGCATGTCGCGCTCGTCCGGTCACTGCATGGTGATGGGCACCGCGTCGACGATGGCCTCGATGGTCGAAGCGCTGGGGATGACCCTGCCCGGCAACGCCGCGATCCCCGCCCCGGACTCGCGCCGGCTCGCGCTGGCTGAACTATCCGGCCGCCGCGCCGTCGAGATGGCCCAGGCGGGCGGCCCGAAGCCGTCCCAGATCCTCACCGCCGACGCGTTCGACAACGCGATCCGCGCCGACATGGCGATCGGCGGCAGCACCAACGCGATCATCCACCTCGTGGCCATCGCCGGCCGCGCGGGCGTTCCGCTGCCACTGACGCGCTTCGACGAGCTGTCGCGCACCACCCCGTTCCTGGTCAACGTGCGGCCGTCCGGCAAGTATCTGATGGAGGACTTCTTCTACGCGGGCGGGCTGCCCGTGGTGCTGCGCCAGCTCTTGCCGCTGCTCCACGGCGACACGCTCAGCGTCAACGGCCGCTCGCTGGCCGACAACGTCCGCGATGCCGCCTGCTACAACGAGGACGTCATCCGCCCGCTCGACGTGCCGATCGCCCGCGAGGGCGGAACCGTGATCCTGCGCGGCAACCTCTGTCCCGACGGCGCGGTGCTCAAGCAATCCGCGGCGTCGCCGCACCTGCTCACCCATCGCGGCCGCGCGGTCGTGTTCGAGGACCATGCCGACCTGCACCGCCGCATCGACGATTCGTCGCTCCCGGTCGACGAGACGTCGGTCCTCGTGCTCAAGCACGTCGGCCCCAAGGGCGCGCCGGGGATGCCCGAGTGGGGCGCCGCGCCGATTCCCACGCGCTTGCTGCGCCAGGGCGTGAAGGACATGGTGCGGATCTCCGACGCGCGCATGAGCGGGACGTCGTACGGCACCGTCGTGCTCCACGTCGCGCCCGAGTCGGCCATCGGTGGGCCGCTCGCGCTCGTGCGCGACGGCGACGAGATCGAGCTGGACGTCCCGAACCGCAGCCTGAACTTACGGGTGAGCGACGACGAGCTGGCGCGCCGCCGCGCCGAATGGCGTCCGCGCGCGCCCCACTTCACCCGCGGCTACGGCCGGATGTTCCTCGATCACGTATTGCAGGCCAACGAAGGCTGCGACTTCGACTACCTGCGCGGCGGAACACCAGTCCGCGCCGAGGACACCGCCGGCCCCTCCCACGCCTGAACCGGCGATGTCACTCGACGCGGACGACCGCGTCTTCGGTCAGTTCGCTCGACTCGGCGGATCGGCGGCGCTACGCCGCAGACTCTCGATCTCTCGCTCCGCATCGCGGAGCCGCCGCTCCAGCAGTCCCATCTGCGCCGCCAGGATGACGCCCACGCGCTCGTACTGCACGGCATCGGGCACCTTCTGCGCCGCCGGGCGGAGATGACTCTGCCCGGGACCATCCGCGACATAGTCCTCGGCGCGATAGCGCCAGTGGACCAGGCGCGAGTCGATGTTGGCCAGATCCTCGGCCACGAAGCCGAACCACTCCAGAGCGGGATCATCGGCAGGACTCGACGAGTGGTAGACGATCGCGGCGCCGGCCAGGCCGTTGGCCAGCCGCGTCACTTCGTCCTCCGACAGCGGCTGGATATCGTGCTTGTAGCGCCGGCTGGAGGTCTGGAGCAGGAGGGAGTTCGAGCTCCCCGTGGCGGCCACCACCGGCGTCCCGGAGCCCGAGGAAATGCGGGGCAGGTAGACCGCGCCGGCGTCGTGGATCGCGAAGTTGACGGCAGTGTAGCCGGAATTGACGATATCGAACACACTATTGTTCTGATAGCGCAGGTAGGGCCCGCCCGTCCCGGCGCCGCCACCGCCCATCCGGATCGCCGCGGCGGAGAAAGAGGTGTTGGAGAAGTCGAGGCCCACCGAGTAGCTGCCCCCGCCATGGGTCGTGATCAGGGTCCCGTCGGAGCGCACGGACTGCTGGGGGGAGGTGTCGAAGCGGATGCCTTCAGCGTACCCATAGGCGCTCGGCTGGTTGACGAACCTGAGCGCGATGTTCCGCCCCGTCGGCGTTCCCGTCGACGTGGTGACGTCGACGATCTGCACGCCGATCTTCTCGCCGGCGTTGATCTGCATGTCGGTGTTGACCTCGACCGCGTACAGGTTGGTGTTGGACGTGGCCCCCGCGTACCCTTGGGGGCACGCGCCGTTGACAGGACTGACGCCGCCGAGGCACCGGGCGGCCGCGTAGGGGTACACGCCAAAGATGTTGCCCGGTGAGTCCCCATAGGTAAATCCGCCGAGCGCGACGTAGTCCGTCCCCGCGGTTCCGCCCTCGATGAAGTGCGAGGCGACCGTCAGATACCGCATGCCCGAGCCGCCGCCGGCGTGATTGCCGTTGAACCAGTGCATGTACTGGCCGGCACTGGTGGTCAGAGACTCCGTGGTTTGAAAGAGCGTGGCCTGTCCCGTGCTACCGCCCGAGGTCTGATAATCGACGAAGAGCGCGTTGAGCGACGTATCAGTCTGCTTGATGTACTGGCGCGCCCCGGTGCCGGAGGCCGACGCCCCGACGCCGAGGCCCGAGAACTGCGGCGTGGCCCCGGTGTGGATGTTCTGCGGCAGCGACAGCGTGATGGTGGTGCCGCCGACCGCGACGCTGACCTGGTTCGTGGTGCCGGCGAGGGTCAGGATTCCGGTGGCGCCGTTGAGGCTGATGACCTGGGCATGGACCGGTGAGGCGAGCAGGACGACCGCGAGACCGAAGACGAGCGCTTTCATCACAAACACCTCCTGCTGCGGGTGACTATTTCGCCGGCGTCACCGCCGGGGCCGAGGGAGTCGCCGGAGCCGCGGGAGGGGCAGAACTGTGGGCCTTGAGAATCCGCTCGTACTCGGCGATGCGGATCTTCAGGTTGGCCATCTCGAGGGCATAGCCTGCGATGACCACGTTCTGCGCTTCACACGGCGAGGGGGCCGGAGCGGCCTGAGGCGCGGGTTGAGCGTGGACCCGCGGACCGGGTCCAGCGAACGCGAGGGCTGTGAGGAGAATCACGGAGAGGCGGAACCACATCAGCCGGCCCCCAAACGTGAGAAGTCGTCCAAGACCGTCCGCGCCACACTTCGTTCTCAAACGTCGCTACGCTCTCTCCTCCATACCAAGGTCCAGATTCGTTTGCAACCCGCCGCCGGCCGCCGGCTCAGCGGCCGGCGGTGCCGGCGGCCTGGCGGACGGTCTGGAGGTAGGTCTGACTGCTCTGCTGGAGGAGGCGGCTGACGCTGCCGTGGAAGTACTGGACGCCGAGGCCGAGGAACTTCGGGATCAGGGTGTCGGGGCAGCTGCAGCCGGCGATGCGGCCGGCGCCGGTGATGGTCGCGACGCCGCGCTCCATCAGCTTCTGCACTTCCGGATGGGCCTGCTGGCCCGTGTAGCCCATCGACTGGGACAGGTCGCCGGAGCCGATGAAGTACACGTCGACCCCGGGCACCTTCACGAGATCGGGCAGGTTCTCGATCGCCTCGACTTCCTCGAGCATCAGGCACACGAGGGTCTGCGCGTTGGCTTCCTTCGCGTAGTCGGCGGTGGAGCCGGCGAAGCCGTAGTTGGCGGGACGGCCGCCGCTGAAGATACCGCGGTGGCCTTCGGGTCCGTACTTGACCGCGTCCACCGCGGCCCGCGCCTCATCCGCGGTATTCACATGCGGCACCTGCACGCCCCACGCGCCGCGATCGAGGAACGGCGCGATGATCTCCGGCTTGTTGCCGACGGGGCGCACGATCGGCGCCATGCCCGTCAGCTCGGCGGCGGCGATGCAGGCCTCGGCGGTGTCGACCGTGATGGAGCCGTGCTCGTTGTCGAGCAGGATCCAGTCGAAGCCGAGATAGCCGAGCATCTCGACCACCGCCGGCGACGGGAACGTGCACATCACACCGAAGGCCGCCTTGCCGTCGTACAACCGCCGCTTGAGTGTGTTCTCACGCATCGCTCGATCCTCCCATGGCTCGTTTCACGAGCGTCTCGGCATCCCAGTCCGGCAGGAACGCGTCGCGCTCGCGCGTGTAGTCTCCTTCACCCACCTCGTACTGCCGGAGAAACCGTACGGCGTTCACCCAGCCGAGCCCCTGCACGAGTGCTTCGAAGCCTCGGCGGCGCAGCTCGACGGGATCGACGATGATGCGGCTCATGAAGCGACCTCCTTGGCCAGCGTCAGCACGTCCACGATCCGGACCCGCAAGGCGGCCGCGTGCCGGCGGCCGAGTCCGAGCAGACGGTCGTCCGTCGTTGCAAAAGCATCCGCGTGTCCGAATTCCGCACAGGCCACGTGGAAGGCGTCGAAGTTCCGAAACCCGAGCGCCATGAGCTCACTCGTGCGACGAATCAGATCATCCGCCTTGGCGTCGAGCCGAGTCGTGGCGCCTTCGAGCCATGCCGCCACACGTCGCGCGCGCCACGGAAGCGGGTTTTGGGTATTCTCCACGTCGTGGGCGGGGCTCCCAACGAACGTGACCCGATCGGATGCCGCCGCCAGCAGCTCGAGCACGGCGTGCGCCTCCAGCCGGATACGTGGTTGGGCCTGGTCGTCGAACGGCCGCTTCAGGGCGCAGATGTCGAGATACGCACGCACCGGCCCATTATCGACGAGGCTCACGCAAGACGCGATACCCTCGGTTCAGGGCGATACATGAGGAGTGACGCATGAAGACGAGCACCGACCGCATCCTCACCACGCACGTCGGCAGCATTCCCCGGCCGGAGAGCATTCGAGAGCTCCTGCGCGCGCGTCTCGACGGCCGGGCCGTCGACGCCGAGACACTGGCCGCGCGGGTCAAGGACGCCGTGACCGACGTCGTCCGCCGGCAGGCGGAGTGCGGCATCGACGTCGTCTCCGACGGCGAGATGAGCAAGACCAGCTTCATCGCCTACTCGGACGAGCGCCTCACCGGCTTCACGACGCTGAAGCCGGACGATCCCAGCGTGCCCCCCTCCAACACCAGCGGCGTGTGGGCCAGGCGACTGGATACGCGGCGGGAATGGCGCGCGTTCCGCGAGTACTACGCGACGTACCTGCCGGCCGCGATGCCGCCGTCGGCGCCGCCGACCGTCTGCACCGGTCCGGTCACCTACAAGGGTGAGGCGCTGCTCAGGCGCGACCTCGCGAATCTCAAGGCCGCGCTCCAGGCCGCCGGCGGCGCCGAGGCGTTCGTGCCGGCCATCGCGCCGGGCATGGTCGGGCGCGATCAGAACCGCTACTACCCGACCGAGGAAGCGTATCGGTTCGCGATCGCGGAGGCGTTGAAGACCGAGTATCGAGCGATCGTGGACGCCGGCTTCATCCTGCAGATCGACGATCCCGGCCTCGGCGAGACGTGGGACATGATCATTCCGGCCCCGACCCTCGCGGACTACCGGAAGATGCAGGCCATCAACATCGAGGCGTTGAATCAGGCGCTGGCCGGCATTCCCGAGGACCGCGTGCGCTATCACCTGTGCTGGGGGAGCTGGCAGGGTCCGCACGAGGTCGACCTCGCGCTGAAGGACGTCGTCGAGCTCATGCTGACCGTCCGCGCCCAGGCCTACTCCGTCGAGGCGGCCACGCCCCGTCACTCCTGGGAGTGGCGGATCTGGAAGGACGTCAAGCTGCCGGAGGGCAAGATCCTGATCCCCGGCGTCATCGCCCACACCACGGCCGTGGTCGAGCATCCCGAGACGGTCGCGGAGCGCATCGTGAACTTCGCGGGCGCGGTGGGACGCGAGCGCGTGATCGCCGGCGCCGACTGCGGCTTCGCCCAGGGCGCCCTCTACCAGCGCCAGCACCCGACGGTGATGTGGGCCAAGTTTCGCGCGCTCGCCGAGGGCGCCGCGCTGGCGTCCCAGCGCCTGTGGGCGAGGTGAGGCCGAGCGTCAGCGGGCTCCGATCTCGCCGGCGCGCCACTCGACGGCGCCGAAGCGCGAGTGGCCGAGGAAGTTGTAGGAGAGGGTGACCGTCTCCACCGTCTGGTGCGTTTCCCGCCGATTGGTCGGGGTCGCGTTGCGGCTCGACACCACGTAGTGCAGGCCGATGGCGTGGGGACCGAACACCCGCACGGTCAGGCCCACGGTGCCGCGATTGATGACCTCGCGACCAAACGTATCCACTCCGGGGCCCCCTCCGGAGCCCGTGCCGATGACGTGGTACTGGCGACCCGACGCTTCGAGCATCGCCAGCTCGCCGGCGATGAGGCGCAGGCTGAGCAGTCCCTCGGGGATCACGCCGTAGTGATAGTCACGCTCGTCCTGGTCGCCGACCGTGCCGGCCGCGCCGAAGCCGATGCCGGCGAAGGCCATGCCCTGAAGGGCGAGCGTGCGGGTCAGCCACCACTGGGCGACGGTGCCGACCGAGAGGTTCGTGCTCGCCACGCGGAAGACCTGCGGTGAGAGGTATTCGTAGCCGCCGAAGAGGCCCCACACCCCGCGGTAGTCGTCGCCCACGTCGTAGTCCTTGCCCAGGAGGAGGCCGCGGATCGTGACGTTCTCGATGGCGTTCGCCGCACTCGTCGCGTTGGGCACCGCGGTGAACTCGAAGAGGAAGAAGTCGAACGGGCGCGTGTATCGGTATCCCGGTTTGCCGGGAAGCCCATAGGTCATGTAGTAGTCGAGGCTCCCCTCCTGCCGCTTGGCGGCGACCGAGGGCGCCTCGTTGGTCACGTTGGTGGTGAGGGTGGCGCCGACCCGCAGGCGGACGAAGAGGGCCGGATCGCGGCTCGGAAACACCGGGCGAAACCGCTCGCCGAAGACGAGGCGATTGAAGCCGGTGGGCGGCGAGAGCACGGCCGCCCCCAGCTCGCGCCAGAATCCCGGCGTCTCGCCCCCGTGCTCGAGGAGCAGGCTCGCCATGCGGAACAGCGCCTCGCCCACGAACGTGCCGGCGATGCCGGTGGCGATGTGGTCGTTGGCGGAGGGCCGGGTCTTCTCGCCGAACGTCTCCCAGGCGACACTGCCGCCGATCGTGTACAGCAACGACTCCCAGTAGTTGAGGCCGGCCGACCGCGCGAGCCCGTAGTACACGCTGCCCTGATAGGGATGGCCGAGCTGGTTGATGCCGAACGGGTCTCGGTCGAACCCCGGCGCGGTCCGGAAATTCTTCCACCACGTGTCCGGCTCGCTGTCGTAGTCCGTTTCGCCGCTGACGTGCCGGTTGACCTGGTTGAGCCCGAAGAGGAAGGCCGCGATCTCGGCGGCGGGAATGACATAGCTCTTGCCGGCGCCGGTGTCCCAATCCAGCACCGGCGGCTCGGCGCCGACCGTCCCCGGCACCACGAGACCCAAGAGCAGCGCACCGGCGCAGAGCACACTCGCGACCCGCCATGTCAGCATCGTCATCGCCCGTCCTGTGCGGGATGAAGTCCCCGCCGGATTCTACGCCCAGGCGTTTGCGTGAAGCGCACTTTTCCCGAGGCGGCCACGTGACCGACGGCGGCGGCTGGCCGAGCCAGAACGGGATCGCCTCGACGATACGCGTGATGCCATGACCAGGTTATTGGACCTAGGTCCAATATCATCTGGCGTGGGCCCGGCGCACACTGATCTATGAGTGGCCATCCATCTCGGAGTCCTGTCGATGCACGCGACGCCGCCATGAGGCTTCTGCTCCTCCGCCACGCGGCTGCGATGCCCAGGGGCACGCCGGGCGTCGGCGACGACGAGCGTCCGCTCACGGCGCCCGGCAAGGCCGCCTTCCGCGTGGCCGCGCGGGGACTGGCCCTGATCAGCCGCCGGCCCGACGTGCTGCTGACGAGCCCGCTCGCCCGCGCGCGCGCGACCGCGGAGATCGCCGCGCGGGCCTTCAAACGGATCGCGCCCACCCTCGAACCCGCGCTGGCCGACGAGAGCGTCAACGGTATCGTCATCGCGCTGAAGGCCTATCCGCTGGACGCGGCGATCGCGCTCGTCGGTCACGAGCCCCTGCTCTCGGCGCTCCTCGCGCGTACGCTCGGTGCCCCGGAGGCGGAGCGGCTCGCGTTCCAGAAGGGCGGCGCGGCGCTGCTGGACCTTCCCGACGGCCCCGCGGCGCCCGGGCGGCTCGTCTGGTTCCTGCCGCCCCGAGTCCTCCGCGCCCTCGGAACGCTCCACCCTCCAACGGAGAGGCCGGAATGAGGACTAGGGAGTCTTTGGGCGCCCCGAGCGTCGGGGGGCTTGGGGGGCCCGCGGCTAGGCCCCCCATGTCGGTCAATCCGCACGCGCGCCGCTGACCGGTCGGAGCTGGTCGCGGTCGTCGACCTGGGCTCGACGGCCGTCCGCCTCCTGGTCGCACGGATCGCGCCGAACCATGGATCACACGTATTGGTGCAGGATCGCGTCGCCACGCGGCTGGGCGGTGGCGCGCCCGGAACCTTGCCGCGCGACGCGATCGAGGGGACGCTCCGGGCCGTGCATCGGTTCTTCGCCCGTCACGTGGGGAAGGGCCGGGGCCCGCGCGTGGTCGCGGTGGCGACGTCCGCCGTGCGGGACGCCCGGAACCGCGAGCGCCTGCTCGCCCCGCTCCGCGACGACGAGGGCATCGACGTGGAGGTGCTCAGCGCGCGCGACGAGGCGCGGCTCGGCGTCTCCGCCTGCCTCGAGAGCCTGCCCTTCGAGGACGGGATCGTGGTGGATCTCGGCGGCGCCAGCCTGCAGCTCAGCGGGGTGCGGCGTCGCGAGATCGTCTCCATCGCGAGCCTTCCCCTCGGCAGCGTGCGGACCTCCCGGCGCTTTCTGCCCCACGACCCACCCGGAGGGCGCGCCCTTCAGGCGCTGCGCGCGGCCATCCGCGCGCAGCTCCTCGGCGCCGTGCCCCCCGTCCGGGCCGGCGAGGTCATGGTGGGGATGGGCGGTACGGTTCGCACGCTGGCCAGCATTTACCTGAAATCCCATCGCGGCGAGCGCAAGCACCGACACGGACTGCGGCTGCACCAGACCGACGTGGTCGCCATCCGCGAGCAGCTCGAAGGCCTGTCCCGGCGAAAGCGCCGGAAGGTCCGCGGCCTCAAGGCCGAGCGCGCGGACATCATCCTGGCCGGAGCCATCGTCATCGAGGAGGTCATGGTCTTCGGTGGGTATCTCACGCTGGTGGTCTGCACGCGCGGGGTCCGCGACGGCGTGCTGCTGCGTGAGACGTTCCGCGGGCGTTCGTAACGTGGACGCCTCGGCGTTCGTCAACCGCGAGCTGTCGTGGCTCGAGTTCAACCGGCGCGTGCTCGAGGAGGCTCAGGATCCCAGCGTGCCCCTGCTGGAGCGCGTGAAGTTCCTGGCCATCTTCAGCGCGAACCTGGACGAGTTCTTCATGGTCCGGGTGGCGGCGCTGAAGCGCCGCATCCACGCCGGCGACCGGACGGCCGGGCCCGACGGGCTCACGACGGCGGAGACGGCGCGGGCGGTGGCCGCACGCGTCCACGCGCTGGTGGACGCCCAGCACCGATGCTTCCTCGAGGAGATCCGGCCGCTGCTCTCCGCCGAGGGCGTGGTCCTGCTCCGGCCCGAGGAGACGAGCGAGGAGCAGCGGCGCTTTCTCGCGGAGTACTTCCGACGGATGCTGGGGCCGGCGTTGACCGCGCAGGCCGTCGAGCCCGGCCGGCCCCTCCCCTACCTCGGCAACCTCTCGCTGTGCCTGGTCGCTTCCCGCCGGCCGTCGGCGCGGCCGGGGCGTTCGCTGTCCATCATCCGGATCCCCAGCCCGGAGCTGCCGCGCTTCATCGCGCTGCCGGCTCCTCTTGGCCGGCATGTCTTCATCCTCCTCGAAGACGTGCTGCGTCTGCACCTGCCGGCGCTCTACGACGGCGAT